>Ga0081539_10004924_pt1 | contig 14220 bp, 12 predicted proteins | sample TabmetS4T2R2_FD_71023 | JGI IMG/M metagenome (GOLD analysis project Ga0081539, IMG submission 71023) | Tabebuia heterophylla rhizosphere microbial communities from the University of Puerto Rico - S4T2R2 | ecosystem: Host-associated > Plants > Roots > Rhizosphere ...
CGAACGCCGCCTCACCATCGCCGGCCCGAACTGCGCGGGCATCGTCCATCTCGATCCAGCCTGGCGATTCGCCGCCACCTTCCTGCGCGACCTGCCGCCTGGCATCGAAGCCGGCGCGCGCAACGGGCTCGCGTTCATCTCGCAGTCCGGCGCGCTCGCCGAAGAGTTCATCGACAAGGCCAACGCGCGCGGGCTGCCCCTCGCCAGCGTCGTCTCGGTCGGCAACGCGCTGCATCTCGGCGTCGAGGATTATCTCGGCTGGCTGGGCGAGCGGCCGGAGATCGGCGCAGCGCTGCTCTATGTCGAATCGATCGAGGACCACGAGCGCTTCGCGCGCATCGCCCGCAGCGTCGCGGCACGCAAGCCGGTAGTCGCGCTGTTCGGCGGGCGCACCAAGGTGGGCGCCCTGGCAGCAGCCGCGCACACGGGCGCGGTCGCCAACGACGATGCCGCCATCGATGCCTATTGCCGGGCGTGCGGCATCGTGCGGGTCGACAGCCTGCGTCGCCTGCTGCTGGCCGCCAGGGCGTTCGGTCGCTTCCCCAAGGGACTGGGCCGCCGGGCGCTCATCCTCTCGAACTCCGGAGGTCCCGGCGTGTTGTGCGCGGATCGAGCAGCGCTCGAAGGACTCGAGCTCGGCGGCCTGCCGACCGCCATGGCCGACGTGCTGCGCCAGCAATTGCCGCCCGAGGCCTCGGTCGCCAACCCGATCGACCTGCTGGCCGACGCTCGCGAGGATCGCTTCGCGCTCGCCTTCGAGGCGGCGATGACCCACGCCGCAAGCGCGTTCGACATCGTGATGATGATCCACGTCGTGCCCTTCATGGTCGACGCCGACCCGGTCATACGGCGGCTGGCCGAGCTTGCCGCCAAGGCGCCGCTTCCCGTCCTGCACAGCATGATGGGAACGCTGCCGGGCCGGCGCGACTGGTTTGCCACCATGGAGCGCGCCGGCGTGCCAATGTTCAACGACGTCGAGGAGATGGCGGAGGCTGCCGGACTGCTGGCGCGTCATGCCGCGTTGCAGCAGGAAACCGAGAGGCATCTCCAGAAGCCTGCGACTTTTCGCGATCGACGCTCGCAATAGCACCCAAATATCGTTCGTTCACAAACGGTTACTGCAAACTTCATGGGTGTTGCATTTTTGCAACTTTTTATGGACTTGTGGATATTCCGTGGCCACTATCGAGCCACAGCGGGGCGGAAGTGTGGGGCCCGGTCTTCGCCGGGGTCGCGTTTCGTCAGGGGTGCTTCGCTTACCCTTTGTTGAGTCGATAATGAACGGGAGAAGCCGATGGGGTTCAAGACGACGCGTAACCGACGCGACAAGCGTCGGCCAATCGCTCGAAGCCTGATCGCAGCCACCCTCACCCTCTTCGCCTTCCAGATCGCTACCTCGGCCGGCTCGCTGGCGCCGGCGATAGCGCAAGTCAAAGCCCCAGCCAAAAAGCAGTTCAAACCGCAGACCCAAGCCGCCACCCCGTCCGAGGACATCCAGCCGTTCGCCATCGGCAGCGACGGCTCGGTCGCCCAGCAACTCCTCGCTCTCAAGGTCGATCCGGCGGACGCCCAGGCTGCCGCCGACGCGGTCGCCAAGGCGTTGGGCCAGCTCGACTCGAAGACCACCAGTTCGGGGCGAGCCGTGCTGCAAGCGCAGGGCGCCGACCAGCCCAAGCGGCTCGCCTCCCTGCAGCTCTATTCCGCCAAGTCGCTGGCCGTCGAACTCCACCGCGGCACCGATGGCAGCTACGGCTATAAGCTGGCCCCCGGGGCCACCGGAGGCGAAGACGAGCGCGTTTCCAGCCTGCCCAGCGTTGCACCAACAGGCAGCGGAAGTGCCCGGGCGCTCGCCGCGGGGAGCGTCGGTCTCATCAAGGCCAGCAGCTCGACCCTCGAGGCCTCGCTGCAGCCGACCGGCGCCAGTCCGGCGACCCTGAAGGATCTCACCCAGGCTCTGGCGGGGTTCGCTCCCAATGCCCAGCGCATCGACATCCTGAAGGGCAAGACGGCCGACGGCAGGCCGCGCGTGCTGGCCGCCACCGTCGGCGAAGGACAAGGCAAACAGTTCTTCTGGTGGTTCGCGCCGCCCAACCAGCCGGAGGGCTGGTTCGACGATCAGGGTCGGCGGCTGGGCGGCAACGCGCTGGCCGAGCCCACGCCCGATTCGCGCATCTCCTCTCCGTTCGGCACCCGGCGCTACTATGGCCGCTCGAGTGGCGGCGGCTTCCACAACGGCATCGACTACGAGGGTAAGACCGGGGATCCGATCTACGCCGCCGCCGACGGTGTGATCAACCACCAGGGCTGGTACTTCAACTACGGCCGCACCGTGAAGATCAGTCATGCCGACAACTTCGAGACGCTCTACGCCCACATGTCGCGCTTTGCCGACGGGGTGGGACCGGGCAGTCAGGTGCGCAAGGGCGACGTTATCGGCTATGTCGGCGCCAGCGGCCGGTCCACCGGGGCGCATCTGCACTTTTCGGTGATCATCAACGGCCAGTTCGTCGATCCTCAGCCGTACGTTTCGGAGAGGGCCGGCAGCAACATCCTGGTTGGCGACTCGATGGCGGCGTTCCGCCTGTGGCAGCAGGACCTGCGCAAAGCGGCCGCCGATACCGACCAGGGCGGCGGCAAACTGTTCCGCTTCCTGCACCGGCCGCAAGCCAATCCCTTCGCCGAACCGACGACCAAGAAGCTCTAGAGCGGTCCGGCGATCACGGGGCGGGCGCCGTTGCGCCCGCCCCGCCAATCGCCTAGGAAGTGCGCCTTCGCCTGAACGACTGCCGCACGCAGTCGAAGGCGCCGAGGCAATCACACAGGGAACAAGCACATGATCAAGAGCTACATCGCCGCCGGCGTGGCGGCAGCTGGCGTGCTGACCACCGCAGCGACGGCTTTTGCCGGCAAGGACCTCGATACGGTCAAGGCACGTGGCCAGCTGATCTGCGGCGTCAACACCGGCGTCGCGGGCTTCGCCCAGACCGACAGCCAGGGCAAGTGGAAGGGCCTGGACGTCGATGTTTGCCGCGCCGTGGCGGCCGCGCTGTTCGGTGATGCGGAGAAGGTCAAGTACGTGCCGCTGACCGCCCAGCAGCGCTTCACGGCCCTGCAGTCGGGCGAGGTCGACGTGCTCGCCCGCAACACGACCGTGACGCTCACCCGCGACACTGCGCTCGGCCTCGATTTCACCGTCGTCAACTATTACGACGGCCAGGGTTTCATGGTCAGCAAGAAGCTCGGCGTGAAGAGCGCCAAGGAGCTGAACGGGGCCACGGTCTGCGTGCAGCCGGGCACCACCACCGAGCTCAACCTCGCCGACTACTTCCGCGCCAACAAGATGTCTTTCAAGCCGGTCGTCATCGAGAAGGTGGAGGAAGTGCGCGCCGCCTTCTTCGCCGGCCGCTGCGACGTCTACACCACCGACGCTTCGGGCCTCTACTCGACACGCGCCGCCAACGCGCCCAACCCCGACGACTACATCGTGCTGCCCGAAATCATCTCCAAGGAGCCGCTGGCCCCGGCGGTTCGCCACGGTGACAACCAGTTCGCCGACATCGTGCGGTGGACCCAGTACGCCATGCTCGAGGCCGAGGAATACGGCATCACCTCGCAGAACGTCGACGAGATGGTGAAGAGCGAGAACCCGACCATCAAGCGCATCCTCGGCGTCACGCCCGGCATGGGCAAAGCGCTCGGCGTCGACGAGAAGTGGGTCTACAACCTCGTGAAGCAGGTCGGGAACTACGGGGAAAGCTTCGACCGCAACGTCGGCATGGGCTCGCCGCTCAAGATCGACCGCGGCCTGAACAAGCTCTGGACCCAGGGCGGGCTCCAGTACGCCATGCCGATCAGGTGATCTGTGGGAGCGCGGACCTCGTAGTCCGCTCGTGATCATGAATATGGACCAGGAGGTCCGCGCTCCAATGAGCCAAGCGCCGCCGCCTGCCAAGGCGGCGGATTGCATTTGGCCTGTTGCTTGCAAGCGGCGGCACGTGGAAACTCGGGGCGCAAACAAGCGGGAGGCAAGATGCTCAAGCACAGTCTGGCAACCGCGGCCGGCATGGCCGCCATTTTCATCTCGACCGCGGCCATGGCCGGCAAGGATCTCGACGCCATACGGGCGCGCGGCACGCTGATCTGCGGCGTCGGCCAAGGCACGGCCGGCTTCATGATGGCCGACAGCCAAGGCAAGTGGGTCGGCCTCGACGTCGATGTCTGTCGCGCCGTTTCGGCGGCGATCTTCGGCGATTCGGAGAAGGTCAAGTACGTGCCGCTGTCCTCGCAGCAGCGTTTCACCGCGCTGCAATCGGGCGAGGTCGACATTCTGTCCAACAACACAACCATCACGCTGACGCGCGACACTGCGCTCGGCCTCGACTTCACGGCCGTCACCTACTACGACGGCCAGGGCTTCCTGGTGCCGAAAAAGCTCGGCGTCAAGAGCGCCAAGGAGCTGAACGGGGCGACGGTCTGCGTGGCGCCCGGCACCACCACCGAACTCAACCTCGCAGACTATTTCCGCGCCAACAAGATGACCTTCAAGCCGGTCGTCATCGAGAAGGTCGACGAGGTTCGCGGCGCTTTCTTCTCGGGTCGCTGCGATGTCTATACCAACGACACCTCGAGCCTCTACTCGACGCGCGCCCACTATGTGCCGGCGCCGGGCAAGCCGGACGACTACGTCGTGCTGCCCGAGATCATCTCCAAGGAGCCGCTGGCCCCGGCGGTGCGCCACGGTGACAACCAGTTCGCCGACATCGTGCGGTGGACCCAGTACGCCATGGTCGAGGCCGAGGAATACGGCATTACCACCAAGACAGTCGACGAGATGCTGAAGAGCGAGAATCCGACCATCAAGCGCATCCTCGGCGTGACGCCCGGCATGGGCAAGGCGCTCGGCGTCGACGAGAAGTGGGTCTACAACATCATCAAGCAAGTCGGAAACTATGGCGAAAGCTTCGACCGCAATGTCGGCATGGGCTCGGCCCTCAAGATCGAGCGCGGCCTGAACAAGCTCTGGACCCAGGGCGGGCTGCAGTACGCCATGCCGATCAGGTGAGGGCGAGCGCTCCCAAGTTCCTCTCCTGTCCTCGCCTCTCCCCCTAGCGGGGGAGAGGAACAGGACAGGAGAGGGGGAGCCAGAGTTGCATGCAAGGGATTCGCGCCTAGACTGGCGGCAAGACAGGGGAGCTAGCGTATGGCAGTTGGGACACTGGGCGCGGCGCCGCGTCCGAGAGTGGCACCCTGGAACGATCCCGTCGTCCGTGGCTGGGCGTTCCAGATCGTGGTGGTCGGGCTGGTCGGGTTGCTTGCCTGGTACCTCGTCACCAACACCATGACCAACCTCGAGCGCCAGAAGATCGCCTCGGGCTACCACTATCTCGGCCGCGAGGCGGGCTTCGAGATCGGCGATTCGATGATCCCCTACTCGCCGGCCGACACTTACGCCCGCGCTATCCTGGTCGGCCTCATCAACACGCTGAAGGTGTCGATCCTCGGCATCATCATGGCAACCATCCTCGGTACCATGATCGGCGTCGGACGGCTCTCCAACAACTGGCTGCTGGCCAAAATCTGCGAATGGTACGTCGAGGCCTTTCGCAACGTGCCGCTGCTGCTTTGGCTGTTCCTGTTCTACAAGCTGATCAGCGAGGCCTTCCCCGGCCCACGTCAAGCGATCGGCCTGTTCTGGCATTCCGTCTATCTCAGCAACCGCGGCGTGTACTTCCCGGTACCGATGGGCGATCCCGTCTATAAATGGATGGGGCTCGCCTTCCTGGTCGGTATCGCCGGCGCCATCGCCCTGCATCGCTGGGCGCGCCGGCGCCAGGACACCACCGGCCAGCCATTCCCCAGCGTGTCGGCGGGCTTCGGCGTGGCCCTCGGATTGCCGATCCTGGTGTGGCTGCTGGGCGGCGCACCGCATCACATGAGCTGGCCCGAGCTCAAAGGCTTCAACTTCGACGGCGGCAGCGTGATCCAGCCCGAGTTCACCGCCCTGCTGGCCGGCCTCGTGCTCTACACGTCGGCGTTCGTGGCCGAGATCGTGCGCTCCGGCATCCTCGCCCTGCACAAGGGCCAGAGCGAAGCCGCCATGGCCCTGGGCCTGTCGAAGGGCCAGGCGATGCGGCTGGTGCTCCTGCCGCAGGCGCTGCGGGTGATCGTGCCGCCGATGACCAGCCAGTACCTCAACATCACCAAGAACAGCTCGCTGGCCATCGCCATCGGCTATCCCGACCTCGTCGCTTCGATCAACGTCACCATCAACCAGACCGGCCAGGCGATCGAGAACATACTGATCATCATGGCGGCCTACCTTTCGGTCAGCCTGTCGATCTCGGCCTTCATGAACTGGTACAACAAGCGCATTGCGCTCAGGGAGCGCTGAGCCATGGCCGACATGCCGATCGGCGAACGCCGTCACCTCGCCCCACCCGCCGTCGAAACCGGTGCCCTGGGCTGGACCCGCAAGCATCTCTTCTCCAGCTGGGGCAACGGCATCACGACCGTGGTCCTGATCGGGGCGATTGGCTGGGTCCTGTGGTGGTTCCTCGACTGGGCGGTGTTCACCGCCAACTTTTCGGCGACAGCCGGGAGCGAATGCCGCGGCCAGGGCGCCTGCTGGGCACTGATCCGCGACAAGTTCCGCCTGATCTTCTTCGGCACCTACCCCTACGAGCAGCAATGGCGACCGCTGTTCGCGATGGCGGCGATGCTCGCCATGCTGGTCCTGTCGGCCGACCGCCGGATGTGGAATTGGCGGTTGGCGGTCATCTGGGGCGTCGGCTCGTTCATCACGTTCCTCCTGATGTTCGGCCAGATCCACATCCCCTTCACGCTGCTGGCGTTGGTGTCGCTGGCCGTGGGCGCGGGCGGGCTTGCCCTGCGCAAGGGCATCGCCCAGCCGCAGGAGCTGAACGGCTATCGCGCGCTCGCGGCTGTCGGCGCCGCCTGGCTGGCGCTGCGCATTGTCGGCCTGCTGCCGGCCTGGAGCATCCCCATCGCGCCGTTCGACTACGTCGAGACGAGCCTGTGGGGCGGCCTGCCGGTGACCATGATTCTCGCCACCTACGGCCTCGCATTCGCCTTCCCCTACGGCGTCCTTCTGGCGCTCGGTCGGCGCTCCAACCTGCCACTGATCAAGAGCCTGTGCGTGGGCTTCATCGAGCTGATCCGCGGCGTGCCGTTGATCAGCCTGCTCATCATGGCCTCGGTGATGCTGCCCTTGTTCCTGCCGAGCGGGGTCACCATCGACAAGTTCCTGCGCGCCCAGGTCGCCGTCATCCTGTTCGCCGGCGCCTACATCGCCGAGATCATCCGGGGCGGCCTGCAGTCGCTGCCAAAGGGCCAGTTCGAGGCGGCCGATGCGCTCGGGCTGAACTACGTGCAGAAGACCTCGTTCATCATCCTGCCGCAGGCGCTGCGCGTCGTGATCCCGCCGCTGATCAACACCTTCATCGGCTTCTTCAAGGACACCTCGCTGGTGCTGATCATCGGCATCTTCGACTTCCTTGGCGCCGCCAACCAGGCGTTGGTCGACCCAGCCTGGGCCGGCTATCCGGGCGAGGTCTATCTGTTCGCCGCCTTCGTCTATTTCTGCTTCTGCTACTCGATGTCGCGCTACAGCAAGTACCTCGAGGTCGAGCTCAACAAGGGAACGCGCCGCTAGCGCGAGGAGATCCGTTTCATGGCAACCAGTGCAGCCGCCCGCGACCTCGACAACGAGCCGTCGGTGATCACGTTGACCGGCGTCAACAAGTGGTTCGGCCAGTTCCACGTGCTCTCCGACATCAATCTCGACGTCAAGCTCGGCGAGAAGATCGTGATCTGCGGCCCCTCGGGATCGGGCAAGTCGACCTTGATCCGCTGCATCAACCGCCTGGAGGAGCACCAGGCCGGCCAGATCGTCGTCGACGGCGTGACCCTCAGCAACGACGTCAAGAACATCGAGGCGATCCGCCGCGAGGTCGGCATGGTGTTCCAGTCGTTCAACCTCTTCCCGCACCTCACCATCCTCGACAACCTCACGCTTGCGCCGATCTGGGTGAAGAAGATGCCCAAGAAGGACGCCGAGGAGGTCGCCATGAGCCTGCTCAAGCGCGTGCGCATCCCCGAGCAGGCGCTGAAATATCCAGGGCAGCTGTCGGGCGGCCAGCAGCAGCGTGTGGCGATCGCCCGCGCGCTCTGCATGCGGCCCAAGATCATGCTCTTCGACGAGCCGACCTCGGCGCTCGATCCCGAGATGGTGAAGGAGGTGCTCGACGTCATGATCGAGCTCGCCCGCGAGGGCATGACCATGCTGTGCGTCACCCACGAGATGGGCTTCGCGCGCGCCGTCGCCGATCGCGTGATCTTCATGGACCGCGGCGAAATCGTCGAACAGAACGAGCCGGAAGCGTTCTTCGCCAATCCGCGCAACGAGCGCACCAAGCTGTTCCTCGGGCAGATCCTGCATCACTGACGACGGCGCCCACTATCCCGCTTGCATCGGTTTGGCGAAGGGGGACCGAATTTCCGGTAATTTCCGGCGAGCCGACCTGCGCATCCGGCGTCGCCAAAAATCATGTCATATCAGGTACTTGGGAATTTCCGGGGGTTTCCGGCATTTGCGACAGCGCTTCCGGCACGGACTTGGACTTGGATTGGGACGCGGCATGAACGGTGTCCTTTCGTGAGGCTGTCTTTAGCAATTTGATACCAGTAAGTCAATATTTACTTAAGTGCAAGTGCCGGCCAATGCCTCTGGCCCAGCCGCACGATCGCGAGACTCACGCCGTCAGCCCCGCCATGTGGGTCAGCCCCAACGCCACGGAGAGAAGGTCCGAGCCCGTCGCGACGCGGGCCGACGGAGCGGCCCGCACGATCGCCGCGCGGACCGCGGGCACACGGCTCGACCCGCCCGTCAGGAAAATCGTGTCGATGGCATCGCCACCGAGACCCGCAGACGCGACACACTGGCAGGCCGTCCTGTACAACCGATCCGTCCGCCCCGCGATCGCGCGCTGGAAATCGACACGTGTTGCGCGAGCAGCCAGCTCCGCCTCGAGAAAGTCGAGGCCGATGAGCGCGCCCTCGGCCTCGCTGAGCGCGATCTTCGCTTCCTCGACGGCAAATGCCACGCGGTGGCCCAGTCGTTGCCGCACCACCGTCAGGAGGCGATCGATCTTTTCCGGCTCGCGCGCCTGCAGGACCATCTCGCCGAGTTCGCGCTCGTTCTTGTAGGTGTAGGCGAAGTTGATCGTCGCCCAGGTGGCGAGCTCGTGATAGAGCGCGTTCGGCGTCGGCAGGTCCTTGTCGACCAGCTGCGAACCAAGGCCGAGCAGCGGCATCACACTCTCGAGGCTGAGCAGCATGTCGAAGTCGGTTCCGCCCACCCGAACGCCGGTCGTCGCCAGCACGTCGCGGCCGCGATCGGCGCGACCGCGCCGGTCCGGCCCGATGCGGATGACCGAGAAGTCGCTGGTGCCGCCGCCGATGTCGGCGATCAGGACCAGCTCCTCGGCTTGCACCGTCTGCTCGTAGTGATGCGCCGCGGCGATCGGTTCGTAGGCGAAGGCGACATCGCGGAAGCCGACCCGGCGGGCGATGTCGTCGAGGACGCGCTCGGCGCGCGCATCGGCCTCATCGTCACCGTCGACGAAGCGCACGGGGCCGGCCGTGCACCACGGAGGTGATCTCGCGGCCGGCGAACGCTTCGGCCTTCTGCTTCAGATGGCGCACGAACATCTCGACGACGTCGCGCAGCGGCAGCTTGCGCTTGCCGAGGGCGGTCTGCTCGTCGATCAGCGGAGAACCCAGGATCGACTTCAGCGCCCGCATCAATCGGCCGTCGGCCTGGCCGACGTAGGCACCGATGGCCTCCGACCCGAACAGCACGGACCGCTCGATCGGGCCCCTCCTCTCGAAATCGAAAAACACCGCGCTCGGCAGCAGCGTTCGACCATGCTCGACCGGCGCCAGCGCGGGTGTGCCGTCGCGCACGACCCCGATGGCCGAGTTCGAGGTGCCGAAATCCAATCCGCAGGCGATCATGCGTGTCCCCTTCAAACGCGAAGGGGATCTCATCTATAGAGAGGCGCCCGACGTTGCCAGACTGTTTCTTTTTGTCTAGACTATCGCTCGATCGTGGGATGTCTGGGCGGACATCTCATTTTTTTTGTGCCCGTGCACGCTGGCCCGCTTCGGGCGTTCCTGACCGGACGTACGGAATTCCACGCCGTAAGAGATCGACGCCGACGCAAAATGCCTAGGCGTGACGCCGCAGCGCAAACATACTGTGCTGCAGTTTCGCTCTCCTGCGTTGTCGGCGTAGCACAGTCGGCGTGCCCCCAAATACTGGAACAGGGGAAGTGATCATGAAGCGGCGGCAATTCTCCAAGGTTATGGCCGCGGCAGCCGCGACGATTGCGGCGCCTCACGTCGCCCGTGCCGCGCCGATCACGCTGCGACTGCATCATTTCGTGCCAGCACAATCGAATCAGCAGAAATACTGGTTCGAACCTTGGGCTAAGACGCTCGATCAGGCCACCAGCGGCCAACTTAAGGTTGAGATCTACCCGTCGATGCAGCTCGGCGGCCGCCAGCCGCAGCTTTACGACCAGGCGCGCGACGGCGTGGTCGACATCGTCTGGACGGTTGGGGGCACCACGCCGGGCCGCTTCGCCCGACTCGAGGTCTTCGAGCTGCCCTTCCTGTCCAACCAGATCGGCGCCCGCACGGCACCGGCCGTCTGGGAGTTCTACGAGACCTTCGCCCGCGATGAACTCAAGGACGTGAAGCCGCTCGCGGTGTGGGCGTTCGGTGGCGGCGTCCTGTTCACCAAGGACGTGGTGCTGAAGAAGCCGGAGGACTGCAAGGGCCTGAAGCTGCGCGCCTCCAACCGGCAGACGAACGACGCCTTCGCCCTGCTGGGAGCGCAGCCGCTCAGCATCCCGCCGCCAGGGGTCCCGGAAGCGCTGGCCAAGGGCGTCGTCGACGGCGTGGTGTTTCCTTATGACGCGGTGATCCCGTTCAAGCTCGACGAGTTGACCAATCGGGTGAGCGAGTTCGGCGGCAACCGCACCTTCTATACCGGTGTGCTGTTGTTCGTCATGAACAAGGCCAAGTATGACGGCTTGCCGCCTGATCTCAAGAAGGCGATCGACGACACGACCGGCGCCGTGATGTCGCGAGACCTCGGCAAGAAATGGGACGAGTGGGACCAGATCGGCCGTGCCGCTGTCGCCAAGCGCAAGACGCCGATCCATCGCATCGAAGGCGCCGATCTCGAAGCCTGGAAGAAGGCGACCGAACCCATGCGCGTGCAGTGGGTGGAGACCCGTACCAAGGCGGGCGACGACGGGGCCGCCTTGCTCAAGGCCGCGGAGAAACTCATCGCCAAGTATGACCAGTGAAAGACGCGCGATGAGCTCCGTCGGCGCAGCGGCGCCGCTGCCCGACAGCCCGTTCGGCCGTCGACTCGACCGCATCTCCGCCGGCGTTGCCATGTTGGGCGGCGCGATCATTGTCATGATCGTGCTGATCTCCAGCCTGTCCGTCCTCGGCCGAAGCCTGCCGCAGCTCCTAGGCATCCGCGGCACCGGCGTGCCAGGCGATGTCGAAATGGTCCAGCTCGGCTGCGCCGTCGCGATCTACTGCTTCCTACCCTTGTGCCAGCTGCGCCGCACCAACGTGCTGGTCGGCATCTTCACTCGGCATCTGGCGCCTCGATGGCGCGCGACGTTCGACCTCGCGGCCAATCTCTTGTTCCTGGCGCTGGCCACAACGCTGGCGCTGGCGCTCTGCTTGGGCGTGGTGGAAAAGTTCCGCAACAACGACACCTCGATGATGCTCCGGATACCGGAAGGGTGGCCGTTCGCCGTCGCCCTGCTGCCCAGCTGGCTGCTGGTGCTGACGATCCTCTACAGCGTCCTGCGCAACCTCGCCGAGGTCCGGCTGAACCGTCCAATTGGTCCGCCTGCCGCCGGCGAGCACTGAGAGGACGCGATGTCCGATGTCACTGGAGGCGCGGTAAGCTTTTTGATCTTGCTGGCCCTGCTGTCGGTCCGGGTGCCGATCGGCGTTGCCATGCTGGCGGTCGGTTGCGGCGGCTTTGTCTGGATTCAAGGCCTCGGGCCGCTGTTCAGCTTTCTCAAGACGACGCCGTTCGAGACCTTCGCCACGTACTCGTTCTCGGTGATCCCGCTGTTCCTGCTGATGGGCAACGTCGCCTCGACCTCGGGCCTGTCGGCGCGGCTGTTCCGCGGCGCCAACGCGCTCCTGGGCCACTATCGCGGCGGCATGGCGATGGCGGCGGTCGGCGCTTGCGCCGCCTTCGGCACGATTTGCGGCTCTTCGCTTGCGACGGCGGCAACCATGGGCCAAGTGGCGCTGCCGGAGATGCGCAAGTACGGCTATTCCGGCGCCTTGGCCACCGGCACGCTGGCGGCCGGCGGTACGCTGGGAATCCTGGTGCCGCCGTCGATTCCGCTGGTCGTCTACGCCATCTTGACTGAGCAGAACATCGCCAAGCTCTTCTTGGCTGCCTTCATTCCGGCGGCGATCGCGGTGGTCGGCTTCTTCCTCGCCATTCGGGCCTACCTGTTGTTCGCCCCCGACGCGGCCCCCGCCACGCACAGACTGCCGCTCTTGACCCGCCTGCAGCAGGTGGCCGCGACTTGGCCGGTGCTGGCGATCTTCCTCATCGTTTTCGTCGGCATGAACGGCGACTTCTTCGTTGGCCGCTCGCTGTTCACGCCGACCGAGGGTGCCGCGATCGGGGCCCTGCTTGCGACAATTGCCGCAGTCACCGTGGGCGGCCTCTCCTGGCGCAATGTCGTGCACGCGGTTGGCGCGACCGCGGCGCAATGCGGCATGATCTTCCTGATCCTGCTCGGGGCCGAGCTCTACAACGCCTTTCTGGCACGCACCCATATGCCGCAAATGGCGGCCCAGTGGGTCGGCGGACTGGGCATCTCGCCCTATCTGGTCATGGCGGTGATCGTGCTGATCTACATCCTGCTGGGCTGCCTCATGGACAGCCTCAGCATGATCCTGCTCACCGTGCCGATCTTCTTCCCGATGATCATGGGCCTGTCGTTTGGCCTTCCACCGGAGCACACGGCGATCTGGTTTGGCATCCTGGCGCTCATCGTGGTCGAGCTCGGCCTGATCCATCCACCGGTCGGGCTCAACGTCTACGTCATCCAGAACATCGCGGGCGACGTCTCGCTATTGCAGACGTTCAAGGGGGTCGTGCCCTTCCTGATTGCCGAATTCTTCCGCGTCTCGCTGATCATCGCTTTCCCGTCGATCACCCTTGTGCTGATCCGCTGACCGTCCCAGTCACTCGAACGCTTCGGCTTCACGGCTCCGACGCAAGTCTCGCCCCGAACACGATGAAACAGGCACCGGTGATGCGCTCGATCCAGCGCCGCGCCCGTTGGTAGGCGGCGGACACCTGCCGCACGGTGAACAAGCAGACCACGACGCCATACCAGCCGACCGAAACCGCGACCATCATTGCGATCACCAGAATGCTCAGCATCGACGAGGGCTCGGCGGGCATCGTCGTGGCGAAGATGCTGGCCACCGAAACGGCCGACCGGGGATTGGCCAGAGTCGTGACAAGGCCCAGCCAGAAAGCGGAGTCGTGGGATGTCACCGGTCCGACGTTATTGGACTCGTCGAGCTCGCCGCGACGGCTGCGCCAGATGAGCTGGACGCCGATGAACACCAGCCAAGCCGCGCCGAGGAACTTCAGCGCCAGGTACATCCACGGTGCGGCGACGAAGAGGGCCTGCACGCCGAAGCATCCCGCCGCGCCCCAGGTCGCCGTCCCCAGCGCAATACCGGCGACGGCCGACAGGCCGGCCCGCCGCGACCGCGTGAGCGCGACGCGCGCCGCCATCAGGAAATTCGGACCAGGCGAAATCGCCGCCAGCGCCCACAGGGCGGCAACCGAAAGCAACACACCGAAATCGTGCATGTCCGTCCCCTAGGCCCGCTGTGCCGTGACCGGTTCGGTGACGCGCGCGGCGCGCAGCTTCGCCAGCTCTTCCGCCTGCAGGCCCAGCAACTCGGCGAGCACCGCCTCGGTATGCTGGCCAAGCGTCGGGGCGGGGCTGCGTATCTCCGCCTTGCCGGCGGCGTGCAGGCGGATGGGCGAGATCGGCACGCGGGTGCGTCCGCGGCGCGGATGATCGACATCGACCCAGAATCCGCGTGCCTCGAGATGGG
>Ga0081539_10004925_pt1 | contig 14217 bp, 11 predicted proteins | sample TabmetS4T2R2_FD_71023 | JGI IMG/M metagenome (GOLD analysis project Ga0081539, IMG submission 71023) | Tabebuia heterophylla rhizosphere microbial communities from the University of Puerto Rico - S4T2R2 | ecosystem: Host-associated > Plants > Roots > Rhizosphere ...
TTCGTGCCTTCGGGGAGGACGTGGTTCCGGCGAGTTACGAAGATCTGGAGCAGGCCGACCTCATCGTCCTGGTCGGATCGAACACCGCCTGGTGCCACCCCATCGTCTATCAGCGAATCCAGGCCGCTCGTGCGCAGCGCGGAGCGAAGCTCGTGGTCATCGACCCGAGGCGGACGGAGACATGCGACGAAGCCGACCTTCACCTCGCGCTAAGGTCCGGCACGGACGTCGCACTGATGAATGGTTTGCTCGCGCATTGCCGCGGCGCGGGCGCGCTCGACGAAGACTACCTTGCGCAATCGGTCGCAACGCCGGACGGATTCTGGGAAGCGCTCGAAGAGGGAAGCGACCTGTGGACCGTCGCCAGGACTTGCGACCTTCCGACGGCCGATCTCGCGAAATTCTTTGATTGGTTCGCGGCAACCCCGAGGACAATCACCCTGTTCAGCCAGGGCATCAACCAGTCGATCCGCGGCACCGACCAGGTCAATGCGATCACCAACGTCCACCTGGCGACCGGGCGGATCGGCAAGCCGGGCGCGGCGCCTTTTTCCATCACCGGCCAGCCCAACGCGATGGGCGGGCGCGAGGTCGGCGGACTCGCCAGCACGCTCGCGGCCCACATGGATTTCGCGCCGGAGAATGTCGATCGCGTCGGCCGCTACTGGGCAGCGGAGCGCATGGCCACGCAGCCCGGCCTCAAGGCGGTGGACCTCTTCCGCGCGGTACGGAACGGCGACGTCAAGGCGCTCTGGGTGATGGCAACCAACCCGGCCGTCTCCCTTCCCAACGCTGCTAAGGTCCGCGAGGCGCTCGCAAATTGCGAGTTCTTGGTTGTGAGCGACGTAATCGAGGAAACCGACACCGGCCGGCACGCCCACGTCCGCCTGCCCGCCGCCGCATGGGGGGAAAAGGACGGCACGGTCACCAACAGCGAGCGGCTGATCAGTCGCCAGCGGCCGTTCCTCCCGCTGCCCGGCGAGGCGAAGCCCGACTGGTGGATCGTCGGCCAGGTGGCGCAGCGCATGGGTTGGCGCGACGCTTTTTCCTACGACCGGCCGTCACAGATCTGGCGCGAGCATGCGGGGCTTCCGACGTACCAGAATCAGGGACAACGCCTCTTTTCACCCCCCGGCCACACAGGCGTCGGCAACACACCCTATGACTCGATGACACCCTTCCGCTGGGGCGACCGGCCATTCGCCGATGGGCGGTTCTCGACCCCCGACCGAAAGGCGCGCCTCGTATCGGTTACGCAAATGCCGCTCCCGTCCAGCAAGGAGTGGCCGCTGACTCTCAACACCGGCCGCTACCGCGACCAATGGCACACGATGACTCGGACGGGTCTTTCGCCGCGGCTCGCTCGCCACCGGCAGGAGCCGCTGGTCGAGGTCCATCCGAAAGACGCCGAAGCAGCCGAGCTGACCGACGGCGGACTTGCGCGCGTGATCACCGCGAACGGGGCAAGCATTTTCCGCGTCTCCGTCACAGAAAATCAAAGGCGGGGAGAGATTTTCACGCCGATCCACTGGACCGACCAGCAGTCGACCGGCGGCCGGACGGGCCTGCTCGCCTGGTCATTGACCGACCGCATCTCCGGCCAGCCAGGCTTCAAGGGAACGCCCGCGCGGATCGAGCCGCAGCCGGTCGACTGGCGCGGCTTCCTGGTCACCCACGGAGCGCCGCGCGAGGAACCGGCCTGCCTTTGGTCCACGCGCGTCACCGTGCAGTCGGGTTTCCTCTACGAACTCGCCGGGACCGGCGACGCCGACGCGCTGTTCGACTGCCTCCCCAAGGGCGAGGTCATCGAGGCGGCCGACCCAGCCCGCGGCACTCGCCGACTGGCATCGCTCCGCGACGGCCACCTCACGGGGGCGCTGTTCCTCACCGCGACCGGCGAACTGCCGCCGCGCGACTGGCTCATCGCCCAGCTTGGACAGCAGCAAGGCCCGGCTGTCCTGGCCGGCCGAGCGCCCGGTGCACAGTCGGACAGCGGCCCGCTCGTGTGTGTGTGCTTCGATGTCGGCGCGACCACGATCCTGCGCGCCATCGCGGACCAGCGTCTGACTAGCGTCGCCGAGGTCGGCAAGGCCTTGCGGGCGGGGACCAACTGCGGCTCCTGCCGCCCTGCCATCGCCGGTTTGCTGACCCAGGCGCGGGAACCGCTGCACGCCGCGTGATCTGAGTTTGACCCTGCCTGAGCGGCATGGCAACGCGCCCGCCGATGGCAGAGGAAAAGTCCACGCAACGCACCTGGGGCGGCCGGTTCGAAACGACGCCGGACGAGCTGATGACGCGCATCAATGCGTCGATCGGTTTCGACAAGCGCCTGTGGCGCGAGGATATTGCCGCATCCAAGGCGCACGCGGCCATGCTCCGTCAGCAGGGGATCATCTCGGAGGCGGATGCGGCGGCGATCCTGCAAGGCCTGGATCAAATCGCGGCCGAATATGAGCGCGAGGGTGTTCCCGAGCGGCTCGAGCTCGAAGACATTCACATGACGGTCGAGCATCGCCTAAGCGAACTGATCGGCCCGGCGGCCGGCCGGCTGCACACGGCGCGCTCGCGCAACGACCAGGTCGCGACCGATTTCCGCCTGTGGGTGCGCGGCGCCTGCGACGAGGCCGTGGACGCGATCCGAGCACTGCAGCGCGTGCTGGTCGAATGTGCCGAGGAGCATGCGGAGACGGTGATGCCGGGCTTCACCCACCTTCAGGTGGCGCAGCCGGTGACGCTCGGCCATCATCTGATGGCCTATTACGAAATGCTGCGCCGCGACGTTTCACGGTTCGCCGATGCCCGGGCGCGCATGAACGAATGCCCGCTCGGGGCTGCTGCCCTCGCGGGAACAGGCTTCCCGATCGACCGCGAGCGGACAGCCGACGCGCTCGGCTTCGACGGCGCGACGGCGAACAGCCTCGACAGCGTCTCGGACCGCGACTTCGCGCTCGATTATCTCTCTGCCGCGGCGCAATGCTCGCTGCACCTGTCGCGGCTCGCCGAAGAGCTGATCATCTGGGCCAGCGCGCCCTTCGGCTTCGTCAAGCTGTCGGACCAATTCTCGACCGGCTCGTCGATCATGCCGCAGAAACGCAACCCCGACGCCGCCGAGCTGGTGCGCGGGCACAGCGGGCGCATCATGGGCGCGCTCACCTCGCTGATGGTGACGATGAAGGGGCTTCCGCTCGCTTATTCGAAGGACATGCAGGACGACAAGCCGCCGGTGTTCGAGGCGCACGATTTGCTGGGCCTGTCGCTGGCGGCGATGACCGGCATGGTCGAGACCAGCCGTTTCAACGCGGATCGGATGCGCGCGGCCGCCGAGGCCGGCTATGCCACCGCCACCGATTTCGCCGACTGGCTGGTGCGTGTCGCTGGCATCCCGTTCCGCGAGGCGCACCATATCACCGGCCAGGCGGTGAAGCTGGCCGAAGAACGCGGTCGGCCTCTGTCCGAAATCCCGCTCGAGGCGCTGCAAGCGATCGATGGAAGGATCGACGAGCGGATTTTCGAGGTGATCACGGTCGAAGCATCGGTCGCCAGCCGCACCAGCTACGGCGGCACCGCCCCCGAACGCGTGCGCGAGGCGATCGCGGCGGCCAGAAAGGCGCTCGGCATGTGATGAATTCGTAGTGCATCAAACGAGCCAACATCTTGTAATTACATAGAACCGTTCGTCCTGAGTAGCCGCTGAGCCTGGCGAAGCGGCGTATCGAAGGACAGTCCTTCGATACGGGCCCTCGCCGAGCTCGGTCCCTACTCAGGACGAACGATAAATCATACAGTATGATCACAATCTAGACCGCTCGACCCACCGGCTATCACCTTCTATCAGTCCGCGGGATGACGAGCGCAAACCCGACCGTGACGGTGATCATCGCGACCTATAACAGGAGCGAGGTGCTACCCTTTGCGATCGGCAGCGTGCTCGACCAGACGTTCGAGGATTTCGAGCTCCTTGTCGTCGGCGATGGCTGCACCGACGATTCCGGGCAGGTCGTGGAATCGATCGGCGATCCCCGGCTGCGCTGGATCAACCTGCCCTCGAACAGTGGCCATCAATCCGCAGCGAACAATGAGGGGCTGCGTCAGGCGCGGGGCGACATCATTGCCTATCTGGGGCATGACGATCTGTGGTTGCCGCACCATCTCGGCTGCCTGGTGGCGGCGATCGAGGACGGTGCTGATCTGGCGTTTGGCGTGACCCGGATGGTGGATCCTCCGGGTCGTGACGGGGCCGAGTTTCTGCCCGCCGTTCCCTATCGCTCCGGAAGGTCGCTGGCCCCAAGCAGCGTCGCGCATCGGCGCAGCCTGGTCGAGCGCCTTGGCGGCTGGCCCGACTATCGCACGCTCGGTGGCGACCCCGAAACGGCGCTGTGGCAGCGGTTCCACGAGGCGGGGTGTCGCCTGGTTCCGGTGCCGCGGCTCGTCACCGTCAAATTTCCCGCCAGGTGGAGACGCAACGTCTATCGGGAAAGGCCTTGGCATGAGCAGGCGCGCTGGCTCGAGAGGATCCGGCAGGAAGAGCATTTCGAAGCCGTCGAGCTGGCGTCGATGCTGAGCAGGCTGGAGGCGCGCAACCCGGTCGATTCCCGCTACGCTGCCTTGGTTGCCATGCTATGGCACGAAACAATTCGCCGCTTCGGGCGTCGGCTCCGCCACCGATCGTTCCTCCGCCGCAAAGGGCGCGGGGCAATCGAGGAGAGCCGCGCGTTCAAGGGGCTTTGAGGGAGCGCAGCATGTTGGAAGGCGTCACCAAGGACGGCCAGCTCGTCACGCCCGACTGGCAGGTGCTTCGCGAAGACATCGAGGGCGTCCACGTCCGCGAAGTGCGCCATGTTCCCCGCGATCACGGCATCATCACCGAAATGTACCGGCCCGAATGGGATCCCACCGGCCTGCCGGTGCTCCAGGCCTATCAGTCCCGCCTGTTCGTCGGCGCGCTTGGCGCGTGGAGTTGTCACGCCAAAAGCGTCGACCGCCTGTTCATCAACCAGGGGCACGTCAAGCTGGTGCTCTACGACGGGCGCGAGGACAGCCCGACCCACCGCCGGGTCAACGAATTCCATGTCGGTGATGCGCGCCCAGCATTCGTGGTCATCCCGACGGGCGTCTGGCACGGGCTGCAGAATGTCGGGGGGACGGACGCGCTGATGATCAACTTCCCTTCCTATCCCTATAGTTACGAAGACCCGGATCATTACCGGCTGCCCTGGGATACGGACCAGATTCCCTACCGCTGGCGCGCCGCCCCGGCGGGGCTGCGCCTTCGTGCCGACAGGGGCTCCGAGCCGCGCTGATTGCCCCTGCCGGTGCCTTTTCAGCGGGCCATCCTTGCCTGCGTGGCCTCCCGCTTCTATCGAACTTGTCCGACAATCCGGAGGGGAATGATGCACCGATCGATCCGCACCGCGTTGACCGCAGCCACCGTGCTCGCCATGCCCGCGGCGCTGACGGCGCAACCGTCGCTCGATCAGCGGCCTCCAGCCTTTCCGCCCACGGTCACTTACACCACCGGCCCCGCGCTCACCGGCGCGATTCTGTTGCGATCTCCGGTCCGCGGAGCGCCTCCCGAGCAATGGTCCCGCCTCAGCGCGGACGAGCTGTGGCTGCGTAATGTGGTCGATCCCGCGTTGGTCCCGGTCCTCCCGGATCGCGCGAAAGCGACGGGCGCCGCGGTGATCGTCGCGCCGGGCGGCGGGTTCCGGTTCCTGTCCTGGGAGAATGAGGGAGTGCGGGTCGCGCGCTATCTTGCCGACCACGGCATTGCCGCGTTTATCCTGAAGTATCGGACGGTACCGGTGCCGAGGGAGCCCGCCGGGTTCATGCAGGCACTCGGCCAGATGATGAGATCCCTCCCGCCCGGTCGTCCACTCGACGCGACGCCCGAGGCGCTCGCCGATGCCCAGGCGGCGGTGCGGCTCCTGCGCAGCCGGGCCGGCGAGTTCGGGATCGATCCGGCGCGGATCGGTTTCGTCGGCTTCTCGGCCGGCGCGATTACCGCGCTCAGTGTCGGCATTGCGCCTGAGAAGGACGCGCGGCCCGACTTCATCGCCCCGATCTACGGCTCGATGAGCGCCCGGCCGGTCCCGGCCGATGCGCCGCCGGTCTTCCTGGCCGTGGCGCTCGATGACCCTCTGTTCGCCGTCGGCAAGCCGTTCGGCCTGATCCAGTCGTGGCGCGACGCCAAGCGTCCGATCGAGGTGCACCTCTATGAGCGCGGCGGCCACGGCTTCGGCCTCGCCAATCGCTCGGCGGGAAGCGCGCTTTGGGCCGACGAGTTCATCGCCTGGATGAAGGACCGCAAGTTGCTCTCCGGCGGCAAATGACACGGGCGAGCGACATCCTGGAACAAAAAACGCCCCAGCCAGAAAAGCGAAGGCTGGGGCGCGAGGTTCGCGAGTACGACCAAGGGGGATGGTCCGCACGCGATGCTCGGCGATAGTCCTTTGCGCCCCACATAGCCCACACATGGGTTGGCAATCTCGCCGGCGTTCTGCTCAATCCCCCAAGACCAGCAGGCAAGGCGCGAGCATCAGCGGTAACCTGTCAGTCAGGAATCGTTGCTAGGGCGCGGCCGTGGCTTCCGCATCGGACGAAGGTGGCACAAGCCCGCTGAGCCAATTCATCGGCATCATTGGCATTCTATTCTGCCTGTTCGTTGCGCCCAAGCTGATGGGCGACGTGTCGCTGGAGGGACTCGACGCTTATGTCCTCTCGCTTCCCGCCGGCAGCTCGCGCGAGCAGATAGAGGCGGCCGTCAAGCGGTTCGAACATTGTTTCTATCGCCCGGCCCACCGATCGATGAGCGACCATGCGGCTGACTATGTCTTCCGCGGGACGAGCAGTGACGTCGGACTGTTCGTTTCGGTGAAGGTGCATTGCGAATTCGGCTTGGGCGGTCTGCTGGCCGGCCGCTGCAGCCGGTCGCAATGGGCACTGATCCCCGCCAATGTCGAGGCGTTCGAAAAATGGTCGGGCTGGAACATCAACCAGGCGGATGAGTGGTCCAATTACAACCTTCCCGAATGTCCCGTGAGGGACTAAATCGCCAACTTAGATTTCACGACGAAGCTACGGTCGAGGTTTAGGTCGTCCAGGACGCTCCTGCCAGCCGGAGTGACATGGTCGATCGGCGCATTACTTACCTTTGCTCTTGGTTTGTCGCGTCACTCGGCAATGCACCCCTAACTTGCCGCGCGACATCTCTCGCCGGCCAGTTTGCCCAGCCGACGCCTGTCATCACGTTGTGCTCGGATATGGTGAGCCTCTCCGCGATTTCCGCGTAGCCGTCGATCAGCTGCTCTGTGGGATTGTTTGCGGGCGCCAGATCTTCTTTCGACAATGCGTCGGGCTCGATCTGGAGCGCAATCAGGCGCTCGCGCAACGTCGGGTGCGTATCGTTGGGATGCGCCATTTCGGAGGCAAGCAGCTCGTCGACATGGCTCGCGAAATCCAACTTCCTGTAACTGTCCTCGGCCCATGTGACGTAAAAGTCGCTGAGATCCTCGATGATCTGGCCGTCGTTGAGGTGATCGGCGTTGCATTTCCGCAGCGGCCACCAGACCTGCGTATATTCACTGAACTTGAGCAAGGCCGTTGCGAGTGCCTTGGCACTGCCGGCGGCTGCTCCCTCGCGGTCAGCCACGATTTCCCTCTGCCTTCCAATCTTACGCTCCACCCCGGAAAACTCAGCGTGAAGGAGGACGAGGAACGCCAATGTCGGTACGTTTAGGAAATTGTTGCCTTTCTCGTCTCCCGACAGGCTGTAGATCGCAGTGCCAAGGCGGGAGTAGGCCGGATAAAACTTCATCGAAAATTCGGTGTCCTGACCCTTAAAGTGGCCCATCTCGTGCCCAATCACAGACCTGAGTTCCCCCTCGGTCAGAATACGGAGGAACGGCAGCGGCATGTACAGCGTCGTGCCGTCAATCAGGTCGAGCGAGCCATTGAGCGACAGCTTGGCTCCAGTGACGTAGAAGCTGGGCTCAAGACCGAGCATGATATTGTCGGGCCGCCTCGCTCCTACATTGTCGGCCACTTCGTTGACGAGGTTGATCAGCCTCTGCCCGTTCGCCTGATCGACGAGGACTCCTGTTTGTTCGATTGAAGCGTGTCGCATCTGGCGGATGGCACTCAGGACAAGATTCAAGCCTCCGATCAAGGCGGCCAAACTGAAGGCGGCCAAGGCAATGAAGTGCACGCTTCCAAGAAAAACGGATTCAGCAATGAATAGGCCATAAACGAAGAGCGCGCCCTGAAGGACGATCGAGATCGAAAGGCCGAGAAGAATGATCCGCGTGAGCGGCGAGAGGACCATAGCCAATCGCTTTCGATTTGCTCCGGCCAGGAGCCTACCGATCAAAAGAACCACGAAAAGCGACAAGCCCACAAGGACGGAAAGTAACGCGCCCTGTTCGAAGATCCGGAGGTGACTTGCCGGCCCGCAGAGGTGGGCCAATTGCGGATCGCCAGCACTGCAAACGACCCGATAACTTTCGATCCGAGATGGATCGAGGATCTGGCCTTGTTGTGCGGCAGCTTGCTGAACCGCCGCCTTGAACTCGCTGTCGTACCGCCCGGATACGAAATAGGAGATCACAAGCGCCACGATTGGAATGACCAAGACCAAAGCCAAGGCCTTGGTGATATTCAGCAGTCTCGCCCCAAGCATCACTATCCCCCAGCAAACACCCAAGGCAAGTTCAGCGGAAAGCAATCTCGCGTCAAGGGCCATCACCCCACTATCGAACCTCTCATGTACTTGATTTGTTCTCAGACTTCTGCTATGGGCAGAGGCCCGTCGCGACGGCCTGGCTCTTTCTGATTGTGGATTTTCCGCAAGGATACATCGGGCACCAAAGCTGGGGCGCGCGCTGGCAGGCCTGTTCGCAACCGCACGCTCGCGCTCTTCGGTGACTCTATCAACTTTACCGTTCGGTTGAATATGAGCGGCGCCGGACTGGAACTGTTACCTTTAGCCGCCCAAACCGCCACCAATGGGGACTGGAACTTTCATTACCTTTACACCCCCAGGACGGTGCGTCCCGTTCAGCCCGATCGCTGATCGCGTTTGGCCGCGATCCGCAGCCGCAGCGCATTCAGCCGGATGAACCCTGCCGCATCGCGCTGATCATAGCCGCCCGAGCCCTCCTCGAAGGTGACCAGGTCCTGGTCGTACAGCGACAGCGGGCTCTCGCGCCCGATCACCGTCGCATTGCCCTTGTACAGCTTCAGGCGCACCGTGCCGGTGACATTCTCCTGGCTCTTGTCGATCAGCGCCTGCAGCATCTCGCGCTCGGGCGACCACCAGAAGCCGTTGTAGATCAGGCCCGCGTAGCGCGGCATGATCTCGTCCTTGAGGTGCATCGCACCGCGATCGAGGGTGATCGATTCAATGCCGCGGTGGGCGGCGAGCAGGATCGTCCCGCCAGGCGTCTCGTAGACGCCGCGCGATTTCATGCCGACGAACCGGTTCTCGACCAGATCGAGCCGGCCAATGCCATTGTCATGGCCGAGCTGATTCAACGCGGTGAGCAGGGCGGCAGGCGACAGGCGTTTGCCGTCGATCTCCACCGGATCGCCCCCCTCGAACGCGATTGCGATCACGGTCGGCTTGTCGGGCGCATCCTCCGGCGAGATGGTGCGCTGGTGAACATATTCGGGTGCTTCGAGCGCCGGATCCTCGAGCACCTTTCCTTCCGATGAGGAGTGCAGCAGGTTCGCATCGATCGAGAAGGGCGCTTCGCCGCGCTTGTCCTTGGCGATCGGGATCTGGTGCTGCTCGGCGAACTGGAGGAGTTGCTCACGGCTCGCGAAATTCCATTCGCGCCACGGGGCGATCACCCGGATGTCGGGCTCGAGCGCATAATAGCCCAGTTCGAAGCGGACCTGATCGTTGCCCTTGCCGGTGGCGCCATGACAAACCGCATCGGCACCGACCTTGCGGGCGATTTCGATCTGCCTTTTGGCGATCAGCGGCCGCGCGATCGAGGTGCCGAGCAAATACTGCCCTTCATAGACGGTATTGGCCCGGAACATCGGGAAGACGAAGTCGCGGACGAACTCTTCGCGCAGATCGTCGATGAAGATGTTCTCCGGCTTTATACCGAGCAATAGCGCCTTTTGCCGCGCAGGCTCGACCTCCTCACCCTGGCCGAGATCGGCGGTGAAGGTGACCACCTCGGCCCGATATTCGGTCTGCAGCCATTTGAGGATGATCGACGTGTCGAGCCCGCCCGAATAGGCGAGCACAACCTTCTTTGGTGAACTGCTGCTCATCAAAAACTCCCAGACTCAGATAATTTCACGCAAAGACGCAAAGACGCGAAGGCGCCAAGAAATGGCCCGTCATTGCGAGCGCAGCGAAGCAATCCAGTAACTGGATCGCCAGGGCGCTACGCGCCTCGCGATGACGTGGCGGGACGGCCTCACATTCATTCCTTCGGGTTCTCTTCTTCGCGTCTTCGCGTCTTTGCGTGAAACAATACGAAATGCGACATGACTAAGCCTGTCCGGCCAGCGCACGGAAATGGGCCGCCACCTTTTCGGCGGCAAAGCCGTCCCGCACGGCAATGAAGCAGGTATCGTCCCCAGCCACCGTACCGGCCACCTCGGCAAGCCGCGCGTGGTCGATCGCGGAGGCCACCAGATGCGCAGATGCGGGCGGCGTCCTCAGTACCAGCATGGAGCCGGCCGCCTCGATGCTGAGCACCCACTCGCGCAGGATTCGTTCGAGCCGCTCGGCCGACCAGTCGCTTTCCGCCATCTGGTCGGGCAGGGCATAGCCCAGCACGCCGCCCCGCTTGACCTTGACGGCGCCGAGCTGTTCGAGGTCGCGCGACACGGTGGCCTGGGTCACCGCGAAGCCAAGCGCGGCGAGCCTCTCTGTCACGTCCTCCTGGCTCGCGATCGCCTCGCTGCGGATCATGTCGGATATGGCCTTCTGCCGCCTGGCGCGAAGCGTGGCCGCGCTGCTGAGGGCTTCGATCACGAGCGCAGCATCCAGGCCATCGCGCCGCGCGCGGTGTGCATGCGGTTTTCGGCCTGTTGCCAGACGGCGCTCTTCGAGCTGTCGATCACCCCGTCGGTCACTTCCTCGCCGCGTTTCGCAGGCAGGCAGTGGAGGAACCAGGCGTCGTCCGTGTTCGCCATCAGCGCCTCGTTCACCTGGTAAGCGGCAAAGGCTTTGCGGCGCACCTCGGTCTCGCTGTCCTGGCCCATCGAGACCCATACGTCCGTATAGACGAACTGCGCGCCGGCCACGGCTGCCTGCGGATCATCCGTTTGGGTGACCGCTGCGCCAAAGCCCGCCAGCTCTTCGGCGGGAAAGCCGTAGCCGTCCGGGCAGGCCATGCGCAGCTCGGCACCAAGCAGCGAACAGCCTTGCGCGAGCGATCGAGCGACGTTGTTGGCATCGCCCACATAAGCGATGCGGGCGCCCTCCAGATGACCGAGTAGTTGCTTGACCGTCAGCAGATCGGCGAGCGCCTGCAGCGGATGGTCGGTGTCGGAAAGCATGTTGAGCAGCGGCACTTGCGCGACCGCCGCCATCTGATCGAGATGCCGGTGGTCCATCACGCGCGCGGCGATCAGGGCATGATAGCAGGCCAGCGTACGCGCCACATCCTCGGGGCTTTCGCGGGTACCGAGCCCCACTTCTTCCTTCTGGATATAGACCGGATGCCCACCGAGCTGGACGACCGCCATTTCCATCGAATTGCGGGTACGCGCGCTTGGCTTCTGGAAGACCAGCGCGGCGCCCTTGCCGGCCAGCGGCCGGCCGAGGTCGGTGCGCTGCGACCAGGCGAGTATCTCCTGCAGCGCCTCGCGATCGAGATCGGCCAGGGTCAGGACGTTGCGGCTCATGCGCCATTCTCCCGCTTGATCCCATTTTCCCTTTTGACCATCGTGCCGATGCCCTCGTCGGTGAGCAGCTCGATCAGCAGGGCGTGGGCGATGCGGCCATCGATGATGTGCGCGGTATGCACGCCGCCGTCCACCGCATCGGCGCAGGCGCGCAGCTTCGGGATCATGCCCGCGCTGACGCTCTCATGCTCGATCCGGTCGCGCAGCTCGCGAGCACTCAGGCGCCGCACCAGGCTTTCCGGATTGTTGACATCCTCGAGCAGGCCCGGGGCGGCCGTCAGGTAGACGATCTTCTCCGCCGCCATTGCAATGGCGATCGCCCGCGCCGCTTCGTCGGCGTTGATATTGTAGGGCTGGTGTTTGGCATCGGCGCCAATCGTCGACACAACCGGGACCAGCCCGTCGTCGAGCAGTTGATGCAGCAGATTGCCGCGCACGTGCGCCACATCGCCGACGAAGCCGAGGCTGCTGTCGCGCGGGACGACGGTGAGCAGGCCGCCATCCTCGCCGGACACACCGACCGCCACCGGCTCGTCCAGCGCTTCACGGTTGATCGTGGCAACCAGGTCGCGATTGACCTTGCCGACCAGCACCATGCGCACGATCTCGAGCGTCTCGGCATCGGTCACGCGCAGGCCATCGCGGAACTCGGGCTGCTTGCCCATCCGCTTCATGATCTGGTCAACCTGCGGGCCGCCGCCATGCACCAGCACGCAGCGCACGCCGACACTGCGCAGCAGAAGAACGTCCTGGGCGAGCGCGCGATCGAGCGCCTCGTCGATCGCTGCGCCGCCCAGCTTCACGACGACCGATTTGCCGGCGAACCGCTGGATGTAGGGAAGTGCCTGGACAAGAACGTCGGCGGTAACGGCTGCGTCCATCATGATGTCCTTGCATTTTCCTTGATGTAGCCGGGGCCGAGATCGACGCCGAGCATCTGCGCCTGGCCGTTGCCGAGGCCGAGGTCGACGAGGATTTCGATCTCCTTCTGCTTCATGTGGACTGCAACCGCTTGTGCATCATGCGGCACCTCGACACCGCCGATGGCCACGACGATGCCGCCATAGGCGACCTTGCTCGGCTCCGGCTCGAAGGCGACGCCGGCCGATCCCGCTGCTCCGAGCAGCCGGCCCCAATAAGGATCGCCGCCATGCCAGGAGCATTTGATGAGATTGTTCTCGGCGATGTTCTTGGCTGCGGCGCGGGCTTCCGCATCGCTAGCCGCGCCGGCGATGCGCAGCCGCACCAGCTTGGTCATGCCCTCGGCATCATAGGCCATCTGCAGCGTAAGGTCCTCACAGAGCTTATGCACCGCATCGGCGAACTCCCGCCGATCCGGCTTTCCCCTGCGCCCGGAGGCGAGCAGGAAGACGGTGTCGTTGGTCGAGGTCGCGCCATCGACGTTCAGCGTATTGAAGGTGCGATCGACCGCTTCCTTCAGCACCGCCTGCAGCTCATCGCGATCCACCTCGGCATCGGTGGTCAGGAAGGCCAGCATGGTGGCCATGTTCGGGGCGATCATGCCACAGCCCTTGGCCATGCCGCCGATGGTGAAGCTGGAGCCCCTGACGACCGCTTCCTTGGTCGTCTTGTCGGTGGTGAGGATGCCTTTTGCGGCATCGTTGCCCCCGTGGCGCGAGAGCTTCTTGGCGAGCTTCGGTGTCGCTTCCAGGATCAGGTCGATGGGCAGTGGCGTGCCGATGATGCCGGTCGAGCAGACCAGCACCTCCTCCTGAGCGCAGCCCAAGGATTCGGCCGCGGTGCGCGCCATCGCCACGGCGTCGGCCATGCCGCGCGCACCGGTGCCGGCATTGGCATTGCCGGAATTGACGAGGACCGCAGCGGCCCGACCGCCGTTGTGGGCAAGGTGATTGCGATCGAGCTGGACAGGCGGGGCACAGAATTTGTTCTGGGTGAACACCGCAGCCGTCGTGACCGGCTCCCCATCGTCGGTGGCGAGCAGCGCCATGTCGTAGCGGCGCGCCTTCACGCCGGCGTGCAAACCGGATGCGACGAACCCTTCCGCGGCAGTGACGCTCATGGATAGACTCCAACTTTTGTGAGGCCGGCGCTCTCGTCGATTCCCAGCATCAGATTGGCGCATTGGACCATCTGGCCCGCGGCGCCTTTCACGAGATTGTCGAGGGCCGCTATCGCGAGCACCCGCCCGGTCCGCTCATCGTAGCGGGCGGTGATGTGCACGGCGTTCGATCCCAGCGTCCACTTCGTCGCCGGCGGCGCGTCGGTGAGGTGAATGAACGGCTCGTCCGCATAAGCTGTCCGCAGCGCCTTCAGCGGCTCGTCGGCAGCCATGCCGTGCGTCGCGGTGCCGTGGCAGGTGGCGAGGAT
>Ga0081539_10004926_pt1 | contig 14217 bp, 9 predicted proteins | sample TabmetS4T2R2_FD_71023 | JGI IMG/M metagenome (GOLD analysis project Ga0081539, IMG submission 71023) | Tabebuia heterophylla rhizosphere microbial communities from the University of Puerto Rico - S4T2R2 | ecosystem: Host-associated > Plants > Roots > Rhizosphere ...
GCGCCTGCCGGTGACGACTCGCCAGGAGTTGACGGAAGATCAAATCTCCTCTCCTCCATTCGGGACCAATCTCAGCTACGATCCGGATCAGTATGTCCATTGGCATCGGACTTCGGGCACTAACGGCAGACCGCTTCATTGGTTGGATACCAGGGAGAGTTGGGAATGGTTTATCAGCTGTTGGAAATCGGTTCTTGAAGCGGCCGAAGTGACCTCGCGGGATCGAATATTCTTCCCCTTTTCGTTTGGCCCATTCATCGGTTTCTGGAGCGCCTGGTCGGCGGCCGAGCAGATCGGCGCCTTGACTTTCTCGGGGGCGAACCAGACCTCTCCGCAACGGCTGAAGAACATTGTTGATTTCGGAGTCACAGTCATTTGCTGCACTCCGACCTATGCTTTGCACCTGGCCGAAGTTGCCGAGGCGGAGGGAATTGATCTTGGGAGATCGAAGGTTGAGAAGATCATCGTGGCCGGCGAGCCGGGCGGGAGCGTAGTCGAAACCAAGGACTTGATCGAGAGGCGATGGGGCGCCATGGTCTTCGATCATGCAGGGGCGACCGAGGTCGGCGCCCACTCGTTTTCATGTCTTCAAGGTCGCGCCCTCCATCTGAACGAAGAAGAGTTCATTGCTGAGATCTGGGATGGTTCCGGCGAGGAAGGCGCCCAGACCGGCGAACTATTGCTGACGAACCTGGGTCGTCTGGGGTCTCCAGTCATTAGATATCGCACGGGCGATCTGGTCCGCATCGACGATAGTCCTTGTCCATGTGGGCGCCCGTTCATTCGATTGATCGGAGGAATCGCCGGGCGGCTGGATGAAATGACGATCATCAGGGGCGTCAATATCTTTCCCGCCGGAGTCGAGGCGGTGCTGCGGCGCTTCGACGACGTGATGGAGTTTCAAATCGAAGTCTTCCGGGTCCAATCTCTCGACGAGATGGTGGTGACGGTCGAGGTCCGTTCGGATCTGATCGTGCCCAAGATTCAGCGTGAACTGGCGAACACCTTCGGACTGAGAATTCCCGTCAAGGCGGCCCCGCCGAACTCTCTTCCGCGCTTTGAGCTGAAAGCGCGCCGGTTTATCGACAAGCGAACCGCTTGATGCTTGATGACGGGTTGCGAGTTGCGAATATCTGATCGCCATCGGCAACTCGCAATTCGCGCTAGACGCCTTTTTTCTGATCTGCCGGCTTTTCTTCTACCTCGCGGTCATCGTAATAGACATACTTGGCGGACAATACCTCCGGAGACTCTTCGCCTGTGGCGGCGGTATTGGATTCAAGAGCGGCGAGCTGTTCATAAAGCGGCGGCGGGATCTCAGCAAAATCGGACATTGGGCCGTAGATGTCATCCACTCCTTCCTTAAAAACATTGCCGATCAGCAGGTTGATGAGGTTGATGCGTTGCTCGGGATATTTCTGAAGGAATTTCGAGAAGCTGAACCCATCGTTATAGAATGCATAGACGAGCTTGCGCATCGACTCGATACCCTGATCCAGTTTGGGCTGATATTGTCCCAGCCGTTCGCCCGAGAAGTCCTGATGGTTGAAAGCATCATGAATCGCATCGGCAGCCAGCTCGGCCATCTTGAGAGCGAGCAAGACGCCCGAAGAGTAGATCGGATCGAGAAAACCATAGGCGTCGCCGATCAGAATGAAACCATTCCCAGCACACTGTTTGGACCGGTATGAGTAGTCGAGGATCGAATAAATTTTGTCGACGCGCGTTGCACCCTCGACGCGGCGGCGGCAGGGTTCGCACTTTTCGATCTCTTCATAGAAGATCTTGGCGAGGTCCTGGCCGCGACCTTTGACCAGGTACTCGGGATTGGCGACGATGCCGACGCTCGTGACGTCGTCTTCGAGCGGGATATACCAGAACCATCCGCCGCTGCCATTGGCCGTCCGCAGCACGAGAGTCGCGCCACCGTTGAGATCCGGTTCGCGATGCGCGCCTTTGAAGTAAGAATAAAGGACTGCCTTTTTGAGTTTCGGATCGCGCATCCGCCAGCGGAATTTGTTCGAGAGCATGGCGCTCTGGCCCGTGGCATCGACGACGACGGGCGCGTTGAACTTCTGGAGGGATCCATCCAGCATCCGTGCTTCAACGCCGCGAGCACTATCGCCTTCGAAGAGCACCTGCTTGACCAGAGTCTGCTCATGAACGGTCACACCCTGATCCCGTGCGTGGTCGAGCAGCAGCTTGTCGAATAATGCCCGAGTCACCTGCCAGGTGACGGCGCTCTCGTGATGATTGGCCTCGAAGAAATAGAAGGGCCGCGACTCTTTGCCCGCCGGGTTGGCAAACTGGACGCTGTACTTGCGAACAAACGGACTGTTCCTGAGCTTCTCCAGGATTCCCATCCGCTCGAACGGCCAATAAGTGTCGGTCATCAGCGATTCACCGATATGATGGCGCGGGAATTTCTCCTTTTCAAAGAGCACAACCTTGCGGCCTTCGCGGGCGAGGATGCTGGCGACCGTGCTGCCCGCAGGACCACCGCCCATCACAATGACGTCATAATTATTGTTATTAATTTCCATAGAGCGTTTAAGCATATCGAACTGTCTTCAATTCAGGTTCAAAAAATTCGGAGAGAAAATGATCGACTTGCAAGAGCCCGCGTCGGGTGAGCTCGATCGTTTCCTGATGGCGGTCGAGCAGACCTTCTTGATTCAGTCGTTCGTAAACGGGCTCAAACTCTTTCCAGACCTCGACGCCGAACTTACGGCGGAAATATTGAAGATCGAGCGCGCCTGTCTTGAGCTGGAGAACCATTTCGCGAATCAGGCGTTGGTGCGGAGTCAACGGCAGCGCGCGCCAATGCGGCAGTTGATCGGCTTCGAGGAGACGAATGTACTCTTCGAAGTTATGAGCGTTTTGGAAATGCACACCGCCGAAGTGCGAGAACGACGAGACGCCGAGTCCGATCATATCGCCGCCGTGCCACAGCGCATCGGTGTAGATGAATCGGCAAGGTTTCTTTGTCGTCGCCAGCGTGTAGGCGCTGGCGAGACGATAGCCGCGTTCCTGGAACTGCTCAAAAGCGTAATCGACCCAGCGCCGCTTGAGCGGCCAATCGGCGATCGGCGAATCGAGCCCCTTTTTGATCACATCCTGTGAGATGACCGTATTGTAGGGAAGCTCCATCTGGTAGATGGTGAGCGAATCGGGCTCCAATTCGATCGCCCGCCGGACGGCGTCGCGCCAACTCTCTTCCGATTCCCCCATCATCCCGGCGATGAGATCGATATTGATCTGTGGAAAATCGACTTCGCGGGCCCACTCATAGGCCTGGTAAACCTCAGCTGAAAGATGGGCGCGGCCATTGGCCTCTAAAATGGCATCATTGAAATGTTCAATCCCGAGGCTCAGGCGCGTCACGCCGATGGACTTGAGGGTTTCGAGCTTCGACTTGCGGAGCGTACCGGGTTCACACTCAAAGGTCACCTCCTCGGCATGCTCCCAGCTCACATATTGATTGAGCCCTTCGACGAGAAGGCGAAGCTGTTTTTCGCTGATGTATGAAGGCGTACCGCCGCCAAAGTAGGCGAACCGGAGCTGCCGGCCAGCTAACGCCCGCTGACGGCTATAAATCTCATTCTCTTTAATTAATGCCTTGAGGTAAGAATCGATCTCGGAAGCGTTCTTATCAGTATAGACTTTGAAGTAACAAAATTTGCATCGCTTGCGGCAAAAAGGGACATGAACGTAAAGGCCAAGCGGATCCGCGGTCCGCGGAGGTTGGTTCAACGCCTCGGCGACGCTTGGAAGATGTTCCGGAGTCCACTGCGAGAACGGAGGATAATTAGCGACGAAATAATTGCCGACTTCAGTCTTGTTCTTCGATGTATCTGTCATGCTCGCTTGCCTCTTTGAAAAAAAGATGTGGAGGCTAAGAGGGAAGACGGTATAAACGGAGATGACGAATTAAACGAAAATTTTCCAAAAATTTTCCATTCAACCCGTCATCTCTGTTTGTTCCGTCTTCTCTATTATGTCTCATTACATGATTGCTCACTTCATGGACGGAGAAACCTGGTTGTGGGTTTCGATCATTCCCGAGCTTTTCCGTTCCACGAATGTGATCACTGTGAGGAGCGGCCCCGTCATACAGGTTGTGACGATGGCCATCAGAATCATGATTGCGAAGATGCGTCCCGGAAGAATGCCCAGGTCATATCCGATGTTGAGGACGATCAATTCCATTAGACCGCGGGTGTTCATCAGAGCGCCGATTGAGAGCGAATCAGACCAGCTCATTCCGGCCCAGCGGGCCGCCATCATGCCGCCGCCCAGCTTTCCGGCGATCGCGACCGCGATTATTCCCAGGCAGACCAACCAGCTTTGCCAATCGTTGAGCAAACCAATCTGCGTCCGCAGCCCGGTAAAGACGAAGAAGAGCGGGAGCAGAGCCGCCGAACTGAAAGTTGAGAGTCGCTCTTTTAAGAACGACCGAAATGCCGGGGCCGGCGGCATGATCACGCCGGCAATGAAAGCGCCGAAGATCGCGTGGATCCCGATGAGCTCCGTGAAGTAAGCCGAGATAAATAGAAACGCTAGAACGCCCGCCACCGTTCCCTTGCTATCTTTCTCGCCTGTCTCGCCTCCGAAGAGGCGATTGAGTTGCGGCTTGACCACCAGAAGCATGGCGGCGGTGAAGATCAACGCCAGGAAGATGGTCAATAACGAAGCCCCAATTCCATCTGACTTCACCACGGCAATTACCAGGGCCAGGATGCACCAGGCCGTCACATCGTCTACTGCCGCACAGGCAATCGCGGTATTGCCCAGATATGTGTTGGTCATCCCGCGTTCCTCGATGATGCGGGCCAGCACCGGAAAAGCCGTCACGCTCATCGCCACCCCCATAAAGAGGGCGAACGATGTGAACGAGATGGCCGGCGGCGCAAAGGCGCGATAGATGAGCAGCGAAACGATTACGCCCATAAAAAAGGGCGCCACGATCCCCGCATGGCTGATCATCACAGCGGCTCGCGCTTTCTCTTGGAGTTGCCGGGCATTCAATTCCATACCGACGATGAACATGAAAAGGATGACGCCGATCTGACTGAGTAATCTCAGTGTGCCCATCGAAGACGCCGGGAAGAGAAATGACAATGCCTGGGGAAAGATCAGCCCCAACAGGGATGGCCCCAGAACAATGCCTGCGACCATCTCTCCGATGACGGAAGGTTGCCCAAGCTTGAGGAAGAGGCTGCCGGCCAACTTGGCCGTGATCAGTATAACCACTACCTGCAAGAGCAGAATGCTCAGGGGATTCTCAAGATTTTCGCGTAAGATTTTGCTGATGCCGCCCGAGGGCGCTTCGGGTTGATGACGCTGCGGTGGCGTGATGGTGACATCTCCCGAGCCGTCATGCTGGCGCAACGCTGATCTGTCCGTCTCCAGCCGCGCGCCGAATTCCAAGACGAAGTAAATTCCAACACTAAAGAGCGAGAATACTGCAAGATAGAGCAAAAGATTCTTGTTCATACTTCGGACACTGTTCTCCCGAGCACTTCTGCCTAATTATTTTCGAATGTTTGATAATTATAGATCACATTTTCCATGTCTCGGTTCAAAATGCCAATGACGGCGCCCGATTTTGAAACAGGGCCTGCAAACATCGGTGGGTTGCGGAGAATCCCGATCTTCCGGGCCTTTAGATCGAACGGTTTTGACTTGATAAATGTCTGTATGATAGGGTCAGTGCATCGTAGTTATGAAGTTGCATCCGAGATTCAATCTGATGAAGTCAAACCGCCTGCGCGGCGGAATTGTGATTTTATTGTTGGCGCTCGCATTCGTCGATCTCACGCTGATTGATCTGATCTCGCCACAGCTTTGTAATGATGAACTGCTGGGACCGGCTCTTCTTCACTCGGCCGAATCTGCTGAACAAAGGGTTGCTGTACTGCAGCAGACCTCTCAGAACGATTCCGAGCCCGGCCGAGGCTCACAATCACCTGTCACAGACGAAGATTGTTTCTGTTGCTGCTCGCATATCATACCCAGCTATTCGATCGATGTAATCGAGCCGGTTTCGGGACCGCGCATCAATCTTCTATTGACCGGGGCTTTACCGTCGCCCCCTCCTCAAGATACGTTCCACCCTCCGCGCCACGCTTAAGCGGCTCTCTCTGAACAATTTTCTGACCAATTAGCGATGGGCGAACTGGTTTGGCATGAATGCTCGTCATGCGAGCTTCCCCTCATGCCATGACGACTCGCTGAGATTGGCACGACTGTCCGCATTTCATCACAAAGGGGTATTGCGATGCCTTTTTTTCAATTGATGCGCCGTGAGCGCAGCGCGCACGCGCTCGCTCGACGGATGGGTTACTACTGCTTAGCAATTTTAATTGCCTCGAGCTCTTGGACGAACGCCGCCGCGCAAAGTTCGGGAGAGACACGCGCAAATCTCGCCGAGAATAGCGGGTTGGAGGCTTCATTCACCTCTCAGCGCGAAAGGAGAGTATCGCGTGACGACATGGTCGCGACCGATCTCGACTCAGCACAGGGATGGTCGGTTGATGAGATCGTGCATCGAGCGCTCGTCTCCAATGCCGAACTGATGGCGGCACGGCTCGACATCGACCGTGCTCGCGCTCGCTTACGGCAGGCCGGGCTGCGGCCGAATCCGACGATCGACCTTGAACAGCAGAACGGGGTCTTCAACACTCCCGGAGAGCGCGCGACATCTGTCGGTCTGTCGCTGCCGCTCGAACTCGGCGGCAAGCGACGGAAGCGGATCGATCTGGCGCAGGCCGAGCTTGAAGTTGCCGAGGCGGAGATCGCCGACCGCGAGCGGCGTTTGGCAAACGAGGTTCGTGCCGCTTACGTGGAGACAATGGCAGCGCTGCGCGAACTCGAAGTGATGACCGAATTGGATGATCTGGACGCGCGGGTTGTGCGAGTGGTCGAGGCCCGCGTCGCTGAAGGCGACGCCGCGCCGATCGAGTTGAATCTGTTGCGTGTTGAATTGGAACGGCTGCGATCTCGGCGAGCGCTGATCGTCGGAAGATTGCAGGCGGGCTTGCTGCGATTGCAGAACATGGCGGGGATGCCACTCGATCAACAGCTGCGAATACGTGGCGGATTGCCGAATGCTCCTTTATTCGAGCCACCCGCCACGGTCGAGAGCGCGCTTGAGATCGCGTTGCGAACTCGTCCTGATTTGCGGCGAGCGCAACTTGAGGTGGAAACAGCAGAGGCTGGATTGAAATTGACTCAGGCGCAGTCTGTACCGCAGGTTACTGTCTTCACGCGGTACGGGGTGCAGCGGTCAAGCTTTGATTCAACGCCGATCGGCGCAATCAACGATCGCGATAAGTTGTTCACCTTCGGGGTTTCAATCGGTCTGCCGATCTTTGATCGCAAACAGGGAACGAACGCAGAGGCCGAGATCATGATTGTTCAGGCAAAACATCGGCGGCAATTTATCGAGTCGACAGTACGAGCGGAAGTCATGAGCGCATGGGCGCGTCATGAAGCCGCCAAGTCCTCGCTCAAGACCTTCGAATGTGAGGTGCTGGCGCGTTCAAACGAAAACGTCGGCGTGATTCGAGGAGCCTTTGAGATCGGGGCGTTCCGCATCACGGAAGTGATCAATGTCCAGCGCCGCCTGTTGGATTCTCAGCGGGAATTTACAGAGGCGCTGGTCGAGCGTTATCGAGCGCTGGCCGATTTGCAGGCGGCGATGGGTGAGATTGAAAAGAGGTGATAAAGATTACGATGAATATTGAACGAAACAACCGGCATCAGTGGCGCTCTTATACCATTGCGGCGATCGCGGCGCTGGCATTGTTGCTGGCTGCGTGTAACAGCGGGAAGAAGAGTGAATCGACGAAAACTGAGGGCGAACGAGAACACCAAGAAGGGAAGGCCGATGAGGTCATTCTGGCGCCGGACTCCCTGGCGGCAAAGCTCGAGTATGCCGAGGCCACAATGCGCTCGATTGGCAGTGGGCTGCGCGTCACCGGGTCTGTGGAGGCCAATCAGCAAAAGACTCAGCAAGCCACACCGCTTGTCTCAGGCCGAGTTGAGCGGGTCGATGTTGCGCTCGGCGACCGCGTGCGCAAAGGACAAACGCTTGCGCTGATTTCAAGCCCGCAGATTGCGCAGATGCACGGCAAGCTCCACGAAGCTGAGACCAAGCTGCATTTAGCCGAACGTGAGCTGGAGCGCGTCATGAAAGCGGAAAATCGCGCCGAAGTTCTCAAAGCCAAGGCGCGACTCGATCAGGCCGAGGCGGCTCTCAATCGCACGCGGCGATTGATCGGGCTTGGCGCGGGTGCAGGCAAAGATTTGATTGCCGCTCAAACTGAGTACAACACGGCCCAGGCCGAGTACGAGTTTCAAAACAATATTGCGCTCAACCGGCAAGTGGCGGAAGCAAAGGCCGCCGTTGAAACCGCCAAAGTCGATGTGGCACACATCCGGCACGAGATGAAAGCGCTCGGCGCGCCCGTAGCAGAGGGCGAACAGGACGATCACAGCCATGATACGTCGTTGATTGCGCTCACTGCTCCGATCTCCGGCGCGGTGATGGAACGATTGGTCAATGCCGGGGCGGGTGTTGAAGCCGGAAAGCCGCTCTTGACGATCGTTGACTTATCGACTGTCTGGGTGATTGCGAATGTTCCCGAGACGCAGATCGGCGCGCTGCGCCTTGGCTCGCGAGCCAAAATCTCGTCCATTGCAATTCCTGACGAAACCCGTTCAGGAGCGATCACTTACATTGATCCACGGCTCAACGAAGAGACCCGCACAGCGAAAGTCAGAGTTGAATTGGCCAATCCGGGCGAGCGGCTGAAGACCGGGATGTTTGTCGAGGTTGAATTCCCGGAGGGCGCGGCTTCAACTCAGAAGCATGAGGAGTTGGTCATTCCCGAAGCCGCGATTCAGCGGGTGGGTGAGCGAGCGGTGGTTTTCGTCGCGGGATCCGAGCCGGGCCATTTCAACGTGCGCGAGGTGGAGGCCGGAGGAAGCAGTAACGGCTACACGCGGATTCTCAACGGCCTCAAGGCCGGCGAACGGATCGTGACGAAAGGCAGTTTTACGCTCAAGGCGCAGTTGCAGAAAGGCGAGATGGAGGATGATCCGCATTGACCAATCGATGATGGGGACTGATTCAAAGATAGGAAGTGCGGCACGAAGATAATAACGAAGTTCAAAGGTCTTGATCATGGATAGATTGATTCACTTTTCCGTTTCGCAGCGGCTGTTGGTTTTGATGTTGGTGGTGATGATCGCCGGCGCGGGAATCTATAGTTTTCAGCAGCTGCCGATTGACGCTGTACCGGACGTCACCAATGTCCAGGTGCAAATCCTCACGGCCGCGCCTGCGCTTGCCCCGCTGGAGATCGAGCGGCAAATAACTTTTCCGATCGAGGTGGCCATGAGCGGATTGCCCGATCTGGCAGAGATCCGTTCCGTCTCGAAGTTCGGTCTCTCGGCGGTCACAGTCGTCTTTGAGGATAGGGTCGATATCTACTTTGCCAGGCAACTTGTGATCGAGCGGCTCTCGCAGGCGCGCGAAAACATTCCGGCGAAGATCGGGGCGCCTGAACTGGGGCCGATTTCGACTGGCCTGGGCGAAATTTATCAGTACGAGTTGGCGGCCGAACCCGGCAGCGGTTATGACGCGATGGCGTTGCATACCATCCACGAATGGAATGTGCGGCGACAATTGCTCGGCGTACCGGGCGTGACCGAGGTCAATAGTTTCGGGGGATTGGATAAACAATATCAGGTCCAGCTCGATCCGGCCAAACTGCAAGCCTATAACCTCGGCCTCCGCGATGTGCTGGAGGCCGTGTCACGCAACAACGCCAATGTCGGCGGCGCTTTTATCGAGCACGGCGCTGAACAGTATCTGTTGCGCGGCATTGGCTTGATTCAATCGGCGGAGGACATCTCGACGATTGTCGTTAAGACCGGGCGTGATGGAGCGCCGGTCTTTGTCCGCGACGTGGGCGAGGTCGTGACGGGCGCCGGTGTGCGGCAGGGAGCGGTGACGGCGGATGGCGAAGGAGAGATCGTTGCCGGGATCGCTTTCATGCTCAAAGGAGGGAACTCGCGGACGGTCGTGGAACGGATCAAGGAGCGCGTCGAACAGGTGCGGAAGACACTCCCGCAAGGCGTCAAGTTGATTCCGTTTTATGACCGTGGTGAGTTGGTCAACCGGACGATGTGGACGGTGGCTAAAAATCTGATCGAAGGAGCGTTGATCGTCATCTTCGTTTTGATCTTGCTCCTCGGCAACTGGCGCGGCGCTTTGCTCGTCGCCACGGTCATTCCGCTCTCGATGCTGGTCGCGGCGATCCTCATGCGTCTTTTCAATGTGTCGGGAAATCTGATGAGTTTAGGCGCAATTGACTTCGGATTGATTGTGGATGGGGCGGTCATTATGACCGAGAACACCGTGCGGCGCGTGGCCGACCGACAGCGTGAGCTGGGCCGCATCCTCACGACGACGGAGTTGCGCGAACGCGTCAAGGACGCGGCGCTCGAGGTGCGGCGAGCGACGATGTTCGGCGAACTCATCATTATGGTCGTTTACCTGCCAATCCTGAGCCTGACCGGCGTTGAGGGCAAGATGTTCAAACCGATGGCTCTGACCGTTATCTTTGCGCTTGCCGGCTCGTTCATCCTTTCACTCACCTATGTTCCAGCCGCCCTCACCTTTGCTCTGCACGGCAAAATATCCGAGAACGAAAGCGGACTCATTCATCTGGCTCGGAAGTGGTACCGTCCGGCGCTCGACCGTGTGATGCGCCGTCGTCGTGCAGCTCTCGTCGCCGCGCTAACTTTTGTGGTGATGGGCAGCATACTCTTCCCATTTCTTGGAGCGGAGTTCATGCCACGACTTGATGAAGGCGCGCTGGCGATCGAGGCCCGGCTGTTGCCGAGTGTCTCGCTCACTCATTCGATCAAAATCTACTCGGAGGCCGAACGTGTGCTCCGCGGTTTTCCCGAAGTGACCAGAGTGGTCACCAAGATCGGCCGGGGCGAGGTGGCGACTGATCCGATGGGCGCGGAGTCCGGCGATATTTATATCTCGCTCAAAGATCCCGCTGAGTGGAAGACTGCGCGGAACAAAGAGGAGTTGGTCGAAAAGATGTCTGCTGCGTTAGAGAAGGATGTGCCGGAGGGCGTCTTCGGTTTTTCACAGCCGATTGAGTTACGTGTCGCCGAATTGATCTCCGGAGTGCGTTCGGACGTGGCAATCAAAATCTTCGGTGATGACCTTGAAACGCTCAAACAACAGGCCGCGAAGGTCAGCCGCGTGGTGGGCAAAGTCCGTGGCGCGGAAGATGTCAAGGTTGAGCAGATCGCAGGGTTGCCGCAACTGCAGATCAAGACCGACCGCGCCGCCATCGCCCGTTATGGAATTAACATCGAGGACGTCAACGACCTTATCGAGTCGATTATCATCGGCAAGGGCGCCGGGCTAGTCTATGATGGGGAACAGCGCTTCAACCTCGTGGTCCGATTGAGGGATGACGCGAGCCGCGACCTCGAAGCGATCAAAAAGCTTCCGGTCACAGCTCCCAACGGAATGCGGATCCCGTTAGAAACGTTGGCCGAGATCGCCCTCGTCGAAGGACCGGCGCAAATCTCGCGCGAAGACGCGCGCCGGCGTATTGTCATCGAGCTCAATGTTCGTGGGCGTGACATCGGAAGTTTCGTTAATGAAGCAAAATCGGCGCTTGAACGTGAGGTTAAGTTGCCGGCCGGATATTATTCGACGTGGGGAGGGCAGTTTCAGAATTTAGAACGTGCGTCTCGACGGCTGCTCATCGTTGTGCCGCTTGCGCTCCTCTTGATCTTCATTTTGCTTTACACCACTTTTCAATCGACGCGTCAGGCCATCCTGATCTTTACCGGCGTTCCATTCGCGGTCGTCGGCGGCGTTCTCGCTCTCGCCATCCGCGGAATGCCGTTCTCGATCTCGGCCGGCGTCGGCTTTATTGCTCTCTTTGGAGTCGCAGTGCTCAATGGCGTCGTCCTGGTCAGCGCCATAAACCGGCTCCGCGAGGAAGGCCGGACTATTACTGAAGCCGTCAGTGAAGGTGCAGAGACACGATTGCGCCCGGTCCTGATGACTGCTCTGGTTGCCAGCCTGGGCTTTATTCCAATGGCCCTCGCGACATCGTCCGGCGCGGAGGTGCAAAGACCTCTGGCGACTGTGGTCATCGGCGGACTGGTGACCTCGACCTTGCTGACCCTGCTTATTTTGCCCATTCTTTATCGCTGGTTCGAGCGAGAGCGGAAGCAGCGCGAACCTGCTTTATCTACAGAGAAAATTGATCAACGTGAATTTGCTTAGCTACTATCCATGCCATTTTTCTCCAGCGCCGGAAGCGCTGTCTGAAGTTTGGACATTTTTTCGAGAAGATCATCGAACGATGATCTTACCGCGCAGCATGTCCATTCCGCAGGCAAATTTGAATTCACCGGTCGTGGTCGGGGTAAACTCGACCACGACCGGCTGATTCAGCGGCAAGTCACGCTTGATCTTATATTCTTCAAGCACGATTTCAGTACCGCAGCCAATATCGGTCTTGCGTACGAAAGTCACTCGCGCCGGAATCCCAGGCTTGAGGTTGAACTTGTCCGGTTGGTATCCCTTCTCAGTAAGTGTGATGGTCACCGCTTGGATCTGAGGCTGATTGCCCTGCGAAGATTGCGACGGTTTTCCTTTGGGTTGATCCTCAGGCGCCGATTGCGCGAGTGAAGAAGCCGGCGCGGTTCGAGCAGGCAATGCGGTCAATTGTGACGGGTTGAGTTTGAGGCTTTCGGCTCGCAGCAGGAAACTGCCTTCGGTCACAACTCTTTCGCCCTGACTGAGCCCAGAATAGATCAGGACATTTCCATTCGATTCCGGACCGGTGTTCACCTCGCGTTGTGCAAATGTTCCGGGTTGAGCGGTCGAGACGAAGACGACCTGTTTCGTGCCAATTATCTGCACCGCGTTACGCGGAATGCCGATCGCTGTCTGATTTCTCGCAACACTTGGCGCCGAGCCGCCCAGGCCGATATCGACGAACATCCCAAGTTTTAGTGTTTCATCGGGGTTTTTGACCTCGACGCGAATTTGAGCCGTGCGCGTCTGCGGTTCCACGCGTGGGTCGATGTAAGAGACGCGTCCTGCAAAGGTCCGGTTGGGAAAAGCCGGTGAATTGATGACCGCCGGAGTTCCGACGTGGATCCGTGCAAAATCTTTTTCATAGATCTGTCCGATCACCCAGACGGTGGAAAGGTCTGCAACACGGAACAATTCTTTTCCAACTTCCACGACTTCGCCCACATTGACTGCACGGTTGAGGATGATACCCGATTGAGGCGACTCAACCGATATTAAAGGGCTTATTGGGGGGCTCAGCTGGGCGCTCGTCTGATCGTTATTATTCATTTGATCAATTTGCTTTGCGGTCATTCCCATGAGCGACAGTTTATGGCGCGCGGCGGTCAATTTCGCCTGTTCAGTTTTGTAGTTCGCGCTGACCTCTTCGAATTCTTCGCGGCTGGCTGCGCCGATTTCGACAAGTTGCGCCGTCCGTGCATAGCGGTGATGATGTTTCTCTATTTCGGCCAACAGGCCGAGATAGGCCGTCTGGGCGTCCGCCAATTCTGTGCTGAAGATCGTCGCCAGTTTCTGTCCGCGTCCGACCTTGTCGCCGAGCGCGAAGCTGACTTCCCGAACGATGCCGCCGGCAATCGGCAGCACCGGCACGACTTTATAGGCGTTTGGTTCGATGGTGCCCGTTGTCCGCAAACCGCCTGCTTCAGTCAATGCTGATTGCAAGATTGCAGGTTCAATTTTGAGATGAGCGTTTTCGAGCCTTTCAGGCAGAACCGTGATGAGCAAGTCGCCAGGGCGCGGAACTGCCTCGCCTGACGATGGTTGATCGACATCGAAATCGGGAATTGGGACGGGCCGCCCCGCTCGATGATCGCGATCTGTTCCGCGCCAAAAGCGGAGAGCAGCGATGCCTACGACGATGATGATCAGCAGGATGGCGATGATCGCCTTGGGATTGAGAGATGATTTTGCCGAACTCAATCCATTGATCTCTTCTTTGTGGTTCTTGTCCATCGCGTTTACCTCAGTTCTCGACTTCGATCTTTTGTGTGATCGAAGTCAGCAGGATGCCCGTGACTCGTTCGATCTCGATGAGCGCGTCCAGCTGCTCCTTGAGTGAGTCG
>Ga0081539_10004927_pt1 | contig 14215 bp, 14 predicted proteins | sample TabmetS4T2R2_FD_71023 | JGI IMG/M metagenome (GOLD analysis project Ga0081539, IMG submission 71023) | Tabebuia heterophylla rhizosphere microbial communities from the University of Puerto Rico - S4T2R2 | ecosystem: Host-associated > Plants > Roots > Rhizosphere ...
CAGACCGTGAGTGGCATCACGACCCGGCAGGCCGAGCTGGTGCCCGGCAAGACCGCCGGGCCGCAATTCTATCCTGTATCCGCAATCGACTATTGCACCGGCTACCTGATGGCATTCGGCGCGATGGTGGCGCTGCTGCGCCGCGCCCACGAAGGCGGAAGCTGGCTGGTCCGCATCTCCCTGGCACAGGTCGGCAAGTGGCTGGTCGACCTCGGAGAGGTAACGGTTGCAGCGCTTGAAGGCGTTCCGGACGAATTCGGCCAGGACGAGTTGTCCCGCTGGTCGATGACCAGCGAGACGCCCGGCGGTCCGCTGCGCCATCTCAAGCCCGTTGTGCAGATGGACGAAACGCCGGCTTATTGGGCTCGGCCTTCCGTGCCGCTCGGCTATCATCGCCCCGTCTGGCCGCCGCGCGCGGCGGCCGGCTAGGCCGGCTCCATCTCGCGCATCTCCCACATCTTCCTGAAGGCGGGGCGAGCGTGGCAGGCGGCCAGCCAGCGCTTCACGTTCGGAGCTGCATCGAACAGCACTGGCGCGCCCTGAGCGTAGCGCACGACCTCGGCGGTGTTGATGTCGGCGACCGTGAAGCGCCCGCCGACCAGCCAGCCGTTCTCCGCGAGCGCCGCGTCAAGCACCGCAAAGGGCCCGCGCAGCGTCTCGATCAGGGTTTCATTCGGACCATTCTGGGCGATCGGCAGCGAATGAGGCTCGACCTCCGTCATGACCCACAAGGCCCACATGCTCATTTGCCCATCCTCGGCCACGTTGGCGGGGGCGAGCGGACCGCCGTGCTTCTTGGCAAGGTAGAGGTTGATGGCGAGCGACTCGCGCAGCACCAGCCCGTCGTCATCAATCGCGGGGACATGTCCCGACGGATTGATCTTGAGGAAGGACGGCGACCTGGTGTGCACGACGTTTGCCGCGATAGGTTCCTGCAGACGGTAGCGCTGCACTACGGGCACCAGCTTGAAGGGGATACCAAGCTCTTCGGCCAGCCAGATGTTGCGGGAGGCGCGCGAGCGATAGATGCCGTAGATGGTCAGCATTGGTCTTCCAGTGTGGTTGGGGGGTGCTTCATAATGCGTCGCAGACCCTTGCGAAAGGTGATCCATGACGACCAAGTCCGAACACCGGCTGCAGCCGCTGAAGGATGCCAGCCATCTCTACGAGGTCGAGCATCGGGCACGTCACGTCGTGCGTCCCGACTTCCACATAAGCGAACTGCGGCTGTCGCCAACGCAGACCGTGCCGTGGCACTACCACACCAACATCAGTGACACGTTCTACGTGCTGGAGGGCCGTATGCGGCTGTTCCTGCAGAAGCCCAAGCAGGAAGTACAACTGGCCCCGGGCGAAAGCTTCGTCGCCGCTGCAGGACGGCCGCACCTGGTGACAAATGCCGGCCGCAGCTCGCTCACCTTTCTGGTGCTGCAGGGAATGGGCGAATACGATTACGTGCCGCTGGTTTAGGCTGCCAGCGGCTTCGTGCTAAGGAAACGCCATGAACGACATGACTCCACCCGCAGCTGGAAGGGCGCCACCCACTTTCGACCCGCTGAACCCTGCGTTCATCGCGGACCCCTATCCGTTCTACGCCAGGTTGCGGGAGATAGCGCCGGTCTGCCGGACGCCCCAAGGCTTCTGGCTGATCACACGCTATGAAGACGCCAACTTCGCCCTACGAGACAAGCGGTTCGGCAAGGATTTCCTGGGCACCATGGAGCGGCGCTACGGCGGCACGGCCGCCGCAACGGAGCCGGCGATCGCGAGCCTTGCCCGTACCATGCTGGTGCTCGACCCGCCGGACCACACCCGCCTGCGCGGCCTCGTCAACAAGGCATTCACGGCCCGCCGCGTCGCTGACATGCGGCCCCGTATCAAGACCCTGGTCGACGAGCAGCTCGACCGCGTGATCGACCGCGGCCATATGGACGTCATGCGCGACCTCGCGCATAGGCTGCCGGTCATCGTGATCTGCGACATGCTGGGCATCCCCGAGGAGCACCGCGCGCCCTTCCTGGTGGGCAGCACCGTCAACGGCCGCATTCTCGAGCCGGTGCCCATGACGCGCGAGGAGATGGATCAGGCCAATCTCGCCACCCAGACGGCGGCGATCTATTTCAACCAACTCTGCGAATTGCGCCGTCGCGAGCCCCAGGACGATCTCACCACCGAGCTGGTGCGTGCCGAGGACGCGGGCGACAAGCTCACATCCGAGGAGCTGCAGGCCAATATCAGCCTCTTGTTCGGCGCTGGTCATGAGACCACCACCAACCTGATCGGCAACGGGCTCCTCGCCTTGCATCGTCAGCCCGACCAGTGGGAGCGCCTGAAGGCCGATCCATCGCTGGTGCCGAACGCAGTCGAAGAACTCCTGCGCTACGACTCGTCGGTGCAGCTCACCGGTCGTGTCACGACGGCCGAGGTCGAGATCGGCGGTGTCACGCTGCATCCCAAGGAAAGCGTCATCGTTCTGCTCGGCGCGGCGAACCGCGATCCGGCGCAGTATCCCGACCCCGACCGGCTCGATGTCGGCCGGTCCAACATCAGGCCTCTATCCTTTGGAGGCGGCATCCATCACTGCCTCGGCGCACAACTCGCGCGGCTCGAGGCCGAACTGGTCTTCACCGCCTTGGTCGAGCGCATTCCGACCCTCGAGTTGCCCGAGAAGGATTCGCCGGCCTGGCGCCCCAGCTTCACGCTCAGGGGGTTGAGCCGTCTGCCCGCGGTGTGGCACTGAGCTTGTGGGATTGATCATGGCAGCTGGCTGGAAGGGTGAGGGCGACCAGCACCAGGGGGCACGACCCTACCAAGAGGACAGTTGGGCGCTGCGGCCGCTCGGCGACGGCTCGCTGCTCGCCGTGGTTGCCGACGGCATGGGCGGCCATGCGGGCGGCGCCGTCGCGAGCAAGATCGCGGTCGAGGCGTTCACCCGTGCCCTGGAGCAGGGCGGCGGGCTGAACGATGGCCTTCAGGACGCCAATGCTGCCGTCGGCAAGCACGCCGCGGCCAAGCCCGAACTCACGGGCATGGGCGCGACGTTGCTGGCGGTGCAAGTGCGCGGCGACGAAGTTCGCTGGATCAGCGTCGGGGATTCGCCCTTCTTCCTGGTCTCGACGGGCCGCATCGAGCGGCTGAACGCCGACCATTCGATGGCACCGCAGCTCGAGGAGATGGTTAGGCGCGGGCTGCTTAGCGAGGAAGAAGCGGCGGTGCACCCGGCGCGACATACGTTGCGCGAGGCCGTGATGGGCGAGCCGCTCACGCTGATCGACATCGGCACCCGGCGCGTCGGTCCGGACGCCAAGCTGTTACTGTGCAGTGACGGCGTCCAGACGCTTAGCGCCAAAGCGATCGAAGCCGTCGTGCGCAAGCCTGTACGACGGCTGATCGAGGCGGTGCTCGCGGTCGCCGACCCGCATCAGGACAACGTGACGGTGGTGAAGTTGGAGCGTGGGCGGTGAGCAGTCCGGTCGTGATCGAAGTGACGCGTGGTCCGGTGCTCGAGAGTCGGCATCTGGGAGCAGCCGCGGTCGTCAAGCCGGACGGCAGCGTGGTCGGCGCCTGGGGGGACATCGATCAGGCGATCCTGCCACGCTCGGCGAACAAGCCGATCCAGGCCATCGCCTTCGTCGAAAGCGGAGCGATCGAACATTTCGGGCTCGGCGACGAGCACATTGCGCTCGCCTGCGCGTCACACAGCGGCGAGAAGCGGCATGTCGAGACGGTACGCACCTGGCTGCAACGGGTCGGCCTCAGCGAAGCCGACCTCGAATGCGGAACGCATCCGCCGCGCCTGCAGGCAACCATCGAGGAGCTGGCGCGCACGGGGAAGAGCGCCACGGCCGCGTTCAACAACTGCTCGGGCAAGCACAGCGGCTTTCTCACGACCGCCGTACAGTATGGCGAGCCGACGCATGGCTACATCCGGTACGACCATCCGGTGCAACGGCGCCTGCGCGGCGTGATGACCGATCTGTGCGACGCCGATGCCAATGCCTTTCCCTACGGCACCGACGGCTGCGGCATCCCCACCTTGGCGGCGCCGATAAAGCTTCTCGCGCGGGCAATGGCCAACATGGCCGAGCCGTCGCGGCTGTCGAACAAGCACGCCGAGGCCGCCACGCGCATCCGCACCGCAATGAATGCGGAGCCCTTCATGATGGCGGGCACCGGTCGGTTCTGCACCCGCATCAACGCGGCGCTGCCGGGCGTGGCACAGATCAAGACCGGTGCAGAGGGCGTATTCTGCGGCATGCTGCCGACCCTTGGATTGGGCATCGCCATAAAGATCTGGGACGGTGCCGCCCGCGCTGCAGAGGTCGCGATGGCGACCTTGCTCGATCACTTGGGCGTCCTGCCGGCGGATCAGCGGGAGCAGATCCTCCATCCGCCGGTCCGCAACGTCGTCGGCCTGCTGGTCGGCGAGATGCGGGCGGCCAAGAGCTGGCTGGGGTGACCAAGGACCGACGCGTCACGCTCGACATCCAGGAGATCGACTCGCGCGGCGACGGGATCGCGGAGCACGAAGGCCGACGCTATTTCGTGCCCCTTGCCTTGCCGGGCGAGTCGGTCGTGGCGGCGGCACAGGCGGAGCGCGACGAGGGTGTCCACGCCCGGCTGATCGAGGTGCTGGCGCCGTCGCGGCAGCGCACGCCACCCCCGTGCGCGCACTTCATGCTGTGCGGTGGTTGTGCGCTACAGCACTGGCGTCTCGATTCCTATACGGCCTGGAAAGGGCAACTGATCGCGCGCGCCCTGACGCAACGCGGAGTGTCGTCGCCGGCGTTCCAGCCGATGCTGGCTGGCGCGCCCGCAGAGCGGCGCCGCGCCGACTTCGTCCTTCGTCGCCAGGGCCGGCGCGTGCTGGCCGGCTTCCACGAGCGGGGAAGCCCGCGCATCGTCGACGTGGCAAGCTGTGTGGTGGCGAGTCCGGCCCTTGGGTTGCTGTTGGCGGCGCTGCGCGCCACCATGCACGACGTCCTGCCCGAGAGCGGAGCGGCCGATGCAATCGCCAACGAGACTGACACCGGTCTTGACCTGCTGATCCGCCCGCATCGCCGCCATCCTGTGTTGCTGCCGGCGCGAGAGGCGTTGGCGGCATTGGCCGAACAAGCCGACCTTGCGCGCCTGAGCTGGGGGGATCGCGCATCGGCGGAGCCCATTGTCGTGCGCCACACGCCTTTGTTGCTGTTCGGTGACGTAGGCGTTGCTCCTCCGCCCGGCGTGTTCCTGCAGGCCACCAAACGCGCCGAACTCGCAATGCGAGCTGTCGTTGCCGCCTGGGTGGGCGACGCCGAGCGGCTGGCCGATCTGTTCGCCGGCATCGGAGCGCTGTCGCTTGGCCATCCGGGTAAGCTTTCGTTGTTCGAGAGCGATCGCCAAGCGGTTGCCGCCGCGGAAGCGGCGGCGCGGACGCTCGCCGCCGGTCGCGTCACGGTGCAGCGTCGCGACCTGTTTCGCAATCCATTGACCGAGCGAGAGCTCGCCGCCTTCGACGGCGTCCTGCTCGATCCGCCGCGCGCCGGGGCGGCAACGCAATGCGCGGAGCTTGCCGGATCAAAAGTGGCGCGTGTCGTCTACGCCTCGTGCGACCCTGGGACTTTCGCGCGTGATGCGCGCACCCTGCAGGACGGCGGTTACCGGTTGGAGAAATTGTTGCCGATCGACCAGTTCCTGTGGTCGGCGCATGTCGAGTTGATTGCGCTGTTCCGCCGGGCGCCAGTAAGGTCGAGCTAGCACGGGCCTTTCAGCATAGGGGATTGGGGGGGGAGACGAGGCGATGATGTTCGACCTGACGGGCAAGGTGGCAGTGGTGACCGGCGGCAGTCGCGGCATCGGCCGATCGATCTGCGAACAACTGGCCGCCCACGGCGCCCAGGTCGTCGTCTCCAGCCGCAAGCTGCCGGCCTGTGAGGAGGTCGTGAAAGGCATCAAGGCAAAGGGCGGCGAGGCCACTGCCGTGGCCGCCAGCATTTCCGACAGGACTCAGCTCGAGAACCTCGTCGCGGCCGCGCGCCAGGCCTACGGCAGGGTCGACATCATGGTCTGCAACGCCGCCTCCAACCCCTATTTCGGACCGCTCACCGGCCTGAAGGAGGAGGTGTTTCAGAAGATCATGATGAACAACGTGATGTCCAATCTCTGGCTGATGAACATGGTCGGTCCCGAGATGGCGGAGCGCAAGGACGGCGTGTTCATCGTCGTCTCGTCGATCGGGGCGCTGGTCGGCTCGGCGCACATCGCGGCCTATAACATGAGCAAGGCGGCCGATCTGTCGCTCGTGAAGTCGCTTGCCATGGAATGGGGCAAGCACAACATCCGCATCAACGCCATCGCGCCGGGCCTGATCCAAACCGACTTCGCTCGCGCTTTGTGGGACAATCCGCAGATTCGCGCAGCGTCGGAGAGCAAGGCGGCGCTGAAGCGTATCGGCCAGCCGGATGATATCGGAGGGGTCGCGGTCTTTCTTGCCTCGAAGGCCGGCGCCTTCGTATGCGGTCAGTGCATCATCGCCGATGGCGGCGTCATCGGCTCGGGCGCGGAGTAGCAGCCGTCCCTGTCATCGCGGGCACAGCGAGGGACCTTTCCCGCTCTGCCTGTGAAGGATCCCTCGCTGCGCTCGGGATGACAATCACCTACACCTCAAGCTCGCACCACACCGGCACGTGGTCGGAGGCATCGGGGCGGCCGCGTTCGGCTTTGTCGATGCCCACAGAGGCAAGCCGGTCGGCTGCCCGCGGCGACAGCAGCAGATGGTCGATCCTCAGCCCCCAGTTCTTTGCCCAGGCACCGGCCTGGTAATCCCAGAACGTGTAGCAGGCGCCGTCGAGATCGAAGGCGCGCACCGCATCCGTCATGCCGAGATTGAGCAAGGTGCGCAGCGCCGCGCGTGATTGCGGCTGACAGAGCGCATCGTTGGCGAAGGCTTTGGGATTGTAGACGTCCATCTCGGTCGGACAGACGTTGTAGTCGCCGCCCAGGACGAACATCTCCTCGTGCTCCAGCAGCTGACGCGTGCGCTCGATGAGCCGGTCCATCCAGGCGATCTTGTAGGCGAACTTCTCGGTGCCGATCGGATTGCCGTTGGGGAGATAGATGCCGCCCACGGTCAGCGGACCTGCCGGCGTTTGCACCCGGCCTTCGATATAGCGGGCCTGTTCATCACCGCCGCCGTCGGGCAGTGCCCGGGCTGTGATCTCGACCGGATGGCGTGACAGCAGGGCGACGCCGTTGAACCCTTTCTGACCGACGATCTCGGCCCTATATCCCGCCGCCTCGATCTCGAGCTTTGGAAACTGGGCTTCCTGGGCCTTGATCTCCTGCAGGACGACGACGTCGGGTTGGGCACTCTTCAGCCAAGCCGTCAGATGCCCCGCCCGCTTGCGGACGGAGTTCACGTTCCAGGTCGCGATCTTCATCGCGCCGATACTACACACTGAACGAGTTGCCGCAGCCGCAGGACGAGGTGGCGTTGGGGTTTCTGACCTGGAAGGACGAGCCGACCATCTCCTCGACATAATCGAGCTCGCTGCCCTTGAGCAGCTCGAGCGAGGTGCTGTCGACCACGACCGTCGCTCCATCGCGCTCGATCAGGAGATCGTCGTCGCCGCTGTCCGCCTCGAAAGAGAAGTTGTACTGGAACCCCGAGCACCCACCACCCAGCACCGCCACCCGCATCATGACGGGCTTGGCCTCCTTGGAGGCGAGAAAAGCGATGCGCTTGGCGGCGCTTTGGGTCACGGAAAAGGGGGTCTCATTCATGATCACAAGATGTGGTGGGTGGGCACTTTCGTCAAGAACCCGCCTGCCGCCTCAGGCCGCGGCCGCTGCCGGCCGTTCCAGCGTCCTGAGCCGCTCGCGATGCAGGATATAGAGGCCCGAGCCGATGACCAGGGGCAGGCCGAACCAGACGGCTGGCGACGGGTCCTCGCAAAACCACAAGTAGCCATAAACGACCGCGAAGACGATCGAACTGTAGTCGAATGGGGCCAAAACCGAGGCCGGGGCAAGGCGTAGCGCCCGGGTGACCAGGATCTGGCCGACGCCACCGATCAGGCCCAGCGAGCAGAGCCACGCCCATCCGGCGGGCGATGGCCATTTCCATTCGGGGATGGCGCCCACGAAGGATACAATGCTGGCGAAAAGGCAGAACCAGAAGATGGTGGCGGCGTCGTGATCGTAGCGGCTGATCAGCCGCGTCAGCACTGTCGACAGCGAGTAGCAGAAGGTCGCGCCGAGCACGACGAGCGACAGCCAGTGGATCGAAATCGTCCACGGCTCCAGCATGATCAACACGCCGAGGAAGCCGACCGCCGCCGCGCTCCAGCGCCGCCAGCCGATCTGTTCGCCGAGCACCAGGGCCGCCAAGCCCACCATGAACAGGGGCGCGGCAAAGGAGATGGCGTAGGCGTCGACCAGTGGCATGCGGGGAAAGACATAGAAGAAGCCGAGCAGGCTGCCGAAGCCGGTGGCGATGCGTGTAATCTGCAGAAGCGGCCGCCGGCTGCGCACCAGTCGCAGGCCGCCTGACTTGCGATAGAAGAGGTAGAGAGGCACCAGCGCGAGCGTGCTGCGGAATAGCATCATCTGAAACGGGCCATACGACTCGCCCAGCCACTTCACCATGGCATCCATGGTCGAGAACAGGACGAGAGCGGTCACCCGGGCGTAGATGCCGAGCAGTACAGTGGAAGGTGGCGGAGTCGACAAGGGGCGCCATTTGGCGTAGGCGCACTCGATCCGTAAAGTGGCTTTGCAGGAGGGGCGGGGCAACGAATGCGCATGGCTTGGCTGCTGGGTCACCACCACAAGCGTGCGCCGTGGATCATCGCGCTGCTGGTGCTGATCAACGCCCTGCTGCTGCGTGCCATCGATCCCAGCGAGCTCGGCCGCCTGCGCGACTTCGCCTTCGACAGCTACCAGCGGCTGAAGCCGCGGGCGTATCAAGACGACACGCCGGTGCGCATCGTCGACATCGACGAGGCGGCGCTGGCGCAATTCGGGCAATGGCCATGGCCGCGCACCATCGTCGCCCGTTTGGTCGACAAGCTGACCGAGAAGGGTGTGGCGGTGATCGCCTTCGACGTGGTGTTCAGCGAGCCCGACCGCGCCTCGATGTCGCGCGTGGCGCGCGATCTCGCCGTCTTCACCGATCCCGACACGGTGAAGAAGCTGGTGTCTTCGGTTCCGGACAACGACCAGGTGCTGGCCGATGCCATCTCCCATTCACGGGTCGTGCTGGGCCTCGGCTTCGATGCCAAGGGCAAGGGCAAGCCGCCGCATCAACACTTTGGTGTGGCGTTCGCGGGCGACGACCCGGCCCAGTTCCTGCCGGTGCAGCCTGGGGCAGTGAGCGCCATCCCCATCCTTGAAGCCGCTGCCAAGGGCGACGGCAGCGTGAACACCGAGATCGAGACCGGGGTAATCCGCCGCGTGCCCATGTTGTTCAGACTGTCTGGCCAGGAAGGCATCTATCCGGCGCTGTCGATCGAGGCTTTGCGCGTCGCCCAGGGTGCCAACACCTATCTGATCAAGTCCTCCGGCGCGAGCAGCGAGATGTCGTTCGGCGAGCATACGGGGATCGTCGCCATCAAGACCGGCAACCTCGAAGTGCGCACCGATGGCAAGGGCCGCTTGGTGCTCTATGACAGCGGCGAGCAGGGTCAACGCTATATCTCTGCTGCCGATGTGCTGCTGGACAAGGTTCCGGCCGAGAAGCTGGAAGGCCAAGTGGTGTTCGTGGGCACCAGCGTCATTGGCCTGAAGGACATCCGCAACACGCCGGTGGGCGGCCCGGTACCCGGCGTCGAGGTCCATGCCCAGCTGGCGGAGCAAATGCTCGAAGGCCAATACCTGGCCCGGCCCGACTTCGCCGACGGCGCCGAGATCCTTTATCTCGCGGCGATCGGACTGCTGCTGGTCATCCTGCTGCCGCGGCTGAAAGCCGGCTGGATGGCCCTGGTGGCGGCGATCTTCGTGGGCGTCGGTCTGCTGGTACCGTGGCTTGCCTTCTCGCAATACGATCTGTTGTTCGACTCGATCTATCCGCCGGTCACCCTGGCCGCCATCTATGTGAGCGGTTCGGCGGTGGCCTTCATGCGCACGGAGCGCGAACGCGCCTCGATTCGCGGCGCCTTCGGTCTCTACCTGTCGCCCGACGTCGTCGAACAGGTCGCGCGCAACCCCGACCTGCTGCAGCTGGGCGGCGAGATGCGCGAGATCACCGTGATGTTCACCGACGTGCGCGGCTTCACGCGCATCTCGGAGCAGTTCGACCCGCAGGGTCTGACGCGGTTCATGAACCGCTTCCTGACGCCGATGACCGACATCATCCTGAGCCACCGCGGCACGATCGACAAATACATGGGCGACGCCATCATGGCGTTCTGGAACGCCCCTCTGTCGATCGAGCGGCACGCCGCACTCGCCTGCGATACCGCGCTTGCCATGCAGGCTCGCCTCGCGGAGCTTAACGTCGAATGGCACGCCGAAGCCATGGCGGAAGGGCGGACGTATATCCCGGTGAATATCGGTGTCGGTCTCAATACCGGGCAAGCCTCGGTCGGCAACTTCGGGTCGACGCAGCGCTTCACCTATTCGTGCCTGAGCGACGACGTCAACCTCGCCTCGCGTCTGGAAGGGCAGTGCAAGACCTATGGCGTGGGCATCATCATCGGCGACAAGACACGGCTGCAGGCACCGGACTATGCCGCCCTCGAGCTCGATCTCATCATGGTCAAGGGCAAGACCGAGCCGGAGCGGGTCCACACGCTGCTGGGCGGCATGGAGCTGGCGCAGAAAGCCGAATATCACGAGATGGTGCGCCGCCAGGCGGCGTTCCTGGCACAGTATCGGGCGGCAGGCTTCGCCGAGGCCCTGGAGCTCATTCCGGCGTGCGAGGAAGCGGCAGCGGCGCTGGGCTGGAAGCAGGGCTACTACGACATGATGCGTGTGCGCGTCGACGGCCTGATCGACGATTCGCCACGCAATTGGACGGGCGTGTATGTCGCCAAGGAAAAATGACGCGCTCGCCCGCCTTGCCGCCGTCGAAGCCCTGGTCTGCCGCGACGTCGGACGCCAGACCGGCGAGCTGATGGCGGCAACCAGCGGCAGCCTGGCTGCCGCGGCGCGATCGCTGGCTGGAGCGCGCAGTGTAGGCTTCATCACCGGCTTCTTCGTGCCTCGGGCCGCGGCGCCGGCGGCCGAGACCGACGGGCCTGGGGGGACCGCGCTGCTCGCGGCGGCCCTGGCGGCCTGCGGCGTGCCGGCTCGCATCGCAGTCGACACACCCTCGGCCGCTGTCGTACGCGCGGCTGTCGACGCGGCGGCGCAGGACGTGGCGCTGGACGAGGTGACCGTCGCGGGGCACGCCGACATCGAGCGGACAATCGCTGCGTGGGACGCTGCCGGCATCAGTCATGCGGTATCGATCGAGCGCTGCGGACGAAGCCAGGACGGGCGTCCTCGCAATATGCGCGGCGCCGATGTATCGGCTTGGACGGCGCCGCTCGAGGATCTTTTCCTGGCGGGCTCATGGGCGCGCATCGCAGTGGGCGACGGCGGCAACGAAATCGGCATGGGCCGATTGCCGGCCGAGCTGATCGCCCGGACAGTGCCCAACGGCGCCTCGATCGCCTGCATCGTGCCGTGCGACCACCTGATCGTTGCCGGCGTGTCGAATTGGGGCGCCTACGGGTTGATGGCGGGGCTTGCGGTGGTGCGGCCGCAGTGGCGCACGGCGATCGGACGCTTTCTCACGGCCGAGCGCGATCGCGACGTCACGCGCGCGATGGTGGAGAAGGCGGGCGCCGTCGACGGTGTGACGGCACGGCCGGAAGCGACCGTTGATGGCCTGGGCCCCGAGATCCATGGCGCGCTGATCGAGCAACTCGCCCGCATCGCGGTCGGCTGAGCTGTTTCCTTCGCCAGGGGCACGCTCTAGGGTTCGCGCCATGGACAATCCCTATGCTCCGACCCATCCCGAGATCCGCGATGCCGTTCGTCAGCTTTGCCTCAGATACGATGGCGCCTACTGGCGGGCGCTCGATCGGGAGCGCGGCTATCCAACCGAATTCGTCAAGGCTCTGACCGATGCCGGTTGGCTGGCGACGCTGATCCCCGAGGAATATGGCGGCGCGGGCCTCGGCATCTCGGCAGCGGCGGCGGTACTCGAAGAGGTCCAGCGTGCCGGCTGCAATGGCGCGGCCTGTCATGCGCAGATGTACATCATGGGCTCCGTGCTGCGGCACGGCAGCGCCGAGCAGAAGCAGCGCTATCTTCCGAGGATCGCCAGCGGCGAGCTCAGGCTGCAGGCGTTCGGCGTCACCGAGCCGACCAGCGGCACCGATACCCTGTCGCTGCGCACCACGGCCGTGAAGAAGGACAACAGCACCTACATCGTCAACGGCCAGAAGGTGTGGACCAGCCGCGCCGAACATTCGGATCTCATGCTGCTGCTTACCCGCACCACGCCGCGCGAGCAGACGAAGATGCGAACCGAGGGCCTTTCGGTATTCCTGGTCGACATGCGCGAGGCGCTCGGCAAGGGCCTCACGATCCGCCCGATCCGTACCATGATGAACCACAACACGACCGAGGTGTTCTTCGACAACATGGAGGTGCCGGCCGAGAACCTGATCGGCGAGGAAGGGCAGGGATTCCGCTACATACTGAGCGGCATGAACGCCGAGCGCGTGCTGATCGCGGCCGAATGCATCGGCGACGCGCGTTGGTTCATCGAAAGGGCAAGCGACTACGCCAAGCAGCGCAAGCTGTTCGGCCGACCGATCGGCCAGAACCAGGGCGTGCAGTTCCCGATCGCGCGCGCCTTTGCGCAGACCGAAGCGGCCGATCTCATGGTGCGCAAGGCAGCGACGCTATACGAAGCCGGTCTGCCGTGCGGCGCGGAGGCCAACATGGCCAAGATGCTCGGTTCGGAAGCGGCGTGGGCCGCCGCCGACATGTGCGTGCAGACGCACGGTGGCTTCGGTTTCGCCGAGGAATACGACATCGAGCGGAAATTCCGCGAGACGCGGCTCTACATGGTGGCGCCGATCTCCACCAACATGATCCTGAACTTCATTGCCGAGCACGTCCTTGGTCTTCCGCGCTCCTACTAAGGGCCAGACCCTGGGAATCGGGGGCCGCGTCCACCACGGCAGTCGCAGCCGGAATCGATCAAACACGTTGTCGGGACATGTCGAAGCTCCCGTGGATCGACTTTCTCAACGCCCATCGCGGTGCCCACCTGGTATGCGGGATCCGAGCCGACGATGAGCAGGACTTGAGGCCGATCGCCGCCAAGCTGGGCGCCATGATCGAACGTCAGAAGCTCGCCAGCGACTACTCGGTGGGAGTCCTGCGAAGCAGCGGCACGCCCAAGGTTGCTTGCGCCTTCGCTGACGAGGCTGCCGCGCTTGCCGTTGCGACCATCCTCGACGCAAAGCCAGTCGAGCCCGAGGGAAGCTGGGCAAGCGAACGCTGCTTCATGCTGGACGAGGGTACGCTTCTCGACATCGATCGGGCCGCGGGAACGCGGCGCCGACGGCACCGGGCATAGCGGGCTCGCGCAGGGCAAAGGGGAGCTGGAGGTACGAATGCGTACGCCGACCGTTTCGGATCCCCGCTAGTCGAACAAAATATTCTGCAGCGCAACGAAGGCGCCAACAATGGCGGCACGACCCATCATAAGTAGAAAGACCGTCCAAGCGAGCGTGAGGAAGGTGAACAGCCAACCGAGTATTGCCATGATGCCGTCGTCCTCGATCAGCGCGAGGCAGAAGAACAGGATCGCCCAAGCCGGCAACAGATTGTCGAAGGGGAGCGGCAGGGCAAGAATCAGGATCACGAGCGACCACGCCGCGAGCAGGAACCGGCGAGGCAGGCCACTCACCAACCATTCCTGGCGTGCGTGCACCGCCCGCTCGAGTTTGCCGATGAACCGACGTGCCCGTGCGAGGAAGTCCTGCAATCTGCCGCGCGGCAGGCCGCGGCGGCCGATCACGGCGGGCAACGATGGTACCGGACGTCCCGTGAACATCTGGAACAGCAGGATCAGCATCGGCACGCCGGTAACAGTGGAAAGCCAGGGAATGCCCGTCGGTATGCAGTTGGGCAGGTTGAGCGCCAGGATGGCGAAGGCATAGGAGCGGCCGTCGAGGGCGGCCAGGAAATCGTCCAGCCGGAGGACCGATTCGCGCGTGCCGCGGAACGG
>Ga0081539_10004928_pt1 | contig 14215 bp, 8 predicted proteins | sample TabmetS4T2R2_FD_71023 | JGI IMG/M metagenome (GOLD analysis project Ga0081539, IMG submission 71023) | Tabebuia heterophylla rhizosphere microbial communities from the University of Puerto Rico - S4T2R2 | ecosystem: Host-associated > Plants > Roots > Rhizosphere ...
GACTCCCCGGAGGGAGCGGCCGGGCGGCGCACGCTGGCCGACCGGCTCGGCCGCGAGGGGAACGTCCTGGTCGACGAGCCGCCGCCGCTGCTGTCGGAGGACGCCCCGGAGGATCTGCGGGCCCGCGTGACGGCGATGATCGCCGACCAGACGCCCGAGGCGATCGCGGCGGCGTCGCTCGGGATGGCCGAGCGACCCGACTCCGTCCCCGACCTGCCCGGGATCGACGTGCCGACCCTCGTGATCACCGGGACGGCCGACCGATTGATCCCGCCGGACGTCACCGCCGGCATCGCCGAGGGCGTCCCCGGCTCCGAGCTCGTCCGGATCGAGGGCGCCGGGCATCTCTCGAACCTGGAGGCGCCGGCCGCGTTCGACACCGCGCTCGACTCCCTCCTCACCGGGCTCGAGCTGTAGAACGTCGCTCGCGGCGTCCGACGCTGCCAACGTCGCCGGGCGCGAACAGCTCCGCCCGTAGACTGGCCGCACCGATGATCACCCCCCAACGTTTCGCGCAGCGCTTCCCCTTCGAGCTGGACGGCTTCCAACTCGACGCGATCGACGCCGTCGATCGAGGGATGTCGACGCTCGTCGCCGCACCGACCGGCTCGGGGAAGACCGTGGTCGCCGAGTACGCGATCGAACGAGCGCTCGACCGCGGCGGGAAGGCCTTCTACACCACGCCGCTCAAGGCGCTCTCGAACCAGAAGTTCGGCGACCTCGTCGAGACCCACGGGGCCGGGACCGTCGGGCTCCTCACGGGGGACAACACGATCAACGGCGAGGCGCCGGTCGTCGTGATGACGACGGAGGTCCTCCGCAACATGCTCTACGAGCGGTCCTCGACGCTGAACGGCCTCGTGGCCGTCGTGATGGACGAGGTCCACTACCTCCAGGACCCGTACCGCGGCGCCGTCTGGGAGGAGGTCCTGATCCACCTCCCGGCGTCGGTCAGCGTCGTCGCGCTGTCGGCGACGATCTCGAACGCCGAGGAGTTCGGGGAGTGGATCACGACGCTCCGCGGTGACACGCGGGTCGTGATCGAGGAGAAGCGTCCCGTGCCGCTCGAGCACCATTACCTCGTCGGCGATCGCCTCCACCCGATGCACGTCGAGCAGGACGGCGTCCTGCTGCCCAACCCCTACGTCGTCTCCCTCGACCAGAACGAGCTCCGGACGAAGACGTACTACCGGCGAGGCTCGGGGTATCCGCAACATCAGCGGATCTCGCGGCCGCGCGAGGGCCACCGCCGGGTGTACGTGCCGCGGCGCGAGGAGGTCGTCGACGTCCTCGAGCGCGAGGGGATGCTTCCCGCGATCTACTTCGTGTTCAGCCGGTCCGGCTGCGACAAGAGCGTCCGCTGGATGCGCGACGCGGGGATCCGCCTCACCACCCGGGACGAGGAGCGAACGATCCGGCAGCGAGCGGAGTCGCGCGCCGCGTGGGTCGACGAAGAGGACCTGGTGAGCCTGGGCTTCTACGACTTCCTGGAGTCGCTGGCCACCGGCGTGGCCGCGCACCACGCGGGGATGCTGCCGCTCTTCAAGGAGACCGTCGAGGAGCTGTTCCAGGAAGGGCTGGTGAAGGTCGTGTTCGCCACCGAGACGCTCTCGCTGGGGATCAACATGCCGGCCAAGAGCGTCGTGATCGAGGACCTGTGGAAGTTCCAGGGAGAACGCCACGAGCTGGTGACGCCCGGCGAGTACACCCAGCTCACCGGTCGGGCGGGACGACGGGGGATCGACGACCTGGGACACGCCGTCGTCGTCTACCAGCGACAGGTGCCGTTCGAGCGCGTCGCCGGCCTGGCCGCGACCCGCACGTACGACCTCGCGTCGTCGTTCCGACCCTCCTACAACATGGCCGTGAACCTGGTCCGGAACTACACGCCGGAGCAAGCCCACCATCTGTTGAACTCGTCGTTCGCGCAGTTCCTGGCCGATCGAGGCGTCGTCGCGCTGGAGCGCTCCCGCCAGCAGGACGTCGAGGCGCTCGAGGGCTACCGCACGAACATGGTCTGCCACCTCGGGGACTTCGAGGAGTACTGGGGGTACCTGGAGCGGGCGCGCCGGCTCCGCGAGGACGATCGGCGCGCCCGCGACCGGGGGCTGCGGGAGCAGCTTCGCGACGAAGTCGCGAAGCTGCGACCCGGCGACGTCCTGTGGTCGCCTCGGGCGGGCCGGCGGGGGCTCGTCGTCGTGGTGTCCTCGCGCGACGGCCGTCCCACCGTGCTCACGCAGGACCGTCGGTTCTTCCGGCTCTCGGCCAGGGACTTCGAGGAGCTGCCGACGGTGATCACCCGGATCCCGCTCCCGCGGTCGGGGAGCGTCCGCAACCCGCGGTTCCGGCGCGATGTCGCGGCGAGGCTCGTGGCGATCGAGGCGACGCCGCGGGAGCGGCGGCGGAGCGGTCGCGCGACCCCGGCGGTCGAGCGCGAGGCTGCCCGGCTGGAGGCCCTCGCCGAGGCGCATCCGTGCCGCCGATGCCCCGAGCGCCCCAAGCACGAACGGTGGGCGGCGCGCGCCAGCGAGCTGCAGCGTCGCCTGGGTGGGGTCGAGCGACGGATCCGCGTCCGGACCGAGACCCTCGCTCGCCAGTTCGATCGGGTCCTGTCGGTCCTGCGCGAGCTGGGGTACGTGGAAGGCTGGTCGCTCACGACGAAAGGACGAACGCTGACGAGGATCTACGGCGAGGGCGATCTGCTGGTGGGGGAGGCGCTCGGTCGCGGCCTCCTCGACGGGCTCACGCCGCCGGAGGTCGTCGCCCTGATCTCGTCGGTCGTGTACGAGGGCCGCGAACGCGTGCCGCTCTCCGGTGAGATGCCGACCGCGGAGACGAAGGAGCGGTACGAGCAGCTGCAAAGGCTGTGGCGCCGGATCCGGCGGACCGAGGACGAGCACCAGGTGCAGCTGTGCCGGGAGCTGGAGGCCGGCTTCGCCGCACCGATCCACGAGTGGGCCGAGGGCGAGGCGCTCGACGAGATCCTGGCCGACACGGAGATGGCGCCCGGCGATTTCGTGCGGAACTGCAAGCAGCTCCTGGACCTCCTCCGCCAGATCGAGGAGGTGGCCGCTCCGGACGTCGCGGCGGTCGTGCGCGAGGGCCGCGAGCGCGTGCTCCGCGGCGTCGTCGCGTACACCGGCGTGTAGCTACGATCGGTGCCATGGCCAGCCCGTTCGGGTCGATCGCGCTGATCGCCGATCCCCGCGCGGGGATCGCCGATCGGCTCCCGGCCGTGGAGCGCACGCTCGGCTCCCTCGGCCTTGAGCATCGGACGCTGGTGGCCAACGGCGTCGGCGCGGACGCCCTCGCCAGATCCGCGTTGGACGAGGGACATCGGTTCGTCGTCGCCGTCGGCGACGACGCGACGGTCCAGGACGTCGTGAACGGGATGTTCCGCGACGGGCGACCGATCGTGGAGGAGCCGGTCCTCGGCGTGATCCCGACCGGCGCCGGCTCGGACCTGGTGCGGAGCTTCGGTCTCCCCGGGGACGCGGCGTCGGCCGCGACCCACCTGGCGGGGGAGAACACGTACCCGATGGACCTGATGAAGGTGTCGGCCACCGGACCGGGCGGCGATCGGGTCGTCCGCTACGCGCACAACCTGGCGGAGGTCGGGATGGGCGCGCAGCAGGCCGCCTGCGCCGTCAGGGCCCCGCGCTGGCTCGGCGACGCTCGACGCTTCTACGGGTTCTGGTGTGGCTACCTGAAGACGAAACCGGCCGCGGTCACCGTGGAGCACGACACGCGCACCTGGGACGGCACGGCCTGGAACGTCGTGGTCGCCAACGCCCAGTTCGCCGGAGGGCTCCGGCTGTCGCCCCGGTCGTTCCCGGGCGACGGCGTACTCGACGCGCTGGTCTTCACGGGCCCTCGGTCCGACGCGTACACGCAGCTGCCGCGGCTCTTCCGCCACGGCGACCACGTCCCGGACCCCCACATCAAGGAGCTCAAAGCGAGGATCCGCTTCGAGGTCCGCTCGGCGCGACCGTTCCCGGTGATCGCCGACGGCGTGCCGTTCGGTGTCACGCCGGTGACGTTCCAGATCGTTCCCCGATCGATCCTCTTGAAGCTGTGAACGACCGGCACCTCGACCGGGTCGAGCGCGCGGGCCGTGAGGCCGAGGAGCGGGGCGTGGACGCGCTGATCGTCTCACCGTCCCCGGACCTCTCGTACCTGACGGGGTACGACCCGATGCCGCTGCCGCGGCCGACGCTGCTCGTGATCCGCCCGCACGCCGATCTGGCGATGCTCGTACCGGAGCTGGAGCGGCCGCTCGCGGCGGCCTCGGTGGAGGATCGCGTCCGGCTGGTCGCGTGGCGCGACGGCTCCGACCCGTACGCGGCCGCCGCGAGCCTCCTCGACGGCGCCGAGCGGATCGCCGTGGCCGATCGCCTGTGGGGCGTGCACCTCCTGGGGCTCCAGCGGGAGCTGCCGGACGCCTCCTTCTCCGCCGCGTCCGACGTCCTCGCTCGGCTCCGGGCCGTGAAGGACCCCGACGAGCTCGAGGCGCTGCGCCGCGCCGCGCGGGCCGCCGACGAGACCTTCCGGCGGATCCTGGAGGTCGCGTTCGAGGGACGGCGGGAGGACGAGGTGGCCGGGGACCTGGCCGAGCTCCTCGTCGAGAACGGGCATACCAGGGCGGCCTTCACGATCGTGGCCGGCGGGCCCAACGGGGCCTCGCCGCACCACGAGCCCGGGGGACGGGCGATCCGGCCGGGTGACGCGGTGGTGATGGACTTCGGCGGCGAGCTCGCCGGCTACCTCAGCGACACGACCCGCACCGTCGTGGTGGGCGAGCCGCCCGACGGCTTCGAAGCGGCATACGCCGCGGTGCAGGAAGCGCAATCGGCAGCCGTCGACGCCGTCCGGCCCGGCGTGGTCGCCCAGGACCTCGACCGGACGGCTCGAGGGATCCTGGACGCCGCCGGGTTCGGCGACCGGTTCATCCATCGCACCGGGCACGGGATCGGGCTCGAGCTCCACGAGCCTCCCTACATCGTCCGTGGCGACGAGACCGTGCTGGAGCCGGGGATGACGTTCTCGATCGAACCCGGGGTCTACCTGGACGGCCGGTTCGGCATCCGGATCGAGGACATCGTCGCGGTGACGGCGGACGGCGTCGAGCGGCTGAACCGGAGCACCCGGGACCTGCAGGTGGTGACCTGATCTAGCGAGGACGGACCTTCGTGCCCTCGGACGTGTCCATCACCTCGAGCCCGATCGCCTGCAGCTCGTCGCGGATCCGATCGGACGTGGCGTAATCCTTGGCCGCCCGGGCCGCGTCGCGCTCGGCGACCAGCCGGCGGACCTCGTCGTCCGGCTCCCACCCGGCGCGTGCGTCGCGCTCGAGGTCGAGGCCGAGGACGCGATCCCAGGACGCGAGCAGCACGCGCTTCTCGCCGGGCGGGACGTCTCCCGACCGATCCAGGTCGTTCACGACCCGGAGGGCGGTCGGCATGTCGAGATCGTTCGCCACGGCCTGGCGGAAGCGGACGTCGAACGCCTCGGCCGCCGAGCCCAGCTGGGGCGCCGCGGCGCCCCATTCGGCGACGTGGCGCCGGAGCTGCTTCACGCGGCGGTCGGCCGCCTCCATCCCCTCCCACGTGAAATCCATCTCGGATCGGTAGCGAGCCTCGAACGTCAGCCACCGGAAGGCGAGCGGGTCGAGCCCGCGCTCGACGAGCTCCGGCGCGCGGATCACGTTCCCGGTGGACTTCGCGATCTTCTGGCCCGTGAGCCGGAGGAACCCGCCGTGCGTCCACGTCGAGACCACGGGATGCCCGACCGCGCCCTCCGACTGCGCGATCTCGTCCTCGTGATGGGGGAACTTCAGGTCGTTGCCGCCCGTGTGGATGTCGAAGCGGTCGCCCAGGTACTTCATCGACATCGCCGAGCACTCGACGTGCCACCCCGGGAAGCCGTCGCCCCACGGGCTCGGCCACTTCATCAGCCGTCCCGGACCCGCCGCCTTCCATAGCGCGAAGTCCGCGTGGTGGCGCTTCGCCGGGTCGGTCTCGAGGTCGCGATGGCCGGCCTTCAGGTTCTCGAGCGTGTTGCCCGAGAGCTTCCCGTACCCGGGGAAGCTCCCGACGTCGTAGTAGACCGAGCCGGAGTCGACGACGTACGCGTGCCCACGCTCGATCAGCGTCGCGATCAGATCGAGCATCTCGGGGATGTGCTCCGTCGCCTTCGGCATCACGTCGGGCGTGCGGATCCCCACGAGCTCCATGTCGTGGAGCGCCTCCTGCGTGTACTTCTCGGCGATCTCGAGCGGCTGCAGACCCTCGTCCTCCACCGCGAGCAGCATCTTGTCGATCGCCTCGGGCGAGGACTCGTCCGTCATGTGACCGACATCGGTGATGTTCTGGACGACCGTCACGTCGTGGCCCTCGAACTCGAGCGCGCGCCGGATCAGGTCCGGGAGCAGGAACGTCCGGAGGTTCCCCAGGTGGACGTACCGGTACACCGTGGGCCCGCAGGCGTAGATCTTCACGCGACCGGGCTCGACCGGCTCGATCTCCTTGACCGTGCGCGTCAGCGAGTCGAACAGCCGCATCGAGCCAGGATAGCCGGGAGCCTCCGACGGAGGTTCGCGGCGGATCAGCGCGGTCGGTCGGGCGGTGCCTCGCTGGTGTCGGTGGACGGCGCGATCGCCGGCTCGGTCCGCGAAACCGCGATGCCGCCCATCGCCGCCGCGAGCGCGCCGGGCGGTGCCGGCGGGACCGGCACCGGGATCGCGCGGCGGACGTCGCCGTGAGCCTGATGCGCCGCGACGCACGCGCGGTGGTACTCCTCGAGATCCGCGACGAAGACGGGATCCGCGTAGCGGCGACCGTCGACCAACGGCCCCTCCGTGCCCTCGATCACGGCAGCCACGTCGTCGCCCGTGATCGTCTTCGCCGTCTCGAGCGCGTGCGCCACCGTGAGCACGTGGGTCCGGTTCTGCTCCAGCAGGTCGCGGGTCGCCTCGGCGAGCTCGTCGAGCTTCCGCTCCACGCGCTTGCCGAACTCACCGTCCCAGACGTTCCGGTCGGCGCCGGTCTCGATCGGCTGCGTTCCCGGGCGCAGGGCGGCCTTCGTGACCGCGTGCGACACGATCGAGCTGCCCATCGCCCAGTACCCCTCCATCAAGGTAGCCAGCGCCGTGGCGTTCCGCATGTCCCCGCCCACGCCCGCGGAGTTGTCGCCGTCGAAGAACAGCCGCTCGCCGACGAGCGACGCGAGCGACGTCATCAGGTCGGCGTCGTGCTCGGACCGCCAGTCGACGAACCGATCCTCGGGCGGGATCGACGACACGAAGCCGCCGACGTCGCCCCGACGCTCGATCGTGGCCAGATCGATCACCGCGTGCTTGCGGAGCCGGTACGCCACGACCGCGTGGCACGCCTCGTGGACCGCGACGCTGTGGCGCTCGCGTTCGATGTACTCGTGGTCGTCGGGCAGCCCGTGCTGCTTCAGCTGCTTCGCCTTGATCACGTCCTGGAACGTCACGACCTCGCGCCCATCGCGGATCGCGATCACGAGCCCCTCGTTGACGATGTCCTTGATCATCGCTCCGGAGAAGTACGGGGAGATCGTCGCCAGCTGCTCGACCTGATCGGGCGTCAGCTCGTGCGTGATCCCGTTCAGGTAGTACTCGTAGGTGGCCTGGCGGCCCTCCTTCTGCGGGTACCCGACCTTGTACTCACGGTCGATCCTCCCCGGCCGGCGCATCGCGGGGTCGAGCGCATCGGGCATGTTCGTGGCGAAGATGTGCAGGATCCGGTACTTCGGCGGCGGTTTCGGCTTCCACCCGAGCCAGCGCCGGATCCGGTTGATCAGCCCGCGCGGCTTGGTCAACCCGGACATCTCCGACAGGAGCGCCTGGAGCGTGCCCATCCCGCCGCCCCCGTTCATCCCCGCGCCCATGAAGATCCCGTCCCGGATCGGGACGCCGGCGCGGTCCTCCGCGTGGAGTCCGAAGATCGCGTTCCGGGCATTGGGGGAGAGGTAGGCCATCCCGTTGCAGCCGGCCTCGACGGAGTACGGGCTCATCGTGGATCCGAACCCCGTGCTCACGGCGCCGCCCCGGCTGCCGAGCGAGTCGGCTTCGTCGAAGAACACCAGCACTCCGCCGTACCGCGTGGCGAGCTTGCGGAGCTTCCGGTACAGGCCGCGCACTTTCAGCACACCGACCCCGATGAACATGTTCACGAACGCGCTCGGCTCCACGCTGACGAACGGCTTCCCGGTCTCACCCGCGACGGCCTGTGCCATCAGCGTCTTGCCGGTCCCCGGAGGCCCCCACAGGAGGATCCCGCCGGGCACGTAGCCGCCGCGGCGCTCGATCGACTCGGGGTCCTCGAGGAACACCATGTTCTCCTTGACCCGGTCGAGGACCGAGTCCTGGCCCTTCACGTCCGAGAAGCGGGTCTCGATGTCGTCGGGCATGATCACCTCGACGCCGCCTCGCGAGAGGAACCAGAAGATCGCGACGAACTGTCCGACCGCCACGAACATGATCAGGACGATCTGCAGGATCATCGGGAGCGCCTGGAAGAGCAGCAACGGCGCCCGGGCCAGGGCCGTGATCGGGTTCAGCTCGCCGGCCGATGGGTCGACCGTGTGGACGATCGGCACGAGGATCGAGCCGAGGATCCATAGGATCACGATCCACTTCACGACCCGCCCGAGCCGGAACCGGAGGAACGGATCGATCCGATCCCGGCGGTCGTCGAGCCTCGTCTGGGTTCGCTTGCTGCGCTCGTACGCGCCCGGGACCTGTTCCTGGACGTAGTAGACGAACTGTCGGACGATCTCGAGTCCGAGGAGGACGAGGAGCCACCAGTACCGGATCACGCAGTCGCGGAACGAGTCGCGGAACGATCCGGCGGTGTTGGCGTCCCGGACCCACACGATCACCAGGAACGCCACGATCAGGAACAGCGCGATCCGGATCCGGTCCCACAGGATCTGGGGCCTCCGCGTGACGCGCTCGGACTCCTTCGGCCTGGAGGGCCGATCCATCGCGGATCCGTTGCGTCGTTCGCTCATGCTGGCGAGGCCTCCTCAGCCGCGTGCGGCTGCTGGGACGTGAACCTCCTCATTATCGGCCTTCCCGGCGGGGGTGTGAGCCCTCGGAGACGGGGAGGGATCGGCCCTCGAAGGGGATCGAGAGGGCGACCGTGGTCTTCGTGGACACGCCGGCCTTCTCCCGGAGCCGCCGGATGAGATCCTCGAGGTCCGCGGTGGTCCGGGTCCTGACCTTGAGCACGTAGTTGGCCTCGCCGGCGACCGACAGGCAGTCCTCGACCTCCGGGAACTCGCTCACGCGCTCCGGGAGGTCGTCCGGCTGCTGGGGGTCGAGCGGGCTGGCCTCGATCAGGGCCGTGACGAAGAGGCCGAGGGCCTCGGGATCCACGACCGCCCGATAGCCACGGATCGCGCCCACCTGCTCGAGCTTGCGGACCCGGTCGTGGACGGCCGACGCGGAGAGCCCGACACGGGCACCGACGTCGGCGTAGGTCGCGCGGGCGTCGGCCTGGAGCGCCGCGACGATGGCCAGGTCACGCTGATCGAGCACGATCGAATCGTCCCACACTCCTGCTGAGGGCTTCGCTGGCGCCGATCGCGCTCGCTCGTTGGACCCCAGCCCTCGCGGCGGGGGAGCGGGATATCCCCGCGACGGGCGATTGCGCCGGTCGTGGGGACGCCGGTACGCTCGGCGCTCCTCCTCCACACCCCCGTTCCCGGAGGAGGTCCTCGCATCCGAGACGAGCCTCGGCATGCTCCGATCCTGGAGCCACACCCCAAGCCCGACGGCGGGGTCCGCTGGCTCACCCGGCTGGATCGGGCGGACGACGCCGCCTATCGCGACGTGATGACGCCGCTCGTCGGCCGGATCGAGCGCGCGCTGGGACCCGAGGTCGTCGCCAACCGAGCGCTCATGTCGCCCGGCGGGTGGCGCCTCGAGCCCTGGCGTCGATCGAGATCCACGTGGCGAGCCGCACTGGGCGCCGCCGTGGCGAGCGCCGGGCCGGGGACCCACTTCGCGGTCGCGGACGTCCGAGAGTGCTATCCCTCGATCGGTCCCCGCGCGTTGCGGGCCATCCCCGGCGGGGCCGACGCGGCGCTGCTCGAGCTCCTCCGACGGTTCGCGCACGCCGGCGTCGCGGGGTTGCCGGTGGGACCCGAGCCGTCCGCCGTGCTGGCGAACGCCGTCCTCGTCACCCTCGACGAGGCGATCGCGGAGGCCGGTGCACGGCACCTGCGTTGGGTGGACGACGTGGTGCTATGGGGCCCGCCGCAGGCCGTCGGTGCGGCGCTCCGCCTCGTCGAGCTGGCCGCATCATCGGTGGGCCTCGCGCTCAACGAACGCAAGACCCGGCGGCTCGATCCCGACGAGATCCCCACGCTCACGCCGTCGTCCCGTGTCACGTTCGCGCCGGCGGCCCGGGTGCCCCTATCATCGCGGCGCCGTGCGGACCCTTTACCGCGCCTCCCGCGTCGTGACGCTCTCCCATCCGACGATCGGGGAGTGGATCCTCGTCGACGAGCGCCACGTGGAGCGCGTGGGGACCGGCGACCCTCCGCGGGCGGACGCGACGATCGAGCTGCCCGGAGCGACGATCGTTCCGGGGTTCATCGACTCCCACGTCCACCTGACGGCGACGGGACGTTCGCTCGTGAACGAGGACGTCCGCTCGGCCGGATCGAAGGAGGACCTGCTCGCGACGATCCGCGCCAGGGCGGCGACGGATCCGTCCGTCATCCACGTCGAGGGGTTCGACGAATCGGGATGGGCGCGACCGGAGCTGCCCACCGCCGCGGACATCGACGCGATCACGACCGTGCCCGTCGTCGCGACCCGCGCCGACGGGCACCTGTCGATCCTCAGCTCGTCGGCGCTGGCCGCGGTGGATCCCGGCGACGCCGCCGGGATCGACCGCGCGCCCGACGGCGCGCCGACCGGGCGCGTCACGCGGGAGGCGAACCGCCTCGCCGCGGCATGGATCGAGGCTTCGTACGATCGCCACCGGATCGAGGATCTCCAGCTCCAGGCGGCTGGCCTGGCGGCGTCTCGCGGCGTGACGAGCGTGCACGAGATGTCGATGGACCGTCGTGACCTCGAGGTGCTGCTCGACCACCACGGGCAGCTGCCGGTGGACGTCCGCGCGATCCCGGCGACGACGTCGCTCACCGACGTGATCGCGATCGGCCTCGACACGATCGGCGGGGATCTCCCCGTGGACGGGTCGATCGGCGCGCGGACGGCGGCGTTCACGCATCCGTACGAGGAGAGCGACGAGCGCGGCGCGCTCTCCTTCGAGGACGACGAGCTGGCCGAGTTCTTCCACGCCGGGCACAACGCCGGGCTCCAGGTCGGCGTGCACGCGATCGGCGATCGCGCGATCGAGCAGGTCCTCGCGACCTGGGAGCGCGTCTACCTGGCGCTCGACTCGCGTGAGCGCCGGCACTTCCGCGCCCGTCGCCATCGGATCGAGCATTTCGAGCTGCCGTCCGCCGATCAGATCGAGCGCGCGGCGATCCTCGGCCTCGCGGTCTCGATCCAGCCCGCGTTCGACCGCGTGTGGGGTCAGGGGGAGGGCCTGTACGAGGAGCGATTGGGCTCGGCGCGAGCGATGGCGGCGAACCCCGTGCGCACGATGCTCGAACGCGGCATCGAGATCGGGATCGGCTCGGACGCGCCGGTCACGCCGATCGATCCGATGCTCGCGATCGCGTCCCTCGAGCAGCATCACGAGCCGTCGCAACGCCTCGGTCGACTCGAGGCGTTGAAGCTGCACCGGAAGGGGAGCGCGCGCCTCGGCCATCAGGAGGGGAAGAAAGGGCACCTCGAACCGGGGATGCACGCCGATTTCGCTGCGTTCGAGGACGATCCGCTCGAGATCGCGACGCTCGAAGGTCTGCGTCCGATCCTGACCGTGTCGCTCGGCCGCGAGGTGTACCGCGCGTGACCTCGCGCGCGATCACGATCGCGGGGTTCTTGTCACTGTTTCTGTTGCGCTCGGGTTGACCGTCCCCGCCGAGCCTCGCTAACGTCCTCGCTGCGTCACCGCCCCGGCGGCGACGCGGCGGAGCCCGAGAGGCTGAGTAGAGAACGCGACGCCCCGGCGTCGCGGCCCCAAAGGTCTCTCGGGCTCTCGCACGTCCGCGCTCGGTCCCGGTTTGGCCACGGGGGGCGTCGGGAACATCCCTTCGGCACCACGCGTTCGGCACGGCGACGGCTAGGATGCCGCGGCCCAACAGGCACGGACGGAGACCCCCCGGAGGAGCGGTGGCGGAGCGCGAAGACGAGCGCGGGGACGAAGACGTCGAGGCCGACGAGAACCTCGACGACATCGAGCCGACCGAAGAGGACCTGGAGGACGCGGCCGCCACGCCGGCCGAGCCGGCCGGAGCGGACGTCGAGTCGATCCAGGACGTCCTGGAGAAGCAAGAGGCTCGTGACGACGAGGATGAGGCCGACGAGGACGAACCGGTCGCCACGGTCGCTACCACCCGGGACGAGCGGCTGGAGCCGCTCGACGCCCGGGTGATCCCGATGCAGTCGACCGAGTTCGTATGCAAGAACTGCTTTCTGGTGAAGCACCGGAGTCAGCTGGCGGACAAGCGGCGGATGCTCTGCCGCGACTGCGCCTGACGACCGGGCTCCGCCCTCCGGTCGCCGTCGCCCTCGCCGCCGCGGGAGGGTTGCTCGCCTTCCTGTCGTTCCCCCCGGTGGGGGCGTGGCCGCTCGCGTTCGTCGCGCCGGTGCCGCTCCTGATCGCGCTGCGCACGTCCGGCCCGGGCCGCGGCTTCGCGCTCGGTCTCGTCTACGGAGCCGTGGGCTTCGGCCTGTCGTTGTCGTGGATCTGGCTGTTCGGCACGCTGGCCTGGACCGGCATCACGCTCTTGACGTCGTTGTCCACGGCGGTGTTCGGGGCCCTCGTCCCTCTGATCCGTCTCCCGGATCGCCCGTTCCTGACGGCGACCGGGGCGGCGGCGCTCTGGACGGCGATCGACTGGGCCCGCGGGCTCTGGCCGCTCGGAGGCTTCACGTGGGGATCGCTCGGTGTCTCGCAGGTGCCGAACCGCGTGACGGTCCGGGTCGCCATCGTCGGTGGCGTCTGGGCGGTGACGTTCGTCGTGGTCCTGGTGGCGGGGTTGCTCGCGGAGGCGATGCGCCGCGACGCATCTGCACGCGCGCGCGCCGTCGCCGCGGCGATCGCCGTGATCGCCGTGGTGGCTCCGATCGCGATCCCCTTCGCCGCGGCGTCGGGCCGTCCGATCGACGTCGCCGCGCAGCAGGTCGACTTCCGGCGAGGGGAGCGCCTGTCCAGCGGCGCCGGCGACGTCACGGTCACGCGCCTGAACCTCGACCTGCATCGGACGCTGGCCCACGACCCGCCCGACCTCGCGATCTGGGGCGAGAGCGCGCTGGACCCCGAGTCGCTGTCGGATCTGGACGCGGTCCGAGCGACGATCGCCCAGGTCGGCGTCCCGGTCCTGCTGGGATCCACGTCGCGAGACATCCACACGCCCGACGTCCGACGAGGCCCGATCTACAACCAGGCCGTCGTCTTCGACGCGAACGGGACCGTCGTCGATGCGTACCGGAAGACGCACCTCGTGCCGTACGGCGAGTACATCCCCTGGAAGCCCGTCGTCGGGTGGATCTCCGCCCTCGAGCAGATCGGCTACGAGCTGGCGCCGGGGGAGCGGGTGCACACGGTCACCGCGCCCGGGCTGCCGGCGTTCGGGACGCCGATCTGCTTCGAGAACAGCTTCCCGGCGCTCGACCGGGAGCTGGTCTCACAGGGCGCCGCGTTCCTGGTCGTCCTGACGAACAACGCGTCGTACGCGGAGACGGCGGCGTCGGCGCAGCAGCTCCAGATGTCGCGGATCCGCGCGATCGAGGACGGACGGTGGGTCGTCCACGCCGCCGTGTCCGGGATCAGCGCGTTCATCGATCCGGCCGGACGGACCTACGACCGCACGGCGCTGTTCGATCCGACGGTCATCCGACGGACGATCCGAGCGTCGTCGAGCCGGACGCTCAGCGTCCGGCTCGGCGACTGGGTCCCGCTGGTCTCGATCGCGGTGGTGCTCGGGCTCCGGGGGGGGGGCCCGCGCCCGAGGCCGCCGGCCGCCCCCCCCCCCGCCCCGCGCGGCGCCGCCCCGCGGCGGGGGGGCAGGCGCCCCCCCCCACCCCGCCCCCCCCCCCCCCCCC
>Ga0081539_10004929_pt1 | contig 14215 bp, 18 predicted proteins | sample TabmetS4T2R2_FD_71023 | JGI IMG/M metagenome (GOLD analysis project Ga0081539, IMG submission 71023) | Tabebuia heterophylla rhizosphere microbial communities from the University of Puerto Rico - S4T2R2 | ecosystem: Host-associated > Plants > Roots > Rhizosphere ...
CAGGGCTTCGGTGTGTGGAGCGGGTGACGGGAATCGAACCCGCACTGTCAGCTTGGGAAGCTGATGTTCTGCCATTGAACTACACCCGCGGGCGGCACCACTGTACCCGATCGCCGGGCGCCGTGGCTGAGCCGCCCCGGGCGGGTTCAGGACAGGCTGGCCGCCAGCGGGCGGGCTAAGCGCGCCGCGGGATCACGCCACGTTCGGGTGATGGGGGCGGGGTGCGGGGTCGCCGCTAGGGGAAGGGCGCCGGTGGGGCCGTGGCGGCGGAGCATGGCGATCTCGATGGTCAGCTCGTACAGGCGCCAGTCGACCTGTGGGGAGGCGCGCAGGGCGCCGGCCAGGTAGGCGGTCACGGCCGGATCGGTGACCGGGACGGCGTGGCCGGTGATGTGTGCCTCGTCGTCGCTTTCCTCCGGCGGGTACGAATGCAGCGCATATCGCCCGTCGCGGTCGAGGTCACGGCGTTTCGGGGAGTCGACAACGAAGCAGTAGAGCCCCTCGCTGGTGATGACCGGCGACACCGGATGGACCCGGGGACCACCGTCGGGGCGTACGGTCGCCAAATAGCCCATGCCAGGGCCGTACTGCTGCAGAAGCGCACGGATCGCCGCGGCCAGCGCAGGCTCGGCGGCGGCGAACTCGGACCAGGAAGCCATGGCAACATCATATCGAACATATGTACGAGGAGGCCACTGAACACGCGAGTCAACCCAGGTCGTACAGTGTGGCGATGCTGCTGTCCGACCGTGACCTGGTCTCCGAGATCAAGGCGGAGAACCTCGCACTGGAGCCGTTCGAGCCGGCGCTCATGCAGCCGTCCAGTATCGACGTGCGCCTGGATCGGTTCTTCCGGGTCTTCAACAACCACCTCTACACCCACATCGACCCGGCACAGCAGCAGGACGAGCTCACGTCGCAGGTGGAGGTGGCCGACGGGGAGGCGTTCGTCCTGCACCCGGGCGAGTTCGTGCTGGCGTCGACGCTCGAGGTGATCACGCTCGGTGATCAGCTCGCCGGCCGCCTGGAGGGTAAGAGCAGTCTCGGCCGGCTCGGTCTGCTGACCCACTCGACCGCGGGCTTCATCGACCCCGGCTTCTCGGGCCACGTGACGCTGGAACTGTCCAACGTGGCGAATCTGCCGATCAAGCTCTGGCCGGGCATGAAGATCGGGCAGCTGTGCATCTTCCGCCTGTCGTCGCCGGCCGAGCATCCGTACGGGTCGGCGGTCTACGGCTCCCGCTACCAGGGCCAGCGCGGCCCGACCGCCAGCCGGTCGTCGCACAACTGGCGGACCTGGCCGACCAGCTGACGGTGTCATAACGTCCCGCGGGGAGCGACCCATTCGGTCGGTTGGCCGGTCACCGCACCGATCCGGTCGTAGTCCGCGTCGTAGTGCAGCACGGTCGCGCCGTTGAGCTCGGCGGTCGAATCCGTCTCGAATCGAGACAGATCGCGCCCACCGCCGTGGCGCCACGCCGCGGCTGAGCCGGCATAGTCGATTTCGAGACTGTCGAAGGCGGCGACGATCTCGACAGCTCGACGACGCAGCGCGAACGCACGGAGAGCGGCATTGATGGTCGCGACCTTCGTGTCGGTGCGGAGCTCCGCGCGGGCGGCCTCCAGTCACTCGTCGTTGACATTCACGGTCATGCGCGCCATGCGGCAATCCTAGACACCGCAGCTGGCCACGTGGGCGCACCAAGAATTAGTTACGGCATCAGGATGCGGGCGGCCTCGCGCCATTCCGATCGTGGCAGGTGATCGCCAGGGGTGGCGGACAGCGCCTGGATCGCCACGTGGTCGGCACCGGCTTCGAAGTGGGCGTTCACGCCCGTGCGGATCGCATCGTCGTCGCCCCAGACCACCAGCGTGTCCACCCAGCGGTCGCTGCCGTCGCCCTCCCAGTCCTCGTCGGTCAGCCCGTACCTCCGGAGGTTGTTGAGGTAGTTGGGCAACGTCAGATAGCCACGGGTACCACGGCGGCCGGCGGCGCGGGCGATGTCCGGGTCCGCGCCCACGAAGATCTTCTGCTCGGGGACGAGCAGGCGGTCCGGGCCGAGGATGGTACGGGCGTCCGCGGTGTGCGCGGGCGGCACCAGGTACGGCAGCGCGCCACCTGCGACATCTCGGGACGCCGCCAGCGCGTTCGGGCCCAGCGCGGCGAAGAGGCGCTCGTCCCGCGGGGTGGACAGCGACGCGGCGTACTGGCGCAGCTTGCTGATCGGGCGGGTGTACGTCTGCCCGCTCGCCTCGACCATCCGGGCGTGACCGGCGCCCAGACCGAGGTAGAACCGGCCGGGGTACCGGTCGCGCAGGCGGTGGTGGCTGGCGTCGATGGTGGCCGGGTCGCTGCGCCAGACGTCGACGATGCTGGTGCCGACGACCAGCCGGCTGGTGGCGGACAGGATCGTCTCGATGAACGCCAGGTCGTCCGGCGGGTTGCCACCGATCCACAGCGATCCGTACCCCAGCGACTCGACCTCGGCCGCGACGGCCGCGACCTCGCCGGCTTCCGTCGGCCACAACCGGATCGAGGCCCACACGCCGTAGCGGCCGAATTGGTTCATGATGGTGATCGTACGATTGCGCCGATCCGCCGGCCGTGAGAGGAACGACACGTGTACGTGATGATCTCGACCTATCTCGCTCCCCTCGACCAGGTCGACCAGGCGCGCGACGAACACCAGGCATTCCTCGAGGGACTGGAGCGTCGTAGCCTCCTCGTCTCGGCCGGCCGTCAGGACCCACCGACCGGCGGCGTGATCCTCCTCGACGTCGGCACCGAGGACGAGGCCAGGGGCTTAATGGCGGACGATCCGTACGTGCGGCGCGGGCTCGCCGAATACGCGGCCACCGGCTGGAAGCCGACCCGGGGCGTGCTGGCCGGCTGGACCCGCGGCCGTTCGTAAGTGGCCGTTCGTAAGTGGCCGTTCTTAATAGGACGGATAAGGGGACAAATCGGCTCCGCTGAGTAATCCCCGGATGCCGAGCCGGGCGGCCACCGTACCGGGGCACTCGTCAACGATCACGGCGGTTCCGACCGGTGTCGCGCCCAGCATTGTGACCAGCTCGGACAACGCCGTGGACTGCGCGCCCGTCGCGGCCCAGTCGTCCACCACGAGCACCCGGTCGCCGGGACCGAGCAGGCGACTGCGGATCCCGAGGCGCTGCCGGTCACCCCGATGGTCGGCGGGTACGTCCACCCAGGTCATCGGCTCGGCGATGGTGCGCCGGACGCCTGCCCGGTACGCCTCGACGAAGCCGACACGGTGGGCTCGCGCGACCAGCGGCCCGATCAGGAAACCGGTCACCTCCGGCGCCACGACCACAGTCGGCGACGCGTCTGGGAAGAGTCCGCCGAGTGCCGGTCCGAGTTGGTCCAGAATCGCCGGATCCCGCCACCAGCCGGAGCGATCGCTGACCAGAACCTCGCTCGCCGGGCCGGGATCGGTCCACCGGAAAGCCGCGCGCAGCCGGTCACGCAGATCTGTCATCTGGACATCCCGTCAATGGGGTGCGGGGTCGCTGCCGCCGACCGAACGAGGTCGGCGTACCGGTAGGTCAGAACCTCCTCAGACTACGGGTCAACTTGATGCCGCCACTCGGGTCCATCAGGCATGCTGTTCGGCGTACACATGCGTTCGTTGTCGCCGGGCCGACGCCCGCTGAGCCCAGAATCCCGCGCCGGCATTGGCGCGGCCCTCGTGCTGCTCGCGATCCTCTCCGGGATCGAGATCACGGACGGCACCCGCGCGCACTACATCGGGCTGTTCGTGGCGGTGCCGTTCCTGGCCGCGGTCTTCGCGTTCTGGCAGACGGTGCTGTTCGTGGGCGTGCTGACCACGGTCGTCGGGGTGGTCTTCGCGGGTGCGGACGGTAACCTCGACGTCACCAGCATGGTCAATGTGGTCGGAATCGTGGTGGCCACCAGCATCGCGACCGCGGGGGCCACGGTCCGGCAGCGGCAGGCCAGTGAGATCAGGGAACTGCAGAAGCTGGCCGGCGTCGCCCAGCAGGCGGTGCTCCGGCCGCTCGGCCCCCAGCTGGGCTCGCTCGCGGTGGCGGCCCGGTACATCTCGGCGACCGCGGCGGCCGACATCGGCGGTGACCTGTACGAGGCGCTGGACACGCCGTACGGCGTGCGAGTGATCATCGGGGACGTGCGCGGCAAGGGGCTGGACGCGGTACGCCTGGCCAGCATCGTGCTCGGGTCGTACCGGCACGTCGCGTATGAGCGTCCCGACCTGCGCATGATCGTGGCCGACCTGGACAAGGCGGTCGCCCGCAGCGTGGGCGACGAGGACTTCGTGACCGCGGCGCTGGTCGAGGAGCGTGGTGGCACGCTGACCATCGTCAACTGTGGACATCCGGCGCCGTTGTTGCTGCGCCGGGGCCTCGTGATCACGCTGGAGTCGCCCGCGCCGGCGCCGCCGCTCGGGTTCATGCCGGTCGCCCGTCCGCGGGTGGAACGCCTCGAACCGGGCGATCGGCTGTTGCTGTTCACCGACGGCCTGGGCGAGGCCCGGCGCGACGGCGAGTTCTTCCCGACCGCCGACCGGGCCTGGCGGCTGCTGGGGCACGGTACGGTCGGCGACGGTCTCGCGTCCCTGGAGACCGCGCTGGTCGACTGGGTCCACGGTCAACTGGACGACGACATCGCCCTGCTGCTGCTGGAGTACGCGGGACCGGACGACGGCCCGACCGTACCCATCCCGAGCTGGGAGGTTGGTGCGGCCGGGAGCTGACCCTTAGACGGTCGCGGTCTCCTCCGCCGTGGGCGCCGGCGCCGGCTCGTCCGGGCTGGCCACCGGCTCGGGCTGGCGGTGCTTTCCGACGTAACGGCGTGGGTGGTCCGCCGCGCGGGGCTCCGGAATCAGGCTCTTGAATGTGGCGAACATCGTGACGCCCCCTTGACGTCCGGCGAACTTGCGTCCCGTACACAAGGCAAAACGAGTCGCCGGAGAGGCCGATACGACGCCGGGGCGGAGAAACCCGCAAATGGCCGAACGGTTGTCCCATCGCCCGCCCGATCGGCCGCGTTTACGTCTCGATCGGCCGGAAGAGCCGGGCGTGCCTTCAGGTTTGCCCGGCCTTGTCGATGCCTACCGGCGAGTAATACAGTGGTGGTTACTGACCGGTAACCCGCGTCTCGGAGAGCGGAGCAGTCACCATGACGCACTACAAGAGCAATCTGCGCGACCTCGAGTTCAACCTCTTCGAGGCGTTCGGAGCCGATCAGGCGTTCGGCCAGGCGCCGTACGACGAGATCGACGCGGAAACCGCGCGGCACGTGCTCGCGGAGGTGAGCCGGCTGGCCCGGGAGGATCTCGCGGCCAGTTACGCGGACGGTGACCGCAACCCGCCGCGCTTCGACCCGGAGACGCACACTGCGCCGCTGCCCGAGGCGTTCAAGAAGTCGTACGCGCAGTTCATGGCCTCCGAGTTCTGGCGGCTCGACATGTCCGGTGACCTCGGCGGCACGCTGGCGCCGCGGGTGCTCTGGTGGGCGATCGCCGAGCAGGTGCTGGGTGCCAACGCCCCGGTCTGGATGTACGCCAACGGCCCCTCCTTCGCGCACATGCTCTCGATCGAGGGCAATGCGGAACAGAAGAAGTGGGCGCAGATCTTCGTCGACAGGCAGTGGGGCGCGACGATGGTGCTCACCGAGCCCGACGCCGGCTCGGATGTGGGCGCCGGCCGTACCCGGGCGATCCCGCAGCCGGACGGCTCCTGGCACATCGAGGGCGTCAAGCGCTTCATCACCTCGGGTGAGCACGACCTGACCGACAACATCATCCATTACGTGCTGGCCCGCCCGGTGGGCGTCGAGGGCGCCGGTGGGCCGGGTACGAAGGGGCTGTCGCTGTTCCTCGTACCCAAGTTCCACTTCGATCCGGAAACCGGTGAGCTGGGCGAACGCAACGGGGTCTTCGCCACCAACGTCGAGCACAAGATGGGCCTCAAGGTTTCCAACACGTGCGAGCTGACCCTCGGCGAGAACGGCGTACCGGCCACGGGCTGGCTGCTCGGTGACCGGCACGACGGCATCCGGCAGATGTTCCTGATCATCGAGTACGCGCGGATGATGGTCGGCACGAAGGCCATCGCGACGTTGTCCACCGGTTACCTGAACGCGCTGGAGTACGCGAAGAACCGCGTCCAGGGCGCCGACCTGACCGACAACTCGAACAAGAGCGCGCCCCGGGTCACGATCAGCCACCATCCGGACGTACGCCGGTCGCTGATGTTGCAGAAGTCCTACACCGAGGGCCTGCGCGCGCTGGTCATGTACACCGCGACCTGGCAGGACAAGGTGGCGATCGCGCGGGCGGCCGGCGACACCGAGGCAGCCAAGTCCGCGGGCCGGGTCAACGACCTGCTGCTGCCGCTGGTCAAGGGGGTCGGCTCGGAGCGGGCGTACGAACTGCTCGGCGCCGAGTCGCTGCAGACCTTCGGTGGGTCCGGCTTCCTGCAGGACTACCCGCTCGAGCAGTACGTCCGGGACTCCAAGATCGACACGCTGTACGAAGGCACGACCGCGATCCAGAGCCTCGACCTGATCTTCCGCAAGATCGTGCGGGACCACGGCCAGGCGCTGGCCATCGTGGCCATGGAGATCCAGGAGTTCGTCGACAGCGAGGCGGGCAACGGCCGGCTCAAGGACGAACGGCTCGCGCTGGGCAGGGCGCTCGGCGAGCTGCAGGCCATCCTCGCGGCCGAGATGAGCTGGCTGCAGGCGGTGCAGGCCGGAGAGACGCGCGAGCTGTACAAGGTCGGCCTCACGTCGCGGCGCGTCCTGCTGGCGCTCGGTGACGTGATCGTCGCGTGGCTGTTGATGCGCCAGGCCGAGGTCGCGCTGGCCGCTCTCGGCACCGAGGTGACGCCCGCGGACAAGAACTTCTACGAGGGCAAGGTGGCCGCGGCCCGATTCTTCGCCCGCGAGGTGCTGCCCCGGGTCGGCGCGGACCGCCGGATCATCGAGCAGACCACGCTTGACATCATGGACCTCCCGGAGGAGGCGTTCTGACGGCCGGTCAACCCCGGGCGGTGTGGATGGTGACCAGCTCCATGCCGCCCGGCTCGGTCCCGGACCACGGGCCTTCCGCTCGGTGGACGGCGAGCCCGCACGTCTTCAGTCCCTCAACCGTTCCGTTGCCGTCCGGGCGGAGCAGGACGGACACGTCCGATATCGTGGGGTTGTGGCCCACGACCAGCACGGTGCCCACGCCGTCCGGTACGCCGCGCAACAGGTCGATGACCTCAGTACGCCCGCCGGTGTACAGACCTCGCTCGTACCGCACCTCCGGCGATGTGGCGCCGGCGTCGGCGGCGGCCATCGCCATCGCAACGCCGTGCCAGGTCTGCCGGGTACGTGTCGCCGGTGAGCACAGAACCATTTCGGGACGCAGGCCCTGAGCCGCCATCCACGTTCCGGCGGCGGCCGAGTCCCGCTGTCCACGTTTGGTCAACCGCCGCTCGACGTCGGGGCGGTCGTCGGGCGTCTTCGCCTTGGCATGGCGTAGGAGCAGGAGGGTCCTCGCGGTCATGGGATCAGCTTGCCGGATTGAGATCTCGCACGCGCGGGTAAACACGCCGTCGACGCATCGACCGCGGTTCCGTTACGCGGCGGACGCGACTACCAAGGAGGGCCGGATGGGCATCGGCGGAAGTATTTTCCTGATCGCGATCGGCGCGATCCTCGCATTCGCGGTGAACTGGCAGGTCAGCGGCCTCGACCTGAACGTCGTGGGCTGGGTCCTGATGATCCTCGGGCTGGTCGGCCTGATCCTGACGATCTGGTACTGGAACAGCCGGCGCCGCACGGTGGTCAACCGGACTACGAGCCGACCGGTGGTACGCGGTGACGGGTACGTGGACGAGTACCGGGAAACGCGGGACGTCCCGCCGCCCCCGCCGCCCGGCTACTGATCCCTCAGCTGCGGGCCGCCTCCCCCACCCGGGAGCGCGGCCCGCGTCCATGTGATCAGGCCAGGGCCGCCGCGACCGCCGTCGCCAGCGGCGTCACCCCTCGGGCAGGCCCACGCTCACCAGGCGCGTCAGGCGTACAGCGCGAAGTAGATCGCGATGTGGTGGCAGATGGCCGCCACCAGCGTGCAGGCGTGGAAGAACTCGTGATGACCGAATACGGCCGGCCACGGATTCGGCCGGCGCAGTGCGTAGAACACCGCTCCCACGCTGTAGACGAGGCCGCCGGCCAGCAGCAGCACAAGGGCCGCCACGCCGCCCTCCTGCAATATCTCCGGCAGGATGGCCACCGCGCCCCAGCCCAGCACGAGGTAGAGCGGTGCCCCGGCCCATCGCGGCAGGTGCGGCCAGATGCTCTTCAGCGCCACCCCGCCGAGCGCGCCGGCCCAGATCAGTGACAACATCAGGGTCGCCTTGCCGGCCGGCAGGAGAAGCACGCAGAACGGCGTATAGGTGCCGGCGATGAACACGAAGATCATCGAGTGGTCCAGCCGGCGCATGATCTGATAGCCGCGCTTCGACCAGATCCGCCGGTGATAGAGCGCGCTGGTGCCGAACAGCGCGCACACCGTCACGCTGTAGACCACGCAGCTCACCAGCGGGCCATAGCCCGGACGGGTGGCGGCGATCGAGGAGAGGACCAGGCCGCAGGCGAGCGCCACGAAGAACGCGTACTGGTGCAGCCGCCCACGGAGGCGCGGCTTGCCCAGGTCGGCCGGCTTCATCCGGAACGGGGCTGAGGGGGTCACGGGCAACAGGCTACGACACCGTAAGTTACTTACAAGTAACGTTTTCCTGGACGGGGACAGAATGAAGGCATGAGAGTACGACCGGTGGGCCGCCGGGCGGTCCTGCTCGAATGCCGTGACGGCGCCGAGGTCGAGGTGTGGCGTGCCGAACTGGTCCGCCGCCGTAGGGCCGGTGAGCTGCACGTCGACGAGATCGTGCCGGGCGCGCGCACGGTGCTGCTGGACGGCGTGCCGCTCTCGATCGCCGGAGTGCTGGACCGCTGGACGCCGACCGGGAGGGGTCCGCGATCCGATGCGCCGCTCGTGGAGATCCGCACCACATTCGACGGCGCGGACCTTGAGGACGTGGCGCGGCGGTGGGGCGTGCCGGCCGGGGAGGCGGTCACCCGGCTCACCGGCACCGAGCTCGTCGTGGCGTTCTGCGGATTCGCGCCCGGGTTCGCGTACATGCGCGGGCTACCCGACGGCTGGGCGGTGCCACGGCTGTCCGCGCCTCGGGCGCGTGTTCCGGCCGGTTCGGTCGCGCTAGCGGGTGGTTACGCGGGGATCTATCCCACGGCCTCACCGGGCGGGTGGCGGCTGGTCGGTCGCACGACAGCAAATCTGTTCGACGTACGCCGTGAGGAGCCGGCCTTGCTGACCCCCGGCACCCGCGTACGGCTGGTCGCGGCGTGATCACCGTCGTCCGGGCCGGCCCGCTGACCACCGTGCAGGATCGCGGGCGACCGGGGTACGCGCACCTCGGCGTGCCGCACTCGGGCGCCCTGGACCCGCCCGCCGCGCGGCTGGCCAACGCGCTGGCCGGCAACGACGAGTCCGCAGCGGTTCTGGAGACGACCCTGATGGGATGCGGGTTGCGGTTCACGGTGCCGGCGCGGGTCGCGGTCACCGGGGCGGTCGCCGAGGTGCGGGTGGACGGCGCGGTGGTGCCGCCCGGGGTTCAGGGGGCCGGCGCCGGCCTGGGGGGCGGGTCTTACGTGGCCGCGGTGATCGAGGTGCCGGTTGGGGCGGTGCTGGATGTGGGCCGGGCGGCCGGCGGGGTGCGGTCGTATGTCGCGGTGGCCGGCGGGATCGACGTTCCGCCGGTGCTCGGCAGCCGGTCTACGGACACGCTGTCCGGGCTGGGGCCGGGACGGTTGCGGGACGGGATGACGCTGCCGGTCGGGGTGGAGCGTCTGGGTGAGCGGAGCAGCTCTGCTTACGCATACGCACCGGCGCCCGGGCCCGAGTCTGCTGCGGGCCCATCCGCACGGGCGGCGGCCGGGGGCGGCGTGCTGGAACTGGACGTTCTCCCTGGACCACGGGACGAGTGGGTAGCGGATCGGCAGGTGCTCTTCGGCGACTCGTACCACATCAGTCCGGTCAGCAACCGCATCGGAGCGCGACTCGCGGGACCGGCCCTGACCCGCGCCCGGCCGGGCGAACTTCCCCCGGAGGGGATCGTGCTCGGGGCGATCCAGGTCCCGCCGCACGGGCAGCCGTTGATCTTCCTGGCCGACCATCCGACCACCGGTGGCTACCCGGTGATCGGGGTGGTGGACGACGTGACGCCGCTCGCGCAGGCGCGGCCGGGGACTACCGTTCGGTTTCGTGAGCTCGATCGACCTGAACGCGGACCTCGGTGAGGGCTTCGGCGCCTGGCGCCTCGGCGACGACGACGCCCTGCTCGACGTCGTGACCTCGGCGAACGTCGCGTGCGGCTTCCACGCCGGTGATCCGTCCCTGATGCGGCGTGTCTGCCGGTCGGCTGCCGAGCGCGGCGTCGCGGTGGGCGCGCAGGTCGGCTATCGCGATCTCGCCGGGTTCGGGCGGCGGCGGATCGAGTACGACCTGGGCGAGCTGCGCGACGACATCCTGTACCAGATCGGGGCGCTGGAGGCGTTCTGCCGGGTGGCCGGGACCCGGGTCCGGTACATCAAGCCGCACGGCGCCCTCTACAACACCGCGGCCGTGGACCAGGGTCAGGCGTCCGCGGTGGTAGAGGCGGTGCTGGGGTACGACCGTCGCCTGCCCGTTCTGTGCCAGCCCGGTTCCGCGCTGTACGCGGCGGCCACGTCGGCGGGCCTGGTCGCGGTCGGCGAGGGGTTCGCGGATCGCGGATACCGGGCGGACGGGACGCTGGTGCCACGGTCGGTGGCTGGCGCGGTGCTCCACGACCCGTCCGCGGTGGCCGAGCGGGCGGTCCGGATGGCCGTCGAGGGCCTCGTCACGGCCGTGAGCGGGACGGACGTCGCCACGCCGGTGCGGTCGATCTGCGTGCACGGCGACACCCCATCGGCCGTGGCGATCGCGGTCGCCGTGAGGGCAGAGATCGAGGACGCCGGATGCGCCGTCCGGTCGTTCGTCGACGACACGCTCCACCCGGCCTGATGCGGCTGCTTCCGGCCGGAGCGGCGGCCATTCTGATCGAGCTGCCAACCGATGACGACGTGCTCGCATGGGTCGCCGGCCTGGAGCGGCATCGGCTGCCGGCCGTCACCGATCTGGTTCCGGCCGAGACCACCATTCTCGTCGGCTTCGATCCCGCCCGGGCCAGCGCAGCGGTCATCGCCGAATGGATCCGCGCCACGCAGCCGATCGGCACCGGTTCGATGCACAGCGATCAGGTCGAGCTCGATGTCCGCTACGACGGCGAGGATCTGCCCGATGTTGCCGCCGCGCTGGGCATCTCCGTAGCGGACGTCGTCCGGGCGCACACCGAGGTCGCCTGGACGGTCGCCTTCAGCGGCTTTGCCCCCGGATTCGCCTACCTGCGGCCACCGGACGGCCGGCTCGCCGTGGCCCGGCGGGATTCGCCGCGGCCGCGCATTCCGGCCGGGTCGGTGGCGCTGGCGGCTGGTTACTCGGGCATCTATCCGCGCTCCTCGCCGGGTGGCTGGCAATTGATCGGCCACACCGGCGCGGTCCTCTGGGATGCCAACCGGTGGGACGACGACGGGCGCTCGCCTGCCCTGCTCCGGCCCGGCATGCAGGTGCGCTTCAGAGTGGCCGACCCAGTGATCGGATCAGCGGGCGGATGAGCAACCTGCGCGTGCTCTCGGCGGGCCCGCTGACGACGGTTCAAGACCTGGGCCGGCCCGGCTGGGCGCATCTGGGTGTGACCGGCTCGGGCGCGGCCGACCGGTCCGCGTTCCGGCTCTCGAATCGGCTGGTGGCCAACGCCGAGTCCGCGCCAGCGCTGGAGATCACGGCCGGCGGCCTGCGGGTCGCGGTGGAGGACGGGCCCCTGCTCGTCGCCGTCACGGGCGCTCACTGCCCGATCACCGTCGGCGGCAGCGGCCGGCCACATCGCGCATTGCTCAGCCTGCGGCCCGGCGACGTCCTCCAGCTCGGCAGTGCCCAGCAAGGGCTCCGGGCCTATCTCGCCGTGCGGGGCGGTTTCGCCGTGCCCAAGCAGCTCGGGTCCAGCGCAACGGACACACTGAGTGGCCTGGGACCGGCTGCGCTGACCGATGGCGACGTCCTGCCTGTGCTCAGCGGCGAGGAGGGCTTCGCACGCGGCTGGCCGGTCACCGAGATCGCTCCAGGCCCGGACGACGAATGGCCGGCGGATGTCGTCACGCTCACGGCGATACCCGGCCCGCGAGACGCGATACTCAGCGCGCCGGCGCAGCTGATCGGCCAGCTGTGGCAGGTCAGCGAGCAGAGCGATCGGGTCGGGCTCCGGCTTCAGGGGGCAGCCGTGAGGGTGGCCGAGGACGCTGGCCGGCTGCCGAGCGAGCCGGTCGTCCGAGGCGCCGTCCAGCTGCCACCCGGCGGGCAGCCGATGATTTTCCTGGCCGATCATCCGGTCACCGGTGGCTATCCCGTGGTGGCCGTGCTGACGCCGCGGTCCGCCGATGCCGCCGCTCAATTGCGGCCGGGCGACCGGGTGCGGCTCGAGCTGACGCGGCGTCCGGCCTGGGCTGACCCTGCCTGACCGGCGGGTGTGCTGGTGGAACCGCCGGCCGTGAACGCCTCGGTCCAGGGAGCAGAATGAGCCCGATGGCGGGCCAGAGCTTCGATGACAGCCTCGGCGGCAGCGTGGACCTTGCGCTGATCGGCGGCGGTGGTGCCGGGCTCACGCTACTGCTGGCCATCGAACGGGAGGCCCTGGCCAGAGGCGTGCCCTTTCCTTCGATCGCGCTGATCGATCCGATCCGTCGCTCGGGCCCCGATCGCACCTGGTGCTGGTGGCAGCCCGCGAACGGCGAGGGGCTGACCCCCCTGCTGCATCGGAGCTGGGAGCGCTTCGACCTGTTCGACCGTGATGGCACGCCCCTCCAGATCGACTTGGGCGCGCTGCGCTACGTCATGCTGCGCTCGGAAGACCTGTACGACGCCGCCGATCGAGCCATCGTCCGGATGGGGGTGCGGCGGATCGAGGCTCAGGTGAACGAGTTTCACGAAGTCTGCGAATCGGCCGGCGAATCCGGTGAGGTGCTGATCCACGCCGGAGACGACGTGGTCCATGCCCGCTGGGCGTTCGACTCGCGTCCGGCGCCGCCGCAGCGGTACCCGCTGACCAGCCTGCTGCAGCATTTTCGTGGCTGGACCGTCAGGGTCGCAGAACCGAAGTTCGATCCCGATGTGCCGACGCTGATGGACTTCCGGGTCCCGCAACCTTCGCACGGTGTCGCCTTCTGCTATCTGCTGCCGCTGGCACCGGACCGGGCTCTGGTGGAATACACCGAGTTCGGCGCACGGCGGCTCACCTCAGCGGCATACGACGGGGCGCTGCGGTCCTACCTCGAGCAGCGCTGGTCGCTCGATGCGGGCAGCTACACGGTCGAATCGGTCGAGGACGGCGTGATCCCGATGACTGACGCCGGCTATCGGGTGCGTGCGGGCAGGCGGACCTTCCGGATCGGGACGGCCGGCGGCGCGACCAGGGGATCGACCGGATACACCATGGCCGCCGCCCAGCGCCAGGCCACCCTGATCGCACGCCGGTTGTTCGACGGAGCCGAGCCGGTACCCCCGCCGGCATATCCGCGGCGGCATCGCTGGATGGACGCCGTTCTGCTGCGCGCGCTGGACCGCGGGTTCCTCAGCGGCGCGGACCTCTTCATCCGGCTGTTCTCGGCCGTGCCGATCTCGCGGCTGCTGCGTTTTCTGGACGGCGTGAGCACGCCACTCGACGAGGTCACCGTGATCAGAGTGGCGCCGATGGGCGCGATGATGCGTGCAACGGCCGAGGACGCGGCGGCGCGGGGGCGGGTGCGCCTGGTTCGGCTGGGGCTCGCCGCCCTGCGTCAGGCATCGCGGGGTATACGGAGTGTCGCGAGCCGCTACGTGAAGTAGTTTGCATGATGCTCTTCGTAGTGATCCCCAGCCGTAACGGAGTCTGCATATGCACGGGCGTCGTCTCAGGCGAATCAAGCGGCACGCGCGCCCGCAGTTCCCGGCTCTGATCATCACTGTCGCGGCGCTTGCCGTAGCGGCAATCAGCGCGACCGGGTCGGCGAGCGCTTCCCCGCCCAGTCGGCCCGCCGGGT
>Ga0081539_10004930_pt1 | contig 14213 bp, 12 predicted proteins | sample TabmetS4T2R2_FD_71023 | JGI IMG/M metagenome (GOLD analysis project Ga0081539, IMG submission 71023) | Tabebuia heterophylla rhizosphere microbial communities from the University of Puerto Rico - S4T2R2 | ecosystem: Host-associated > Plants > Roots > Rhizosphere ...
ACCGGGAAAGATCACGAGGTAAACAAAAATTCCGATCGTGACGGCGAGCAGGGCCATGTTGAAAATATTCTGGCCCTTGTAAGTCATCGGTGTGCCGCGTACGAGTCCCTGGAGTTTTGCAAAGGCGAGCAGGCTGCCGGTGGTCGTGAGTGCACCGAGCATCACTTCGAAACCGAGCGCGCTCATCGTTATCGTCTCGAGATGGCCGCCCTCTCGATAAAACTCGGAAATGCCGACGAGTGCAGCGGCGAAAGCGCCAAACGCGTGCGAGAGCGCAGTTCGTTGCGGCATCGCCGTCATCGGCACCCACACGCCCATCGCGAGTCCCACGACGGAACCAACGGCAAGACCGGTGATGATCCACGTGTACGTGACGATCTCGTGATGCATCAGCGTGCCGATGATGGCCATCAACATGCCAAACTCGGCGAGATGCATCCCGCGTTTCGCACTTTCGGGATGGCTCATCCCCTTCAATCCGAGGATGAAGAAGATTGACGCGAGCAGGTAGCTGAGTTCGATGAAGTAGGTTTGCATCCGTGAGATCTGTGGCTAGTCTTTCTTTGCAATCTCTTTCCGCTTGAACATCTTCAACATGCGATCGGTGATCACGAAACCACCCACCACGTTCGTCGTCGAACAAACGACTGCGATGAACCCGAGGATTGTGCTGACTGTGTTGTAGTGCGCACCGGCAGTAACGATCGATCCGACGAGCGAAATACCGGAGATCGCGTTTGTTGCCGACATCAAAGGCGTGTGCAAGAGCGGCGGCACTCGCGAGATCACCTGGTAACCCAGAAACGCCGCGAGCGCGAACACGTAAAGCGCGGAGATTAAGGTTTCGTGGGACATCGATTCGCTCCTAACCTGGTTGTGCCTGCAGGGCCGCCGCTACACGCTGGTTGACGACTTCGCCGTTGTGCGTAACGCATGATGGCCCAACCACGTCGTCCTTCATGTCGATCTGCAACTGTCCGTCTTTAATGAGTAATGAAAGAAATGACGTGACATTGCGCGAGTAGAGCTGGCTCGCGTGAACGGGCACCGTCGCCGGCAGATTCGTTGGAGCCATGATCGTTACGCCTTCGCGTTCGACGACGACGTCTGCCTGGCTGACCGCGCAGTTACCTCCGGTCGAGCCTGCGAGGTCGATCACGATCGAACCGCGTTTCATTCCACCGACAGCTTCCTCGGTGATCAGCAGTGGCGCTCGTCGTCCGGGAACTTGCGCTGTCGTAATGATGACGTCGGCAGTCTTTGCGTGTTCTGCGATCAACGCGCGACCACGATTCATCGCTTCTTCAGAAAGCTCGACTGCATAACCACCGGCGTCTTCAGTCTTGATTCCGCCGAGATCGACTTCGAGAAAGGTCGCGCCCAACGATTTCACTTGTTCACCCGCGGCGGCGCGCACGTCGTAACCTTCGACGACTGCGCCCAGACGTCGTGCAGTCGCAATCGCCTGTAGTCCCGCGACTCCGGCGCCGAGCACGAGCACGCGAGCGGGAGGCACAGTGCCGGCAGCGGTCATCAACAACGGAAACATTCGTGGGATGTGTGCGGCGCCGATCAGCACTGCCTTGTAACCCGCGACAGTTGCCATCGACGAGAGCGCGTCCATTGCTTGCGCGCGTGTGATTCTTGGAATCAGTTCGACTGAGAAAGTCGTGACGCCACGATCGATTGCGGGCAGGAGCGCTGCAGGTTCGTCGAGTGGCCGCAGAAAGCCGATCACGACGGCGCCTTTTTTGAGTCGTGCAAAATCGTTTGCGGCAGGACGGTTTACCGCCGCGAGTGCGTCAGCGTCGGCGAGTAATGCTTCTCTGTCGGAACTGATTTCGGCGCCGGCTTCACGATACTCGTCGTCGGTACGCGCGGCAGTTAGTCCGGCACGACTCTCGACCTGGACCACAGCGCCGAGTGCGACGAGTTTCTTTACAGACTCAGGCATAAGCGCAACGCGCGCCTCGCCCTCCTGTGTCTCCCGCAACACAACAATCTTCATAGCATGCTCCGTTTGCAGGAAAGGGAAGAAAAGGGGAGGTGAAGTTCTCGCGCTTGGTGGCCGCCAACAACTCCGGGTTCTGTCATAGACGACTAATCATTTAACGTTCGGGGATCAGCTAGCGTCGAGCGCGTGCAGTATAGCAAATTTGCATAACTGAACAGCATTGGTAGTCTTTGCGTGGAGGCTCTACTAATATCATGGCGATTTTGAGGGCAGCATTAGGTGCATTGATCGGAACTGCGTACGGCCTGTTGGTAGGTGCCATACTCTTCAACTGATGCAACTGGGCGCTGGGGCTGGATCGGGTCAGTACCACCTGCGGTAGCGGGTGGGTAGTGGAATTGGGTCACAAGACACTAGCATATCGAGCGCGTCTACGACGTACCCACCCGCTACCGCAGGTGGTACTGACCCGATCCAAGCACGTCGTGCAGCTTTCCAACATAGGAGACTAATGATTATGGTCGGCGACACCTCCAAGGCCCGGCTAATTGCGGTCTTTGTAGATCATCTCATCGCGTTTGGGCTGACCTTGTTAGTGGTAGCGTTCATTCCGGAGAGTCTTCCAGGATTGAAAGCTGTCTTCTTCTTTCTTACCTACTTGGCCTATTTCTTTCTCATGGAGGCGCTCTGGTGCCGCACCCTCGGCAAGTTATTTCAGGGCCTGGTAGTTCGTAAGTTGGATGGGAGTCGCTGTGACTGGAAAGCGGCTCTAATCAGAAGTGCTCTACGCATCGTGGAAGTTAATCCGCTATTGTTCGGAGGACTTCCGGCTGGTTTGGTGATCATAGCCAGCGCGCGAAAACAGCGGATCGGAGATATTCTGGCGGGCACGCTCGTAGTCTCCACGGCATCGCAGTGGGACGACAATCCTGACCAGGCCGCATTCGAAACGACTCCTGATTCTTCCGGGTGAGGCCAAATTCAACATATCTGACGGCGCGGGATGCTTTCGGCGTTGCATCAAAGCTTGCGAACCCGCCGCCGCAAACCTATAATGCGAGTCCGCTGCGGCGCATTGGTGTAGTCGGCTAACACGCTGCCCTCTCAAGGCAGAGACCACGGGTTCGAGTCCCGTATGCGCTACCACGATATCGATGAAGGTCGCTGACTCCGGCGGCCTTTTTTTTGCCAAGTCGTGTTGGTAACTACAAACACTAAACAGACTGCTTGGTGTTGCTCGCTTATGTGGAAGGGAAACGAAGTGCTAACATCGCTTTCCGATTTTTAGCCAGATACACATAGATATGTCACTATGAATGATCGCCCGAAATCCAGCGTTTACGAGCGTTGTGTAGCAGCGTGGGCGATTGAGGAATTCGATTTCGTCGATATCACTGTGACTGCGAACGCCAAGGTTTGCGGTCGTATCAGCGGCAGGTCGCGCCAAGTCGATGTCCTGTTGGAGAATCGAACCACCGGCAATCCTGAAGGACGCATAATGAGGCAAAGTTGCATGGTCGGGCCGTAGACATTGAGGTTGTCGAAGCTGTAGAAGCCAAACTTCGTGATGTGAACGCCGCCCACGCGGTAATCGTGTCATCAGGTGGTTTCACGAAATCCGCAATACGCCGCGGTAACGAACTCATCCAATTGACGCTGTTGGAATACGATCAAGTTGTTGACGAACACTCGGACACGTTCGGAACTGTCTTGCCGATAGCAACTGCGGTGCGGAACTCTTGTGGTCCGTCGACAAGATTGATGGCGCCGGTCCCGGCTGGCTTATGTACAAATACGGGAAATGTATACGCTGCCACACGTTCCACGTCCTTTGTCAAGATTGCGGTACGGAATTCTCAATCCCAGATGGGCATACGGTCATGTGCGAATGCGAGGACCGAGAGTGGGGGGCGATTCCAGAATCAGAAGCGTCAGGTCACACTGGCATGCCAGAGTCTACGTGGCTAATGCTGAGGTTCAGTGATGAACTCTACGGATTGCAAAGAAAGCCTATTGGCAACGTCACATCGCAAGTGCAAACGTGACAAACGATCCGTTGCACCGGAGCCGCAGGCGGCGCGGGTTTCTGAAATTCACGTCGTTCGCCGCGGCGCGAACGGTGGCGTTAGGTTATCTTTTAGAACACTATAATGCCGAAGACACTTACTCTCACCGCTGCTTTTGCAACCTACGACGCAGACTTGGTGAATGCACGTTGGGCTTTTTCTTCTATCGCTCGTGATGGTTCACTTGTTATAAGTTGCTGGAACCACTACTTGAAAAAGTTTACCGATGGTCACCAACGCTATGAGGATCGCCTGTCGCGCTGGACGGCAAATACTCCTGGCAAACAATTACTCATTGAACATCTGCAACTTGCAGTTGCGAAGAATCTGCCCGTCCGCATGGTTGTCGCTACCCTCGAAGATCCGCGCGAGCGCACGAACGACGACGCTAGTGCGCTTCGGAAGACCTTTGCTGTTTACAGGAACATGGTTGGCAAAGTCGTGGAGTACGACGATGATTTCTTCGCAATCGATTTTCATCCGGTATGACGCAGTCAATGGCGGCAACCCAACGATTGCGGACATTTCCCATGCCGAACATTAGATGCTTCCACTAACGTGTGCTAGGATGCGGTTATTGGAGGCGTAGGTCAGTTGAAGTCCATCAAAATCATTATTGAAAAGCACGTAGATGGGTACATTGCCTACCCGCTCGGTCTCAAGGGCGTGGTTATCGGCGAAGGGAATTCTTACGAGGAAGCCTTAGCCGATGTGAAGTCCGCCATCTGCTTCCACCTCGAGACATTTGGAACGGAAGCGTTAGAAGACGAGTCTCCCGTACTGGAAGCTTTCATTGCCGAAGCTGGAGTGGCAGCTTAGTGTGAAGTTTCCTATAGATGCGCCGAGAAATAGAGTATTAAAAGCGCTAGGGTCTCTCGGCTTCCGGATCGTGAGGGAGCGGGAGCATATCGCCTTGGTAAGGGATAACCCTGACGGGACACAGACTCCCCTCACGATGCCTAACCACGCGCGCCTGAAGAGTTCGACGTTACGCACCATCTGCACCCAGGCTGGCATCCCGCGCGATGATTTTCTCAGAGCATATGAGCGAAGCTGAAGGGGTGTTTTCATGCTTCTCGCTGATGTAATGAAGCTGTGCCTTTTCGACCCGTGTGCGGTTTAAGCCCAGAGGTGACATTTTTCGGCATCAGTAGATTCGAACCTTTCCCGTAACTTCTGGAAGAAATCAAGCATTTCTGCCGGTGGCGTCAATAACAAGTTGCGAAGAGTGTCCCGTATGCGCTGCCAAAATTGCGAAGGTCGCCCATTGATTAATTCTGGGCGGCCTTTTTCTTTGCCGGCGGTATCGTCCTTGCCACCTCAGTGAGGAACGTACATGAATTCAAGAATTGAGTTACAAGCTGCATGCAGAGCAAGACAACACTCAACACAAGACCATGCAGCTCGAGATGTACCGGAACTGGTTTGAGAGTGGAACTGTGGATCTCTGGCGGCACCTCAGGATGTTTAGCCTGCTGGATCCTTTTTTGGAGGAATTTAGGGGCGCCCGTTGGTTGGCGGTAGGAGATGGCACTTACGGTACAGCTTCGATGTATGTGCGGAAGAGCGGGAGCGACGCGCTTCCGGTTGATATAAACGTCTCACTGCTGCAGCTCTCGAAAGAGCATGGATTAATCAATGATTATCGACGAGAGAATGCCGAGTCACTTTCGTTTCCGGATGGAGCTTACGATTTTTGTCTGTGCAAAGAGTCATACCATCATTTCCCACGTCCGATAATCGCGTTGTATGAAATGATTCGCGTGAGCAGAAAAGCGGTAGTTTTGATTGAGCCTGCAGACTGGTTGCCGAGTCCCGTGCCGCGCCGCCTGCTTCAGGCTTTAAAGCACCGCGTGAAGAAAACCTTAGGCCGAGCAATACCTCCCCCCGACACGGGAATTATGAACCGGTTGGTAATTACGTCTACAACGTATCAGAAAGGGAGATCCAGAAATGTGCTTTAGGTTTATCTCTACCGACCGTTGCTCGTTCAGGACGCATGCCGTAGTAGCGACGACCGGGATTGACGAGCGGCTGTTGTAAGAAACTGAGCGTTTCTGCCGGTGGTGACAGCAAAAAGTTACGAATACTGTCCCATATGCGCTGTCGATGGGGTTGGGCATAGTTGGCATCTTCCTCATATCGTGTAAAAGCACTTGGCTGTACAATGTTGAGTAGTCCCTTAGTATGAGAAAGATAGTGATAAAAAAAGCCAAGCTCCATGAGACCCAACGGAGGGATGACTTGCGGGATAAATCCCCGGACGAGTTGATCGGAATGATGTGGCAGTTGGCCCTCAATGCTTGGTCATTTAAGGAAACTGTCGATGTTGAACCAAGACTTCAGAGACATGTTGTTGTGCTTAAAAGAGGCAGAGGTTGATTTCATGATTGTGGGCGCTTATGCGCTTGCCGCTTATGGCTTCCCTCGCGCGACTGGCGACATTGACATCTGGGTAAGAAATTCCTCCGATAACGCTAAGAGAGTTATGAGCGCGTTGGCGAAGTTCGGCGCGCCACTTTCTGAGCTGTCCGAACAAGATTTCATGGCGACCGACATGGTTGTGCAAGTTGGGGTGCAGCCGTGTCGGATAGACATTACAACCGGCATTGATGGCATAGGGTTTAACGAGGCTTGGAAGAACAAGATCGCTATCACAGTAGATGGCATTGATCTGTTCGTGCCCTCAAAGGCGGATTTGCTAAAGAACAAGGTCGCATCAGGTCGAGATAAGGATCAGGGTGATGTTGCCTGGCTGAAACGAAACCTCGACGACGAAGCGTGATTGACCCGCGAATAACAGTTATCTATATTCGTGAATATGAGCGCTAATATCAAAGAAGAAGCGAAGCGATTACGGTGCAGCCCCTCATACTTGGGATCGCTGGTATTCCAGTAGCGCAACGGATAATGTCGTCCATTCGGGGCAATCAAATAAATTTCCGGCTTCGATAAGAAAAGCCCGCGCTCAACCTCATCACCTTTAACCAGGAGTGAATAACCCTCGACCCCTCTGCAAAGGCGGGCACCCTGATCCCTGGGATTTTCAGCCGGGCTTACAATCGCTCCCCCAAAGATCCGTGCCGACCATATCTCTCCACTCTCGCGCGGAAGGATTTTTGGATGGTTCCTGGGCCAGGCAGTGTGGGCCGAGACAGCTAAAGAAAATCGTCGTCATCGCACATAAACAATTTAGAAGTTTTGCCTGGATGGACCGCATCTGATTGAAAAAACGCTGCCTTCCAACTCACAGTTCAATCTAATTAGAAGGGCGAGTCTGACGCTGTTTTGCTATTACGAGCGCGAGATCCTTTTTGGGGAGTTATGCGATAACCGCTAGGCTGCGCGGCAGTGCGTCAGGGATTTGCCGCGTCCTATCGGAAACCCCGCAAGTATCTTTCGGGATCTGGACGATCCCTGACCGGAAACGCGAGCTATCTTATTTCACCCATAGTCAAACCGAGGCAAGCGCAAACCTCCCGGACCGGAGCTGCGAACTCCGCGACCGGATCGCGGCGGACCGGAACAGGTTCTGATCGATCCCAGTAGATCCTGGTCTGAGTCAAATAGCTATCTCGCGGAAGAATAAATATATCTCCAAAAATAAGTATACTCTTACTGTCGGCCCTGGCTTCTCGATGAGCTCGCAAACCACTCCCAACAAACTCTTGCCCGCCGCCGGCATCGCGATAGTTCTGCTGTTGATGGCGCTGCTGCTGTGGGCGGAGGGACGGTTGCTCTTCTGCTCGTGTGGCGTGTTTCGCGTCTGGAGTGGCGACACGTGCAGCGCGAGTAACTCGCAACAACTCTTCGATCCGTACAGCTTCACTCACGTACTGCACGGATTTTTCCTGTTCTGGTTGGTAGCGCTCGTCGCCCGCAGGCTCAAACCCGCGTGGCAGCTCTGGCTCGCGCTTACACTCGAAGCGGCGTGGGAAGTTTTTGAAAATACGCCGTTCGTGATCGACCGTTATCGCGCGGAAACCGCGGCGCTCGGCTACACCGGCGACACGATCGTCAACTCGTTTGGCGATCTCGCGTGTGCGTTCGCGGGCTTTCTCGTCGCCCGAAAACTCGGCGCAGTGCGCTCGGTGATCGTGTTTTTAGTGTTGGAAGTGATCCTGGTGCTGTGGATTCACGATAGCCTGCTGCTGCAACTGCTGATGCTCATCCATCCGGTGCAATCGATCAAATATTGGCAGATGTGCCGTTAGTTTCGCGCGCGCGTGTCGATCACTCTGCTGTCCAAATCGCGCAACGCCAGCAGGTTCTTGTCCCGCAACGCAAACGAACCCTGGCCCACCTGCATCTCCACTGCCTCCGAAAACGCCATCTTCTTAAAAATCGCGTACGGTATCGTCGCTTCCAACACTTCCAGCTTCGTGTCCCACTTGCCCGGCTTGGCCGTGTTGGCAAGCTGCATCCGCCCGAGCTTGATCGTTTCCGTTCCGATCACCACCGACAAGTCGCGCTGCTCGAGCGGATGAAAGTGGACCCAATCCTTGTTTTCAAACATGATTTGCAGCGTGACGTTGCGCACGTAATTGAGCTGCACGCCCGGACAATGCAGGCTGACTTCGATGCTGACGCAGCCGTCTTCCATAAACTTGTCGCGGATACCGTCGCAACTAACTTTCATCTTCTGCAAACGCACTACGGTTTCATAATTAAAGCCATCGTATTTCGAGTCGATCTTGCCGCCGTGGTTGATCGGCTTTTGCGCGAGCGGCGCGCTTGATTGGACCTGCGACAGGTTTGCAGTAGGATGCATCAGCAGGAGGCCACAGCTTAAAACGAGCAGCAGTTTTCTCATTACGGGTTTCTCCAGTGCCGGGAAAAATCGTTTGCGCGATAGAGGTGAGATTTTGGGACAGGACCCGCGGGGAAGGTTCCGCAAGCAACATAGCGAACCCCATCGCGCCGTGTCAATAAACGTTTTCGTCAGGACCGAAACACGACCATGAAAGCATCTTTTTCAGATGAGGCTTTGGCGGATGTAATCGCCCCGCTGCGGCAGGCGAACGAGGAATTCATGCGGCGGTATCCGGGCGAAACCGGGCGCCGCCAGCCGGTCCACACCGTCTACGGCGGCGCGCATCTGTTCAAAGCCGATTCCGCCAAACGTCTCGGCACGCTGGCGCAACGCGCACTCGATCAGTTTGCGCCCGACTTCCTCACGTTTGCGAAAGCGCTGAACATTCGCGGCGCCGACCAGTTGCCGGAAACGATGGACGACGCGGCGGAGCTCGTGACGGATCTCGAGAAAGGACCGGAACCATCGCGACGCGATACCAATTCAGCCTGGCTGGCCCACACGATCTACAACCGCGTCAGCGAAAAGTTGCAGCGCGAGCCCGTCGAAGACTTTCGCATCGACTTCGAAGATGGTTACGGCAACCGTCCCGACAACGAAGAAGACGGTCATGCCGCGGCCGCTGCGGCCGAGGTCGCGAAGGGCAGCAAAGAAGGAACGCTGCCGCCGTTCATCGGCATCCGCATCAAACCCTTCAACGAAGAATTGCGCGCACGCAGTTTTCGCACGCTCGACATCTTCATTTCCACGCTGCTCGACGAAAACAACGGCCGCTTGCCGGCGAATTTCGTCGTGACGTTACCGAAGATCACGATCCCGGAGCAGGTCGCGACACTCGCGTCACTCCTGGAACGTTTGGAAAGCAAGACGGGACTTGCGGCGGGAAGTCTTAAATTCGAGATGATGATCGAAACTACGCAATCGATCATCAACAGCCGCGGCGAAATCAATCTGCCGCTGCTGCTCGGCGCGGCGCAAGGCCGTTGTATCGCGGCGCACTTCGGCACTTACGATTACACCGCCGGCTGCAACATTACCGCGGCGCACCAGCACATGATGCATCCTGCCTGCGACTTCGCGAAGGCGATGATGCAGGTCTCGTTTGCGGGTACCGGCATCTGGTTGTCAGACGGCGCGACGAATATCATGCCCGTGCCGCCGCATCGTTTCACCGAAGGCGGTCCGCAGTTAACGCCCGCGCAGATCGAAGAGAATCGCGAAGTGGTCCATCGCGCGTGGAAACTTCATTTCGATCACATTCAACACTCGCTGATCAACGGTTTCTACCAGGGCTGGGATCTTCATCCGGCGCAATTGCCGACGCGCTACGCGGCGGTTTACGCCTTCTTCCTCGAAAGCCTCGCGCCCGCTTCGGAACGTTTGAAAAACTTCGTCGAGAAAGCCGCGAAAGCAACGCTCGTCGGTGACGTTTTCGACGATGCGGCAACGGGCCAGGGACTGCTCAACTATTTCCTGCGCGCGATCAACTGCGGCGCGCTCACCGAAGCCGAGGCGCTCAAGCTTTCGGGTTTGACGTTGCCCGAGCTGCGTTCGGCCTCGTTCGTTAAGATTCTGAAAAACAGGCAGGCATTGTGAGATGACGACAAAAGTTACTCTTTCGCTGGCACTAACCATGGGACTACTTGCGACAAACCTGACGGCACAAAAAATTAAATCGGGCGGCGATCCGGAACTCGAGAAAAAGATCGCCCGCTTCGCGCCGACGACTCTGACGGCTGACGTTTCGAAGCTGACGCCGAAGGATCGCCAGGCGCTCGACAAAATCATCGCCGCGGCGAAGTGGCTCGACCCGCTTTTCCGCCGGCAAGTGTGGAGCGGCAACGACGCGCTCGAAAAGAAACTGATGGCCGACAAGACGGCGGCGGGCCGTGAACGGCTGCACTATTTCCTGATCAACGGTGGTCCGTGGTCGCGTCTCGACAACAACGAACCATTCATCGACGGCGTGCCGCGCGAGAAGCCGCCGCAAGCGAATTACTATCCCGACGACATGTCGAAGGACGAGTTCAATGCGTGGGTGCAAACTCTTTCCGACGCCGACAAGCAGAAAGCGACCGGCTTCTTCTGGTTGATTCGTCGGGGAGCGGATCGGAAGTTGACGACTGTTCCTTACAGCCAGGCGTATCGAGAATATCTCGAGCCGGCGGCGCGTCTGCTGCGCGAAGCTGCATCATTGACCACGAACACGACGCTCAGAAATTTCCTGAACAAGCGCGCCGGCGCGTTCGGCTCGGACGACTACTACGACAGCGACGTCGCCTGGATGGATCTCGATGCTCCGATCGACGTCACGATCGGGCCTTACGAAACGTACGAAGATGAATTGTTCAGTTACAAAGCCGCGTTCGAGGCGTACATCACGATTCGTGACGACGCCGAAACGGCGAAGCTGGCGAGGTTCAGCGGCCACTTGCAGGAACTGGAAAACAACCTGCCGATCGATCCGCGTTATCGCAATCCGAAGCTCGGCGCGGCATCGCCGATTCGCGTCGTCAACGAAGTGTTCGGCTCCGGCGAGGGAAACAGCGGCGTGCAAACAGCCGCGTTCAATTTGCCGAACGACGAACGCGTCGTGAAAGAGAAAGGCTCGAAACGCGTCATGCTGAAGAACGTGCAGGACGCGAAGTTCAACAAGACGCTGATCCCGATCTCGCGTGTCGTGCTGGATCCGGGCGAACAGTCGGCGCTGGCCTTCGATTCGTTTTTCACGCACATCCTCTGTCACGAGCTGATGCACGGGCTCGGCCCGCACAACATCACCGTCAACGGACAGGAGACTACGGTGCGCAAGCAGTTGAAGGAGCTGTATTCGGCGATCGAAGAAGCGAAGGCCGACATGACCGGATTGTGGGCGCTGCAATACATGATCGATCACGGCATGATCGAGAAGAGCATGGAGCGCACGCTCTACACGACTTACCTGGCCAGCATGTTTCGCTCGGTGAGGTTCGGCATCGCCGAGGCGCACGGCCGCGGCGTCGCGATGCAGTTCAACTATTTGACTGACGAGGGTGCGATCCGGTTCAACGATGCGAAGGGAACGTTCAGCGTCGATCACGCGAAGATCAAAGACGCGGTGCGCAAGCTGACGCACGATCTGCTGACGCTCGAAGCGGAAGGATCGTACGAAACGGCGAAATCGATGCTGGACAAATATGCGGTGATCAGGCCGTCGATGCAGCAGGCGCTGGACAAGTTGAAAGACGTACCGGTCGACATCGAACCGATCTTTCCGTTAGTGAAGTAGCACCGAACAGGGCCACAAAGAGGCACAAAAGGCACAAAGCAGGAAAGTACAGAAAGTTATTCTTACCTCTTTTTGTGCATTTTGTGCCTCTTTGTGGCTTTAGTCGCGGAACTGTTTGCGGAAGAAGGTGGCGATTTTCCAGGCGTCGATGGCTTTCCACGGGAGTTCGCCGGTGGTGTAGTGGCCGCACGGCAGCCAGACGACGTCGAGCGGGAGGTCGAGCCGGCGCGCTTCGGCGATCGCTTGCTGAGACAGATCGAGCGGAAACGTCAGGTCGTAACGCGCGACGATGAACCGAATCGGCCGGCGTTCCATCTCTTTGAGCCGCGGCATAAACGGCAGCGGACTGATCGGCGTCCAGTACGTGCGCAGTTCCTCGACCGTCAGGTGGTCCGCGAAACCGGCGCGCACGTGCGCCGTCGAGAGTCCGTTCCAAACAACATCCGCCACGTAACCGGAAACGTGATTGAAAGCGCCCGCTTTCAGATCCGGTTCGTGTGCAAAGGCGAGAAACGCGATACACGAGCCAACACTCGTACCTAAAATCCCGATCTGTTCGAAGCCTTCGCTTCTCAGCCAGCGCACCGCCGCACGCGTATCGAGCACGGCCTGGCGCATCGACTGGATGGTGCGCCCGATGTTCGTGCAGACGAGATGATCGGCGCGCTCGAGTTCGGCGGGTTTACGTTGTTGGTGATAGGGAAGCGTCAGCCGCAGCGCCGCCATGCCGATCAGGTTGAAGATGCGGCAAGCTTCGACGTGACTTTGCGGCTGCGCGTTCCATTGCGGCAGCACGACGACGGCTTTGCGCGAGCGCCGGCCGTTTTTGGGCTTCACCGGAAAGTAGCGGGCTCGCGCGAGATTGTTTTCGCGTGACGGCGTTTCGATCGCACTCGTCCAGGTTAGCTGATCGTCTTCGAGGCGATAATCGGAGATTTCCGGCAGGGCGTAGAACTCGTCACTCGCCTGCATCACGCGGTCGGCGTGCGCGGTCAAAACACGACGCGGATCGTCGCCGTTCACGTGGTCGAGAATGTACGGCAAGCCCCATTCAAACGGGCGCACGAGGCGATTGTTGTCGCGGTCGTGATACCAGCGCTCGCGCCGGTACATGTAATCCTGCCAGAGCGGCATAAGCCGCAGATACTAAATTAGAACTGCGCAGAATGTAAAAAGGCGGGCGCTGCCATAAAAAAGAGGGCCGTCCCTGTCTTACCGACTGAGGCGACGGCCCTCGCTGTTCACGTGTGTTTGGGCACCGCGCGTTAGAGACACGTCGACAGCTTGAAAGAGTGAATGTAGGTGCTCCAGTTGAAGTTTCCGTTTGCCGGTTGGAACTGGGAAGTAAACACCATCGTGCAGCCGTCGACGGGATCGACGCTGATGGTGCTGTAATCGCCCCAGCGTGCCAGCGTTGCCGTTTGCACGCCGCTGCCGACCAAAATCGTCGTTTCATTGCCCAGGGTTCCCAACGGATCGGCCGGTCCGCGATACGCGTAGCGAATACTCGGAACGATGGTCGATGAGTTGGAGATGTTGTAGCCGATGGCAATGCCGCCGGTCTTATCGATGGCGGCGCTGCCCATCCAGCGGAAGTCGTTCGTTGGCGCGAACGTGCCTTGCTGGCGAATGACGGGAGTTGCACTGGCCATCGTCTGGCCGAGTGCGTTGGTCAATTCGTACCAGCGAACGCCGACACCTGAACCGCTGGTGACGGAGTGATTGACTACCAGCCTTTCGCCGTCGACGAGGTTTCGATAACTCAGGCGGTACATCAATCGATCCGCGAGTGAGTCGAGTTGTTGCGACGTGCCCGGTTGCGGAATACAGGTGCCGCCGCCGCACGCGCGGCTAAACGCGGCCACGCCGGCAATGTTTGTTGGTCCGCTTAACGTGCCAGTGCCCGCTGTCCAGTTGACAGCGAAGCGCCAGAACTGAAGCGCAGTGCTGCTGATGTTCAGCAGCAGGTTTGGTGTTCCTGCGGGCGGGAGCGCCGTGCCTTCCAAATCCGACGGCTGGAGACTCGCAGCAGCGGTGGTTTTCGCGCATAGCTGGCGCGCCGACGCGCCGATGAGCATCTTGTCGCGTTCGAAAGCACACACCTGTGCGCCA
>Ga0081539_10004931_pt1 | contig 14211 bp, 8 predicted proteins | sample TabmetS4T2R2_FD_71023 | JGI IMG/M metagenome (GOLD analysis project Ga0081539, IMG submission 71023) | Tabebuia heterophylla rhizosphere microbial communities from the University of Puerto Rico - S4T2R2 | ecosystem: Host-associated > Plants > Roots > Rhizosphere ...
CGACCAGAATGGTGTAACGGCAGACCAGGCCGATATCGACGCGCTCAGGATGACGGGCGTCTTCACCAATACCTTGAGTGACCTGCAACGCGGTTATCCGGGCGTTGTCTTTTCCGCGGGCGGGATCGCGCGCTCCGGAGGCGCAGTCAACGATTACACCACCAGCAACCAGGCCATGTGGGACATCAGCAACAACACCAGCTGGATCCATGGCTCTCACACCATAAACTTCGGCGCCAATTACCGGCGGTGGCAGCTGAGGCGAGACCTGGCCGCCGATTTTCTCGGTGACTTCACCTTCAGCGGCAGTTTCACCGGCCAACCGTTTGCGGACTTCCTGCTCGGCTACTTTTCGGGCGCGAGCGCCTTTCAGCCCTCCGCCTTCAGCGACCCGAACGCGGCGGGCAATCCGCGCGAGTACAACTTCCAGTACATCGCCCCTTATTTCCAGGATGATTGGAAAGTGAATCAGCGATTCACCCTGAATTTGGGGTTGCGCTATGATTTCCGCGCCGCGCCCTACGAGACGAACGACCACTTCGGCTGGCGGGATGTCTCCAATCCGCGAGGCGGGATGTTGGTGGCGGATCGGACCTTGATCGACAAGGGCATCATTGGGGACGGCAGCTTCTACAAGTATGCCGGGCGTCGCAACCCGGCCGATGCGCCGAAGAAGGTCTTTGCCCCACGGTTCGGCTTCGCGTTCCGGCCCTTCGATAAGACGGTGATTCGCGGCGGCTACGGATTCTTCTACGACTCCGCTGAAAACCGTGAGATCGACGGTTCGGCGGACATCTACCCATATGTCAGCCGAGGCAACTACACTCAATCGATCACCACGACGCCGCTCAGGACGACCGACAGTCTGTTCCCCAGTTTTGCCGGTGGGCCGGTGACACCTGCCGCCGACAGCTTCATCGCGGTCATCTCGTCGGCCTCCCCCGAATATCCTTACGTCCAGCAGTGGTCGCTCTCGGTGCAGCGCGAAATCAGCAAGAACACGACCCTCGAGGTCAACTACATCGGCAACAAGGGGACGCACCTGTTGATGCGGCGCAATATCGCGCAGGCGCTGCCGCCTGACCTCAGCATCCCGCTGACGGATCCGCGTAACGCGGTGGCGGCCCGTAAGCCCTTTCCCAACTTCGTGACCTACATCGATAGCGACTGGTCGGGCAACTCGATCTACAACGCGATGAACGTCAAGTTCGAGCGGCGCACGAGCACGATGGCGATGACGGTGGTCTACACCTGGGCGAAGAGCCTCGATACCAAATCCGCCGCGGCGGGCATCGGCGGGCAGCAGTTCAACGGCTGGCAGGGCTTTCTGAACAACCACGACCCGAAGCGCGATCGCGGGCGGTCGGACTTCGACGTTGATCATCGTTTAGTGTCGAGCTTCGTTTATGAGCTGCCCTTCGGGCGCGGCAAACGCTACGGCAGCAATCTCAACAAGGCGGTGGATGCGGCCGTCGGCGGCTGGCAGGTCAACGGCATCGCCACATTCCAGAAGGGATTTCCGATCACGATCAATGCGGCTGACGCCGGCGGTCTTCTCGACACCTTCGGGACCAATCGGGCAAACCTCGTCGGCGACCCGAAGAGCGGCTCGACCGGCAATGTCAATTCGTGGTTTAACAAGAGCGCCTTCGCGCAACCGGCGCAGGGCGTCTTCGGCAGCTCCGGGCGCAATATCCTGCGGGCGCCGGGCATCAACAACTTCGATCTGTCACTCTTCAAGAACTTCGCGATCACGGAGCATCTGCGCTTCCAGCTCCGGTTGGAGTCATTCAACGCCTTCAACCATACACAGTTTGTCGGCGTCCAGACGAACGTGACATCCCCGCAATTCGGGCAGATCAACCTCGCCCGAGCTGCGCGCATCAATCAGCTCGGAGCAAAATTTATTTGGTGAAGTAGTAATTGGTGACAAACACGCTTGCAGTCATTTAGTAGTCTGTAACTTAAGTTCCTTGGATTATAGCGCGCTGAAGTTTGGAGATTTGAATCGGATGACGAAATCCCCAAACTCCTCGTCGCGTAGCGACGCCTTGAATTTAGGTCGGCTTTTCAAAGCCGGTAGCTCGGCCAGCGCACCACGAGTCGCATCGCGACGGTTGAATCATCCCTGCGGATAGCGCGTATTGGATTCGATCCGGTGTTGATTGTTTTTCAATCGTCGCGACGCGACTCGCTTCTGCTCTTAACAGGTTACAGGCCTTGAAAGGCCTGCCTAAATTCAAGGCGTCGCTACGCGACGCGAAACGCTCTGGCGCGTGCTCCCGCGCTAACATTCAAATAACTTAAGTTACAAACCACTTAGAGAAACTACTACTCAGTCAGAACAACAAAGATTTGGACTAACCACTAAGAGGGCAACGCAAAGAAAGGCACAGCTTTCGATTCAGTGGTTCGCCGGAGGTGCGTCTTGCTGCGGTCTCTCAGCGGCATCAAGACGCGTGAGTATTACCATCAACTCTTTTCACTATAGTAAGGAGGTCTCGATGTCACCTCGAACAAACAAGATCAAATTCTTTCTTCTCCTCCTTGTTTTCTGCTGCCGGAGCGTCGGCGCACAGGGATTGACCGGTCAAATCTCCGGCACGCTCAACGATTCCAGCGGAGGCGTCGTGCCCGATGCCAAGGTCGAAATTAGTAACCAGGAGACAGCCCAGAGCCGTACTATAACTTCTGACAGCGAAGGGCACTTTGTGGTGACGCAACTCCTGCCGGGTACCTATACGCTGATCATTTCGGTCAACGGATTCAAAAAGTTCGAGCGAAGAGGCATTGTCCTGACCGCCAACGAGCGGGTCGATGTGCACAGTATCACGCTCGAGGTCGGAGATGTGAACCAGACAGTGACGATCACGGCTGAACAAACCTTTGTCAAAACCGAGAGCGCCGAGCGTGCAGGCTTGATCGATGAGCAGCAGATTCAGGGCATCGCGCTCAAAGGGCGCGACTACATGGGACTGCTGCGTTTACTGCCGGGCGTCGTCGATACGGCAAATCGCGAAGCGCCCGGGTGGAACAATCTGGTCGGCGTCAACATCAATGGCTCGCGTGCGGGCACGCTCAACCTGACGCTCGACGGCGTCTCGAGCCTCGATACCGGCTCGCAACAGGGACCATACCTGGCGCCGGGACTCGATGCCATCTCCGAAGTCAAAGTCTTATTGACCAATTATCAGGCCGAGTACGGGCGCAGCAGCGGCGGCACAATCAACGTCGTGATCAAAAACGGCACCCGCGATTTTCACGGCGGCGGCTTCTACTTCAAGCGCCACGAACAATTCAATGCCAACGAATTCTTCAACAATCTGCGCAATATTCCGAAGCAGCGTTATCGGTTCAACTACTGGGGCGGCAACATCGGCGGGCCGGTGCTGATTCCTGGAACGAGTTTCAACCGGAGTCGCGACAAACTCTTTTTCTTTTGGTCACAAGAATATCTGCCACGTACTTACCCCACGCGGCAGGGGACGATCACTTATCCGACCGCGCTGGAGCGCGCAGGCGATTTCTCGAAGACGTTCGACACCAACGGCAGATTGATCGCGATCAGGGACCCGTTGACCGGACAGCCATTTCCCGATAACAAGATTCCGGCCAATCGGATTGACCCGAACGGGCAGAAACTGCTCAACATTTTCCCCCTGCCCAATTTCAACCCGTCGCTGGTCTCGAACAACTACAATAATGTCTTCCAGAGCACCGTCACTCAGCCCCGTCGCGAAGAGATTCTGCGCATGGATTGGAACATCTCGCAGAAGACGACCTTCTACGCGCGCGGCATTCACAACAACGAACAGTACAAGGGGGATTTCAACTTTGTGCTGGCGTCGAACATCTGGCCGCAGTTTCCGATCAAGTATCAGATCAAGAGCGAGGGGTTGGTCTCGACGCTCATCCACACCTTTTCTCCAACCTTGACCAACGAGTTCACCTTCGGCGTCAACCGCGCGCTGCAAACGGTCGAGCCGCTCAACCAGGAAGGCATCGATCGCAACGACCGCGTGAAGCTCGGACTGACGTTGCCGCAGTTCTATCCGGGGATTAATTCGCTGAACCTGCTTCCGAACGCTACCTTCGGCGGCATTCCCAATGCGCCGCAATTGAATATCGAGCAGCGTTTCCCATTCTTCGGGACGAATAACATCTGGAATTACTCGGATAATCTCTCGAAGATCCTTGGCGGCCACAACATCAAAGCGGGCTTTTACCTGGAATACTCCACGCGTAACGCGGCGCGCACGTCGGCCTTCAATGGCACGTTCAACTTCGACCGCAACGTCAACAACCCGCTCGATACGAACTACGCCTTCGCCAATGCGTTGCTCGGCGTGGTCAACTCTTACACCGAGGCGAACAAGAAGCTGGCCGCGCACGCGCGCTATAAGAACATCGAATGGTACGTGCAGGACAACTGGAAGGTGACCAAGCGGCTGACGCTCGATTACGGGTTGCGCTTTTATCACATCCAGCCAACGATCAGCGCGGGCGACAACATGGCCTTCTTCGATCCCACGCTCTATGACGCGTCAAAGCAACCGGCCCTCATGACGCCGTTTTGTCTGACCGCCAATCCGTGTTCGGGCAATAACCGTGTCGCGCGCAATCCCGTCACCGGACAGACGCTGCCGTCGGTCAAGATCGGAACCTTTGCCGATAGCACGGGCACGCCGTTCCAGGGCATGCGTCTGGTCAAAGAGAGCGTGCTCAGCGGCCCGGGCCTCAACATCGGCCCACGCTTTGGGTTTGCCTACGACATTTCCGGCAATGGCAAGATGGCGATCCGCGGCGGCTTAGGTGTCTTTTACGACCGCTTCAACGACGACCAGGTGTTGCAGCTTGTCGAATCGCCGCCGAACATCGTCACGGCGACCGCCAACTTCACGACAATCAAAGACCTGCTGGCGACGCCGCTCTCGATCAGCCCAGCAGGCGTCTTCGGCATTCAGCGCGATTACGATTCGCCCGCGGTCTACAACTTCAGCCTCGGCATTCAGCGCGACATCGGCTTCAACACGGTGCTCGATGTGGCCTACGTCGGTTCGTTGGCGCGGCACTTGCTACAACGGCGCAATCTCAACGCGCTCGCCTACGGCCAGCGCTTCCAACAGGCGAGCATTGATCCGACCGTGTCGGGCGGCGCGACGCCGCTGCCGGATAATTTCTTGCGCCCATACAGGGGCTACGGCGATATCAACTATATTGAGTTCGCGTCGAACTCGAACTATCACGCCTTGCAGGTGCAGGCGAACCGCCGCATCTCAACCAATCTAGCCTTTGGCTTGAGCTATACCTGGTCGAAGGCGATGGATCTGGTCGACGGCAATAACAATAACGTCAGCCCCTTGATCAACCCGCGCAGCCGCAACTATGGTAAGGCGGGCTTCGATCGAACGCATAATCTGACCATCAACTACGTCTATAAACTGCCCGGCTTGAGCAAGCATTGGGATAATGCTTTTACGAGGCAGGCGCTGGACGGTTGGGAGTTGTCGGGCATTACGTCGTTCGTCAGCGGCTCGCCGCTGGGCATCGGCTATACCACTGTCCAGGGAACTGATCTCACCGGGACCGCTGTCGCCAACGGCATCGACAGCCGCGTGGTGCTGACAGGCAATCCGAACTTGCCCAAAGGTGATCGCACCTTCAATCGTTACTTCAACACGGCGGTCGTGCAAGCGCCGACCAAAGCCGACTTCGGCATTGGCAACGCGTCGAAAGATCCGCTCCGCGGTCCCGGCGTCAACAACTGGGACATCTCCATCTTCAAGAACTTTTCGCTGTCGCGCGAAGGCGCCGTGCGGTTGCAGTACCGGCTGGAGATGTACAATGCCTTCAACCATACGCAATTTACCGGTGTTGATACCACACCGCGATTTGACCTGACTAAACAACCGGGTGATCCGCTTTACCAGGTCAATGGAACGTTGGGGCAATATACCAGCGCGGCCAATTCGCGACGCATCGTGATGGGATTGAAGCTGAACTTTTGATTGCACGTTTCTCCTGTGGGTGCGTTCGCGTTGCTGGGAATTGTGGGACAAGATGACATCCTTGTCCCACAATCAATGTTCATCGTTTTGCGGCGTCAGTACTGCTGACCCGACTGATCTTTCGAACTCTGCACCTGCTGAAGAGAATGCACATCATGAAAACCACACTGAAAATGTCGTTCCTGATCACAGCCCTGCTCGGCGTCGCGATCCGCGCGGACCAACAGCAGGCTCCGGCCGGACAACAGCCCAATCGTCCGGCTCAGTCATATCCAGTGCCGGCGAGCAGCGACGATGCCGGCTTCGAACCGATCTTCGATGGCAAGACGCTCAAGGGTTGGGAAGGTGACCCAAAGTATTGGCGCGTCGAACAGGGGTGTCTGGTGGGCGAAGTCACCCCCGAGACGCTGCTCAAGCAAAATTCCTTCATCATCTGGCGCGGCGGTGTAACGCGCGATTTTGAGCTGAAGGTGGAGTACCGCGTCTCGGCGCAAGGCAACAGCGGAATCAATTATCGCAGCGTCGAGTTGCCCGGGCAGCCATGGGTGATGAAAGGCTATCAGGCCGACATCGAGGGGCAAGATCGCTGGACGGGCCAGGTCTATGAAGAGCGTGGCCGCACCTTCATGGCCTTGCGTGGCCAGGTCACTCACGCCACAGAGGGCGGCAAGCGTGAGATCATCGCGACGCTGGGGGAGGCGAAAGAACTCCAGGCGTGGGTGAAAAAAGAGGATTGGAACCAATATCACCTCATTGTTCGTGGCAACGTGCTGCTGCACATTCTCAACGGTCACATCATGAGCTTAGTGATTGATGATGACGCGAAAGAGCGCCGCTTCGATGGCTTGCTCGGTGTCCAGGTGCATGTTGGCCCGCCGATGAAGATTGAATATCGTAACTTTCGTTTGAAAAAACTGTAAGCATGAGAAATTCCCAGGGAGATAATTCTGTGAGACGAAAACTAACGATTCTGATCGTGATGGCGTTTGTGTGCGGAGCGGATTGGAGCGCGGCTGGGCTGACTCAAAGCGACAAACTAGCGGATTGGCTGACTGACGGGGGCGACGTCGAACGCACCGCCTGGCAAAAGAACGAGCGCTTGCTTTCCACCGCCAGCGTCAAAAACATGAAGCTGTTGTGGAAGACAAAGCTCGATAACGAGCCGCGCCAGATGCATAACTTGTTGCCCGTGCTGATTGCGAGCAACGTGACGACCGCGAGCGGCCCGAAACAGATCGTGCTGGTCACCGGCGTCTCTGACAACCTCTACGCGCTCGACGCCGAGACCGGCGCGTTGCTCTGGAAACATCACTTCCAAACCGACTGGGCTCCTCCGGCAGCAGGTGGGCGCGGCGCAGGCGTTCTCTGTCCCGGCGGCATCACCGCCACGCCGGTCATCGGACCGGCCGATACGCCCGGTAAGTATATCGTCTATGCCGTGGCCTGGGACGGCACGTTGCGCCGCGTGGACCTGGCAACAGGCAACGAAATCGCGCCGCCCGCCAAATTCATGCCGCCGAATGGCAAACCTTACGCGCTGAATTTGCGCAACAACGTGATCTACACTCATACCGCGCAGGGCTGCGGCGGCAATCCGAATATGGTCTACATCTACGATCTGGCAACGGATCGAGTCGGTTCGTGGGGACCGGCAGGCGGCGGGATGTGGGGGCGCACCGGTCCCGCCATCAGCTCAAACGGCACCCTGTACACGGGCACTGGTGATGGGCGTTGGGACCCTGAGAACGGCATTTACGGCAACGGCATCATTGGTGTGCAGCAAGACCCGGTTACAAAAGCGGGCAAGCTGGTCGATTATTACGGCCCGTCCAACGCCGAATGGCTCTGGAAACGCGACCTGGATATGCAGGTCACGCCCGCCATCTTCAAATACAAAGGCAAGGAGTTGATGATCGATGCGGGCAAGGAATGTCGTATCTATTTGATGGATACCGACTCGATCGGCGGCGATGACCATCGCACGCCGCTCCATCGCACGCCGTTGATTTGCAATGAAGAGGTCAACTTCGCCTCGGCCGGCATCTGGGGATCAATGGCAACCTGGGAAGATGCCAAAGGCACGCGCTGGGCGCTGACGCCGTTCTGGGGGCCGAAGCACTCCAAATTCAGCGCGCCAACTGAGTACGGCCCGGTCAAGTACGGCGCCATCGCCGCTTTCAAAGTCGAAGAGAAAGCGGGCCAGTGGATGCTCACCCCGGCTTGGATTTCTCGCGATATGAACCGCGCCGAGCCGCCCGTGATTGCCAACGGCGTCATCTTCGCCTATGGCAGCGGCGAAGATACCGACCAGGCGAAATTCGATATCGGGTTGGCCTACAACCAGGCAGAGAATCGGATCAAGGGCTCGGCTCACGCCGTGCTCTATGCGCTCGACGCTCAGACCGGCAAAGAGCTGTGGTCAAGCGGCGACCAAATTACATCGTGGAACCATTGGGGTGGGCTTTCGGTCGCTAACGGGCGGGTCTACATCAACACCTTTGACGGCATGCAATACTGCTTCGGCGTGAAGAGCGCAGGCGAGCAGTCTGCTCCTTAATACCAACGCTCATATTTGATCATCAAATTTGAAGGAGTCGCGATTATGAGAAGATTGGCTGCTGTGCTCATCTGTTGTCTCGGCTGGGGGCTGGTTTGGGTCAGTGTCTCTAAAGCTCAGGGCCGAGGCGGCACGGACTGGATGACCGGCAATGGCGATGCCCAGCGTTCGGCCTGGGTCAAGACGGATGTGAAGATTTCACCTGAAACGATGCGGAAACCGGGCTTCAATTTCTTGTGGAAGCTTAAACTCAATAATCAACCCAAGCAGTTAAACTCCCTTACTCCCCCGTCAACTCTCGAGCGTTTGATTGGTTATCGGGGCTTCCGCATGCTCGGCTTTGTTGGCGGCAGCTCCGATAACATTTTTACGATCGACACCGATCTGGGGCGCATGGAGTGGGAGAAGCACCTGCCCTCAACCGCTCCCTCACAGGCCGGCACGCTCGCTTGCCCTGGTGGAATGACGACCAGCGTTGTGCGTCCGACTCTCGCCGCGCTGACGTTATTAGCGGGTGGGCCAGGCGGAGGTTTCGGACGCAGCGGCCCGGCGAAAGGCGGGGTTGGCGAACCTGGCAAGGGGGCAGTCACATTGGCGATGGCTCCGGCCGCTCCGCCAGGCCCGCCGCCCGGCCAGCCTCCAGCAAATCGCGCACGCCCCAATCCATCCAACCCGGCGGGCGGCCAATTTGGGCGTGGTCCATTTCTCGTCTATGCCCTCTCAAGCGATGGCAAACTGCACTCGATGCATCTCTCGAACGGCGCGGATTACGAGCCGCCCGTGAACTTCCTGCCGCCGCATGCCAATGCCAATGGGCTGATCGTGGTTGACAACATCGCCTATGCCGTTACTGAAGGAAATTGTGGAGGTGTGGCAAACGGCGTGTGGGCGCTCGATCTCGCTTCCAAACAAGTCAGCACGTGGAAAGCCAATGTCGCCGGTCAAGCCGGGCCTGCCTTCGGCGTTGACGGGACAGTCTATGTGACGACCACGAGTGGGGGTGAATCGCCCAACTCGCTGGTGGCGCTCGAGCCCGGCACGTTGAAGGTCAAGGGCTGGTATTCGGCAGGGAATCAAGAATTCTCTTCGACGCCGGTCATCTTTGAGTACAAAGGAAAGATCCTGATCGCCGCGGCTACCAAAGACGGGCGGGTTCATTTGCTCGACAGCGCAAGCCTGGGCGGCGCTGATCATCGAACCGCGCTCTCTATCACCGCCGCCTCATTGAAGACGGCGGTCTTTGCGCCGGGCGCATTGGCCAGTTGGCAGGATCGCAGCGGCGCCCGCTGGATTCTCGCGCCGGCCGAAGGAACGCAGGCTGCCGAGCTGGGCTTCAAGTCCGGTCACGAAGCGGTGACCAAAGGCGCTGTTGTGGCATGGAAGCTTGTCGAACAAAACGGCGCGCCATCGCTGCAACCGGACTGGGCCTCGCGCGACGTGAGCGCACCGCTCGTGCCGACGATCATCAACGGCGTGGTCTTTGTCACTTCCAGTGGCGAGTTCCGGACCGCTGACAGTAAGGTGACGGCGGCGCAGCGCGCACAGCGTTCTTCACCCGCTGTGCTCTATGCGCTCGACGGACAGACCGGTCAGGAACTCTGGTCGAGCGGCACGGCGATCACCTCGTTTACGCGCGGCGGCGCGCTATCTGGCGGCGTGGGACAGATTTATCTGACCACTTACGACGGGACGATCTACGCCTTTGGCTTTCCCATGGAGCATTGATTCATGAAACAAGTAGTGATGTCTTCAATCACTGCCTCGCGCAGGTGGCGTTCATTATTGTTCGGAATCGCCCTGGCATTTTTCGCCGGCAACGCCTGGGCAAACTTATCAGCCGGCCAGGTCAGACAGCTGCCGGATGGGCCGGGCAAGGCGGAAACGCAAAAACTTTGCTCGCAGTGCCACGAACTCGATAAGGCCTTCTCGCTCAGCCAAGATCGGGCGGGCTGGCAGCGCACCATTGAGAAGATGGTGGGCTTCGGCATGAAAGGCACGGAACAAGAGCTGAGCGCCGTGCTCGAATATCTGGTCAAAAACTTTCCCGCCGATGAATTGCCGAAGATCAATGTGAACAAAGCCGCAGCGATCGATCTGGAGAGCGGCCTGTCGCTTAAACGCTCGCAGGCAACTGCAATCATTCAATACCGCAACCAGCACGGCGCTTTCAAAACAATCGAAGACTTGAAGAAAGTGCCCGGCGTAGATGCTGAAAAGATCGAGGCGAAGAAGGATCGTCTGCTATTCAAAGAATAAAAATTTGAATCGGCAGAATAACGTTGCCGGCAACAGGCATCCTGAAGAGTTAATTGATCTGTAACTTAAGTTCTTTGAATTTTGACCCGTGGAGAGTGGAAGCCTAATAACTGTGGCGTGGTTTTCAACCCGCGCCCGAGTAGCGAACGGAAGCGCGGGTTGAAAACTCACGCCACAGAAGTAAGGCGCGCGCTGTAACCTACTTGATAACTATCAGGCTAAATAATTTAGTTTACAGAGTATTCATCAATGAGCGTAGCTAACAAACACATTTATCCAAAGCTGCATAACGCGACCTGGCCGGGATTGGTTGGCAAGGGGAACCCGGACGCGGAACCGATCATCGAATTTGAGAGGATGCTCGACCTGACTGCCGCGGCCGAAGTGGACGGCCAAAAATTCGATGGCGTGGACATCTTCCTTTCATTGCCACACACCGACATTGATTCGACCGACGGCCAACTGAAAGAACTGGCCGATCAAGTGGCCTCGCGCGGTCTGGTCATCGGCTCACTCGTCGCCCCCGTCTGGGGGCCGACCGGCGGTGGTTCGGCGATGGGCTCCGCAGAAGAGCGGAGAGCATTCCTGACGCAAGTGCGGAAGTCATGCGCCATCGCCAAGAAGCTCAACGACCTGGGCATTCGCAAATACGGCGTAGTCCGTATCGATTCGTCGTGCAGTCCCGCCGCATGGGCACAAGACCCAAGAGGGAATACCAAGAAGATTGCCGACACTTTCCGCGAAGCCTGTGACATCGCGGAAGGTTATGGTGAACGGCTGGCTGCCGAAGGCGAAATTTGCTGGGGCGGCATGCATAGCTGGAAGTATTTGCAGGAATTACTCGAGCAAGTAAGCCGCCCTGAAACGCTCGGCATTCAAGCTGACATGGCGCATACCATGCTTTTCACTCTCGGCTATAACGCGCCGGAACACCGCTTGCTGCCCGAAGATTACGACTGGTCAGACAAGGAAGTGTTATATGAAGCACTGGGCAAGATGACGGGCGCCTTGCGTCCGTGGGTGAAAGACTTCCACGTCGCGCAGAATGATGCCACCGTCAAAGGCTCAGGTTCGCACGATAAGACCGGACGTCACTGCCTACCCAACGATCCCAACGGCAAGATGGACATCGTGCGCGCTGCCGGTTTGTGGTTGCGTGATGAGAAGGGCGAACCGACGCGCAGCACCCAGCACATCAATTGGGACGGCTGTATGTTCTCGAACGAAACGATGCTCAACCCGCAGACCTGGAGCAACATTCTCTCAACGATGATTGCAGTGCGGAATGCCCATGGTTGGAATTAGCAAGTCAGGTTGATGAGAGCGAGATATGAGCAAAAAAAAGCTGAACATCGGTTTAGTCGGTTACGGCTTCATGGGCCGCACACACTCGAATGCTTTCTTACAAGCAGGACATTTCTTTGATCTGCCGTTCCAACCGGTTCTCAAAGCTGCCTGTGCCCGCAATCCGGAGCGCCTGCAGTCGTTCGCGGCCAACTGGGGGTACGAGTCGGTCGAAGCCGATTGGCGTAAGCTGGTCGAACGCAAAGACATTGATCTGATTGATATCGCCAGCCCCAACGACACACACGCCGATCTCGCCATCGCCGCCGCCCGCGCGGGCAAGATGGTAATGTGCGAAAAACCGCTGGGGCGCAATGCTGCTGAAGCCAAGGCTATGGTCGAAGCTGTGGAGGCCGCCAAAGTTCCCAACACGGTCTGGTATAACTACCGCCGGGTGCCGGCTATTGTGCTGCTCAAGCAATTGCTTGATGAAGGGCGCTTTGGACGCATCTTCCATTATCGCGCCAAGTTTTTGCAGGACTGGACGATTTCGAAAGATTTGCCACAGGGCGGTGAAGGTCTCTGGCGGCTGGATGCGGCGGTCGCGGGCAGCGGCGTGACCGGCGATCTGCTGGCTCACAGCATCGATACAGCGATCTGGCTGAATGGTCCGATCAGCGAAGTGGTGGCGAGGACCGAGACCTTTATCAAGGAGCGCAAGCACAATCTGACCGGGCAAGTCGAACCGGTCGAGATTGATGATGCGAGCGCGTTTCTGTGTCGCTTCGGGAATGGCTCGCTGGCGACCTTTGAGGCGACGCGGTATGCGCGCGGTCATAAAGCGCTCTACACGCTCGAAATTAACGGCGAGCATGCTTCGGCCTCTTGGGATCTGCACGACTTGCATCGCATTCAGTACTTCGATCACCGCGATGAAGGGCAGACGCGCGGATGGCGCAGCATTCATGTGACCGACGGGGACCATCCCTATATGAAGCACTGGTGGGTGCCCGGGCTGCAAATCGGTTACGAACACACTTTTATTCACCAGTTCGCTGATTTCTTGCAGGCGGTCGGCGCAAACAAGGAATCAGCGCCAACCTTCCGCGACGGTTTGGCAACGGAATACGTCACCGACGCGGTCTTGAAATCCGCCCAGACACGCCAATGGGAAGTTATCTCAAAATGATGGAGAACCTGATGAAAAAGCTCGTTGCGTTTGCTGCCGCTTTGCTCACGGCAGCATGTTTTGCCCTTTCGATCATTGCTCAACAAGGCCCGCCGGCGGGCGCACTGCAGGGGCAGGGCGGCCCGCCGCGTGGTCAGGGCGGTGGTCGAGGCCCTGGCATCGAGGCGCTGGCGCCGGATGATCACGCGGGATTTGAATCCATCTTTGACGGCAAGACGCTCAAAGGCTGGGACGGTGATCTGCAATTCTGGCGCGTCGAGAACGAAACGATGATCGGGGAGAGTACGGCGGAAAAGCCGGTCAAACTCAACACCTTTTTGATTTGGCGCGGCGGGCAGCCTAAAGATTTCGAGTTGAAAGTAGAGTATCGAGTCAACTCTACCAATAGCGGAGTGCAATACCGCAGCGTCGAACTACCCGACGTCGGCAAATGGGTGCTCAAAGGCTATCAGGCGGATATTGATTTTGCGAACCAGTTTACCGGACAGTTATACGAAGAGCGCGGTCGCGGTTTTTTGGCGATGCGCGGGCAGATGACGCGGCTGCAAACAGGCAAGAAGCAGATCATCGCCAACCTGCGTAGCGGCGATGAACTCAAGGCGCTGATCAAGACCAACGATTGGAATCAGGTTCACATCATCGCGCGCGGCAATGTGCTCACACATATTTTCAACGGGCTCCTCATGGCGCAAGCGGTGGACGATGATGCGACAGGGCGTGCTATGGGTGGCTTGATTGGGTTCCAGATGCACGTGGGGCCGCCAATGAAGCTGGAGCTGCGGAATATCTGGTTGAAGAACCTGTGAGCGGTCTGGGAGTACTGCCAAAAAATTAATTTAGTCCTCACCGAAAAAACGCTTCTCATCCGTCTTAATTGTGTCAGGGCAAATTTATGACGACTGGGCACGTCAACACAC
>Ga0081539_10004932_pt1 | contig 14205 bp, 19 predicted proteins | sample TabmetS4T2R2_FD_71023 | JGI IMG/M metagenome (GOLD analysis project Ga0081539, IMG submission 71023) | Tabebuia heterophylla rhizosphere microbial communities from the University of Puerto Rico - S4T2R2 | ecosystem: Host-associated > Plants > Roots > Rhizosphere ...
CTTTCAAACAGCTGAAAGCATTCCCGCGGCGCGTTTTCGCCCGGGTTCTGCATCTCGTTGCTCCCTCTTCGAGAAGAGGGCGCAGGGAAAGCCGGGCGCTGGCTGCGCCCGTAGCACCGTGTGCGAAAGGTAGCAAAGAATGCACACGGATTTGACAGGTACAGCCGAGACATCCCGGCTTTCCCCGCGCAATGGTTTGACGGCTTATACGTGCTCTCCCCGGGGAGCGGCCTTTCTTGCCCCCGTTGCCGGCGGGACTTACCGCCGGCGTAGCGCCAGGGTCGCGGCGCCAGGACCACACGACTTCGCCGGCCGCGAGCTAAGCGTTTCGTCGGGGAGGTCACCTGACGCCAGCTGCGGCCCATCGCCACCCGCGCCTACGTGTCGTGGACGATCATGATACGCCCCTCAGGCGGCACGGGATGGCGGGAATATAGTTCTGATTTGCGTAATTGTCAATAGCAAATTCCGATAGGACGAAATTGCTTGAAGAATCAACGCGGCGGCTCCGGCATATGCCCAAGCCGCCGCGATTTCCGCCGGCTCCTCCTGGAGGAGAGAGGGCACAATGAACCGGCTGGCAGTAGGAAAAGCGTCGCGTCCAGCAGTAGTTCCTTATGCCCGGTCGTGAACAAAATCCGGTGGAGCGGAATTACAGGTAAAAGGGAGGTGTTCATGACCAAATTCATGACGCTTCTGGTCGAGGACGATCCGCTTCAGCGTGAAGTAATGGCCGACCTTCTGAAGCTTGATGGGCTGGAGGTGATCGAGTGCTCGACGGCGGAAGCCGCTGAACTTATCGTTGCGACATCGGGAGCGGAATTGCTGGCTCTTGTGACGGACAATGCCCTTGAAGGCCACATGTCGGGGGCGGAGCTCGCCGTCTACGCGCGTCAAAAGTTTCCCGACATGAACATCATCGTCATGTCAGGCAACAGAAAGCCAAATCTGCCTGCCGAGACCCATTTCCTGGAGAAGCCGTTTCCACCGTCGACCTTGCTCAACGCCGTCCGCAAGGGCTAGCACGCCGCGGCCGGAACCGACCCTCGTGCCGGGCCAGCCTCCATCTGAGGGCCTGCATGTGGCTCAACTAGGCGTGCCCTCGCCTGTACAATTCTTTCACGGCCCTCAAAACTTCTTCGGGATGGTAAGGCTTCCGCAGGGAGACGCTGCCCGGTACCGGACGCGCGCTTACCGGCGAAAATCCGGTGGCATAGATCACAGGCAGTTCCGGATTCTGTTGGCGACACCGTTCTGCAATCTGCCACCCATCAACCGGTCCGGGCAGCTTGATGTCCGTGAACAAAATATCGGCGGCCTGCCGCTTATACCATGCCAGCGCTTCTTCTCCACTGCCCGCGTGAACTACGTCATACCCCTCTTGGCGCAGTGCCTCGACGACCAATTCACGGATAAGGGCATCGTCCTCAACAACGAGTATGCGCACCGCACTTCCTCAAATGCACGCTTTAGTCAACCATTCCTCTCGGGACCACGGCGTTCGGTCGTGTTCCTTTTGCGGGGCTTGCTTCGCTCACGCTGTGCCTTGCGCAATTCCCTGGTTGGCGCACGGGGAGGACGAGGCATGCCGGCTTGTCCACCGTGCTTGCCGCCCTGATCCTGATCGCCTTCCAGATCGTTTTCCCTTGGCATCGGCATCCCACGCTTGCTTCAACAGGAAAAGCGCAAACGCCTCTCAATCGTTCCCAATCGTCGCCGGCTTCACAGCGCAAAGCTCTCGCGTCGCCCCTCTGCGGAATACCTGCTGTAAGACTTGATTTGTTCAAAAGTGAACAGAACAGCTGATTAACCTGGCGGCGCTGGATTGCAGTCTCCGCGGAAAAAACCTGCGAATTGGAAAACCCGGCTCCGCTTTCAAAATGGTGATGGCGGGGCCTTTCCTGCGCCCGGCCCCATCGCGTTGGCCATGGCTTGCTCGACCTCATCCGCAAGGCGGCTCAAATGCTGATGCAGCCGGTCGAACATGTCGCGCTTGGCCTTGTCGGTCGCCAGATCGCGGATAAGCGCGGCCTCCGCCGCATCCCTGCGAAGCTTTTCGAGCGAAGCCTGATAGTCCTTCATGGCTGCGGCTCGAATCGGGCGATACGGCGCGCGCCTTCCCAGAGCTCGATGGCGTGGCCGTCGACAAGCTGCGCCGCGCGCTCGCGCGCGTCATCCTCGCTGTCGCAGACCAAATCGATGCGGTCGATTACGTGGCCGTCGGGCCCGATCACGAAAGCCCTGAAGTCAGTCGACATTCTACTTCCGATTTTGCCGTTTCTTCCCGGAAATTCTCCCTATCAGCGGGCGATTGTCAAACCATTGGCACTGCGCAAAGCCCTAACGAGAGGGTACCCCTCAACTCAGCCGGCTACTCAATGCCAACGAGCTACCGCTCTCGTCGCCGCTTGGGTGCGGCGCGGTAGCAAACCAGCCAATAAAGCTCACCATTCCCCTTTCCCGGAACATTTGCCTGTTTTTCCCGTTGCCTAGCCGAGGGCAATTGAGGAGGAAGACGTCATGCCAGTGATCATCCTTTGGGCCGTCCCTGCGATCATCTTCGTCGGCGGCGGGATTTATCTGATTTCGCACATGCATTGATGGCGAAACGAAACAGGCCCGGCCTTGCAGCCGGGCCTGTGTTTTGCAGTGTGTTGCGTTGCGGGAGAGTTAGCCAATGAAGAACGAAGATCTCAGGCGCCTTCTCAAGACCGACCTTTACGACGGCGCACCCTGGACTGATGGTGACATCAAGGATTTGAGGCTCGAAATCGAACATGGCCGCAGCCTCGACAACGTTGCGCAATTCCTCTGCCGCAGCGGCAGCACAACCGAGGTACGGCGCAAGGCAGCCGAGCTCGGCCTGACATGGAATGAATAGAGCCGGTGGCGCGCTTGCGATCCGTCATCGGCGAGCTAGCCTTGCGCGACGCTCCAAGAAAAAACCCTCGCCGGGAGCTGAGCGGCGAGGGCTTGCTGGCCTCGGTGCTACATGATGGCGTCATCAACCGCAGGCCGGACCGCTTATTCCTCTTCTTCCCGTCTGAAGCCGCGTACCGCGAACGTCGCCGTGTGCGGCAAGCTCATCCAGTTGCTTGAGGTGAATGAGGGCCAGCACCACGATCGCTTCCGTGTCGGTTGCCCCATGAGCGCAGCATTTGCGGATGAACGCTTTGAGCGCCGTGCGGCGCTCGCATTTTTCTTCGGCGTTGCTGTTGAGCAGCCGATAAACCCGCCAGGCTCTTTCGAAGGCCTTCTCGGCGATCTCGTTAACGGCCATCGGCTCGCTTCGCCCGTTACCACTTTTTCCCGGCCCAATGTTTTCACCGATCGCGATAGGGCGCAAGCACGGCCGGCCAAAATATTGCTGCGGAACTGGAACCTTTGCTGCAGCGCCCAGTTCTGCTGGGCACGCGGGGGCGGTTGAAGGATTGGTCGTGATTTATGCCGCTCGGTCGTTACTTCGTTTACGTGGGCGGCTTCCTCCTGGCCCTCATTCTCGGGATTGACTGGTACCTGCCGCGGCAGGCGGCGGAGGCCAGCCGGGCTGATGTCGATCGTTCGACCCTCCGTATCCATTCGGCTCACAAGTGGCCAAGCGCCGTGGTGTTCGACACCACCCAGCCGACCATCGTTCCGCCGCCGCAGCCCGCGCTTGCCGACGCAGCCAAACCCCCGCCCAGGGAAAAATCACTTCGCGAGGCCCTTGCCCTCGCGAGGGAGGCGGACGCGGCCGCGGCACCCCCCGCCCCGGCCAGGCACGTCAAGCGTCGCGCCCGGGTTGCGCGCGCCCCGGCCGCCCGCGTCGCAAGCTCCGACGTGTTCGGGTTCCGCCCCGTTTTTCAGCCCGGCTGGTGAATCCCTAGCTCCGGCGTGTCAGGCCGCGGTCAGTTCATGACTTGGGCGAGCGCGTCAGTTCAATCCCATTTCGACCGCGATGCGGATCAGGTCGGAATGGTTTTTTGCGCCAAGCTTCTGCTTCAGCAGCGAGGTGGTGTTGGCGACAGTCTTGTAGGAGATATCGAGGGCGTCGGCGATTTCGGCGATCTTGTCGCCGCGGCCAAGCAGGCGCAGGATCTCGAGTTCGCGCGCCGACATCTGGGTTGCGGGGCTCGCCTTGATGGCGGCGGCGGAGAAGGTCACCGCTTCGGCAAGCTCCGGGGAAATGAAATTGTCGCCGCCGGCGACCTTGCGCACCGCCTTCATCAGTACGCGCGGATCGTCTCCCTTGGAGACATAACCCTGCGCACCCATCTCGACCGCACGCACGACAAAGGCCGGATCATCATTCATGCTGAACATGATGATCCTGGCCTCGGGATCCTCCTTGCGGATGCGCCGCATCAACTCGAAGCCGGACACGTCGGGCAGATTGATATCGATGACCGTCACATCGGGCTTCTTCTGCAGGAATGCGCGGTGACCGGATTTGGCGTCGCGCGCCTCCTCAATCCTGATCGAGGGGTCGCTAGCAAACAACGATCGGCACCCCGACAGGACCACGGGGTGGTCGTCGACAATAAGTACCTTGGTCGATGATTTCGCGTTATCCTGCATCAAGATACAAAGCCGTTTCAGGAAGATAGGTCCATCGCCACGGGTGCAGAAGAGAGAAACACACGGTGCGGACTAGAATCGTCCAAATGTGGAAAAAACTTCCGCTCCGCACACGGCTGCTGATTCCGCTGGCTGCGATGTTCGTGGTGGCCCTGCTGCTCGGCACCGCCGCCCTCCATGTCTTTTCAACCGAACAGCTCGCCGAGGAAAGCGGGCCGGCGACGCGGTCAGCCAAGGCCGTCGCCGATGCTCTAAATTCCGCCCTGCAGGCTTCTGGCAATCCCCGGCAAACGCTCGACGCGTTTACCCACACGCTGGGCAGTTCGGCGACCATCCAGTTCCGCCCGGCCGGTCCTGTCACATTCAGCGAAAAGCCGGCGCAGGTAACCACGCCACTGGGCAAGGTGCCGACCTGGTTCATCGAACTGCTCACGATCCCGGACATTGGCGCGTCGTTTCCCGTGTACCTCGACGGCCGGCGCGTCGGCGACATCGTATTCTCCCCGGACGTCTCGGCCGATCTCTACGAAAAGTGGATGGGCTTTGTCGCGATGGTGCTCGGCGCAGCCGTCCTGACCATCGCGACGGCCGCCATCGCCTGGTTTGCCGTCGGCACCGCGATGCGGCCGTTGCAGGACCTTGCCGACGGCCTCACGCGCATCAGGAACGGCAATTACAGCCAGCCCATCCCGGTGGCCGGTCCACCCGAGATCCGCAGGAGTTGCGAGCAGGCCAATGACCTGGCGGGGCGGCTCGATGCGCTGAGCATCGATAACCGGGAGCTGTTGCACAAGCTCGTCTCGCTGCAGGATGAGGAGCGGCGCGATATCGCGCGCGAGCTTCATGACGAGCTCGGTCCCTTGTTGTTCGGCATCCGCGCCGGCGCGGTTACGCTGCGCGACTCCGCGCCGGCCGGGAACGAAGCTGCGACAGAAAACATCGTGCAGTCGGTGGAGGCATTGCAGCAGGCCAACCGGCGTATCCTCGACCATTTGCGGCCGCTCTATATCGAGGAGCTCGGGCTGGCAGAGAGCATCGAGACGCTGTTGCACAACGCGCGCAGGCAGTCGCCAGCACTGTCCATATCCTCCCGCCTTGATCCGCGGCTCGATGAGCTTGACGGCCCGCTGTCGCAAACCGTCTACCGCGCGATCCAGGAAGGGGTGACCAATGCGCTGCGTCATGCCAAGGCATCTTCGATTGACATCAAGGCGGCGCTGAACAGCGGCGAGCTCACGATCGAGATCGCCGACGACGGTATCGGATTCAGCGAAATGAAGCTCGGACGCGGGCTGACCGGCATGCAAGAGCGCGTGCGCGCGCTCTCTGGAACGTTTCAGGTCGTGCGCGAGGCCGGCAAGAGCATTGTCCGCTGCCGGTTGCCGGTTGCCGGATTTGGCCGGGAGGCCGGCAGCCAGAACGCTTCGACGGGAGCCCCGCGTGGATCATGAACACACGGGCCTCCCGTCGTCGCGTCCTCAATGCATGTGCGCGATGCAGTAGCCGGCTCCGCCGATCATGACGATCGTGTGGACGGTACACCGCAGGAGCACAGGCACCTTCTCTCCTCCACTCGAACCCAAGTTCAATCCGAACGGTTGCCAAATGTTCCCGATATTTCGGGAAAAAGTTGCAATCGGCGAATTTGCCCCCGCTAAAGGTGCCCCAAGGCTAGCCGGACGGTTCGCAACGGGTTTGCAGGATCTTTCCGTCAGGAGAAAAATTGAAGGTCATTCGCACCGTCTTGCCTTCAAAGCTCGAATAGTCGAGCACGACGCCGTCGGGCGTCGGCGCGACCTCCTCGATGCCAAAGGCGGTCGGCGCAAAGGCCTCGAGCCGCAGCCGCCAATAGGCCTCCAGCGCATCACGGCCGCGGATCGCGAGACCCTCGCAGGCACATTCGAGGCTCGCCTCGCCGGCATATAGTTCAAGCAGCGCCGAGAGGTCGCGCTTGCGGCAGGCATCCAGCCAGTCGACGACAATGGCTATAGGGTCAAAATTCTTGGGCACAGACATGCGGTCCGAATGTTCGTTTTATCAATGCTGTCGGGGATAGATGACCCAATACGAAGATTGCGGTGAACGACCGCTGAACGGGCACATTAAATCGCGTATAGAGAGGAACTGCCGGTCAGACCTTGCGCTGCATCCGCATCCGACGGCGATTGCCATGACCGCCAGCGCGAACCAAGTGATGGCGTATTTCAGACGATCGTGCTTCAGGGACGGGTCGCTGACCCGGTGCTGCCCTCCTGTCGATCACGACAATTTTGGACACGACGGTGTCAAAAACGACCCCTAGGAACAATTGCAACTGGTTCATGTTTTCCTACGTACCTGTTGGGGGCGGGTAGCAAGGCGTTTGTCATTCATGCCCCTTCTCCGTTACTTCGTGTACGTCGGCGGCGCGCTTCTGGCGCTGATCCTGATCATCAACTGGTATCTGCCGCCGACAAATGCCGAATCCGGCGGCGACAGCGTCGATCGTTCGATCATCCGCATCCACTCTGTGCAGAAATGGCCGGCGGCCGTGGTGTTCGACACCACGCAGCCCACCATCGTGCCGCCACCGGCGATCGCCGCGGCGGCTGCGGCTATTGAGCCCACCGCAAAATTGCCGCGCGAGGCGTTGGCGATGGCGACCGAACCGGCGCCAGCGATTGCGCCGACGGTCAAGGCTGCCGAAGCCGTCAAGCCGGCGAAGCCGCGTGTCCGCCGCACGCGCGTGGCGCGCGCACCAAGCGGCAGCCACGTGGCGAGCTACGATGCGTTCGGCTTCCGAAATGAATTTTTCGGTTCACGAGGCATGTGGCAGTCGGGCTGGTAGGAACAAACCTGCACGACTGCCATTGTGTCCACCGGGCGCAGGCGCGCCACTGGAGGACACCATGAATCGCCTAACGTTGATTGTCGCCACTGCCGTCGCGGTGGTTCTGGCCCTGGGCAATACAGCTTCGGCACGGCTGGGAATCGCACCACTCTCGGTGCAGCAGGATGATTCGGTCATCCAGGTCAGGGGCCACGGCCACCGCGGTGGGCGCGGCCACCACCGTGGATGGGGCCGCGGACGCGGCCATCATTGGGGCTGGCGGCATCACCATCGCCGTCACTGGTATTGAACGAAGACGAGAAGCCCGGCAACGCCGGGCTTTCTCGCGTCACCCGCGGCGCTGCGCGCGCAGCCAGAAGCCGAAGGCGATCACCATGACGGCGGCGAGGCCGAACCAGGTGATGGCGTATTGCAGATGGTCGTCCTTCAGGCGGACATGCAGCGCGCCGGGCTTCACGCCGTCCACCAGCACCGGGCTTTCAAGATCGAGATAGAACGGCGCAATCTTTTGGCCGTCGCGCGCCCAGCCCAGGGCGCGGGCCATCGCCAGATGATCGCGGGTGAACCACAGTCGCTGGTCGGCGGAGGCGTTGGGCGTCAGCATGCCCGCGCTTTCGGGGAAGCGGAGGTAACCGGTGAGTTGGACCGGCGGGCGGATGACCAGGCGCTTAGCGTGTGCCTCTGCTTGGCTGTTCGGCGTTGGGTCCGGCGCAAAGCCGATATTGACGGCGACGATTTCACCGCTTTCGAGCAGCGCTGGCGCGAACTGCCACTTGCCGGGACCGGAAATGTCGTCGCGCACGGCGGAGCCCGAGGCGTAAACCCCTCCTCCTGCAGCAAGGTCAAGATTGACGGCGGTCAGCCGCACGCGGCGGAATTCGTCGGCTCCCGCCTTCAGGCTGCTCCATTGCGACGACGCAGGCAGCGCCACGGGCTCCGCGGCCAATCTTTCATCCAGCGCGGCCATCAGCGCATGCTTCTCGGCACGGCGCTGCAATTGCCAGAACCCGAGGCCGAGGAGCACGGCCACCATCGCCAGGGTGAACAGGCCAAAGCCGAGACGCCGTGCATTCATTTCGGCGCGCGATCGATCAGCCGGCCCGGCGCGGCCTTGTGGTGGTACTGCAGCGCAATCAGCAGCGACTTCATCGAGCGCAGCGGCAGCAGCGTGGTTGCGACGATCAGCGGCAGCCAAAGCGCGGCATGCAGCCAGAACGGCGGCTGATATTTGACCTCGACGATCAGCGCCGCACCGACCACGATCGCGCCCGCGATCATGATGATGAAGATCGCCGGTCCGTCGCCGGAATCCATGAAGGCGAAGTCGAGCCCGCAGGCCTCGCAGCTCGGCCGCAGGCTGAGAAAGCCGGAATAGATGCTGCCCTTGCCGCAGCGCGGACATTTGCAGGCAACGCCGCGCAGCGCGCTCTCGGTGAGGGTGGGTGGCGGTTCGGTCATATCGTTTTCCTCACCTTCTCCCCTTGTGGGAGAGGGCATAGGCGGCCCTCGGCCGCCGTCCGCTAAAAAACGCCGCTGCTTTGCAGCGGCTATGGCGAAGCGAGGGGGGTGAGGGGTCTGTCTCCGCGGATAGAGACCCCTCATCCGTCGCGCATCTGTCGATGCGCGCCACCTTCTCCCACAAGGGGAGAAGGAAGAAAGAAGGTCACCCTCTCCCGCATCCGCCTTCGCCAAGGCTTCGGCGGACGCGAGGGGAGAGGGTAAACAAAAAGGGCGGCCCTGCGGCCGCCCCTTCTTAACACATTCGCCCGCAATCAGTGCGCGGCGTGGCCGGCGACTTCGGCGCCGCGGCCCCAGACGTAGATGCAGACGAACAGGAACAGCCAGACCACGTCGACGAAGTGCCAGTACCAGGCGGCGAACTCGAAGCCGAGGTGCTGCTTTGGCGTGAAGTGGCCGGCATAGGCGCGGAACAGGCACACCAGCAGGAACACGGTGCCGACCAGCACATGGAAGCCGTGGAAGCCGGTCGCCATGAAGAAGGTTGCGCCGTAGATGTTGCCGGAGAAGTGGAACGCGGCGTGCGCGTACTCATAGGCCTGAACGCAGGTGAAGGCGGCGCCCAGCACGACGGTGAGGATCAGGCCGTACTTCAGGCCCTGACGGTCGTTCTCGAGCAGCGCATGGTGCGCCCAGGTCACCGTGGTGCCCGAGGTCAAGAGCAGCAACGTGTTGAGCAGCGGCAGGTGCCAGGGGTCGAAGGTCTCGATGCCCTTCGGCGGCCAGGTGCCGGGCACGGCGCAGGCGCCCGCGGCGGTGCCGGGGCCGCAGCCGAAGATGGCGTCGCGGGTAGCGTGGACGGCGTCGGCCGGGAACAGCGCGGAGTTGAAGAAGGCCCAGAACCAGGCGACGAAGAACATCACTTCAGAGGCGATGAACAAGATCATGCCGTAGCGATGGCTGATCTGCACCACGCGGGTGTGGTCGCCCTTGTGCTGGGCTTCCTTGATCACATCGGCCCACCAGCTCGCCATGGTGTAGAGCACGCCTACGGTGCCGGCGCCGAACACGATCGGCGCGGCCGAGAACATGTGGTGCATCCAGGCGATCGCGCCGACCGCCATGACGAACGCCGAGATCGCACCTACGGCCGGCCACGGGCTCGGATCGACAAGGTGGTAGTCGTGATGCTTGGCTTGTGCGGCCATTGCAGTCTCCCCATTAAGTGCCGTGCCCGTAGGCACGTATCGCAAGTCTGTGTCAGCAGTTCAAAGGTTGCCCTTGCGCCTGTCGCCCTCGCCCGCCGCAAGCGGCTTTGGCGAGGGATCGCGCACGGGATAGAAGGTGTAGGACAGCGTGATGGTGTTGAGCCCGTCATTCTCGCTATCGGCCGCAAGCGCGGGATCGACATAGAACACGACCGGCATCTGCCGCTTTTCGCCCGGCGCCATGGTCTGTTCGGTGAAGCAGAAGCAGTTGATCTTCTGGAAATAGGCCCCGACCGTCAGCGGCGCGACATTGTAGGCCGCTTGCCCGGCGGTGACGCGCGCCGACTGGTTGGTGACGGTGTAGAACACGGTGGTGACCTGACCGATCGGGATCTCGATCTCGGTCTGCTCGGGCCCGAACTTCCAGGGCAGGCCCGGTCCGACATTGGCGTCGAAGCGCACCGCGATCTTGCGCGCCAGCGGACCGGAGGCCGGCGCTGAGGTCGCCACCTGCGTGGTGCCGTTGAAACCAGTGACACGGCAGAACCAGTTGTAGAAGGGGACCGCGGCGTAGGACGCGCCGACCATCAGCACGACCACGAAGCCGCACAGCGAGGCGACCAGCGCATCGCGTCCGAGACGCGGCTTGCGGGAGGGTTGCTGATTGGCGAGCCGTTCCATGTCACTCACAACGGCCGATGGAGGACGGCCGGCCCCTTGACGATGGTGACCGCGAAAAACAGCACGACGAGGACGCCGAGCGCCAAAGCAATGGCAATCGAGCGCTGCCGACGGCTGCGCTTCTGCGCCTCGGTGAGGACGATACCTTCTGGCTTGCCTTGCTCGTCCATTGTGTTGCCATGCGCCCCCTACCAGACCAAAGGTGCAATGGCGCGGAAGACGACCTCGGCGAGGAGGACCGCAAACAGCGCGAACAGATAAAGGATCGAGAAAGCAAACAACTTTCGCGTGGCGCGCGCGGCGGCAACGCCTTCGCGGAGACGATAGACGTCGACAGCAAGCCACAGCATGCCGGCGCCCAGCACCAGCGAGGTCACGCCGTACACGGCGCTGAAATAGCCGAGCGGCCAGGGCGCCAGCGCCACCGCGACCAGCACGATGGTGTAGAGCAGGATCTGCAGCCGCGTCGCATCGGGACCGGCGACGACGGGCAGCATCGGCACGCCGGCGCGGGCATAGTCGTCGCTGCGGAATAGCGCCAGCGCCCAGAAATGCGGCGGCGTCCAGAAGAAGATGATGGAGAAGAGTAGCCACGGCTCGACCGCGAGCGAACCGGTCGCAGCCGCCCACGCCACCACCGGCGGCAGCGCACCGGCGGCGCCGCCGATCACGATGTTTTGGGCGGTCCAGCGTTTCAGGCCGATGGTGTAGATCACGACATAGAAGAAAATGGTGAAGGCGAGCAATGCGCCCGCCACCCAGTTGACGAGGATGCCGAGCGTCATCACCGAGAAGAAGGCGAGCGTCAGGCCAAAGGCCATCGCTTCGCCTTGCGTGATGCGGCCGCGCGGGATCGGCCGGTTGGCCGTGCGCGTCATCAGCGCGTCGATGTCGGCCTCATAGGCCATGTTGAGCGCGCCCGAGGCGCCGGCGCCGACGGCGATGCAGAGGATCGCGGTGAAGGCGAGCACCGGATGCACATGCACGGGCGCCATCATCAGGCCGACCAGCGCGGTGAACACCACGAGCGACATCACCCGCGGCTTCAATAGCGCGAGGTAATCGCCGACTTCGGCCTCGGAAACCCGCGGGGCCAGTTCGATGGCGTTTTGATCGACAACCGACAAGGCTTGCTCTCTCTAACCCGTAAAGCTGCAGCGCGCCCGAAGGCGCGCCGCTGATATCGTTACTGCACCTTCGGCAGCACTTCGAACTGGTGGAAGGGCGGCGGCGAGGGCAGCGTCCATTCCAGTGTGGTGGCGCCGGCGCCCCACGGGTTATCTGCCGCCTGGCGCTTGCGCGCGAAGGCGTCGATCACGCCGTAGATGAAGATCAGCATGCCGATGCCGGAGATGTAGGAGCCGACCGACGACACCAGATTCCAGCCCGCGAACGCGTCGGGATAGTCGACATAGCGGCGCGGCATGCCTGATAGCCCGAGGAAGTGCTGCGGGAAGAACACCAGGTTGACGCCGATGAAGGTGAACCAGAAGTGCGCCTTGCCGATCGCTTCCGAATACATATAGCCCGACATCTTCGGGAACCAGTAGTACCAGCCGGCGAAGATCGCGAACACCGCGCCGAGCGACAGCACGTAGTGGAAGTGCGCCACCACGTAATAGGTGTCCTGCAGCACACGGTCGACGCCCGCGTTGGCCAGCACGACGCCGGTGACGCCGCCGACAGTGAACAGGAAGATGAAGCCAATCGCCCAGACCATCGGCGTCTTGAACTCGATCGAGCCGCCCCACATCGTGGCGATCCAGGAGAAGATTTTTACGCCGGTCGGCACCGCGATCACCATAGTGGCGGCGACGAAATAGGCCTGCGTCGCCGAGGACATGCCGACCGTGTACATGTGGTGCGCCCACACCACGAAGCCGATGCCGCCGATCGCGACCATGGCGTAGGCCATGCCGAGATAGCCGAACACGGGCTTGCGCGAGAAGGTGGAGACGATCTGGCTGATCATGCCGAAGCCGGGCAGGATCAGGATGTACACCTCGGGGTGACCGAAGAACCAGAACAGATGCTGGAACAGCACGGGGTCGCCGCCGCCGTCGGCGGAGAAGAAGGTGGTGCCGAAATTGCGGTCGGTGAGCAGCATGGTGATCGCACCGGCGAGAACCGGCAGCGCCAGCAGCAGCAGGAACACCGTCACCAGGATCGACCATACGAACAGCGGCATCTTGTGTAGCGTCATGCCCGGCGCGCGCATGTTGAAGATGGTGGTGATGAAGTTGATGGCGCCGAGGATCGACGAGGCACCGGCCAAGTGCAGCGACAGGATCGCGAAGTCGACCGCCGGTCCCGGATGGCCCGAGGTCGACAGCGGCGCATAAATCGTCCAGCCGGCACCGACGCCGTTCGCACCCGGCTCGCCCTCGACGAAGGTCGACAGCAGCAGCAGCGAGAATGAGGCGGGCAGCAGCCAGAACGAGATGTTGTTCATGCGCGGGAACGCCATGTCGGGCGCGCCGATCATCAGCGGCACGAACCAGTTGCCGAAGCCGCCGATCATCGCCGGCATCACCATGAAGAAGATCATGATCAGGCCGTGCGAGGTCACGAACACATTGTAGGTGTGGGATTCGTGGAAGAGCTGGACGCCCGGATACATCAGCTCGGCGCGGATCGCGATCGACATCGCCGCACCGATGACGCCCGCGAACACCGCGAAGATAAGGTACATCGTTCCGATGTCCTTATGGTTCGTCGAATAGAGCCAGCGTCGCCATCCGGTCGGATTGGCATGGGCGTGGTCATCATGGGCGTGATCGTGGTGTGTCGTCGTTGCCATTTTGAAATCCTGCCTTGCAGTCCCTTTGCGGACCTTTTTCAGGTCCCGTCGCCCTTGTCCTTGAAGCCCGCGCCTTACTGCGCGGCCTGCCCACCAACCGAGGCGAACGTGTTCGCCGGGTTGGTCGCATATTTCTTCTTCGCCGCATCAACCCAGGTCGCGAATTCCTGATCGCTCACCACCTTGACCGCGATCGGCATGAAGGCGTGGTCCTTGCCGCACAGTTCGGAGCACTGACCGTAATACATGCCGGTCTTGGTCGCCTTGAACCAGGTCTCGTTGAGACGGCCGGGGATCGAGTCGATCTTGATGCCGAACGAAGGCACCGCGAATGCGTGGATGACGTCGGCGCCGGTGGTCTGGACGCGGATCACCTTGTTGACCGGCACCACCATCTCGTTGTCGACGCCGAGCAGGCGCGGCTGCTTGTCCTGCGCCATCAGCGAATCGAATTCGAACTTGCCGTTATCCGGGTAGGCGTAGCTCCAGTACCACTGCTTGCCGGTGACCTTCACCGTCAGGTCGGCCTTGGGAATGTCGAGCTGCTGGAACAGGAGGCGGAACGACGGCACCGCGATGCCGACCAGGATCAGCACCGGGATCAGCGTCCAGGCCACCTCGATCAGGGTGTTGTGGGTGGTCCGCGAGGGGACCGGGTTGGCCTTGGCGTT
>Ga0081539_10004933_pt1 | contig 14203 bp, 12 predicted proteins | sample TabmetS4T2R2_FD_71023 | JGI IMG/M metagenome (GOLD analysis project Ga0081539, IMG submission 71023) | Tabebuia heterophylla rhizosphere microbial communities from the University of Puerto Rico - S4T2R2 | ecosystem: Host-associated > Plants > Roots > Rhizosphere ...
CCTCGGTGTCGACCAGCCGGTGGTCGACCTGCAGCCCGGGGTCGACTTCGACATCGTCGGCATCTCGCCGACGGACGCGTGGGTCGTTCTGGCCGCGGCCGAGCGGCGGCGCCTCCTCCTCGCCGACACACGTACTGGCCGGGTTCGCGTCATCGCCCAGCCACCCGTCCCGAACGGTTCCGCACCGATTTTCGCGGGCTGGAGCTCCCTGCCGGGCGGTTGAGGGGATCGGGCGGGTAACGCTCCGCGAACATGGGCGTCGACAATATGGGTCCGAGCCAGCGGCCATACTTTCCCCGGATCCATGCGGGAGGAGACCCGTCACAGTGCCTGAACATCGATCACGCCCGGGCTCAGAGCCCCGGTGAATCTCGCACCGCGGCGAATCGCCGCCCTGGGCCTGGCACTCCTGCTCATCGTCGGCGTCACATACGCGATCGTCTCGTCGATCGCGTCGCGGCTCGCTCCCACTGATGTCAGCATCCATGGCCTGATCGGCTCCGAGAAGGCGCCGTTCTTCGCCGACCCGCGCGTCGTCAAGGCCCTCGACCGTGGCGGATTCGTCGTCACGATCGCCACTGCCGGTTCGCGTCAGATTGCCTCGATGGACCTCAAGTCCGAAGGCTTCGCGTTCCCGGCAGGTGGACCGGCTGCCGAGAAGATCCGGCGTGAGCGGAGCGGCACAAGTGCCGTCGTGCCGTTCTTCACGCCAATGGCGATCGCCTCCTGGCGGCCGATCGTCGATGTCCTCGAAAAGGCCGGGGTCGTCCATCAGCGGAGCGGCTATCTCGCCTTCGACGTATCGAAGTACATGGAACTCGTGGCCGCTGACAAGCGCTGGAAGGATCTGCCCGGTAACACCAGCTACGCCGTCAACAAGAGCGTCCTCGTTACCACGACCGACGTTCGCCGGTCGAACTCCGCGGCGATGTATCTCTCGCTCGTGAGCTACGTGGCCAACGGCAACAGCATCGTCGAGAACGACAGCCGGATCGACTCGATCGTCTCGACCGCGGCACCGCTCTTTCTTCGCCAGGGCTTCGTCGAGAACAGCTCCGAGGCGCCGTTCGAGGACTACCTCGTCCAGGGCATGGGCAAGAGCCCGCTTGTGATGATCTACGAATCGCAGTTTGTTGCCCGAGCCGCAGCCCACGACGGCAGCATCACGCCGGAGATGGTCCTCCTTTACCCGGAGCCGACGATCTACTCGAAGCACACGTTCGTCTCGCTCAATCCGGATGGCGCGCGCCTCGGGGAGTTCCTGGCGAACGACCCGGAGATGCGGTCCCTCGCGACGACCTACGGCTTCCGGACGTCTGACACGGCTGGCTTCCGGAACTTCATCGCTCAGAACCAGCTGACCGTTCCGGACAGCCTGATCGACGTCATCGAACCGCCGACGTACGAAACACTTGAAGCGATGATCACAAGACTCGAGGGCCTCTACCAGGGCGGCCCTTTCAGCCCGACGCCCGCCTCCTCCCTTTCTTCCTCAGCCGGCGACCCGAGTGCGCCGGTCACGGCGTCATCGACACTCCGCGTCGCCAGTCCCGCCCCATCAGGAGACACGCCATGACCAATTCGTCGCTCGATATCGCCTCAGTCACTCCGGTGACGCCGCCCGCTCCCGCGAGCGGTGCTGAAGGTGCCGACCATGCCGCCACGGCGACGCTCACGCTGACGCCGCCCGCCGCGGTCCAGCCCGTCGCGCCGACTGCCGCGGAGGGCGCGGTCACGCTGGATCCGGCGCAGACGGCAACTCTCGACCAGATGGTCTCGAGCTTCCTTGACGCGATCACGGGTCTCGACGTCCACGACGAAGCCTTTGCATCCAAGGTCCGCGACATACAGAAGTTGGGTGATGAGGACATCAAGGCATCCGCGGCCGTGTCGAACCGCCTGCTCGACAAGCCGATGGCGGCGATGTCGAACGGAGGCGTCTCGGAGGCCTCCGAGGTCTCGAAGTCGCTGCTGTCGTTGCGGCGCACGGTGGAGGACCTCGATCCCGCCAAACAGGGCGAACTGCTTTCGCCACGTCGCCTTCTCGGCGTCATCCCGTTCGGCGACAAGCTCGTCGACTACTTTCGCAAGTATCAGTCGAGCCAGGGCCATATCAACGCGATCATCACCGGCCTGTACGACGGTCAGGACGAGCTGCGCAGGGACAACGCGAGCATCGAACAGGAGAAAGTCAATCTCTGGGAAACGATGGGCCGCCTGCGCCAGTACACCTACCTGGCCCAGCAGCTCGACAAAGGCCTGACCAGCCGGATCGCCGACATCGAGACGAGCGACGCAGAGAGGGCCCGCGTTCTCAAGGAGGACCTCCTCTTCCCGGTCCGCCAGAAAGTGCAGGACCTTCTGACCCAGCTCGCCGTCAGCGTCCAGGGCTACCTCGCGCTCGACCTGATCCGGCGCAACAACGTGGAGCTCATCAAGGGCGTCGACCGGGCCACGACGACGACGGTCTCGGCATTGCGGACGGCCGTCATCGTCGCCCAGGCGTTGTCGGACCAGAAGCTCGTTCTCGACCAGATCACCGCCCTCAACACGACGACCGGCAATCTCATCGAGTCGACATCCGAGATGCTCCACCAGCAGTCCGGCCAGATCAGCGAGCAGGCCGCGTCGTCGACGATCGAGCTCACCAAGCTCCAGGCGGCCTTCAAGAACATCTACGCGACGATGGAAGAGATCGACACGTTCAAGCTGAAGGCCCTCGACAACCTGTCGAAGACGATCGATGCGCTGTCGACCGAGATCGAGAAGTCACAGCAATACGTTGAGCGCGTTCGGGCCCAGGAAGGCCGGGCACCTGGAGGCGAGCTCGACATCACGAGATGAGTGCCTGGTGGGCGAGCCGCGTTTCGATGCGATTAACCGTCGGCATGGTTGCCGTTCTCGCCGCCGGCCTCATCGCCGGCTGCAACATCGGCCAGCCGGATCAGTCCCACACGCTGACGGTCCTCGCAGGCTCAGAGCTGCGCGACCTCGAGCCGATGCTACCCGACCTCCAGAAAGCGACCGGCGTGAAGCTCGTGCCGACCTACATCGGGACCCTCGAAGGCGCCGAGAAGATCGTCGGCGGGGACACGTCGGACGTCGCCTGGTTCAGCCACGGCAAGTACCTGTCCCTGTTGCCAGGTGCCGGCTCGAAAATCGTTGCCTCCGAAAAGATCATGCTCAGCCCGGTCGTCCTCGGCGTGAAGAATTCCGTCGCCGACCGGTTTGGTTGGACGGCCGACAAGGCCGTGACCTGGAAGGACATCCAGGCCCGAGCCGCAGATGGCTCGTATCACTTCGCGATGACGAACCCGGCGGCATCCAACAGCGGTCTGAGTGCCCTCATCGGCGTCGCTGCGGCCCTGTCAGGAAGCTCGGACGCGATCGACGCCGGCACGATCGATAAAGACGCCCTTCGGACGTTCTTCCGCGGTCAGACCCTCACCGCCGGGAGCTCGGGGTTCCTGGCCGACGACTATGTCCGCGACCAGGACCGCGTCGATGGGCTCGTGAACTACGAGTCGATCCTGCTCCAGCTGAACGCCGGTGGAAAGCTCAGGGAGCAACTCACGATCGTCTATCCGAGCGAGGGCATCATCACCGCTGATTACCCGGTGATGCTCCTGAACAAGGACAAGCGCGAGGCATACGACAAGGTCGTCGACTGGCTCCGCCAACCCGAAACCCAGCGGCGGATCATGACCGAGACGCAGCGCCGGCCGGCGGTCCCCGGAGTCGCGCTCGATCCCCGGTTTCCGAGCGACACCCTGATCGAGTTGCCGTACCCATCGCGGATCGAGACGATCGATGCGCTGATCACGGCCTACCTCGACGAGGTCCGGGCGCCCGCTTCGGCGATCTTCGTGCTCGACGTATCCGGTTCCATGGAAGGCGACCGCATTGGGAACTTGAAGAAGGCCCTCAACGCACTCACGGGCACGGATCAGTCGCTGACCGGCCGGTTCTCTCGCTTCCGGACGCGGGAGACCGTGACATTCATCACGTTCTCTGAGAGCGTTCTCGACGCCCAGGACTTCGCGATCGACGACAGCCAGCCCGACTCGGCCGACATGGCGGCGATCCGCTCGTACGTGGACGTCCTGGCGACCGGCGGCGGAACGGCTATCTACAGCGCACTCGAGCACGCCTACGACATCGTCGGCACGAAGGTTGCCGCGGATCCGAACCGCCTCTACTCGATCGTCCTCATGACCGACGGTGAGAACAATCGGGGCACTGATCGAGACACGTGGAAGTCCGGTTTCGGTTCACTTCCCGACAATGTCCGCTCGGTCCACGTCTTCCCGATCCTCTTTGGCGACGGGAGCCGCGACGAAATGCAGGCGATCGCCGATGCGACCGGCGGACGGGTGTTCGATGCGACCGGTGACGCGCTGGGGACGATCTTCAAGCAGATCCGCGGGTACCAGTAACACGATTGGTCCAGAATCGCGGACCGTGAGCGTCTTTCGCCGCCTCGAGCCCTTCCTGTATTCCAGGAGAAACATCGCGGGCAGCGTCCTCGCGCTGGGCGGCCTGGGGCTGTACTTCGCGGGTATCACGGGCGGTGTTCTCGGGCTGCCGATCGTCGCCGCGCTGTATGCGATCGGCGTACTCGTCGTTCCCGGCGAGCGGGGCCTCGACCTCCGCCTCAGCGCCGCCCAGGACGCGGGCGAGGTCAAGGCCGGCCTCGCGCGACTGCTCGACACAATCCGCAATCGCGTGGCGGACGACATCTATCTCCGCGTCGCGAGCATCCGCGATTCGATTCTGGCGACTTTGCCGGGGCCAAACGCCGCCGTCGACGCTGCCGACCCGAACGTCTACCTCATCCGCCAGACCGCACTCGAGTATCTGCCCTCGGCGCTGGCGGCATATCTCGCCCTGCCCCGAGCGTTCGCCGAGCGGCGGGCCGTCGCTGGCGGCCGGACGCCTCACGACGTCCTCGTCGACCAGCTCGACCTGATGGCCGCCAAGATGCAGGAGGTCGCCGAGGACATCGTCCGTCACGACTCGGACCGATTGCTCGCCAATGGACGATTCCTGGCAGAGCGATTCGCCCCCTCCTCACTGCGCATTCGTGATGGGCTCGCTGCGCCGGCGCGTGCCGTCGACGAGGCCATCCACGCCGACAGGCAGCACGTTGTCGACGAGACCCGGGAGCGGGTCCACTGATGGGTGGGCCTCCGAGGGGACCGGGCGTCAGTTCGGGCCGGGCGGGACTCGATTTGGCGATCGACTGGCTCCAGAAGAGCATCGATGAGCTCGCCGAGGCAACGCGCCGCACGAGCGAGCTGCGTTCGAGCGAGGGACCCCCGCCGGATTCCGCGTCGGTCGCCGCTACGGATTCAGCGGCCGAGCGCTCGTCCTCCGGGCCTGGGACGCGGTTGCAGGCTTCCGAAACCCCTCTCCTCGATCGAGTCGGCCGCGACCTGACCAAGCTCGCCGCGGAAGGCCAGCTGCCGCCGATCATCGGTCGCGAGGAAGAACTCGGCTGGCTCATCGAGACGCTCGTCCGGACGACGAAGAGGAACCCCGTCCTCCTGGGCGCCGCAGGCGCCGGCAAGACCGCGATCGTGGAAGGGTTCGCACAGCTCGTAGTCGCAAACAGGGTTCCAGCGCCGCTGCGCGGCATCCGGCTGATCGAGGTGCCGCTCGCCGGGCTCGTCGCGGGCACCGAATACCGCGGCCAGCTGGAGCAGCGGCTCCAGCAGCTGGTTGCCGAGGCTTCGCGACCCGGGATCGTCCTCTTCTTTGACGAAATCCATCTCCTCGAGGGCGCCGGTCGAAGTGAAGGGGGGATGGGTGCCGATGAGGTCCTCAAGCCGGCACTTGCCCGGGGCGAGATCGCGGTGATCGGCGCGACCACGCCCGAGGAGTACCGCGCCACGATCGAGAGGGACACCGCTCTCGCGCGGCGGTTCACGCCGATCGCGATCCACGAGCTCGACAAGGCTGCCACGCGGCCAATCCTGCGGGCAGTCAGAGATCGGCTGGCGAAGGCTCGCGGGGTCCGCGTGTCCGATGCCGCTCTTGACGTGCTTCTGGACTTCGCGGACACATCGGTCGTCAACCGACGTTTCCCCGACAAGGCTCTCGATCTCCTCGAACAGGCGGTCGCCCGGGCGATCGTTGCCGGCAGGACGCGAGTCGACCGCGACGACGCGGTACGGACGACGGTTCAGTGGTCAGAGCGCGCCTCGTCGACACCGACGCTGGAACGATTCGGTCGCGACCTCGTTGCCCTCGCCCGCGACGGCAAGCTTGGGCCGATCGTCGGTCGCGAGCGCGAGATCGAGGCGATCGTCCAGGTCCTGCTGCGGCGGTCGAAGCGAAATCCGCTCCTTCTCGGTCCAGCGGGGAGTGGCAAGACCGCCATCGTCGAAGGCCTTGCCATCCGGATCGTGTCCGGACAGGTGCCTGCCGCACTTCGAATCGTCCGCCTCTTCGATATCCAGCTGCTGCCCCTGGCCCAGGCTGTTGCACGCGAGCCGTCCACGCTCACCGACCTCCTCTTGGAGGCCCGCCATCCGTCCGTCGTCGTCTTCTTCGACGAGGTCCACCAGCTCGCGTCGCCCACGATCGAGTCCATCGGCGAGGCCCTCAAGCCGGCACTGGCTCGCGGCGAGATCGCCTGCGTCGGTGCGACGACGGGCGAGGAGTACCAGGCCTATCTCGAGCCCGAGGCGGCGCTCGCGCGTCGGTTCAGTCTCATCTCCGTCCAGCCGATGGACGAGGCAGCCGTCCGGAATGTCCTGCGCGCCGTCCGCGACAGCCTCCAACGGCTGCGCGGCGTGCAGGTCAGCGACGAGGCGCTGGACGAGCTGGTCGCACTTGCCGATCAACTGATGCCCAACCGTTTCTTTCCTGACAAGGGCGTCGACGTCATCGAGCAGACCGTCGCGTACGCCGTCAGTCACGGGCTCTCGGAGGTCAACCGCGACGTCGCCCGGACAGCCATCGCCGAGCTCGTTGGCATGTCCCTCGATCCGTCTGAGTCATTGGCGAAACTCGGGCGCGAGCTCGGCGGACGGGAGTTGCTTGAACCTGCCGCTTCGGAAGCGCTCGTCAGCCGTCTCGGCGTTACGCTGCGTGCCCTTGACAGCCATGCCCAGCGCCCCGACGCCGTCGTCCTCCTCGCTGGCCCGGCCGCAACGATCGCCGAGGAGCTGGCACGACTCCTGGCGGGCACCATCTTCGGCCGGGAGACGGCGGTGATCACCGTCGACCTCGGTGGGATGGCCGACGACTACTCAATCTCGTCGCTCTTGGGATCGGCACCTGGACTCGTCGGCTCGGAGCGGCCGTTGCCCCTCCACGAGCTCCGGCGCGCGCCATGGCAGGTCGTCGTCTTTCGTGGAATCGATCGCTGTGCGCCGTCGATACGCGAGGTCGTCGCGGCAGGCCTTGGGGACGGCCAACTGACAGACGCGATGGGCCGCCGTATCCCCCTCGGTTCGACGATAGTCATCCTGACCGCGCCGACCGTGGCGATCGGCGGGCCGACCAGCCAGGCTGGCCTCGCAGTGGGTGGCGTCCTCGAAGCGCTGCTCGGCCCAGGGATCGCCAAGGCTTGTGACGTAGTGGCCGGGCTTGCTTCAGGATCGGAGGGGAGCGGGCGGGCTGAGTGGATCGAGCGCGAGCTACTCGCGCCGCTCCTGGCTCGATTTGCCCGGCAGGACATCGGGGTGACATTCGAGCCCGGATTCGTCGAGTGGCTCGCGGCGCGCCTTCTACAGGATGGCGGCGCGCCCGATGCCTTCCTCGATACGCAGGTCACGCCGATGCTGCTCGCGGAGCTCCCACCAGGCGCGCACGAGGTCGTCGCGCGAATCGTGGAGGGTGCTCCCGTATTGGCGCCTGCCAATGCGACGGACGACGGCCAGGCCCTCGGCTGAGGGGGGGTCGGGCCGGGCGTTCTCTACAATTCCGGACATGAGCCGCGATCCGCATCGACCGCTCCGGGAGGCCTGGATCATCGATGCCGTGAGGACGCCTATCGGTCGCTATGGCGGCGCACTCGCCGCCGTTCGGCCGGACGACCTCGCCGCGACCGTGATCGGAGCGATCGTCGAGCGAACCGGCATCGATCCGGGCCGTATCGAGGACGTGGTCCTCGGCTGCGCAAACCAGGCCGGCGAGGACAACCGCAACGTTGCCCGGATGGCGGCCCTTCTCGCGGGGTTGCCCGTCGAAGTGGCGGGGCAGACCGTCAATCGCTTGTGTGGCAGCGGCCTCCAGGCGATCAACTCGGCGGCCCACGCGGTCGCTGCGGACGATGGCGACGTCTTCATCGCCGGCGGCGTCGAGTCGATGACCCGCGCCCCCTACGTCATGGCCAAGCCGGAAGGACCGTACGACCGCGGCAACCGCGAGATGTTCGACACCACGCTTGGCTGGCGGTTCGTCAACCCGAAGCTCGCCGAGAAGCACTATCCCTACTCCATGGGCGAGACCGCCGAGAACGTCGCCGAACGGTGGGAGGTCGGGCGAGACCTCCAGGATGCGTTTGCGCTCCGTTCGCACGAACGAGCGGTGGCGGCGATCGAGGACGGCCGTTTCGCAGGGCAGATCGTGCCGGTCACGGTTCCGCAGCGGAAGGGCGATGCCCTCGTCATCGATCGCGATGAGCATCCGCGAGCCGACACGTCGACAGAGGCGCTCGGTCGCCTCAGGCCGGCGTTCCGCGATGGCGGGACGGTTACGGCCGGCAACAGCTCCGGGATCAACGACGGGGCGTCGGCGGTCCTCCTCGCGGAGGCGTCGACGGCGCGCGAACTGGGCCTCCGGCCGATGGCGCGTGTCGTCGCAACCGCCGTTGCGGGAGTCGACCCGGCCGTGATGGGCATCGGACCCGTGCCCGCCGCTCGGAAGGCCCTCGCCAGGGCTGGCCTGAAGTCAGCCGATCTCGATCTCGTCGAGCTCAACGAGGCGTTCGCGTCTCAATCGATCGTCTGCATCAACGAGCTCGGACTCGACCCCGAGAAGGTCAACGTCAATGGCGGCGCGATCGCGCTGGGCCATCCGCTCGGGATGAGTGGCGGCCGCCTGATCACGATGCTCGTCCACGAATTGGCGCGGACCGGCGGTCGATACGGACTGGCCACGATGTGCATCGGAGTGGGGCAGGGGATCGCCACCGTCGTCGAACGGATCGACAATTGAACCGATGACGGTTCGCGGTCTGGTCCTCGGGGGTGGCGGCGTCAGCGGGATTGCCTGGGAGGCGGGCGTGCTCATGGGCCTCCACGACGGCGGCGTGGATGTCGAGCGCTGGGATCTCGTCATCGGTTCGTCTGCGGGCTCGATCGTCGGGGCGCGTCTGCTCGGCTCGGATCTGCGCGCGTTCTACGAAGAACAGGCGTCCGAGGACATCACCGCCGAAGACGAGCAGGTGCGGTTGCTCGGCGGTCGTCTGGGGGCCTGGCTGTTCATTACCGGCCGGCGACGCAGGCTTCGCTGGCTTCCCCGCCTCTGGGCGTCGAGCATCGTCGTTCGGGCGATTCTCAAGCGCACCCTCCAGCGCAAGCTGCGCGGCCGGGTGCGACGGATCGTGGTGCCCCCGTCGCCGTTTGCCCGGGGCGGTCCGGATCCGGAGCTGGCACGGGTCGGGGCGTTTGCGAGGGCCGCCAGCACAGCCTCAGAGGAGACGTGGCTGCGCGTCATCTCGTCGGCGATCCTGCCGGTCACCGATTGGCCGGAGGAACTCCTGGTGACCGCGATCGACGCCCACGATGGGTCGCTCGTCGCCTTCGATTCGCGGAGCAACGTGCCGCTCGTTCTCGCCGTGGCTGCAAGCGCTGCCGTGCCGGGCATCTTCCCGCCGGTCCGGATCGACGGCCGCCGCTATGTCGACGGCGGCACCGCCTCCGATACGAACGCCCATCTCGCGACGACCTGTGACGACGTCCTCGTCATCGCCCCGATGGACCGCGGCTACCTGGCCCGTGAGGTTGATGCTCTCCACCTTTCGGGCGCGGCCGTGTCGGTGATCCGGCCGAGGGACGACACGCTGGAGATGCTCGGCCGCCATCTCGCGCTGCTCGACCCGGCCCGTCGAGCGATGTGTGCCAGGGCCGGCTACGAGGAGGGTCTGGCGGCCGCGCCCTCGCTCGTTCGGTCGTCAGCTGCCTGACACGGCGTCGACACGGCCAGATTCCCAAGTCGCGGCATCGCCACCGCTGGCACGGCCATACTCCCGACCCGTGGGAGCGCGAGCGGCTGGCCCGGCCAGATTTCCCGGCTCCTGGGCGTGGCCCGTGGAATGGAAGTCTTGATTCCCGGCTCACGGGAATGCATCCAGCGGATGACCCGCTTGGACCCTGACTGGGTGGCGAAGCGACAATGGCACGTGTCTTCGTCCAGGCGCGCTCCCACCCGCCGGGAATTTGACCTAGCCGGCGAGGCCCGCTCCCACGTCCCGGAAACTTGACCCCAACTCCAGGCGCTGACCGCGCGCCCAGCACCGGTGATTTCGGCGGTCGTGCTTGTCGAAATCAGTTGCGCTGCGTACGATTGACGGCGTTCGGTCCCGCCTCCGAACGATGACCTCGCCACTCCGGCCTCCGAAGGAGGAGCAACGCCCATGATCGAGCCCCAGCCGACGGTTCTCAGCCTGACCGACGCCGCGGCAACGAAACTCGCCGAGCTGACGAAGGAAGAGACCAACCCGGACATCGGGCTCCGTGTCTACGTCTACAGCGGCGGCTGCTCGGGTTATCGCTACGGGATGATGCTCGAGGACGCGCCGACCGCCGACGATCAGATCCTCTCGTCGAATGGCGTGCGGGTTTACGTCGACACGAACAGCATCGGGCTGCTCCAGGGTTCGCAGATCGACTACGTCGACACGCTCATGGGCGCCGGCTTCACGGTCAACAACCCGAACGCGGTCGCGGCCTGTGGCTGTGGCTCGAGCTTCCGGACCGCTGACGATGCGGGTCAGGCGAGGGCCTGCGCGCACTGATCGGCTGACCCAACCCGCGATTCGATGCCGCCGGCGAGTCCGGCGGCATTTTCATGTCACGTGGTGAGCGGAATGTGTTTCATACGAGCCGCTGCAGCCAGAGCCTAAGGTCACGCCCACTGACGTGTGAACGAAACGGGGGCCGAAGACCGAGCCGCAGTCCGCCACGACCGAGCCAGCAACAGCCGCGATTCACGGCGGAGCCTCGGCGTAGCGCCTCCAGCCGCAGGCCCCTCTAGACTCGATGCCTGATGGAGATCCCCCTCTTTCCCCTGCACGCCGTTCTGTGCCCGGGGATCGCGCTGCCGCTCCACATTTTCGAGCCGCGCTACCAGCTGCTGACCGAGCGCTGCATGGAGACGTCGAGCCCGTTCGGGATCGTGCTCATCCTCGACGGCCGCGAGGTCGGCGATGGGAGCGTGTCGATCGCCAGCGTCGGGACGTTCGCCGAAATCCGTGAGTCGAGCCGCTATCCGGACGGCCGATTCGACCTGCTCGTCGTCGGCGACGGGCGCTTCACGATCGATTCGGTGGATGCCCAGAAGGAGCCCTACCTCGTCGCCGAGGTCACGCCGCTTGCCGACGAGGAGGGCGACGACAGCCGCACGACCGAGCTGGCGAACCGAACGATGCGGCGGTTCGTCTCCTATCTCCAGTTGCTCCAGCCGATGGAAGGCGAGACCGCGGAAGAGATCGACGTGCGCGTCGAGATCGAGACCGAGATCGATCCCGAAGCGGTCGCCCCGGCAGCGGCCGGCGACCCGGACCCCGAACGCCAGCGCGAGCTCGACGAGGCTGCCCGGCGTCTCGTGATTCCCGACGATCCGACGACCCTCTCGTATCTCCTGAGCGGGATCATCCAGGTCGATCCGCGTCGTCGACAGCAACTCCTCGAGGCACGCTCCACAGAGACCCGGCTCGAGGCCCTGGACCGGCTCATCGGTCGCGAGCTTTGGATGCTTCGACGCCGGCTGCGGGCCTACACGCCGGACGCAACCGCCGCCGTCGTGCGCCGCAATTGACCGCCGCCGTGTCCACGAAGTCTGCAGCGACGCCGGTGAGGCGCCTGACCCGGGAGGAGGCGCGCCGGATCGCGGTCCGCGCGCAACTGCTCGACGCGAAGCGGCCGACCGATCTCGCGACGGTGGTAGAGCATCTGACGCTCCTGCAGCTCGATCCGACGGCGGTCGTGGCGCCGAGCGCCGACATGATCGCCTGGACGCGCCTCGGCGAGTCCTATCGGCCATCGCATCTGCAAGCCGCTCTCGAGAAGGACCGAACGCTCTTCGAGGTGCAGGCCCAGCCGACCGGGGTCGAACCGCCGCTCGCGATGGTTCGGCCGCAGGCGGGCCTCGAGCTGGACCTCGCCGACATGGCGACCTGGGTGGCACCGGGCACACGCCGCGGGAAGTGGCTGGAGGCGAACGACGCGTTTCGCCGCCGCGTGCTCGACCAGCTCCGGGATTCCGGCCCGCTCGGTTCGCGTGACATCGTGGACACGAGCGCCGTGTCATGGGAGTCGAGCGGGTGGACAAAGGACCGCAACGTCACGCAGATGCTGGCGTTCCTGGCGCTGGGCGGGGAGGTTGCCGTTTCGGGTCGCCGTGGCCGAGAGCGCTTGTGGGACCTCGCCGAGCGCATTTTCCCCGGGGATCTCACCGTCCCACCGGTCGAAGACGCGCGGATGCTTCGCGCCGAGCGCTGGCTTCGATCTCTCGGGATCGCCCGGCCGCGCGTCGTCGGCGATGCCGGCGTTCCGGCGGAAGTCGAGGGAACCAAAGGCCTGTGGCGACTCGATCCCGACGCCACCGCTGAGAGCTTCACGGGCCGGACAGCGATCCTGTCGCCCTTCGATCGCCTGTCACACGACCGGGCCCGCGCGGTCGACCTCTTCGAGTTCGACTACACGCTCGAGATGTACAAGCCCAGGGACAAGCGGCGCTGGGGCTATTTCGCGCTACCCGTGCTCCACGAGGACCGGCTCGTCGGCAAGATCGACGCGGCGGCAGACCGCGACGCGTCGACGCTCGTCGTAAATGCGCTTCACGAGGACGTGCCATTCACCAGACCGATGCGGGATGCCGTGGATGAGGAGCTCGCCGCGCTCGCCGTGTGGCTGGGTCTCAGCGGTGTTCAACGAATATGAGCAGCGGGCCGGGACGGTGGCCTTCGTATCGCACACCCAAGCCGATCGGATGATCGCGTCCGCCGCGCAAACCTCCGGTATCGATGGGCGCGCTATGGAGGCCCTCAGCGACGGTGACGTCCGCCCGGATCTCAGCTCTACCCGGATCTGAGCGCTACTCGCTGTAGCGCTCTTCCTTCCAGGGGTCCGCGCTGTTGTTGTAGCCGTAGCGCTCCCAGAAACCGAGCTGGTCGTGGTCGAGGAACTCGAGCCCGCGGATCCACTTCGCGCTCTTCCAGAAGTAGCGTTTCGGGACGAGGAGCCGCAGCGGATAGCCGTGCTCCAGCTCCAGCGGTTGACCGCCAAACGTGTCCGCAAGAAGGACGTCATCGTCGTCGAGGATTTCGAGCGGCAGGTTCGCCGTGTAGCCCTGCTCGGAGTGGGCCACGACGAATTTGGCCGACGGTCGGAGCTGGGCCAGCCGCAGGATCTCCTGGATCGGCACGCCCTCCCAGTCCGTGTCGAGCTTGGACCAGCGGGTGACGCAATGGATATCCGTGTGGACCGTCTTGCGAGGCAGCGCCTTGAACTGGTCCCACGTGAGCGTGAACGGCGAATCGACCTCGCCCCAGACCCGGAAATCCCACGTCGCCAGATCGGTGTGAGGCACGGAGCCGTAGTGGAGGACCGGAAACTTGTCGGTCTTGTACTGGCCGGGTGGGATGCGGGCCGCGATGGCCGGATCCGCGTCGGGCTTGCCGAAGAGGCGCTCGAACATGGTTACTCCGTGCGGTGAGACGCGTGCGAACGGTACCGATGGTCCACGATACCCGTCCATCCGTCCGGTCGTCGTGCCTGTCGGGTCGGTTACGCTTCCACGCGTGCATTCGCCTGCGAGACTGCCCTAGATGACCATGCGCGACGACGCCCCGATGACCGGGACGGAGCCCGGTCGGCGCGTCATCGTCGTGATGCCGGCTTACAACGCGGCCCGAACCCTGGAACGAACATACGCCGACATTCCGCACCAGCTGATCGACCGCATCATCCTCGTTGACGACGTGTCCCACGACGAGACGGTCGATGTTGCCCGCAAGCTCGGGCTCGAC
>Ga0081539_10004934_pt1 | contig 14200 bp, 11 predicted proteins | sample TabmetS4T2R2_FD_71023 | JGI IMG/M metagenome (GOLD analysis project Ga0081539, IMG submission 71023) | Tabebuia heterophylla rhizosphere microbial communities from the University of Puerto Rico - S4T2R2 | ecosystem: Host-associated > Plants > Roots > Rhizosphere ...
GTTCCAAGACAAAGAGTCACAAAAATTGCAAAATTAACACCTAGTGGCTTCTTCCAAAAGAGGAAATCAAACACCCAGCCAAGCAAAATGACAATGGCCCAAAAGCGGTTAGGATTGGTTTTCACGTGAACCTCCATGAGAATGATGTGAGCTAGCCTTACGAAGGAGTTCCTTTACCAGCCTTGCATGATAAGTTCAAAGCTTAGTCTGGTTCCACTTGCGAATACTCTCAAAAGGTATCATAAATCTTCGAATTTCAGGTCGGATTACAGTTTTATAAGAGTCGAATTTCCCCCATTGACATCCGAAATGAAATATGACATACTTCTAGTATTGTTCGGGGGCAAACAAACTGAACCGCAATCCTATAGAAAGGAGGAGGTGATGTCTCAAATGGATAGTAGTAACAAACCCAGCGCTGTGGCATCCCTCCTCAAGTAAGAAGAAGGAAGCCACAGCGCGCCACGAATGCCACTCTGATGAGTGGCATTCTGGTTTACTTCTCCCACCGACCTCACCCCTACCCCTCTCCTAAAGGAGATGGGAATTTATTCATCTCCAAATGAAATGCTCATCCCACGCGCCGTGATCAGTGCGTCGCTATTGATATCTACCCGCTTGGGAACTGCTATGGCTTCTTTTAAGGACACATCTGTGATCTTTCCTTCATGGAGTGAGACCATGCGATCAAACTTGCCCTCGGCTGCCAAACGGACCGCCGCAGCACCATAGCGCGTCGCGAGCCAACGGTCGAAGGGAGATGGCGACCCTCCACGTTGTAGATGACCCAGTACCGTGACACGTGTTTCAAAACCTTGCGTCTCAATATACTCCCCCACAACTTGGCCAATCCCGCCCAGGCGCGGTACATAAACTTCATCGCCTGCGCGTGAAAAGACTTGCTCCTCACCCAGTGGTTTTGCCCCTTCGGAAACCGCGATAATACTGAACAGCATACCACGCTCCACGCGCTCTCGTACTTTTTTCACCACCGCTTCAAGCTTGAATGGGATTTCGGGAATGAGGATCACATCTGCTCCACCCGCTACACCCGCGTGCAAAGTGATGAAGCCCGCGTCCCGCCCCATCAGTTCTAATACCATTACGCGATGATGCGCTTCAGCCGTCGTATGCAATTTGTCAATGGCTTCGGTCGCGGTTGTGACCGCCGTATCAAATCCAAAGGTTGCCTCTGTGCCGCCGATGTCATTGTCAATCGTTTTGGGAACACCGATGATTGGCGCGCCTTTGAGGAACAATTCATGAGCAATGTGCAGGGTGCCATCACCACCCAGCACAAGTAAAGCATCCATCTTAAGCCGTTTAATCCCTTTGAGGATCTCGTCAGAAACATCAATCGTCACTTCCTTGCCGTCCCGCATCACTTTACGAGCATAGGGATTACCGCGATTCGCCGCCCCAAGGATCGTGCCACCGCGCGGCAAAATGCCGCGCACATCTTGAATGCCTAGTGGAATCACACCCTGATCATCGATGAATCCATCGTACCCATCACGGATTCCAATCACCTCCCAGTTATATTGATAAATCGCTGTCTTTACTGCGGCGCGGATGACCGCATTCAGGCCGGGTGCATCACCTCCACCCGTCAAAATTCCGATTCTCTTCATCTTTTTCTCCTTACAAAATCAATCATACTCCATTCCTACAATCTTTCTTGCACTCCATCGTATATACCCATATAATCAGTTAAGAAACCATCAAGAGAAGCCCGAAAACAGAGGAATCTCTCAATTTCGTAAAGTACTGATCATGAATACGATGGAAAAAGTATCTACACGACCCTACTTCATCAACCTCACCCGCTTTCTTATTCCCATTACCGCCGTTTTGGTATTCGCGGTTTGGTTTAGCATTGCGCCGCCAGGTTTGCTTGGCAAAGCAGATGCGGTCGGTTACGCAATCTGCCATCGCATTGATGAGCGTTCATTTCATATTGGAGACCGTCAACTCCCTTTATGCGCACGTTGCACTGGTGAATTCTATTCTGCGGCAATTAGCCTGATCTTCTTTTCGATCTTCAGCAAAAAACAAAGCGGCATGCCTGGTTGGAAGCTCGGTGCACCTTTACTTCTATTTTTCGTTGCCTTTGGCATTGATGGGACCAACTCATATCTTTATTTGCTAAAACAGACGATGAATGGCGCTCTTAACCACATTCCCAATCTTTACATTCCAAATAATACGCTGCGTCTATTCACTGGGAGTGGCATGGGCATTGCATTAGCCTCGATCCTGTATCCAGCGTTCAATCAAAGCGTGTGGAAAGACTCAAACCCTGCCCGCGCCCTCGACTGGAAAAAACTAACCATTCTCATCGCGGTCATTTTCTTGATGAATCTTGCGATTCTCACTGAAAATCCCGTGGTTCTCTATCCGATTGCTATTCTTAGCGTCCTTGGCGTGCTTGGTTTGCTTGTCTTGGTTTTTAGCCTAGTCTGGATTCTTATCATGCGACAGGAAAATGAATTTACTTCACTGAAACAGATGTGGATGCCCTTGCTTGCCGGCACCACGCTTGCCTTCCTGATGATCACTGCAATTGACCTGCTTCGCTTCCAACTCACTGGAACCTGGGGAGGCTTTCCCCTAGGTTGAGCTTGTTAAGTGGCAATTCGATTTGTTTAGCAAATCGTGCCACCATGAGCAGTGCAACTGCTCATGCAACAGATAATTAGGATTTGGAGGAACTATGGAATTACTCTCTGGCATATTCACCGCATTCGGTCTCTCAGCCTCGGCGGGATTGAATGCATATATCCCCTTGCTGCTTGTTGGTTTAGTCGCGCGCTATACAAACCTAATCCACCTTAACCAACCGTGGGATACGCTTGCCAACCCATGGATCATTCTCTTGTTATGCGTGCTGGTCATTATCGAAATGATCGCGGACAAAGTGCCAGCTGTGAATCATATCAACGATGCGATTCAAACCCTGATCCGTCCGGCCGCCGGAGCGATTGCCTTTGCCTCCAGCGCGAATGTCATCACCGACATTAACCCAGTGTTAGCGCTGGCAGCTGGTTTACTTGTCGCTGGGACGGTCCATGTGGCGAAGGCCGGTGCGCTACGCCCTGCAGTGACCGCAACCACCGGCGGCTTAGGAAACGTCCCTGTTTCCATTGCCGAAGATATTGTTTCCACTGTCCTATCCATTCTGGCGATTGTGCTGCCGCTGCTCATTGGCACGTTGCTGATTGTTTTTGCAGCGTTCCTCATCTACTGGCTCTACAGACGCGCGAACAGAGAAACTACCTGATATAATCGGCGCATCGTAGCACGTCATTCCGTCATCATTTGGAGGAACACATGGAAACACCACCGCTCACCCCCGCCCCAGAAGAGCCGAAGAAGACCAACACTACGCTTATTATCGCAGCCGCTGCAGTTGTTGTATTATGCTGTTGCTGCCTGATTGCTATTGGCGGGTGGTTCTATGGCGACCAAATCATTCAAGCCCTCGGATTTTAAACTCATTGAAACTAACAGACCTCCGTTCGGAGGTCTTTCTTTTTTAAAGAACTGTTTCAACTCTTCCAACCCTCTTAATGCGCCATTCCTTGATTTCTCATCCAAATCAAGGTTCTCAAATTCATCTTCATCTAAAACCGTTTGTATTCCATCTGCTGAAACCCATAAATCCAGCGCCAGGTCGACATAGGAAACCACGCCATCCTCGATGACAGCCGGTTTGCCAACATTACAATACCAACCTTTGACTTGTCCACTCTCGCGATCATGAACCGCAAAAATGTTGTACCAGCGATCTGTGTAATACTCTTCAACGAAGTGATCACCTTTTTTCAAAACGATACCCATAAATGGCATATCCTCACGATCAAATAAGGCTTCAATCGTGATTGAATTTTCATCCCGGCTTAACAGTGTGCCTTCATACTCATATGTCACTTCACCAACCGGGTTCTTTTTTTGCACTTTGATTCGCAGGATGGTGTCGTCAGGGCGCCATGGCGACGCTTCGCCTGTATTCATGCGAGACATTCTACCCTGACTTGCACCTCGATTTTTTCTCCGATCTTTGGCGCTTTCTGCAAATAGATATACAAACCATTATCCAACGTAACTTTAAATCGCTCCTGTTGAAAAACAGTATCTCTGACAATTCCCTGGATGACATTCACTTCGTTCTCAGCCGATAACGGGCGCGCCAACAAATGAATCCTTTCTCCCTTTGAATGTTTGTGCTCACAACTGATGTGAAAGAATCCAAATTCACTTTCCACCTTCCATCTCTTCTCTTTCGTTTGTTCTCTTACTTCACCTTTAAAAATATTTCCCAATCCGAGAAAGCCCGCCACAAATGCGGAGTCCGGCTTCGCCCACACCTCTGCGGGAGCCCCTTGGCGGATGATTTCACCGCCATGAAGAATCAGAAGTCGATCTGAAATTGCAAAGGCTTCCTCCTGATCGTGTGTGACATAAATCGCTGAGATATTCATGTGATGCAGGATCATCCGCAATTCGTTGAGCAAGTCTTCACGCAGTGTCCTGTCTAAGGCGCCGAGCGGTTCGTCGAACATCAGCAAGCGCGGACGAGTCGCTAAGGCTCGCGCTAAGGCAACCCGTTGCTGTTCTCCCCCTGAAAGATCGGTCACTTGTCTTTTCTCAAACCCATTCAGGTTGACCATCTCCAAAGAATTGGCTACACGCTCCTTAACTTCACCTTTCGGCAAGCGTCGCACACTCCGCGTCAAACCAAAGGCAACATTGTCATAGACATTGAGATGAGGAAACAGAGCGTAGTCTTGAAAGACCAAGCCAAAATCCCGAAGATGCGGAGGAGTAGAGGAAAGATTTTGTCCGTTGAAGAAGACAAATCCAGAGTCAGGCTCCTCCAACCCGGCGATGATTCGCAATAAAGTTGACTTACCGCTTCCCGATGCACCGAGCAAACAGACCGTCTCACCGGTAGCAACCGTGAAGGAAATATCGTTGAGGAGTAGTTTGTCTTCGTAGGTTTTGAAAATGTGCTGGACGTCGAGCATTAGAACTCCCCCGCGCCAGGAAGGCGAAACTGTTCAATCAATAAGATACTGATGACTGTGAGGAGCATAAGAATCGTTGCCATTGCCATCGCCTGACCGTAATTCAACCCACCGGGCTGGGAAAGGAAGCGCTCAATGGCAACAGGGATCGTTGGATACTCGGGGCGTGCGATCAAAAGGGTCGCGCCAAACTCCCCCAGCGAAATGGTGAACGCAAACGTGGCAGCCGCAAGAGTCGCCCGGCGAAGAATGGGCAGGTCAATATTTTTCCATACTTCAAGCGGAGAGGCACCAAGAGATGAGGCAGCTTGACGTAATCGCTCGGGAATAGAAGCAATCGCAGGCTGCAAGACGCGAATGACAAAAGGCAATGCCACCAGCGTGTGAGCAAATGGAACGAGTAATGGTGAGGTCAACCATGCGCCAAACGAAAGGATAACGCCAAGCCCAAGCATTACTGCCGACGAACCCAATGGGAGGATGATCAGTGGGTCGAGAACTTTTTCCAGGCGGGTTGGTTTTGCAAGTGCCACTGCAGCAGGGAAACCAAGCACAAGGGAAAGAACGGCGGTTGCCCCGGCATATGCCAATGAATTGACGGTTGCCCGAATGGGCGGAACATAAAACACTGAGCCGCGGCGATTGACAAAAAGTTCCGTGTAGTAGTCTGTTGTGAAGCCATATTGAATCTCACCGCGCTGACCACGGTCAGCTTCGAGGCGGACGAGGGAACGAAAAGGGAGGGCAGAGAGAGGAAGGAAGAAGAAAGAGGTGAGCAGAAAAGCAAAAGCTACGACAAAGACTTTCTCTGAAGTTGTCCTTGGCTTGCGCGTGTTTGCTGTCGCTGAACGCGGTGCAGTTTGAATCGTTGTGCGCGTGATCACACGCGTGTAGATCAGTGAAATTGTCAATGTGCAGATCAGTTGAATGGCAGCCAGCAATGCAGCAAGGGAAAAGTTAGGTAGCCTCAGAACACGCAAATAGATTTCCACCTCGACCGTTGCAAATTGCGGTCCACCCAACAAAAGAATCACACCAAAACTTGTGAAATCGAAGAGGAATACCAGCAGAGAGGATGCAAGGATGGATGGGCGAAGAATGGGAAGAAGGACATTCCTCCAAACATGGAACGAGTCCGCGCCAAGGGAACGCGCCGCAGCTTCGAGTTTTGGGTCAAGGCTGGAAAGCGCATTCCCTACCAGACGGATGACGATGGTTGTGTTATAGAAGACATGCGCGATTAAGATTGCCCAGAGGGTACCCGTAAATGGCAGAGAAGAAAGAGTCAAAATGGTGTGGATTAAGCCGCGTGGACCCAGGAGCGCGCTAAATCCCGCGGCAACGACAACGGTGGGCAGCATGAAAGGAACTGCAGTGAGTGCACGCAGGAGAGGTTTACCGCGAAAGTCGTAGCGGGCGAAGAGATAAGCAGAGGGAAGCCCGAGGAGGAGTGTAAGGAGGAGGGAAAGAGTAGCTTGGTAAAAAGTGAAAAGTAAAACGCGGGAAGCCAGAACAAGATTTTGGTATGTAAGGGTTTGAGGGACAAGTGTAAGAACGAGAATGCGAGATAGAGGATAGAAGAAAGAGATAACAAGGAAGGAAAGAGGAATAAGCCACAGTCCAAGACGAACGAACCACGGAGACAGGGAGATATGGGGCTTTCTTAAATTCTCCGTGTCCTTCGTGTCTCCGTGGTGAACAGCCGGATTCATATTATTTTAGAACTACATCCGTCCAGACTTGGATCCATTGGTCGCGATTGGCGGAGATTTCTTCAGGGGGAAGTGAGGCAGTTTGCTCAGGAGCCTGCGCATATTTGGTGAATTCATCAGGCAAAGTGGCATTTGGGTTCACCGGATAGACAAACATTTGCAATGGCACATCTTCCTGAAATTGTTTGCTAAGCATAAAGTCTACAAATTTTTCGGCGAGGTCGCGATTCTGAGTCCCTTTGAGAATGCCGACAAACTCAATTTGGCGGAAACAAGTATCCGGTCCCAGAATAGAGGCAGTCGGTGCATCGTCCAACGGTTTCTCGGCATAGACGACTTCTGCGGCAGGAGATGTGCCATACGAAACGACCATTGGCTGCGGCCCGTGCCCGGATGAGCCACTGAAATTTGTATAGTATGCCGTTTCCCACCCATCAACGACTACGACTTCATTATCCTTCAATGCTTGCCAGTAATCAGTGAAGGAATCGCCAAAGTGCGCAACAGTTGCGAGTAAGAATGCAAGCCCCGTTGAGGATGTGGCGGGGTTTTCAATGACAAGCAAGCCAACATACTCAGGCTTAGTCAAATCTTCAAGGTTATGTGGCACGCTCAAATTGTTATCAGCAAAATAGGCCTTGTCGTAATTGATACACACATCGCCGTAATCCACAGGCAAAGCGCGATTAGAGGTATCTAGTTTAAAGTTATCGGGTATTTCATGCAGCAATGATGATTCGTAGGGCTCGAAAATATCTTCTTCGAGGGCACGCGAAAGAAAGGTGTTGTCTACGCCAAAAAGTAGATCTGCAAGCGGCGCATCCTTTGTGAGAATCGCTCTGTTCAGCGTCGCGCCCGCGTCGCCGCTTTGCAAAAAGGTGACCTTTGCATTGTTGGCTTCTTCAAACGATTTGACCACCTCTTCACGCACGGAAAACGAATCATGGGTCATGATCGTGATGGTTTGAGGCTCGGTGGATTGAGGAGTCGACGTTGATCGAGGTGAGCAAGCGGCAAGAAGATAAAGGAAAGTAGTGAGAAGTAAAAGTGACTTTTTCATAGAAACCTTTTGAAATACAAATTATGAATTACGCTTGGCGGCGATGAACAATAAGCAGTAAGCCTGATCCAATTGAAACAGACGCTGTTTCATCAGTCATTTCATTGCTGATGCCGCGTGTTTTATCAGGATAAAGCTTTTCCTTCTTGAGCGGCCACTTCAAGTTTTGAGTCTGAACGTTAGACACAGCAGTCTGCCAGGGAATGAGGGAAACTAGATCTCCATTTCGTCCATGAATGTGGATCCGATGACGGCAAAAGAATATTTCTTCCACGCCATCGTCGAGTCGCACATTCAGCGTCGAAAGTCGAGGGTCAGTGAGCAGGGCAATGTTGGCAAGGATCTGATCGAGTCGCCCTCCCAGGGCGGCGATGATCATGATTTCTTTTGCTTTGAGGTCAATGGCATGGTTGACAGCAAGCTCAAGGTCGGTTTCATTTTTATCGTGAGGGAACAGCTCAATGGCAATATCGCTTTCTCTAAGCGTTTGCAACTGCTCTCTTTCAGCTGAGTCCATATCACCGACAATGAGGTCCGGCTGAATATTGAGCGCTAGCGCATGGCGCGTACCACCATCCGCGCAAATGACATAGTCATCGTCCTCTAGAAGCCGACGAGCTTTGTCAAGATCGGGGAGTTCGCCATTGGCGAAGATAACGATGCGCTGCAAAAGAAAACCATCCTCGAGCGGAGGATGGCTGACATATCATTACGATGTTCCCTCCGCCAGTATGAACTGGATCAGGTGTTGCGGGTCGAGCGTTTGACGCTCCTCTCAGCCTGTTCGTGAACAGACTCCCCGTTCAATTGTTGTTTATAAATATACTCTAATTTTTTAGATTGTCAATTCAAAAACATGTAGGCTCGATCAGCTAGCTGGTCGAGCCTACATGTTATCTTACGCGGCGGCGCCACTCTTCTTTCATTTGTAATTCGCGTGGACTTAAGCCTGAATCCAACGCGAGAAAATCAGTGAGCAAGCGATTGAACTTAATCGTCTCGTCGATCATGGGGAAATGACCTGAGCCTTCCAATTCCACTTGATGCGTCATTGTCGAAAGGGAATACTCTCCATCGGGAGTCGTAATCGCTGGATCTTTATCTCCGTACACGAGGAGCGTTGGAATATTCAAAGCACGGAAATTACTAAAGATATTATTTGCCTGCAAGCCGACCAGCGAAGCAGCAATTGCCTGGCTATCTGCCTTGGAACTATCTGATAAAGCAGTGGTTGCTTCCGGCGTTCGGCTGGATAACCAATCCGTCAATTCGACCGGCGAAGCAGTCCGCAAACGGGCGTTCACTGCCTGATAATCCAATGGGCAACTCACAGCCATCACCCGATCCACGCTTTGACGGAAACGTGTGGCAAAGGTCATCGCAACAAGCCCACCCAAGCCGTGGCCGACCAGGGCGATCTTGCCAATCCCCATTTCGTTGAGAAAGCGATCGATCAAGGTAGCCTGTTGTTCGAGGGAATAACTCAGAACGTTATGCGCCGTTTCTCCAAAGCCCCATAAATCTAAGGCATAAGCGCGATAGGAGGTTGAGGTGACTTGCATGGCGCTGATCCAGTATCGCCATGAGCCCACCCAGCCGTGCAAAAAGATGACGGGACGACCGCGCCCCAGCACCTCGTAATGCACAATGGAGCTATCGAGGAGAATTGCGCTCAAAATTTACTTTCCAAACTTCCCAAGAATAGCTTTCACCCGATTGGTCAACTGATCGGGGGCAAAGGGTTTGAGCAGATATTCCTCTGCACCTGCTTCCAGACCTTGTTGGATTTCGCTTTCCTGTCCCTTTGCAGAGAGAAAGACGACAGGAATATCCTTGAGAGCTGGGTTAGCCTTTATTGCTCTGCAAGCTTCGTAGCCGGTCATGCGCGGCATCCGCACATCCATCAACACCAGATCAGGGTTTACCTGCGGCGCCAATTCAACGGCTTCCTCTCCGTTCGTGGCTGCGAATACTTCATGACCGGCAAACCGTAGCGTAAAAGCGACCAGGTCACGAATATCACGTTCATCTTCTGCGATCAAAATCTTCGCCATTGAATCCTCATTGCTGTTCATAGGTGGGCAACGTGAAAGAGAAAGTGCTGCCATCACCTGGTACGCCTGTACTCTTCATCCAAATACGGCCTTTATGCATTTGCACAATTTCTTTAACGATGGAAAGACCCAGTCCGGTTCCCGGTGTGGAGAGAACCAGAGGGTGTTCCCCTCGATAGAACCGCTCGAATACCCGATTCTGATCTTCGAGAGGGATACCTACCCCGTTGTCTTTGACATCCACCTGTACCTCGCTTCCACCATTGGGAGAATGAATCCGTACGGTGATCGTCCCATTTTCGGGAGTGTAGTGATAGGCATTGTCAACCAGATTTCCCAAAATCTGGCGGACGCGCTCTATATCGCCGTAGACATGCGGCAGTTTTTTCGGCGCGTCCAAGGAAAGCGCCATAGGTTTGTTCTCTTCCTGAGAACGCCGGAGTACATCTCCGATCACGTCTTCCGCAATTTCGCGCAGGTCGAGCGCCTGTGGGGAAAGCGTGACACGCCCCGATTCAATGCGAGATACATCCAGTAGATCGTTTACCAGAATGTTGAGTCGTTCCGTATTGTTCTTGACAATGTTCAAGAAATGCGCTTGATTCTCATTGACCGCGCCGGCCGCTCCCATGAGAAGAACATCCACATAGCCGCGAATAGAGGTCATCGGCGTGCGGAGCTCATGGCTAACTGTCGCGACAAACTCAGATTTCAACCTATCCACTTCCACTTCATGGGTAATATCGCGGAAAATGGATACTGTCCCGAGAAAATCATTTTGTAAAATCACAGGCGCCAGATGCACCAATACAATACGACCGTTCTCCAAGTCGATTTGTTCCGCGAAGCTATCGCCAGGTTCATAAGCAATGGGACCTTCAGACCAATTCCTGATGGTTTCCATCCATGCCGCAGCAGATTTTCCGAACAGCCCACCGAAGACATCCAAGGACTGACCAATGAGGCGACCGGGTTCAAGGTCCAAAATTTGTGCAGCAGATTGGTTGAGGAAAGAAATACGGTTATTCGGACCTGTGACCAGAACGCCATCAGCCACCGCTTCAAGAATGGCTTGCGAGCGGCTCGCATCTTCCTGCTCACGACGGAGCATATTTCCTAATCGCTCCGCCTGATCGCGAATAAGTTCATACAAGTGCGCGTTATTGATCGCGACAGCTACTTGTCCCGCAATCGCTTTGACCAGATTCAACAACTCAGGGCTAAAATAATTTGGCTTACGATGGAAGACCATCAGCACGCCGATCACATCTTCGGCGACCAATAGAGGCATAACAATGGCGCTTCGGTGTTCATGAGAGGAAGCATCTGTCTTCAACCAACGGGGATCATTCTGAAGATCATGGACAAGCGCAGGTTCGCGGCGCTCTACAACCCAGCCTGCCAATCCTTCACCAATCTTGAGCCTGAATCCGCGGCCCTCTCCCGAAACTTTATCTGAGAGATAACCATAACCAGCGCGATAATGCAAAAGATTATCTTCGGCATTGAGCAGCATGATCGTTCCCTGCTCGGCGCCAATGGCATCATTGAGCAATGCCAGAGTACGGTTCAGGGCTCGATCCAGATCGAGGCTCGAAGAGACTTCGGTCAGAATCCGCAGAAGTGTCTCCGTATTTTGTTGCTCACGCTGCAACTGTGCGGTGCGCTCAATCACCCGCATTTCAAATTCTCGCGCCAAACGCTCCGTTTCGTTGAACAAGCGTCCATTCTGGATCGCTACCGCCGCCTGATTGGCAAGCGTACTCAGTATCTGCAAGTCATCTTCCGTATATACATTCGCGTGATAACTCTGGGCGGATAACATGCCAATCGTTCTACCACCCAGTGTCATCGGGACGGCCAAGATCGACACAGGGCGATCAGATTTTCCATACGCTATACCACCTATGTTGTTTACGGATTCAGTTCCGTTCAACAATAGGGGTTGACCAGAGGTAATGACATGACCACTTAGTCCCTGGTCACGCGGGATACGAGTGACCGGCGCACGCTTGTCATCGTCGACGAGGTAAACCCCTTCAATCTCGTCCGTTTCTTCATCCAAGAGACTGATCACGAAAGATTCGACTGGCATCAAGCGCTGCGCCGCTTTATGAACTGTCACATAGATTTGTTCAGGATCAAGATTGCTACTCACCTGATAACTTGCCTGATTAAGAATGGAGAAGCGTTCCGCGGTAGAAAGCGTGGATTGGAACAAACGCGCGTTCTCCAACGCAATAGAGGCTTGGTTGGTGAGCGTTCGGGCTAGCTCGATCTCTGTCAGACTGAAGCGGATTGCTTCGTATTGGTAGATGAAAATTAATGCACGTAAATTCGCTCCACTGACCAGCGGCAACGCTAGAAGCGCTTTTGTTTTTTCTCCAAGGAATTTGCTTAGTGGGGCTAAATCAGGTTCTGTGCTGATGGTATCCGTTGTAAACACCCCAAGCGATTCCTGCAACCGATGGAAGATCGGTGCATCTGGTAATTGTTGTGGAAGTTGCGTATGAGCCTTAGGTAGAGCATAGTGCCAAACCGCGTTCCCGCGCTCAAACACAACGACAGAGGCGCTGGGTGCATCCAAGGCGTCAATTAATTCTTGTGCGGTGAGTTGCAAAATTTTTCCTTCATCCAGCAAGCCGCTCAAAGCAGACGAGAAGCGATTGAGTAAGGCAAGGCGCTGCGAACGCTGATCCAGTTCAGTGGCGCGGCTGAGACTATCTTCGAACAGACGCGCATTCTCCAAAGCCACAGCTGCCTGGCTGGCAAAGGTTGTTCCTACCTGCATATGCTCGCGGTTATAGAAATGGGACTGCCATTTCTCGAGCGCCAACACGCCAATCACTTCATTCTTGGAAATGAGAGGCATTCCCAGCCACGAGAGACGCGGCGCCTCCAAAGGAGGGAAACGCGGATCTTGCCGCACATCGCCAACCAGAATCCCTTGGCCGGTCCGGATCATTTCTTTCAAGAGCGCACTATCTTCTGCCGCGATCGTCAGACCAAGGCGTCGTTCTGTATCTGGGAAGCCGCGCGCCGCGGCGACTGTCAGCCGATCCTTCTCACGCAGCCAAAGGGTGGCGGTATCATAACGAATGACTGGTTCCAGTTGATCAAGCAAGGAGGCAACCAATTCTTCACTCTTGAGGCTTGCTGTGAAGGTTGTCGCAGCATTGGTCAGCGCTTCCAACTGAAGAGCACGCTCCTGAGTCGTTTGAACCAAGCGGACATTTTGCAGCGAAAGGCCAACTTGTTGTGAAAGCGAGAGAAGCAATATTTCGTCTTCGGCAGTAAATACCGCAGGTGTATTGAAATTATCCAATACCAAAACACCAACAGATTGTTCACCAGATTGGATTGGGATCAGCAAACTGGAAACGGGCAAACGGCCGCCGGTTGCCTGTCGGTAAAGCAGCAATCCTTCGGTGGAAAAGACATAGTCTCGTGTGAACTGAACTTCGTCTACGCGAGTTGGTCGATTCGATTCGAATACTCGACCAGGCAAGGATTCGCCCGGCCGATAGGCGATTCGTTTCATTGCTTCGTTATCTGCATATCCAGAGACAGCTTGCGGCAATAATTGACCAGTATGCTCATCCCAGAGCAACACTACCCCTGCGTGGGCAGCATATAAAGCCCGTCTGGCACTTTCAAGCAAAGCACGAACGATGCGCTCTGAATCCAAACCTCGGATCTGACGGCTGAAGTCAAGTAACAGGTTTACTTCTTGCAAGCGCTGGCGTGTCTCATTGAGCAGAGAGATATTTTGTAGAATGACTGAGGTCTGCCGAGCGATCTGGTGATACACCTGCAAGTCTTCCTCTGTAAACGATGGCATCGGCTCTGGGCTGACAGCCAGCATGGCTGCGACGGTTTTCTTATCGATTCTGATCGGAAGACAAATCAACGACTTGGCGCGCAGTGCGGAAAGAAGCGGCGTTTCACGCCATTCTAAATCTTCATCCAAGTTTGAGATGAGGATTGCTTCACCGGTTTGCAAGCACGCCCGCAGGGGATTCCGTTGCCCAAACAGCGCTTCTGGACTGGTGGCGCGAGGCACATTTCCCAGCACATGCAACAAGCGGGGTCCCTCGTTGGTCGCTTCAGCGATCATAGCAACTGACATGCTCAACTGGGTGAGGGTCTCGCGAGCTAAAGCCTGCAATGCGGAGGACGCATCCAACTGGCGACTCACTGATTCAGTAATGGCAAGCCCTGCTCGAACGCGTTGCCCACGTTGATTGAGATTCTGTATGGCGATGGTCTGATCCAAATCCTTGCGCAGCAAAATAGGCAAATCATTTTGCGTGAGGCTGATTAGGCGCTGTTGTCGTTCCAAGTTCG
>Ga0081539_10004935_pt1 | contig 14198 bp, 12 predicted proteins | sample TabmetS4T2R2_FD_71023 | JGI IMG/M metagenome (GOLD analysis project Ga0081539, IMG submission 71023) | Tabebuia heterophylla rhizosphere microbial communities from the University of Puerto Rico - S4T2R2 | ecosystem: Host-associated > Plants > Roots > Rhizosphere ...
GCGGTCAGCCGCAGGCCATAACGCACGTGGGCGAGGTAGGCGAGCAGGCCCTCCTGCTCGTTGGCGATGGCACCGACCTGAGCGGCCATGATCCGGACTCCTCTAGGCTTGTCGTCGCTGGTGGAATCAGGCTATGAACTATTGCGGCCAGTTTCCGGCCGCATGGCAAGGACCTTTCGACGGCCCCGGTCGACCGCCGTGATCCACCCGCCGACCCGGCCGAGCCGGAGCAGGACGTCCGCGCGGATCGGCAGCTCGGCCCGGTCGCCGGGAACGGGTGGCCAGGCCGACCGCGCGACGCTGGCCGGGGCGAGCAGCGGGAGCAGCGCCGCCACCGGGTCCGGCTCGTCCAGGGCGGCCCGGAGCCCGGCCACCGCCGCGGCGACCGCGTCGAGCGCCGGCCGGACCGCTGCCGCGTTGCCACCGCACATCGCCGCGGTCAGTTCCGGGCGGGTGGCGGCCACCCGGGTACCGTCGCGAAAGGACCCTGCGGCGAGCGTGGCGGCCAACGGATCCCCGCCCACCGTTCCGGCCATCGCGGCGGCCAGCAGGTGCGGCACGTGACTGACCGTCGCCACCGCCGCATCGTGATCGCCGGCCGTGGCCGGGACCACGCGGGCGCCCAAGCCGGTCCAGAGCTCGGCCAGCATCAGCCAGTCCGGCATGCTGGTCTCGCCCGGCTCCAGGCAGAGCACCCACGCGCACCCGTCGAACAGCGCCGGATCGGACACCCCGAACCCCGACGTCTCCCGGCCCGCCATCGGGTGACTTCCCACGTACGCGAAATCGGTCATCAAATCCCGGACCGGTCCCTTGACCGAGGTGACATCGGTGATCAGACCCCGATATCCAGACATTTCCCGGAGTACGCCGGGGAGCGCGGGCAGCGGCACGGCCAGCACGACGATCTCGGCTCCGGCGATGGCGTCCTGGATCTTGCCGACAACCTGCCAGCGAGACCCACTCGCGACCCGTGCCGACGCGGTTCGGGCGGTCGCGCGGGTCGCCGGGTCGGCGTCGAAGCCCACTAGTCGATGCCCCCGCGCCGCAAGCGCCCGTAACACGGAGCCGCCGATGAGCCCCAAACCGATCACCGCGACGTCCACGCTGGTGACTCTCGCATACGCGGAATGATCATCCGTATGGGCGCGGCTTTTGTCCGTTACGACGGTGGAGAAGCGAGATCGCCACACGTACGGTGGAATGCGAACCGGGCCGAGCCTTCCTCGCCGGGGCTGCATCCTTGGGCGAGGGGTGCAGCCCCGCCACCCCGGGCGGCCGGGCGAACAGCGCAGCCGCATCCCGGGCCGGGGCCAACCGGGCAGCCGTATCCCAGGCGCCGGGCCTGGCGAAGCCCCCGCTGCGGGCGCCACCCCCGACCGTGACTCGATAGGCTGGCCTACGCACGGAAAGGGAGGTGCGATGGCCGAGCGGATGGGCTCCTGGCCCGGTGGACCCCGGCCGCATCCGCACGTCCCGGACCGGCATCCGTCCGGGCTGTTCCCCCGGCAGCCGCCGCGGCCGACGTATCGCGAACCGCACCCGGTCGGCGGCGGCCCGGTGCTGGCCGGGATCGGCGCGGCTGTGGTGTGGTTCGCGCTGTTCGGCGGCCTCGCCCGGGACCTGTTCAGCTATGCCTGGTGGACCGTGCTGGCGGCGGTGACTGCGTGGGCGGTCGCGGCGGTGCTGGCGCTGCTCGGCGACCGTGGGGTGGCTGTCGGCGTCGCGGCCGCCAGCAGTTGCGGGCTGTCGATCGCGGCGGTCTTCGTGGCAGCGCGGTGGATCACCACCGGGGACTGGCCGATGTGGTGACCGGCCGGCTCCGGGGGACGTGCGGAATGGCGCCGGCCCTGGAGCGCTGGCCGTCGGACACGTCCCGTGCACACGTCGTGGCGTACCGGAGTTGGCCTTGACGAATCCTCCCCACGCTGGGCACATTCGCACCATGGCTCCCTTTCCGCAGCGGCTTGACCCCGATCGTCGCCGTCGCCGGCTGGAGCTGCTGGCCGCTCTCGCCGACCTCAAATCGGGCCGTGAGTGCACCCAGCCGCGGCGGTCCCGGGACGCACGTCTTCGCGGGCTGATCGCCACCCGACGCCGATTCGCCGGGTGACTTTCACTCCTTGGGGCGTGGCGCGGCGCACCCGCGACCGTTGCCGCTACCGTCAGGCGCTGAGAACAGAGTCGCGTTGGGGGAATCGTGTCGACTTTCGCTGCCGCCGTCGCCCGGGGCAAGAACGGATGGACGGCGTCGGAGCTGGAGCTGTCCGGCGTGGCCGACATCGACGAAGTGGTGGACCGGCTCCGCGACGCCGAGCCGGACGCCGACGTGTCGCTGCTCTTCGTCGAGGCCGACGATCAGTATCTGGTGATCCTCCGGCTGGACGAGGGCGAGGACCTGCGGGTGTTCGGTTCGGACTCGGCGTTCGCCGACGAGTCGCGGATCGGGTCGTTGCTGCTCGGCGAGGTCGAGGCACCGGCACTGGAGATCGACGAGTTGGCCGCGCCGCCTGCGGCCGACGACGAGGAAGAGGACGCGGCGACGACCGTGGGCGATCCGGACGCCGATCCGGTCGGGGACGCTGACCTGCTCAGCGACCTCGGCATCACTTCGCATCGGTTGCTGGCGCTGTGCGGGCAGGAGGGCATGCTGCCGTCCGACGTGACAGCGGAGATCTGCGAACGGCTGGGCTGCGCCGACGAGCTGGAAGAGCTACGCGAGGCGTGATGCCACGGCCGGCGCACGTCGCCTGGATGCGGCGTGCGCTCGAGGTGGCGGCCACATCGGATCCCGACGTCCCGGTCGGTGCGGTCGTCGTCGATCCGGCCGGCATGGAGTTGGCCACCGCGACCAATGAGCGGGTACGGCTGGGCGACCCGACCGCACACGCCGAGGTGCTGGCGCTGCGCCGCGCCGCCGAGGCGCTGGGCGGGTGGCGGCTCGATGGGTGCACGCTGGTGGTCACGATCGAGCCCTGCACGATGTGCGCGGGCGCGCTGGTGCTGGCCCGGATCGCGACGCTGGTCTTCGGGGCCTGGGAGCCGAAGACCGGCGCGGTCGGGTCCCTGTGGGACGTGGTCCGCGACCGGCGGCTGAATCACCGGCCCGAGGTCTATTCGGGGGTACTGGCCGAGGAGTGCGCGGCGTTGATGCGAGGCTATTTCCGCACGTAGGCCGTTGGTCAGACGCTCGCGATCGCGGTGTCCAGGCCGATCTGCACCATCTCCCCGAAGCCCCGCTCGCGCCGCTCCGCGTCCATCCTCTCGCCGCGCTTGATGTGATCGCTGACGGTGAGGATGGTCAGCGCCTTGGCGCCGAAGCGGGCCGCGATGGTGTAGATCGCCGCGGACTCCATCTCGACGGCCAGCACGCCGTAGTCGGCCAGCGCGTCGTACAGGTCGGGCCGGTCGGTGTAGAACGCGTCCGCGGCGAGGATGGGCCCGACCCGCATGGCGATCCCGCGCCGCTCGGCCACCTCGACCGCGGTCCGCAGCAGCCCGAAGTCGGCGACCGGCGCGTAGTCGATGAGGCCGTCGAAGCGGGCGCGGTTCATGTTCGAGTCGGTCGCGGACCCGATCGCCGCGATGACGTCGCCGAGGTTGAGATCCATCGCGAGCGCGCCGCACGACCCGATCCGCAGGACCGAACGGACGCCGTACTCATTGATCAGCTCGTGGGTGTAGATCGACGCCGACGGCATTCCCATGCCCGATCCCTGGATCGAGACGGGTACGCCATGCCACTGCCCGGTGAAGCCGAGCATTCCGCGGACCTCGGTGTAGCACTTGGGGTCCTCGAGGAACGTCTCCGCGATCCACTTCGCCCGCATCGGATCGCCCGGCAGCAGAACGCGTTCCGCGATCTCGCCCGGTTGTGCGCCGATGTGCACGCTCATGGTGATCTCCTCGACTCGGTGGCAGACGTCCCGATCCTGCCAAACCCGTGATCTCGAACCGTCCCGGCCCCAGGCGGGAGACCACCATCTCGGGTATCGGACGGATACCCGGCGGAGCCGGCACGCCGGGATCGGGTAACCTACTTCGCGGTGGTGTGTCCGAGCGGCCTAAGGAGCACGCCTCGAAAGCGTGTGAGGGTTTACGCCCTCCAAGGGTTCAAATCCCTTCACCACCGCTGCGCGATCAGGCACACGCCCGGTGACTCTCGGTGAGGCACCGGGCGTTTGCGTATCGGGCGAGCCTGTCACCCCGAACGTCTTTGCTTACGGATTGTGCAAAAACGGCACGGCCCTCGATCAGGTGCCTCTGGGCCGGTCAGGGGCCTTGCAGCAAGATCAAAGCCCCAGCTAAAGTATCCTTAATGTGACGGTGCCGTTTCGTCGTGACGGTTGCGGGTCATCGCAAGCGCCTGGCCTGCAATGATTACGGAGAGTAAGGAATGGTAAACCGCCCTAATACAGGGGGGTTCTGGCAAGCGTCAACGCCGGAAAGGGTCGGAACAGGGACATCAGTTGAACCGGCGGAGGGAAACTTCCGCAGTTCGTACCTCTCAGATCGGTCGATGTCTGCCCTAAAGTTGGCCGGGTGAGAGTTGAGCAGCACTGGTGGAATGGTGATGTCCGGCTTGCACGCCGCGACGTCTTCGTCCGCACCGACGGAAAACTCTGGGAAGTCGAAGCACGCATGGGCGGACCGGAGGGCAAATCCAAGGTCCAGCAGGTGCCGGGTAGGGCGTCCGCGCTCATCCTGGCAGACGCGTGGCGCGGTCCACGCTGGCATTGGCGTCAGATCTGAGAACGCCGGCCTCGGCTGTGCCGCACACCTGAATCTCACGGCTCAGCCGTTTCCAATCGGGCCGGACCCATTCGCGGGTCCGGCCCGATGGCTTTCCCGTGCACTAGCGTGGTGCCGTGACTGCGCGGGACCCCGTGGCCGATCTGAGGCGGATCTCCTTCCTGCTGGAGCGGGCCAACGAGTCGACATACCGGGTACGGGCGTTCCGGTCCGCCGCGGTGGCCATCGCGGCCGTGCCGCCCGATGAGCTGGCCGCCCAGGCGGCGGCGGGTACGCTCGGGAAACTTCCCGGGGTCGGTGAGGTGACCGCCCGGTGCATCACCGAGTCGCTGTCCGGCGAGGAGCCGGTATACCTGCGCCGGCTGGAAGCGACCACGGGCACGGATCTTCAGGGCGCGGCCGCCGAACTGCGTACCGCGCTGCGCGGCGACTGCCACCTGCATTCGGACTGGTCGGACGGCGGCTCGCCGATCGAGGAGATGGCCCTGGCGGCGGCCGAGCTGGGGCACGAGTACATGGTGCTCACCGACCACTCGCCCACCCTGACCGTGGCCCGGGGCCTGCCGCCGGCCCGCCTCAAGCGCCAGCTCGACCACGTCGCCAAGCTCAACGAGGCTCTTCCCGACGGCTTCCGGGTGCTCACCGGGATCGAGGTCGACATCCTTCCGGACGGCTCACTCGATCAGGAGGACGCTCTGCTCGAACGGCTCGACGTGGTGGTCGGGTCGGTGCACAGCAATCTGCGGGACGACTCGGCGCGGATGACCCGGCGGATGCTGACCGCGATCGCGAACCCGCACCTCGACGTCCTGGGCCACATGACGGGGCGCAAGGTTTCCGCAACGGGCGCCGGCGACCGGGCACATCGCGCCGGGCGTACCCGTCCGCCCAGTGATTTTGATCTGGACAAGGTGCTCGCCGCCTGCCTCGACCACGGCAAGGCCATCGAGATCAACTGCCGGCCGGACCGCCTCGATCCGCCGAAGCGGATGCTGCGCGTGGCCGTCGAGGCGGGCTGCCTGTTCAGCATCGACACTGACGCGCACGCTCCCGGGCAGCTCGACTGGCTGTACATGGGCTGTGAGCGGGCTGCGCTGTGCGGCGTTCCGGCGGCATCGGTGATCAACACTTGGCCGGCCGAGCGGTTGCTGGAGTGGGCGTCGGGGCACGGCTGAGCGACCGCCGGCGACGAACGACCGATGAGGGGCGCGCGGGGAACGGGTGGCCGAACTGTCGGACCGGTCCCGTAGGGTCCGAGGCGTGGGACACGTTGATGACCTTGCCGACCGTTACGTCGAGGAGTGGGCGCCGCTCAACCCGACCGGTGCCACGTTCGTGGGTATCCCGGGGTACGACGACCAACTCGACGATCTCTCCCCCGAGGGCTACGCCGCGCAGGCGGAGCTGACCCGCCGGACGCTTACCGAGCTCGACCTGACCGAGGCGGAGACCGAGGCCGAGCAGGTCGCCAAGGACGCCATGATGGAGCGGCTCGGGCTGGAGCTGACCCGGTACGACGCCGGCTACACGGCCAGCGAGATCAGCGTGATCACCAGCGGGCTGCACGGCCTGCGCATGACGTTCGACCTGATGCCGACCGAGGGCGAGGAGGCGGCGGCCAACATCGCCAAACGGCTGGCCACGTTCCCGAGGGCGCTGCGGGACTACCAGCGCACGCTCCTGGAAGCCGCGGACTCCGGGCACGTGAGCGCGCGGGCGCAGATGCTGGCGGTCGCCGCCCAGTGCGACGCGTGGACCGACCCGGCCCGGGACAACTTCTTCCACGCCCTGGTCGATCGGATCGAGGCGCCCGGTGCCCCAGGCAGGATCGATACGGCCGGGCTCGCCGAGGAGTTGCGCCGCGGTGCTGCCGCGGCCACCGCGGCCACCGCCGACTTCGGCCGCTTCCTGCGCTCCGAGCTCGCCCCGCGTGGCGCCGAGAAGGAGGCCGTCGGCCCGGAGCGGTACGCGTTGGCCTCGCAGTACTTCCTCGGGGCGAAGGTCGATCAGCTGGATACGTATGCCTGGGGCTTCGAGGAACTGCACCGCCTGGAGACCGAGATGCGCGCGGTGTCCGCGCAGATCGCCGGCCCCGGCGCGAGCGTCGACGAGGCGGTGGCCGCGCTGGACGCCGACCCGGCCCGGCGTATCACGGGGAAGGAGGCGTTCCGCGACTGGATGCAGGCGCTCGCGGACAAGGCGATCGAGGAGCTGAACGGCGTCCACTTCGACATCCCGGAGAAGATGCGCCGGCTCGAGTGCCGGATCGCGCCCACCAGCGACGGCGCCATCTACTACACCGGACCGAGCGAGGATTTCTCCCGGCCCGGTCGCATGTGGTGGGCGGTGCCCGAGGGCAACGACGAGTTCGCCACGTGGAAAGAGGTGACCACCGTCTACCACGAGGGCGTGCCCGGACATCACCTGCAGGTCGCCCAGACCCAGCTCCGGGCCGACCTGCTCAATCGCTGGCAGCGCCTGCTCTGCTGGTGTTCGGGCCACGGCGAGGGCTGGGCGCTGTACGCGGAGCGCCTGATGGACGACCTCGGCTACCTGGCCGATCCCGGAGACCGGCTGGGCATGCTGGACGGGCAGGCGTTGCGGGCCACCCGGGTGATCGTGGACATCGGCATGCACCTGGAGCTGGAGATCCCGCGGGACAACCCGTTCGGCTTCCACCCGGGCGAGCGCTGGACCCCGGAGCTCGGCTGGGAGTTCCTGCGAGCGCATTGCCGGATGACCGACGAGGTGCTGCGCTTCGAATGGCGGCGATACCTGGGCTGGCCGGGGCAGGCTCCGTCATACAAGATCGGCGAGCGGATCTGGCTCCAGGCCCGGGACGAGGCGCGGGAACGCAAGGGCGCGGACTTCGATCTCAAGGCGTTCCATCGGGATGCCCTCAACCTCGGTGCCCTCGGCCTGGACCCGCTGCGGAAGGCGCTGGCCCGTCTATGAGCAGCAATCCGAGAACACGACCGCCACACCGTGCTCACGCCATTACGGTGTGCAATCTTTCGGAGGTCATCCGATGTCCACTATAGAAAGACTTGCGCGGGTCAGTGGGTTTCGTGAAACATCGTCCCACTCGACGTTGTGGACCGGCGTGCGCCGGACTTCTCCCGGCCGCGGAATAGGAGCGGATTGGGGCGCGTGCCCGAGCCCCGGGCATATCCCCCAATCGGCCGAGTGAAAGTTGCCCTAGGGAAAGGAATTGCTGGACGGTCGCTCGGATAGATTCACCCGGATCGGTACGCTCGCACGACTACGAAGGGTAGTCGCGTGCTCGGTACATCGCGTGTTCCTGGCGGAGGACGAAGGCAATGGCAGTCTCGGTGGATAACCGACCCACCCGTTTACGTACATTTCTTGCCGTCCTTTTGACGGTTTTGATCCTTTTGCCAGCGGGCTACCTCTTCTTCACGGCGTGGCGAATCGATAACCACAATCGCACCAACACCACACTCGAAAAGCAGGGCGTGGAGTACATGACGAGCCTCTCTCCGTTGATCAGCGCCCTGGCCGAGGCCCAGTCCTCCGCGCTGCAGGGCGTCGCCACCGCGCCGGCGTCACTCACCGCCGCGGTGGCCCAGGTCGCCACCGCCGATCAGCACCTCGGCGACGCGCTGGGCACGACGGAGCGCTGGAGCGGTCTGCAGGCGAAGATCGCACAGCTATCCGGCATCAACGGCGACCAGAGCGCGGTCTACCAGGCACACGTCGAGGTCAGCGACCTCGCGCTCGCGCTCTACGAGGACGTGCGGCAGACGTCGACGCTGGTCCGCGACCCCGACAACGACCTGTCGAATCTGCAGCAGGCCGCCGGCGTCGACCTGCCGCACACCGTCGTCGAGGTCAGCCGGATGGGCGACCTGGCGCTGATGCTGTCCAATGTGCAGGGTTCCGGCCAGCGGCGCGCCGGGCAGCGGGCGGCGCTCACCCCGCAGTTCGGCGCCTCCATCCAGTTCGTCACGAACTCGGTGAACGCGCTGACCAAGGATTTGCAGCAGGCCGTCGACGACACCAACAGCCCGACGTTGAGCGGCAACCTGGTGACCACGTTGGACTCCTTCCGCCGGGGCGTGGAGGCCATGACCCGCGGCGCCAACCAGGGCGGCAGCCCGGACGCGTCCACCATCGCGACCGCGCAGAGCCAGCTGCAGACCTCGTTGACCGCTCTCTCCGACGTCATCCAGCGCGAGATGGACGGCTTGCTGCAGGACCGGCTCGACGGCATCGCCGCGCGGCGGACCGCCACGCTGGCTGCCGCCGGCCTCATCGTGCTGCTGGTCCTGCTGCTCCTGGTACTGGAGATCCGCGCACGTCACCGCCGGCGTACGGCGATCGGCGGTGGCGCCGCACGCGACCAGTCCGCCCGCAATCCCGGCGCCGAGCGCGGGCACCCGGGCTCGCCCGATCGCGTTCCGGCATACGGCGAGGTCAACCCGACACGGCGGGAGCGGTTCGGTGCTCTTCGGTAGGTTACGCATCCTCGGCAAGCTCGGCCTGCTGGTGCTCGTACCGCTGCTCGGGGTTGTCGCCCTGAGCGTGCCGATCGTCGTCGATCGCATCGGCACTGCCCAGCGGGCCCAGCACAGCGCGAACGTGGTCAAGCTCGCCACCCAGGTCAGCTCCGCGGTGCAGGAGCTCCAGCAGGAACGCCTGCTCTCGGTGGGCTACGTTCTCGGCCTGGTCGACCGGCCGGAGCTGGTGGTGCAGACGGCGCGGGCACAGGACCGCCTCATCCAGCTGGCCCACATGAACGTCGACATCGCGCTGCGCCGGTCGCTGGCCTACGCCACCACGTTGGACGAAACCCGCTCGGGCGTACTCAGCCGCACGATCGAGCCGGATCTCATCGTCAAGAACTTCAGCGCGGCCATCACCCCGATCATCAATCACATCGGCCTCGCCGGGGCAGCGGACCTCACCACCAGCACGGGGCGGCAGATTTACGCGCTCGACCAGGCGCTGCGCACCGACGACCAGATCAGCCAGCTCTCCGCGACACTGGCGAACGCGGCCGCCCTGGGACGCCGGCACCCGGAGCTGATCGGCGAGTTCTCCGCCTCGTTCGTGGAGTTCCAGCAGCTCATCAGGGCCGCGCAGCCGTTCTTCACGGCCGCGCAGTACAAGCTGTACCTCGGCGCGCAGGAGGCCTTCACCTTCCGCGTGGGCCCGGAGTTCTTCAACAGCGCGGTCACCAACCCGAAGGCGGCGATCGACCCGCTGGACATCGAGACGCTGTTCCCGTCGCTGCGCTCGCTGACCGTCCTCGGCGGATTCGTCGAGCGGCGGATCGCGGCCGACGTGAGCACCGCGGCCATCACCAGCCGCAACGCTGCGCTGCGTACGGCGAACCTGATCGGTGGCGGCTCGCTGCTCCTGCTGATCATCGTGATCGCCCTGAGCGTCTTCATGGCCCGCGCGGTCGCCCTGCCGCTGCGCCGGCTGACCGTCTCCGCGGACCGCGTCGCCCGCGCGGCCGAGGCCGAGCTGCAGCGCGTCGCCGACGACGAGGAGGAACACGTCCGTGAAATCCACCTCGACCCGGTCGACGTGGCCGCCCGGGACGAGATCGGCGACCTGGCCCGCGCGTTCGACCGGGTGCAGGTCACCGCGGCCCGGCTGGTGGAACGCCAGGTCGTCGGCCGGCGCAACGTCGCGCAGATGTTCGCGCACGTCGGGCGGCGTACGCAGAACCTGGTCGGCCGCCAGCTGGCGCTGATCGACAACCTGGAGCGCCGGGAGACGGATGCCGAGCGGCTCCGCGAGCTGTACCGGCTCGACCACATGTCGAGCCGTCTGCGTCGGAACGCGGGAAGCCTCGTCGTGCTGTCCGGTGGTGCCGGCGCGAACGAGCACATGGCTCCGCTGGCCCTGTCCGACGTGGTACGGCTCGCGCTGGGCGAGATCGAGGACTACACCCGCGTCGACGTGGACGTGCCCGAGCAGATCATCGTGGTGCCGTCCCTGGTGGCCGACCTCACCCTGCTGCTCGCCGAGCTGATGGAGAACGCCACAGCGTTCTCCCCTCCGCACACCCGGGTCACGGTGACCGTGACCGAGACGCGTTCCGGCGCCCGACTCGCGATCATCGACCACGGTCTCGGTCTCGAGCCGGAGCGCCTCGCCGAGGAGAACGCCCGGTTGACCCACCGGGAACGCCTCGACTTGGCGCCCAGTGAGGTGCTCGGCCTCTTCGTGGTCGGCCGGCTGTCCCGCCGCCACGGCGTCGAGGTCGCGTTGACCGGGACCCCGGACGGCGGCGTCACCGCCTGGGTGGAGTTGCGTCCGGTTCACCTGGTCACGCACGAGGACGCGATTCCGGCCAGCATCCCCGCCGAGGCGATCCCGACGGCCGTCGTGCGCCGGATGCCCGGGCCGTCCCCCATCGCGTCCAGCCGGCGACCGATCGGGGCGACCATGCCGCGCCAGAGCGAGCTCGTGCCCATGCTGGCCGGGGCCGCCAACCGGTCCGCACCGGGCAGTGCCCAACCGTTCGACGCGAACGTGCTCAACCGGGCAACGCGCACATTGCAGGCCGGACGCTCGTGGAACGCGTTCATCCCGGTACGCTCCTCCGCGGCCGAGCTCGAGGCGGTGCCGGCCGACCGGGCGCAGCCGCGCGAGGCGCCCGCGTACCACGAGGCACAGCCGGGTCGCCCGCGGGGCGCCGTGAGTCCCATCGCGGGCCGCGTGCCGATGTCGGGTTACCGCGAGCCGGGCCAGCGGGTGATCATTGATCGGCCCATGGCCATGTCGGCGCCCCCCACCGGGACGGCGCAGGTTCCGGGACAGCGAGCCGAGGAGGAGGCGATCTACCAGCGAACCAACGAGGAGTCGCACCAGCGGCCGGCTTCGCCCGGACCGTTGCGGCGCCGCGTGCCGGGCAGCCAGCTGCCGGCCGAGACCGGACCCACGCCGCCGGCCGAACCGCCGTCCGCGGATGACGCGGTGGCCGCCCGCCGGGCGTTCGACGCGTTCGAGGCGGGCGTCTCCCGGGCCCGGTGGGACGTCGCCGAGACGGACATGTCGTCCCCGCCGGCCGCCGGCCACCCACCCCTGGCGCGGCGCGTCCCGGGTGCCACCCTCCCGATCAGTGAACCGATGAACCCCCACCCACCCGCGACACCGGCCGCACCCCTGGATCCGGACGCCGCCCGAGCAATGGTCGAGCAGTTCGAGTACGGAGTCTCACTCGCGCTGAACGAGACCCAGCCACCACACGAGGGACAACCGCGATGAACTCCCCTTACAGCACCGAGACCGGCCACAGCCGGGACTACGGCTACCCGCAGCTCAGCGCCGAGGCGAAAACCTTCAACTGGCTGCTGGACTCCTTCACCTCCGGTACCGCGGGCGTGATCGAAGCGATCGCCGTCTCATCCGACGGCCTGCTGATGGCGATGTCCGCGATCAAGGACCGCCCGAACGCCGAGCGCCTGGCGGCCGTGGTCTCCGGCCTGACCAGCCTCGCCGGCGGCGCCGCCAGCTGGTACGCGCTGGGCAGCCTGAACCGCGTCATCATCGACATGGCCGAGGGTTACCTGCTGGTCACGGCGATCAGTGCGGGCTCGGTGCTCGGTGTGATCGCCGACCGCAGCGCCAACCTGGGCACGCTGGCGTACGAGATGACACTGTTCGCCACGCGCGCGGGCAGCGCCCTCAGTCCTCGCCTCATCGCGGAATTGAAGAACGCCGTCCAACAATGACGTATCCGCCCGACCCCGACGATCCGGAGCCACCGGCTGGGGCCGGCGTCCGGCCATTCCTGCGGACCTCGTCGCCGTGGCCGGGCGAACCCGAGCCGGAGATTCTGCAAGCGGGATCGCCCGGTGAGGAGACGACCACGCTGCGCCCGTTCGTCATCACCGCCGGGCGGGTGTCCGGGCCGGACGCCGATATCGGGCTGGAAACGCAGGTCACCGCCCGTCCGGATGCCGTGGTGAGCCGGTTGTCGCCGGAGAAGCGGGCGATCGTGGCGCTCTGCGCCGAGCCGCTGTCGGTGGCCGAGATCTCGGCCCGGCTCGGGCTGCACCTCGGCGTCACCCGCATCCTCGTCGGGGATCTGCGGGCGGACGGCCACCTCGACGTCCACGTGCTGGACAACGATTTCCCCGACCCTGAGACCATCATGCGAGTGATCCGTGGACTTCGAGCCATCTCCTGACCGCATCGTCGGCACGGCGCGGGTGCCGACCGAGCCGCAGGCCGCAGCTCCGCCTGTACCCGTCAAGATCATCGTGGCCGGCGGCTTCGGTGTCGGAAAGACGACAACGGTCGGGGCGATCTCCGAGATCTCACCGTTGACCACCGAGGCCGAGATGACCCTCGCCTCGGTCGGCATCGACGACCCAGGGCAGGCGGCCCAGAAGACCACGACCACCATCGCGATGGACTTCGGCTCCGTGACGATCGACCGCACGCTGAAGCTCTACCTGTTCGGTACGCCGGGCCAGTCCCGATTCGCGTTCATGTGGGACCACCTGGTCCAGGGCGCTTTGGGGGCACTTGTCGTCGTCGATACGAACCGGATTGATGACTGTTATCCCGCAGTGGACTATTTCGAACGCGCGAAGCTGCCGTTCGTCGTGGGCGTGAACATGTTCGACGGTCAGCTCGGCTACCAACTCGACGAGGTGCGCTGGGCCCTCGCCGTACGCGATGACGTGCCGGTCGTCTCGTATGACGCACGCCGCCGCGCGTCCGTCCGGGACGCCCTGCTCGTGGTGCTGGACCGGGCGCTGGATCGAGCCATCAGGATGACGGCTCAGTAAGCTGAGCGATCGGTAACACAGGTACGCGGTTCCCAAATCGGCCCTGGAGCGGGCACAGTTGTACGGGCAACTGTCGGACGGAGGGACGGGTACGTGCGAGGCGGACTGGACGACGCGCTGGAGAAGCTTGCGCGCCGTGACGAGCTGCGCCGCCGCACCGCCGGGGAGGCCACAGGCACCCCGCCTGCGGTTCAGGAGCTCGTCGAGGCGATCGCCGCGGTCGTGGGGCGTAATCCCAAGCTCACCGTGACCGTCGGCGTCGAGGGCGCGGGCGACCCCACACTGCTGCACTTCACCTACGAGGACGGTGTCGTGCACGTCAGCGCCGATCGCAGTGTCGCGTCGCGAGCGGCCGAGGCGACTCCCGGGCCCCGGCACGCCGACTTCGATTTCGACATCGAGCTCGACGACCCGGCGGAGGAGGAGCCGTCCCAGCCGCACTCCGCGACGTCGGACGTCGGGCAGGACACCCGGCGGATCAGCTACGACGACCGGAACCGGTACGACCCCGGCACGGGGTACGCCACCTCGGGGTCCTCGGCCGCCCCGGCGTACCCCGAGCACATCCTCTACGCCGAGCACCCGTACGAGGGGCAGCGGCGGTACATGGACCCACCGGCATCCGCACCCCGGTCCACGCCGCCCGAGCCCACGCGGTACGCGCACGCC
>Ga0081539_10004936_pt1 | contig 14197 bp, 35 predicted proteins | sample TabmetS4T2R2_FD_71023 | JGI IMG/M metagenome (GOLD analysis project Ga0081539, IMG submission 71023) | Tabebuia heterophylla rhizosphere microbial communities from the University of Puerto Rico - S4T2R2 | ecosystem: Host-associated > Plants > Roots > Rhizosphere ...
CGGCTTGCACCGTGCCGCGTGGATGCCAAGGCCCTGTGCGCGAGCCTGCGCCTCCAAGGGCAGGTATTCGCGGCTATAGCGGGTAAAATTCCACGCCATGCCCTGACGCACCATCTCGGCGCCGACGTCGATCCCATCGGCGTAGCAGGTCGCCACGGTTCGTCCGTACCTGTCGATGGCGATCGGCACGCAGGCGACTGTCTTGCCCTCTACCAGGCCCCGCAGGACGCCTGCAGCGTATTGCCCGGCCATCCAGCCGTCGCAGGACTGGGCGAGCTCGGGCGCGTCTATGCCGTGAATCCGGATCGCCTTGCCGTTGAGTTTGATCGTGTCGCCGTCCACGACAGTCTGGGCCTGTGCAGGCAATGCCAGCAGGGCGAACGCGGCAACAAGCCATCTCGCTACCTCACTCATGCCCTGCCTCCGGGATGGGAAACGCAATAAAATTAGCCATATTCACTCTTGCGTCTGTCGCGATAACGCGACATACTCCACTCATCGGTTCGGCACTCAGGCCGGCCGGAATGGGCAAGGAGGCCCGGAGATCATGGTCCGCTTGATCAGCAGCCAACGCCACCGCAGCGACGAGATCATCGCCGAGAAGCGCGAGATGAAGGATTACGGCGTCTCCGTCTCCCCAGTCTTCGATCTCTTCGGGGAGCAGGTCCAGTTGGTGCTTGACGGGCATCATTCCTGGGACGCCGCCATCCTGGACGGTGTCGAGCCGCAGATTTGTGAACTGTCCGTGCGCGACAGCGACAAGATCGCGCTGCTGCTCAAGGGCGACATCGAGGATTTTCTGCAGGCCACCTACATTGACAGCGACTTGTACGACATCCGCACCGGGGAAGATCTGTGATGACCCCCGCCCTCCTCCGCGAGATCGGCGAGGCCCTGGATGGGCGCTGGTGGATACGCCGCCAGGCCGCCCGCAGGGGCGTGGCAGCGCGCACGGTGGAGCGATGGGCCTCCGGGGCATCCCAGATGCCGGAGGCCATCCCAAGCGAGCTTGTGGCCGATCTGGATGCCAAGATCTCAGAACTCCGGGCGCTGCGTAGAAAGCTGAGATCATAGAACTGGCTCGCTCACTCCGTTCGCTCCACAGGCGGACCTGCATCTGATGCAAAAGGGAGGTCATGGGCGACGATTCCCGGCCTCGTCCGTCTTGAAGGAGCGCATTCGGCGCGGCTCTTCTCGGGCGCTGGGAGTCGTGTCCAGCAGGCGCAACTGCCCAAAGCCGTCAAGCACCACATGGTGCCAGCGGTTCGGCATCAACGTCTTGCCGGCAAGAAACCAATCCAGACGCTCGTCACTCATTGCATGCGACCCTTCTTCAGCGCCGCCCGAGCCACGGCGCGAATCCTGCGCCATTCGCTGCGGCTGACCATGCAGAACTGCGTGTCAGTTACCTTGTTGCCGTCGAGGTCGCGGCCGTAGTCAAACTGCGGCTTCATCTTCAAAATCTTCTCTGCGTCGCTCATGCTGCCTCCGCTTGCTTCGGGGATTCGGCCGTTGATTTTTCAGAATCTTTTGCGTGTTTCACATGGAACTTTCGCCGCCGATTGCCGCCATGCGCCCCGTAACGCTTGCGTCTGGTTTCCCATGATCGCTTGCGCGCGGCCGAGAGTTTGGGATTGGTCATTCGGCAGCCTGCTTCATCGCTGCCTCGCTCGCCCAGTCGGCGCGGATCTGATCAAGCTGCTGCTTCCACGCCTCGGGATCTGCCGGCGGCGGTCCGAACTTCACGTTCCGCGCGCTCGTCACGGCCCGCTGATCGCATTCAGCGATCTGATCGGTCGTCAGCAGGAGCCGCGTATATTCGGGCGCCAAAGTCTCAGCCAAACACCTCGCCAGCGAGCTACAGGCGCCGTAGACGGCCAGCGGACGAGCAGCCCTGATCTTGGCGCCCTGTCCCGCCGCCCATTCGTCGTAGAGTTTCCGGGCGCGGGGCGTCACCGGCTGCACTCCACCAGGGCCTGCCGAATCATCTTCCGGCCGCGCATGCGCTTGTCGCACTCGGCCTTCAGTTCCGCCCACGTCGGCCAGAACTCCTCGCGATTCGCCCAGCCGTCGACGGCAGCCACGACGATGTCAGCGGGATAGGCTGCCAAGCGTTCGGTGTAGGCACCGGCCATCAACTCCACGTCGACACCGTCCCGAGCACGGTGCGCCGTCAGCACGCGCAGTTCGGCTAATTTGCGGGCTGCCAGCGCGGGGTCGCACGGATCGCAGAGATCCATCAGGTTCGCCAAGCACTGGCCAACGAGCGCCCGATCGGCGCCGGCACGGACCTTGACGCCCGTGATGTTGACGCCTTCAAAGCCGTGGTCACCGATGATGCTGGCCTCCCCCCATACGAGCAGCGGCGCGAGCGAACGCTCCAGCATCGCCGCCTGTGCCGGTAGATCGAACACCGCCAAGGGGCCTCTTTCGGTCCGCATCGGTGTTGCACCAGACACGCCACCGCCGCTCCCAGCCGGGACCAGTCCGCTTCTCGTTTCGTCCTCGGCCTTGGGTGAAGTAGTCGCAGAATGCTTCTGCTGTGCTCGTTGGATCGAGTCCCTTATCGCCGGCATAGTCCCGGCAAGCGGGCGAGGGCTGCCAGTCGGTGGTGAGTTTGTGTCGGTCATCGTCGGCGCCTTTAGCGGTTCTCTGACGGTTAGATGATGGTTCTGATGGTTCGACTCCCACCGTGGGAGGGGTAAGCTCCACCGTGGGAGGGGCCCCCTCCCGCCTTGGGAGGGGTGGCGCTCGCGTTGGGAGGGGTCCCGATTTGGGAGGGGTCCCAACGTGGGAGGGGGAACGGCCTATGTTCAGGCGGTAAATGTCGGAACTACCCGCGCGGGGCTGGCGCTCGACCAGGCCGAGGTCAACAAGCCGCTGGATGGCTCGGCGCATCGTGTTGTCGCTGCAGCCTGCGCCCTTCGCCAGGGTGCGGATTGACGGCCAGCATGCGCCGCCCTCGTCAGCATAGTTGGCGAGCCCATTGAGGGCTGCCTTGGCTGCCATGTCCGGCAGCTCAACCGCGAAAGACCATGTGAGCGCCTGCACGCTCATTGAGCCTTCCCCTTTCTGCGCAGCAGATGCCGAGCGATCAGCAGCTCGGGACGGCCACCGCGAGCGAGCGCGGCTTTCAACGCGACCTTTCGGGCCAGCGCGCCGATTGAGCGAAAGGCTTTCTTGCGGGCCATTTATGCCGCCCTCGCCTGCCGTACGCAGTCGGCTGCCGCATGGACCTCGATCAGGACTGTGGGCTCAGCACGGCCACGCCAGACGCGAAGCCCAATGACGTGCTTGTCGTCATCGATGCGCTGGCTGCCTACGAGCGCGTCCAGCAAAGGTTTTACGGCGTTGTCAATGTCGAGTCGGCAGCGCGCCGGCAATGTGATGTCGACGATGATCTCTCCGCCGATGCGGCGATCGGCGCGCACCGTGGCCCAGATGGTCTTGATCGCGGCTTCCCGCCAACCGGCGTAGACCTTGGTCTTGAGCCGCCCCGGCAGATTCTTCTTTGACATGGCGCGCATGGCCGGCGACACGTTGACGAACAGCGCATTCACGCTCGGCGGCACCGGGATCTCGACGGAGAAGGTCATTCACGTTCCTTCGCCAGCTCGGCCGTGACGTGGTCGCGCAGCTTCTTCCAGGCTGCCGTGCGATGGCCGCCACGAGCGCGCTGGTAGGCCAGCATCAGCTTCTTGTGCGTCGGGCTAGTCGCCCTGCGTGCGATCTGTCGCTTGTTCATGGTGGCCTCCTGAAGTGATTGCCCCGGTTCCCACGGGGCTGCCGGTACACCCCCGGCTGGGTGCGGTGGTCAGAGGATACCGGCGATGCTGCCTTCCAGGCTGCGCGCGCGGCTGACCTCGGCATCAAGGCGACCGATCAGATGTTTGATCGAGCCGATGGTGCCGGGCTGGGGCTCAGGTGCCTCGGGGGCGTCCCCGATCACGCGGTTGCCCAGCGTTGTCGGCGCCTGCAAGAAGCGCGCGATGCGATTCTCGGAGTCATCGTTCGTCATCGACAGACGGCGCACGAGGTCGCCCAGGCTGGCGCTGATCGACTCCATCTCCGTCATGGGCCTGTCGGGCTGCGCTTTGCCCACGACGGTCTTCTGGTTGCCCGCATAGCCGAGGCTGCTGCCTGCGCTGATGCCAGCCGGATACGTTGACGCTGCTTCCATCTTCTCTCTCCTGTTAGGTCGAGACGCCTGTGATGTGCGCCATGCGGCGTCCCGACTTGATGTCACGGACATGGCGCTCACTGATTCCGTAATCCGCCGCGATAGCGACCTTGCGCCGGCTGTCGGCGGCAATTGCTTTGACCTGCTCGTCGGTGATCTTCCGGAAGCGCGCAGGACCGAAGAAGCTTCTCGTCCGCCTTCGCCTTCAGGGCTTCCGCTTCGGGCAGCCGTCCGTCATCGGTCAGACTCCCTCTGTGTTCGGGGTTGGGGTGGCTTCGCTGCGCTCAGCGGCGGACCCTGGCGGGCGCATAGATGCCTTGGCGAGAGCGCACGCATCAGATACGAGGGATGGAAGCGGCGACGCCGGCATCCGTCGATAGAGCGGCACGCACTCAACGCCATCCATGTCGAGAAGCCGCATCGCTTCCGCCATGGTCTGCGCGCTGTAGCCGTGCGGTCCGTCGTTGTGCAGCGAGAGTATGGCCATTCCCTCGCGATGCCACGTTGCGCCGCTATGCGCTCTCCATCCAATGAGCCACGCGAGGTGGATGCCGGGCATGCGGTCGCGGTCAACGCCGGCAGTCGGAAGCCACTCAGTCATGGCTAACCTCGATGCGCGCGTGCTGCCGACAGAACAGACCGCCAAGACCATGGCCGCTCTTCCGCTTGCAGCGCATCAGATGAACGCCGAGGCTGCCACGGCCGGCGTATCCGGCGCATTGACCCGGCGTCCACGGCTTGCTCTCGTGATCCTCGAAAAAGCACTCGTAGTGGCGCGCCTTGATGCGCTTGATCTCGGCGCACTCCTGCTTGCCAAGGTCCGCCCGCGAAGCGCCGTCAGGCGCGGAGCCACCTCTACTCATCCCGCATTCTCCATGGGGCGGGAGGGGGTGGGGTCGAGTCTTTCAATCAGATGCTGGACGTGAACGCCGCGAACGATTCGGCAGTCGAATGCATCGTCCGACATGGACAAGACCATCTCGGCCTCAGCCTTCTGGCGCTCAGCATGGGCGCGCAGCCTCCGGATGATCTCCGCGCGCGTCAGCCGGCCATATTCCATCAGGCCTGCGCCCGGGTGGCCTGGAACCGAGGCGACGGTCATGATCTCGCTCATGCTGCGCCTCGCAGGCCGGCGGCCGACTCAGGCGGCGGCCCGAAGAAGTCAGGCCGCAGAACATGTCTTGAGATGCCAGTAATGCGCTCGACATCAGGAACCCGCTTCACGGGAACCTCGATCCACTGCGAGATCGCGCTCGGGAAGATGCCCAGTGCTTTGGCTAGGCCCTTGAGCCTGCCTCGTTCGGCGTCGAGCCATTCACGGAGGTGTTCCATGCCCCCCAGTTTAAGTCCAGATGAATGTAAGTCAAGATTAAATATAATCTGGGCTGCATGGCCAACCGGTCACCGAATCTTGATCCTGTCGGCATGGCCAAGAAACGACATGAAAACGAGATCCGCGTGGCAACATTCCTGAAGCAGTGGCGAGACCACCGCCACCTGACTCAGGAGAAGCTGGCTGAAAAGGTCGGCGTCTCAACGTCCGCCATTTCGCAGTGGGAGAGCGGACAACTGGGATTTAGGGGCGCATCCTTGGCAAAACTCGCAGATGCGCTAGACTGCACACTGCCTGAGCTGCTGACCTACGATCCCACGCGCGAGGACAGTTTCTGGCCTCTGTTTCAGAAGGCGGAAAAGCTCGGCGGCGCAGCCAGGCGGCACATTTGGCAGATCATGAAAGCCGCTCTAGAGCCTCCAACGAACGGATGAGGATGAACCCGTTCTCATGATCGACGTGGGCGGTCCATGCGCTTCCGTGAAGCGCGGCGAGGGCGGCCCTTAGTTCGCTTAGCGCGTCCTCTACCCGACCTTCTGGGGCTTTTTCCACAGCCCTGTCGCATGCCGTTGCGGCAACTCCGGTAAGACCTCCAAGCATAACGCGCCGCCTAACCGACTGACCGCCAAGCTTAAAACCGCTCGCCATTGCCTTGCCCCCTAGGTCTGGCTGGGAAATATTACAACACACTGAAGTGGGTCGGCGAAAGTCCATTATCGCACAAAGCTTGCGGTTTTCTTGATGCGCGCGTCACGCTTTTATGCACACTTTAATCTGAGATGAATTTTATCTTGACTTAACTTCATCTGGACTTATACTCGGCCCCAGACACAAGGGAGCCGCAGATGAACGCCGACGAGAGAGAAGAAGCCGCCAAGATTTGGACCGAGGCGCGCGCCGCCGCCGAACAAGCGGCAAAGGCTGAGAACGACGGCCTGCCGCCCGAGAGCAAGCGCGGGTTCGATGTCGGCTTCGCGTGGATCACGATCCGGCCCGCGCGTGGCCCGCTCGTCTCCTTCCTGAAGCGCGCCGGCATCGGCCGTGCTGGCGGCTACGGCAGCGGCGGCTACGGCATCTGGTACGGCGACCTGCATAACGAGCCGACGCAGAGCGTGGATGTTCACGTGGCCGCGGTGCGCGCTGCAACCGAGGTGCTTGTGCGCCACGGCATCGATGCTTCGTTTTCGTCGCGCCTCGACTGATCACCCCCTAACCGCCCGCACCCCCACAGGGAGAGGATGAGATGGAAGAGAATAGAGGTGGATCGCCGAGAGGCGATCAGGCGGACTTGCAACCCACACTGGAATCAAGGGGCGGCGAACTCAAGCGCGGCGCTTCACTCGGCTTTGTGGGCGGTCTCTTAGAAGTCCGCACCGAAGGATACGGCCGCAAAAACGGCAGCGGCACTTTCATCTTCAAGGAAGATGAGCTGGTATGGGGTGACGGTGAGGATCATGGGCTGCTCTTCAGCAAACTACTGCCCAGCGAGATCGCATCCATCCGGGACTTTCTGAACAAATATCTTCCTCCCGCCGACTCACCAACCGTCGAAGAATTGCAGGCAATGATCTTGGACGTTCGCCGCGAACCGGGCGTATGGCGCGCCGACGTGCAGGCAAAATTGCTTGCCGAGAAGATACACGCCGCCCTCTCCAAGTCCCGCACGGAGAGGGAAGAGGAAGTGACGCGCTAACGCGCGTGGGCGGACCCCGGCAAACGCAGGAATCAACTGGAGGCATCAATGAAGGACGAAACCCTAGCCAGCATGGGCAAGCTGCTCGACAAGGAGATGCCGCGCGACGCCGTGCACATCGCCTGCGCGCCGGTCATTGCTGCTGTGCCGCTTAATCCGGGCCAGCATGTCGGCCTGCTGCCAGATGGCGCTGCCGCGCTCGGCGCCGAGACCATCGGCATTATCGACCCGTATCTGCGGCAGACGGTGAGGCCCGGCGAGCGCTGCTGGCTGTTCCTCTATCCGGGCTCGATCACGTCGCTCAAGCATCTCTGGACGCATCCGGCGTTCACGGCCGACACGACGGCTCCGGTCGACCCCAAGGCGGCTTCGGAGAAGTGGCTGCGCGATTACGCCGAGCACTTCGACATCTCATACGGGCGCCTGATGGAGGCCGCTGCCGAGTGGCTGAACGCCGACGAAGACAACGAATGGGTCGTGCTCAATTTCGACACGCCCAGCGAAGCCTACAACGAAGGCGCCAAGGAATTCTGGCGCCACTACGAGGTGATGACCGGCCGCACGGCGAAGGACACCGAACGCACCTTCTTCACCTGCTCGTGCTGACCATGACGCACTCCTCCCGGCCAAGGTCCGCCCGCGTAGTGAGCGAAGCGAACGAGCCACCCCCACCATCACTGAAAGGAACGACACAATGCCATTCGATCAAGTGAACTTCACCCTCCCCGCCGTCGAGACTGACGAGGTGCTGCGCGAATTGATCGCGGCCCGCTCTCGGATCGAGCATCCCGACAGGTGGACGCAAGGTCATTGCTACTACGAAGGAGCGCGCTGCGCGATCGGCGCAGTTTATGAGGCCACCCAATCTTGGGTTGGCCGTGTTCCTGCCGACGCCCGCACTCCAGCGCGAGAAGAAGCGATGGCCCTGCTGGCGCCGGCTCACACTCGGCTGAGCATGTCCTGTGCGCATCTCTGGATTTCTTCCTTCAACGACACGCACACCCACGCCGACGTGCTGGCCCTGTTCGACCGCGCCATCGCCGCCCGTCGTGCGGAGATCGGGAGCGCCTGACCATGTCCACCCTATCCCCCACCGTCGCGGCTGCGGATGGATTCGTCGTTGTCCATCGCTGGAAGAATGCCGCCAACCCGCACGCTGGCCGCTGCTTCGATGAGTACAGGAGCCTCGAAAACGCTGTCGCCTTCTATCGGTCCCTCGGAGGCGGCGGTTGGTCGGACCACGAGCCGATCGGCATCTTCGCATCCAAGGGCGGTCTGCCCGTCCACGACGGAGCCATCCCCCAGGACGTGATCGACGCCGTCATCCCCGGCCGCGCTCGCTCCATCATCGGCACCGTGTACTGCCAGAACTCTCCAGAGAACTGCCGCACTCGTGAACGCCGACACGCACAACAGGAAGCCGAGTTGGACGACTTCATCGCGAGGGTAGCATGAACTGGGCCGACAAGATGTGGGCAGACGCAATCGCGGTTGCCCGATCCATTACCGAGACCCCTGAATACAAGGCACACCTCGCCGCGGTTGTCGCCCGTCGCCGTGCCGTTCGTGATGCGCAGGAGGCCGAAGACCGCCGCAAGCGTGATGCCGACGAAGAGCGCAAGAGGGCGGCGTGGGCATATGACCGCGGCGGCTGCGGCGATGAATGTACGCGGTTTGGAATCATGGACGGCTGCAAGCCCCACTGTCCGGTCTTCGTTCGCGGCGAGTGTCCGATCCAGGCTGACAATGAAGAAGCATTCGCGAGCAAGCCATGACGCCCCTTACGCACTCCTGCCCGCCAGGGTCCGCTGCGAACGAAGTGAGCCACCACCCTTCTGAAGCCGCATTCTGGGAACGGCAGAAGCAACTTCCCCACGGCCCTGAGCGCCCTGAGTACCGCCCTATCCCGGTATGGCGGATCGTCGGCGGGTTCGTCCTGGCTGCCGCTCTGGTCGTAATTGTGATCAGCGTGGCGCGGGCCGCTGAGCCTCGCGTCTGGCAAATCTGGGACGTGTCCGCCGACAGGGCCTATCACCCTCACAAGTTCACGAGCCCGACAGCCTGCAACACCGATATTGCCGGCATCAAGGATGGATCGGGTCGCCGCCTTGCGTGTGTGAAGATCGTCAAGACCAACGGAGAATAGCATGCCCGCCACACAGACCAAAGAGCCGACGATGGAGATCGAGTTCACCTGTCAGCCGACCGGCGCGATGCCCGCCATCCCTGACCAGGTCTCGCCGCCAGCGGTTGCTCACCAGTCGGAGGCCGCCGCTCTTGGCGACTTCCTGCAGCGCGCCGCCAGTGATCCCCGCGTGGACATCGACAAGCTGGAACGCCTGATCGCGCTGAAGAAGGACATGGAGGCAACGGCCGCCCAGCGCGAGTTCGACAGCGCCATGCGGGACGCGCAGCGCGAGATGGACCCAGTTCGCGCCGACGCCAACAACCCCCAGACCCGGAGCAAATACGCCAGCTATCACGCCCTGGATGAAGCCATCCGGCCCATCTACACGAAGCACGGCTTCAGCGTGACTTTCAATCTGGGGAGGGACGCCCCGGAGAACTTCGTCAACGTCATCTGCAAGGTCGCGCACAGCAGCGGGCACCGCGAATATCACGACGTGCCGATGCCGGCGGACGGCAAGGGCGCGAAGGGCGGCGAGGTGATGACCCGCACGCACGCCACAGGGGCGGCCATCACTTACGGCAAGCGCTATGGGCTGGGCATGGCCTTCAATATCGCCGTCAGCTTCGATGACGACGGCAACGGCGCATCGGCCAGCAAGCCCGTCTCGCGCGGCGTCCCGGCCGAAGATCGCCACCTGCTGAAGGACGGCGAGACGCGGTCGGCCTACCGGATGGACAAGATCAAGAAGGCCCGCGACGGCGGTTGGCGCGTCACGAACACGACGCCCAAGGGCAAGCGCGACCAGATCTATGACTACCTCGACATGGCTGAGACCATCGAGGATGTCGACGCCATCATCAACCATAACACGCAGGCCATTGCCGAGACCGGCGAGGCCACCCGCATCGACGCCGCAGCCGACAAGATCAAGGCGTGGATCGTAGACAACACCGAGGACTGAGGCCATGAGCATCACCGAGCGCCGCAAGATCGTGCTGGGGAGCGAGACACACCGGAAGTTCGTCGGCTCCCTGGTGGCGTCGCTTGAGCGCGGTTGGCTGGTCACGCTCGACCCGCCGCGGCGCTCGCTACCCCAGAACGACACCCTGCACATGCTGATCAGCGATGCGGTTACCGGCGGGCTCTCCACCGACGACGGTCGGCGCCTGACCTTCAGCGAGGCCAAGGTGGCGCTCGTGTCGGCATGGATGATGGAAGAGGGGCAGGATTCCGACATCGTAGCATTCAGCGGCCACGCGGTGCAGCTCCGACGCTCCACAACGGAACTGTCGAAAGCCGAATGTGCCCGGCTGATCGACTTCATCATGGCGGCGTGCGCCCTCCGCGGAATCGTCGTCCGCGATCCGGGCGAGATGGCCAATGTCGTCCCCTTGAGGACGGACAATGCGTGAGCGGCGCGAGTTCTCCAGAGTAATCAAGGCGCAGATCGTCCACCGGGCGGCAATGCCGGACGGGCGCATCAAGTGCGAGGGCTGCGGCCTGGTGCTGGGGAAGAAGGTCTACCACATCGACCACACGCTTCCCGAGGGGCTGCGCGCCGACAAAACCAAACCGCTCACCGCCGCTGACGGGAAGCTGCTGGGCTGGGATTGCTGCCATAAGCCGAAGACCGCCGCCGATGTGCGCCAGATCAGGAAGTCCGATCGGCAGCGCGACAAGATCGGCTTCGGCATCCGCTCCACCCGCAACCTGATCCCGGGCAGTAGAGGAACGCGATTCAAGCGCCGCCTGGACGGCACCACTGTTTTGAGAGAGGCAACATAGATTGAGCTCGCGCGCAGGTGCCGCGCCCTTTGGTTTCTAACACACAGGAGTGAATGCAATGGCTAAGAGTGACTATCGGAGACCCGCCGACTATCAGATCAACGAGCATTTCCGCTGCCGTTCTTGTGGTCGCGAGACCGAGCAACCGAGCATCTACGGCAAGCCCGAGACGTGTTCCTGCGGCGGCCCCCTCGACTACATCGGCGAGAGCTATCCGGCAAGCTCCGACGACTGGCACGAGGAGCGCGACGACGTGAACGACGATTTCCGTAATCGATATCGCTGATTGATTCCTACGCCAGCCCCAGTCCGCCCGCGAGTGTAATCACAAGCCACATAAGGATTCCCCACCATGAGCACAGAGATGAGAAAGGCGTTGGAGAAGGTCCGCGTCGAACTGGCCCAGCTCGTGCCGGACCCGGAGGACCCAGATTTCTCTAAGGCGTGTCCAAATCCGGCGGATCGGGAATGCCTGATGGAGGCATACGAGGTAACGCGCGCCGCCCTCGCCTCCCCACCAGGGGAGAGGACGGGAGAGGTGGACGCGGAAACCGTCATCGCCTTCCTGCGAGGTTCCGGCCCTCTGGAAGGCGTGTGGTTTGGTGACAAGCACCCGACTGAGAAGGGCGCTTTCTGGTGGCGCAAGTATCTCGCCTCCCTCACCCCACAGTCGAGCGGACGCGATGCGTGGCGGACAATCGAGAGCGCGCCGAAGGATGGGCGTTTTCTGATCGGCGGTCCTACGATCACCGGCAACACTCCGTGGCGCATCGAGATCGTGTCCTACCGCGATCGACATGGCGTTCCCATCTTTGGGCACGACAGTTTTTCGGCCACGCACTGGCAGCCTCTTCCATCCCCACTCGGAGGAGGGACAGAGGGGGAAGGGTAGAGTTCACTTCGTATCGCTCGATAGACGAAAGTTACAACTAGCAACGGAGCCTTCTGCAATGACTGATCAGACCGTCCCTGTCGATAGCGACGAACTCAGGGAATTGGCCCCCGCGATGGGCGATACGAAGATCGCGCCCGCCCATGGCATCGCTGCTATCGCTCTAAGCATGGCCATGAAATATCACGGCATGATGATGATCCCGGACGGCCTGACCTATCAGCAATACAAGATGGAAGGCCGGAACATCCGCGAGATCGGCTTGGCCGACGTGTTCGACACGGCGATCCAGATTGAAAAACATCTTCTGGCTTCCGCTGATCGCATCGCCAAACTCGTGGTCGAAGCGCTCGTTGTTGCCGTCGAAGACGACCCAGAGCCGCCTGAAGCAGAAAGGTGACGCCAGCAAGACGGACACGGTTGTCGAATGAGCGATACGAAGTGAACTCCCTCGCGCGATTACACGCGAGCGGGCAGACCTTGGCAAAGAGAGGAATCAATGAGCGGCGATAAGATCATGGAAGCTTTATTCGGTCATCTGCCGCCGGCCGGCAGCGAGTGGAGTATCGGCAGCCAAGCGCGATGGCTGCGATGCGCGGCCCACGCCATAGTGCTTCTCTACCCGTCTTCTCACGACGGCGATCAACTGCTGATCCGAGCCGTTGAAGGTTCGAGTTTGCGCGTCACAAAAACGACGCCGGTAGGGCGCGCCTCTTTCCTGTACGGCAGCGAAACCGTGCGGGCTGTCATTGTGCTGGATCAGTGCGGCGACCTCTCTGCCTACGTGGCTCAAGGTTTGGAGCGCGACCTTGCCGCCCAAGGATCGTGCCCCGGTGAAGCCATGCGCCGCCTGCGCGCCCTTGCTGTTGCGGACATTGCGGTAAGCCAAGAACTTGGTGCCGAAGTGCCGGTAGCGCCGCCTCATGTGTTTGGCTGGTACGAACTTGCGAAGGACGAGCCATGACGCACTCCTCTCGCCAGGGTCCGCCCGCGCAAGGAGCGCAGCGACTGGAGCCACCCCAATTCGACATCGAGGAAGCCCAAGCCCATTTGCTGAAGGCATGGCGCGACAATGTCGAGGATATCATGCTCGGCAAAGACATGCTTGCCTGCGCAATTGCCTCCCTCTCCCATCTCTCCCAGCGGGTAAAGGAGATGGAGGAGGAGACCGCGCGCGTTCTCGAGGATCGCGCCCGCTTTCCCGACAGGCCGGACTTTGTCGGCAACATGATCGCCGCCCACATCGGCAATCTGAAGGCCGGCAAGGAATCGGCAGACCAGCATGCACGCCGAGCGATGGACCGCGCCGACAGCAAGCAGCGGACGATAGACGCGCTCCGATCTGCAATGCGCGAGGCCGATAAGGTCGCGTGTAGGCACCGCCGCGGGGCTGCCGGCGAAATGCAGGCCATCATCCGCCGCGCACTGGGAAAAGAGCATGAGTGAGGACGACGACATCAAGCAGCGTGTCGACACGCTGAAAGCGCTTCCCGGCTATCCATGGGTGCCGTGTCCGATCTGCAATGGTGGACCGGAAGGATGCTGCCATACGTTCCCGGAGCGCGCCCGCGCCGCCATCCCCGGACTCGTGCTGCCGATCGACATCGGAGACCGCAACCCATGACCCCTTCCAAGCCCAGGCCCGTTCGGGAGATCACGTCGGACCGCCTTTGCCGATGCACGGCGTTCTGCATCGAGTCGACAAAGGACACCGGGCGCATGTGCTGGCTGGACGCCAAACGCAACGGAGTCCGCATCCTCCCATCCCGTAGGAAAGCGAAATGAGCGACCATCAGGAAGGCCAGAACGTGCCCTACAGGCGCAAGCGCTACCCACTGGGGCCGGGCGGCCGACAGAGCCTTGACGGCCTCCCCACGGCCGAGGATCTGGCCGCGGCGGCCCAGCGCCACAGGGGCGACGATGCCGATCGGTTCACGCTCTACACACCCGAGCAGATCGAGCGCGAAACCCGCAACGTCCGCCTGGACATCGCCTTCGGCCACGGGCCAGATGATCCGGGCGCGGTGATCAAGATTCGCGACCAAGCCGAGATGATAATGGCCTGCATGCGGCAGATTATTGAATTGACGCGCAAGCATGACGCTGGGTCAATAAACCAGCGGATCGAGTGCCGGCGCGAAGCGGCGTCGCTCGGCGCGAGGCTGACAATGTTCAATGGCAAG
>Ga0081539_10004937_pt1 | contig 14196 bp, 11 predicted proteins | sample TabmetS4T2R2_FD_71023 | JGI IMG/M metagenome (GOLD analysis project Ga0081539, IMG submission 71023) | Tabebuia heterophylla rhizosphere microbial communities from the University of Puerto Rico - S4T2R2 | ecosystem: Host-associated > Plants > Roots > Rhizosphere ...
GTCTCGGGATGTCGACCTGCCGTTGGCCGCGGCGCACTTCTTCTACTACGCAGGGTGGGCCGACAAGCTCGAGTACGCCTTCCCGAACCGCACGCCGCGCCCACTAGGAGTCGCCGGCCAGGTCATTCCCTGGAACTTCCCGCTCCTCATGCTGTCGTGGAAGATCGCCCCGGCCCTGGCGGCGGGCAACACCGTCGTCCTCAAGCCGGCCGAGACGACGCCGCTGACCGCGCTGCTCTTCTGCGACGTGCTCCGCCAGGCCGAGCTACCGCCCGGCGTGGTCAACATCCTCACAGGCGACGGGCGCGCGGGCGCTGCGGTCGTGAAGCACCCGGACGTGGACAAGGTCGCTTTCACCGGGTCGACCGAGGTGGGGAAGGAGATCCAGCGTGCTGTGGCGGGCACGGGCAAGAAGCTGACGCTCGAGCTCGGCGGCAAGGCGGCGAACGTGGTCTTCGACGATGCGCCCCTCGACCAGGCCGTCGAAGGGATCGTCAACGGGATCTACTTCAACCAGGGCCACGTCTGCTGCGCGGGATCCCGGCTCCTCGTCCAGGAGTCGATCTACGAGCAGGTGATAGCCAAGCTCAAGCGGCGGATGGGGACGCTCCGTGTCGGCGATCCGCTCGACAAGAACACCGACGTCGGCGCGATCAACTCGAAGGCCCAGCTCGAGAAGATCGCGGAGCTCGTGGCGGCGGGTGAGGAGGAGGGGGCCGAGATCTACCAACCGCCGTGCCGGCTGCCCGAGAAGGGGTGGTGGTTCGCTCCGACCGTGTTCACGAACGTGGCGCAGAGCTACCGAATCGCGCAGGAGGAGATCTTCGGGCCGGTGCTGTCGGTGCTGACCTTCCGCACGCCCGACGAGGCTGTGCAGAAGGCGAACAACACGCCATACGGGCTGTCGGCGGGCGTGTGGACGGAGAAGGGCTCGCGGATTCTCGCGATGGCCCAGCAGCTGCGCGCCGGCGTCATCTGGGCGAACACGTACAACCGCTTCGACCCCGCGTCACCGTTCGGCGGCTACAAGGAGTCGGGTTTCGGCCGCGAAGGCGGCCTCCACGGCCTCGAGCCCTACCTGCGATTCGAATGACGCCCGAGAGACGTATGGGGCCACCCCGAACCACCACCCGCTTCGAGCGTATCGCCGGAAGGGTCGCGTGTCTGTCACGGAGAGGACTGAAAGCGTGAGGCTTCCGGTCAAGAAGACGTACAAGCTCTACATCGGCGGCGCCTTCCCGCGCTCGGAGTCCGGCCGCTCGTACGAGGTCGAAGGGGCCAACGTTGCTCGAGCGTCGAAAAAGGACGCTCGCGACGCCGTCCGCGCCGCACGCGAAGCCCTGCCGAAGTGGGCATCGCTCACCGCCTACAACCGGGGGCAGGTGCTCTACCGCGTGGCGGAGATCATGGAGGGCCGGCGCGCGCAGTTCGCCGAGCTCGTCGGTGGGGATGCCGAGGTGGACCAGGCCATCGACACCTGGGTGTGGTACGCCGGCTGGGCGGACAAGCTCGCCCAGGTGCTCGGGTCGTCGAACCCGGTCGCCGGCCCCTACTTCAACTTCACGGTTCCGGAGCCGACCGGGGTCGTCGCCCTCATTGCGCCGGAAGAGCCTCCGCTCGCCGGCCTCGTCGCCCGACTCGCACCGGCGCTCGTCGGAGGCAACACGGCGGTCGTCGTCGCATCGCAGCAGCGGCCCCTCGCCGCCATCACTCTGAGCGAGGTGCTGGCGACGTCCGACGTTCCCGGCGGCGCCGTCAACGTCCTCACAGGCCGCAAGGACGATCTGACGCCTGTGCTTGCGGCCCACATGGATGTGAACGCCATCGACCTGGCCGGCGTCGACGGCGACCGAGCCGAGCTCGAGCGACTTGCCGCCGACAACGTGAAGCGCGTCATCCGCAACGGCGAGGGCCAGTCGCCCTGGCATGCCGCGGCGTTCCTCGAGCTGAAGACGGTCTGGCACCCGATCGGGGTTTGAGCCCTACACTGACGCTTCGCATGGCTCTGCGGACCGAGGCGCTCGCCAAGACCATCGACCGGACGCTCGCCCGCGCCTGATGGGCCGCTTCACGCAGGCCATCTCCGAGGGAGACGGAATCTCGCTCATCCCGGAGCTCGAGGGCGACATCGCCGCCCTCGCCGCCCTTGCCGAGGAGGCGGGTGCCGAGGCCGTCGTCGTCTCCGTCGACGACGCAACAGCGGCACGCGCCGCGACCTCGCTGCCCATCGTCGTGGACGGGGTCGGCGACCCGCGCGAGGTCGACGCCCTGGTTCAGGCTGCCGTCGAGGGTTGCGTGACGGTCTACGATCTGGACGCGGGCGAGGGCGAGCTGCTCGACGATCTGTATCCCGCGGTGGACGTACTCGGGATCGACTGTGCGATCGAGGTTCGCGAAAGCGAAGACATCGCCGAGATCCTCGAGCGCTTCGATCCGGAGATTTTCGTCGCCGCGAGCCCGCGTCCGAGCGACGACGACGAGCTCGAGCACGTCCTCGACCTCCTGGCGGACGTGCCGGCCGGCAAGCTCGTCGTGGCGCGGCCGCGGAGACCCATCGCGCGCGAGCAGATCGTTGCGCTCGAGCGAGCCGGCGTGGATGCCGTCCTGCTGGCCGGTGAGTCGCTTCGGTTGTGGTCCGACTTCGGCGCGGCCCTTTCCGAGCTGACCGGTCGCTAGTCGGCAAGCGTACGCGCCGCTTCTGCGATCATCCATGCGTGCGACGCGCGGCCTACTGGCTTCCTCTCTTGCTCGTCGTGCTCGCTGCCGCCGGCTGCGGAGGAGGCGAGGACTCGTCGAGTCCGTTCGTGCCGACGTCCGGTAACGAGCCGGCGAGCGCGCCCGTCTGTCCGCCGGACTGGAAGCCGGGCTGGCAGAAGCTGGCCGACCGCATCAAGGCCCCCGTCTACTGCCCGAGCTGGATGCCCGATCCGCTGACCGGCCAGATCGACGGCTCCTGGAACGCGATGAAGTCCGTCCTCGAGGATCGGAGCTACTTGATGGGGTTCCTCTGGTACGAGACCAACGTCGCCGAGGTGCACGTCAATCTCCGCGGCTATCCCGACCACACCGACATCCCGACCTGCAACGGCAGGCCGTGCTTCAACGATCTGGGCCCCAAGAGGACGATTGCGGGCCTCGACATCCAGGTCTACAACGTGAATCGCGGGGCGGACACCTGGCACGTGCTGTACGCCTGGAAGACCGACGGCTCGCTGTACACGGTCAGCCAGCACGTCGTTCCCGAGTTCGGGCTCTCGTACGGTCGCGTCACCTCGAACCTGGACCGCATCGTGCGCGGCCTGGTCCGGATCGACCCCCAGCAGTCCTGACGTGCGGCTGACCCGGAGGCAGTTCGTCGCCGGCGGCGCGGGCGCCCTCGCGGCAGCCGGCGTCTACGGGCTCGTCGACCGCTTCGCGCTCGGCTCCGATCAGACGGCGACCCGTGTGCTGCCGTCGGAGCAGCACGTCCTCGGCAAGCTCGAGACCGTAATCGACAACGGCGTCGAGGTGGTCGTGCCTCCGCTCCACCACGAGGTCGTGACCGCGGTGGTCAAGGTGGAGCCGACGGCGGCCGCCCTCATGCAGGCGAAGGAGGCTCTCGACGAGGTTCTCGCCGGTGGAGACCAACGCTACGGGCCCGCGCCGGCCGGTCTGTCGATCAGCGTGGGCTGGGGCCTGCCGTACTTCGAGCGCTACGTCCCGGGGCCCGCCCGCGAGCGTCTGCCGGTCGACCTGCGTGCCTCGAAGGCGAAGGGGCGTCAGGTGCACGCTTTGATCGATGCGATCCGGTTCCCGAGCGACCCCGACGGGCTGATCCTCGAGCAGAACGACGTCGCCTTCTTCTTCCGCAGCGACAACCTCGACCACATCGCCGACGTGTCCTCGGAGGTCTTCGACCGGGTCGGCGACGCCTTCGAGCTGACGAGCATCCGCAAGGGCTTCATGGGCGGGGGGTTTCACGGCGGCAAGAGCCTCCCGAAGCAGATGGCGATGGCGGCCGGCGTGCCCGGGGCCGAGCTGATCCCTGACAGCGCCGAGCTCTTCCTTGGGTTCACGTCGACGCAGAAGGCTGGTCTCGGCCCGCCCGGCATCGCGAATTTCGAGACGCTGCCGGGCTACACCGACCAGTGGCCGGACGGGTACTTCCTGGGTGGCACGGCGATGCACCTCTCCCACCTCTTCGAGGACATCGAGGCCTGGTATCTGAACTTCGACTTCGGCGAGCGCGTCTCCACCACGTTCAAGCCGGGCCTCGATGTGGCGGAGGGAACGCAGACCGTTCCGCAGGACGCGAAGGACGCGGACGGAACCGCCGCGGTTCATGCGGAGGCGCTCCGGTTTCACGCTGTCGGGCACAGCTCGGGGATTCAGCCGGCGTCGCGGTTGCAGCACGACGTCGTCGCCCATGACGGCCGCCACTTTCGGAAGGGGACGGCGGTCCCGCAGCGGGCCGACTTCAACACGCTCGACAACCCCTTCTTCTGGAGCTCGCGTCCCGAGGTCGACGGCCAGAGCGACGAGCCGGCGGCCGGGCTCCACTTCGCCGTCTTCACGCCGACGGCCGACGACTTCCACCGCACGCGGCTCGCGATGGACGGAATCTTCCCCGACGGTTCGAGCGTACCCATCGATCCTCGCTCGAGGCAGCAGGGCTTCAACTCAATCCTGCGCACGACGCATCGGCAGAACTTCCTCGTGCCGCCGCGCCGCCACCGCGCGTTCCCGCTGGCCGAGCTCCTTTAACCGAAGAAGGCGCGGGCGACGTCGTACCACTGCGGCGGCACGGTCTTGAGCTGTGCGACGGCCGACGCGAGGGGGACGTCGACGATCTCGTCCCCGTGCAAGGCGGCCATCGTCCCCCAGCGTTCCTCCTGGACGAGATCGGCTGCCTTGAGGCCGTAGCGCGTGGCGAGCACGCGGTCGCGCGGCGTGGGGGAGCCGCCGCGCTGGACGTGGCCGAGGACGGTGACGCGCGTCTCGAAGCCCGTTCGCTCCTCGATCTCGCGCGCGAGCGCGTCGCCGACGCCGCCGAGCCGGACGTGGCCGAATTGATCCGAGGCGCGCGCCTCCTCGGCCACCGCGCGGGTCTCTCCGGACGCGTAAGTCAGCTCGTAACCCTCGCTGACCACCACGATCGAGAAGTCCTTGCCGCGCCCGTGCCGGCGGCGGAGCTCGTCGCAAGCGTCCTCGACGGTGATCGGCTGCTCGGGAATGAGGATGACGTCGGCGCCGCCGGCGATCCCGCTCATCACGGCGATCCAGCCCGTGTGGCGTCCCATCACTTCGAGCACCATGACGCGGTTGTGCGACTCCGCGGTCGTGTGCAGCCGGTCGATCGCCTCCGTCGCGATCCACACTGCGGTGTCGAAGCCGAAGGTGTAATCCGTTGCGGAGAGGTCGTTGTCGATCGTCTTCGGAACGCCGACCACGGGAAAACCGTGATCTTCGTGCAACCGCGCCGCGACTCCAAGCGTGTCCTCACCGCCGATCGCGACCAGTGCGGTCAGGCCCGCTGCCTCGAAGCTCGCGAGCACGCGGTCGACGCCGTCATCCGTCTTGTAGGGATTCGTCCTCGTCGTGCCGAGGATCGTTCCGCCGCGGGGCAGGAGCCCCGAGATCTCCCGCGGGCCGAGCTCCATGAAATGCCCGTCGACGAGACCGCGCCACCCCTCCCGCACGCCGACCACCTCGTGGCCGCGCGTCAGTGATCGCCGCGTCACCGCGCGGATGACCGCGTTCAGGCCAGGGCAGTCCCCGCCTCCTGTGAGCACGCCTACCCGCGCCACGCCGCTAACTTCGCCGAGGGTCGGTCGTCTGTTCCGTCAAGGAGGGGAAACCGATGCCGAAGGCGGGAATCGAACCCGCACGGGGCATAGCCCCACTGGATTTTGAGTCCAGCGCGTCTTCCAGTTCCGCCACTTCGGCGCGGTCCATGCGGCATGCATGGTATCCCGGCGGGCTTGCTGGACGTGGCGCGCGTCGTCATAATCTCGCGCCAAGCAACGGAGCGGCCCAGCCTGGCGCGCACGACGGAGCCCGCTCGCAAAGAACGTGGAGCGGTGCTCGCCAGGTGCAACGCTGAGGAACTGTCGGGCGAACGAGGAGGCGCAGTGAGTAGAAGGACACTTTGGTTATTGCTAGCCGCCGTCATCGGCGCATTTGCTCTCACCGCCGCAGGTTGCGGCGGCGGTAACGAGAGCACCGGGACGACGGCCGGAACGGGAGGAGGGGAGGCCAAGTCGGTCAAGATCGTCTCCGACCTTCCGCTCCAGGGCTCCTCTGCAGCTCAGACGGAGCAGATGAACAACGCAATCAAGCTGTACCTGCAGCAGATCGGAAACAAGGTCGGCAACTACTCGATCTCGTTCGAGGCGTTCGACGACTCGACGGCGGCGAAGGGCGCGTGGGACGAGGCAACGTGCGCCGCGAACGCACGCAAGTACGTCGAGGACGAGGCGGTCGTCGGCGTGATCGGGACGTTCAACTCCGGTTGCGCGAAGATCGAGGTGCCGATCGCAAACGAGGCGTCGCTCGCGTACGTCAGCCCCGCCAACACGGGCGTCGGCCTGACGCACACGGGCCCCGGCGCGGAGTCGGGCGAGCCGGACAAGTACTACCCGAACGGCACGCGCAACTACGCGCGCGTCGTGACGCCTGACGACGTTCAGGGCCAGATCGACGCCAACTACATGAAGGACAAGCTCGGCGTGAAGAAGGTCTTCATCCTCGACGACAAGGACGCCTACGGAAAGGGCGTCGCCGACGCGTTCGAGCAGGCTGCGAACGACATCGGCCTCTCCGTCGCGGGCCACGAGGGCTGGGATGCGAATGCCCAGAACTACAAGGCCCTGATGACGAAGGTCAAGTCGTCGGGCGCCGACGGCATCTTCGTGGGCGGCATTTCCTGCTTCAACGGCGGACAGTTGATCAAGGACAAGGTCGCCGTCGTCGGTGACAACGACACGGTGAAGACGGTCGTGTCGGACGGCTTCGTGCAGGCATCGCTCTTCGACGAAGCCGGCGCCGACAAGGTCGAAGGCGTCTACGGAACGGCTCCGACCCTCAACCCGGAAGATCTTCCTGGGGCGGGGAAGGAGTTCAATGCGAAGGTCGAGCAGCAATTCGGCAAGCCCGAGGTCTATACGGCATACGCCGTGGCGGCCCTCCAGATGATGCTCGCCGCGCTCGAGAGCTCCGACGGGACGCGTGAAGGCGTCACCGGGCAGCTCCTGAAGGCCCAAGCGGACACCGTCGTCGGCCCGATCAAGTTCGACGAGAACGGGGATCCTGCCGACAAGTTCGAGTCGGTCTTCCAAGGCAAGGGTGGCAACTGGGAGTTCGTGGAGCAGATCGCAGCTCCCTAGGAGCTTCCGCATGAAACGGGCGAGAGGGCCGGTGTTGTGCCGGCCCTCTCTCTGCGTCATAGTCTGCGCGCGTGGCGACCGCTGACACCACAGCGCAGCGTCTCCCGAGTCGGCGCCTACCTCCGGTCTCCCAGCTCGTCCTGTGGTTCTTCGGGGCGGTCTTGGTCGTCGCCACCTTCGGCTGGCTGATCAAGGAGTTCATCGAGTCTCCGAGCCGCTTCATCGAGGTGACGCTGATCGGCGTCACCAACGGCTCGATCTACGCACTCGTCGCGCTCGGATACACGCTCGTCTACGGGATCATCGAGCTGATCAACTTCGCCCACGGCGACAACTTCATGATCGGGTCCTTCGAGACGCACTCGATCGTGACCGAGGGCGCCTTCCAGCTACCGCTCTACCCGACGACGTTCGTGCTCGGCATCCCGCTCGGCACCACCGCAGTCGCCGCCGACTCGGGCCTCCACCGGGCCTACGCGATCGCGATGGCCCTCTTCTTCTCGATGCTCCTCTGCATGACGATCAACGTGACGATCGAGCGGATCGGCTACAAGCCGCTGCGAAACCAGCCCCGGCTTGCGCCCCTGATCACCGCGATCGGCTTCTCCTTCCTGCTCCAGAACATCGCGTTGATCTGGAAGAACGCGAGCCCGCAGCCCGTGCCCGACATCTTCCCGCACGGGAACGTGATCAGTACGCACGGGGTCTCGTACGAGTGGGGCGCGTTCATCGTCGTCCTCATCACCATTCCGCTCCTCCTTGTCCTCTCGTGGCTCGTACGCAGCACGAAAGCGGGCAAAGCGATGCGGGCCACCGCCCAGGACCAGGACGCATCGGCGATGATGGGCATCAACGTCGACCGGACGATCTCGTTCACGTTCGCGCTCGGCGGCGCCCTGGCCGGCGCGGCCGGCGCGATCTACGTCCTCGCGGTCGGCAACACCAAGTTCGATCTCGGCTTCCGCCTCGGGCTCTTCGCCTTCACCGCGGCGGTGCTGGGCGGGATCGGAAACCTGACGGGTGCCGTCGTCGGCGGCCTCCTCCTTGGCCTCATCGCCGCCTACAACGACGCCGACCTCCTGTTCAACATCGGCGCTCGCTGGACGAACACGGTCATCTTCTCGATCCTGATCCTCATCCTGGTGTTCAAGCCGTCCGGGCTTCTCGGTGAGCAAACGCCGGAGGGACAGTGACGACGCCGGCCGCTCGACTGCGCGCGCCGAGCTTGGACTCCCAGGCGGTGCGGCGCTGGGGGCTCCCGGCAGCGGCCATCGTCCTCATCGTTCTCTATCCGCTGCTGATCGAGAACATCGGCTTCCTCGACAGCCTGTTCGTCGGGCGCCTCGGGATCGACATGGACACCGCCTTCCAGATGGCTGTCTACGTCATGCTCGCGCTCGGCCTCAACATCGTCGTGGGCTACGCGGGCCTCCTCGACCTCGGCTACGTCGCCTTCTTCGCTCTCGGGGCGTACACACTCGGCTGGTTCGGATCCGGGCTCTTCTCGGGCCAGAACATCCACTTCCTCGACGTCGGCAACACGGCTATCCCCGGCATCCATCTGAGCTTCTGGGTCGTCGTGCCCCTTGCAGGCCTCGTCTGCGCGATCGCCGGCATCATCATCGGCTGGCCGACTCTTCGCCTTCGCGGCGACTACCTCGCCATCGTGACGCTCGGCTTCGGCGAGATCATCCCCGACGTCTTTCGCAACGGAGACGACATCAACGGCCACAACCTGACGAACGGGGTCCGCGGCATCACCCAGCTCGATCGGCCCGGCTTCGGGGAGTCGATCAACAACGCGACGGGAGGGTTCCTCCCCGACCGCTACAGCTCGCTGCCGGACGAGTTGAAGCCGTGGTTCTACACGATCCTGCTCATGTGCCTGATCACGATCTTCATCAACCTGCGCCTGCGCGACTCGAGGCTGGGCCGCGCGTGGATCGCGGTGCGCGAGGACGAGATCGCAGCGTCCGCGATGGGAGTCCCGCTCATGCGCACGAAGCTCTGGGCCTACGCCATCGGCGGCGTCTTCGGCGGCCTCGCAGGAGCGATCTACGGCTCGTTCATCAACGGCATCTTCCCGACGAGCTTCTCGTTCCAGATCTCCGTGATCGTGCTCGTGATGGTGATCGTGGGCGGCATGGGGAACATCTGGGGCGTCATCGTCGGCGCCAGCCTGATCTCGTGGCTCAACTTCATCGGGCTGCAGAAGATCGGCAACCTGCTGAACGACGGTATCCCGGGAAGCGCGCACGACGTCGACATCACGAAGTACAAGTACGGGCTCTTCGGGATCCTCCTGATCCTGATGATGCTGTTCCGGCCCGAGGGCATCATCCCGAGTGCGCGGCGCAAGGCGGAGTTCTCCGAGGGAGAGGGCGAAGCCGTGCTCTACGACACAGCCCACTGATGGCGCAGAACGGAAACATCCTCGAGGCGATTCAAGTGCGGAAGGAGTTCGGCGGGCTGATCGCCGTGAACGACGTCGACTTCGTCATCCCGCGCGGGAGCATCGTCAGCCTGATCGGACCGAACGGGGCTGGGAAGACGACCTTCTTCAACACGATCACCGGCGTGTACAAGCCGACGGCCGGCGCCGTCTACTTCGAGGGCCAGGCGATCTCGGGCCTGCCACCGCACAAGGTGACAGCGCTCGGCATGGCGCGGACGTTCCAGAACATCCGGCTCTTCCACAACATGACCGCCCTCGAGAACGTGCTCGTCGCCATGCACAGCCGCATTCGCGGCGGCGTCCTGCGGTCGATCGTCCGGACCCCCGGTCTGCGGAAGGAAGAGGCGGCCGCGCACGAGAGGGGGCGGGAGCTGCTCGAGTTCTCGGGCCTTCGCCGCAAGGACAACGAGTACGGGAAGAACCTCTCCTACGGCGACCAGCGCCGCCTCGAGGTTGCGCGAGCTCTCGCCACGGAGCCGAAACTGCTCCTTCTCGACGAGCCGACCGCGGGCATGAACCCGGAGGAGACAGCGAACTTCACCGACTTCGTCGCCAACCTGCGCGACCAGCAGAACATCACCGTGCTCCTGATCGAGCACGACATGAAGGTCGTCATGGGCATCTCGGACCGCGTCACCGTGCTCGACTACGGCGAGAAGATCGCCGAGGGCGCGCCGAAGGACGTCCAGCACGACCCCCGGGTGATCGAGGCCTATCTCGGAAAGGCGGCAACGGCGTGAGCAGCGCGACCGGCAACGGAAACGTCATCCTCGCCCTCGACGACGTCCACACGTTCTACGGGACGATCGAGGCGCTCAAGGGCATCTCGATCGAGGTGCGCGAGCGGGAGGTCGTGACCCTGATCGGCGCGAACGGCGCCGGCAAGTCGACCACGCTCCGCTCGATCAACGGGCTCAACCATCCCAAGCAGGGCACGATCGTCTTCAAGGGGACCGACATAACCGAGACAGCCGCGCACGAGATCGTCCGCATGGGCATCTCGCAGTCCCCCGAAGGACGGCGCGTCTTCGCGCGCATGAGCGTGCTCGAGAACCTCGAGATGGGCGCCTACCAGCGCGAAGACCGCGCCGGGATCCGCGAGGACCTCGACCGCGTGTACAGCCTCTTCCCCCGGCTGCAGGAGCGGAAGGCGCAGAAGGCCGGGACGCTCTCCGGAGGCGAGCAGCAGATGCTCGCCATGGGCCGCGCGCTGATGGCCCGTCCACAGCTCCTCCTCCTCGACGAGCCTTCGATGGGCCTGGCGCCGATCTTCGTCGAGAAGATCTTCGAGATCATCCAGGAGATCAATCAGCAGGGGACGCCGATCCTCCTCGTGGAGCAGAACGCGCTCATGGCCCTCGACATCGCCAACCGCGGCTACGTTCTCGAGACGGGGCATGTCGCGCTGGCCGACGACGCCAAGACCCTGCGCGACAACGAGCAGGTACGCAAGACCTACCTCGGCGAGGAATGACCGCCGCGCCTGGGCGCCGGCTACCAAGAGACGGGCGAAGCCCGGCTCCCTCGGCGGTTTGAGCAGGGAATAGACTCGAAGGCGTGCCCAAGACTCTGACGGGAGCCGAGCTTCAGCTCGACGACGGCCCCGCGCGCGACTCCGAGCTCTTCCTCGTGGACGGCAACAACCTCGCGTACCGGGCGTATTTCGCGCTGCCCGAGGAGCTCGCCACGTCGGAGGGCTTCCCGACGAACGCGCTGCTCGGGTTCACGAACATGCTCTTCAAGCTGCTCTCCGACTATCGGCCGAAGGGTGTCGCAGTCGCCTGGGACACGCGGGCCGTGCACCGCAAGGAGATGGCTCCGGACTACAAGGTCGACCGGCGCCCGATGCCGGACCTGCTCTCCGAGCAGTTCCCGCATTTCCGCCCGATCGTCGAGGCCTTCGGATACCGGAACCTCGAGTTCGAGGGCTGGGAGGCCGACGACGTCATCGCCACGCTCGCCGCGCGCGCGGACGACGAGGGGATCAAGACAACCGTGGTCTCGACGGATCGCGACGCCTTCCAGGTGGTCACGGACAACGTCGCGCTGATGATGACGCCGCGGGGAGTCGCCGACGTCAACGTCTACACGCCGGAGCGCGTCTTCGCGCGCTACGGGATCACGCCGGAGCAGATTCCGGATTTCATCGGGCTGAAGGGCGACAGCTCGGACAACATCCCGGGCGTCCCCGGGTTCGGCGACAAGACCGCGGGGCAGCTGATCGCGCAGTACGGGACGCTCGAGTCCGTCCTCGAGCACGTGGACGAGCTCTCGCCGGCGCGCGGCAAGGCGCTGCGCGAGCACGCCGACCAGGCGGTCAGGTCGAAGGAGCTGGCGACGATGCGCCGCGACCTCGAGCTCGACTGCGACCCTGCCGACCTCGTCCTGCGGCCGCCGGACCGGTCTCGCCTCAAGGAGATGTTCCGGCAGTACGAGTTCCGCAACCTGCTGCAGAGGATCGACGTCATCGACGAGGCGCTCCCTGCAGCGCCGATGAAGCTCGAAGGGGTCGCCGTGCCCTGGGCCGAGCGCGAGGTCGAGGAGGTCGCCGGAACGGCCGGGCTGGCGGCGGAAGGCGGGCGGTTCGCCGTGGCGCAGGAGGAGGTGGCGATCGGGGAGTGGAGCGTCGAGCTCATTCCGGCGCTTCGCGACGCGAGCCTCGTCGCTCACGATTTCAAAGCGCTCCCTCGCGAGCTTCCCCGCGCAGGGATCGAAGTCGCGGACGACACGTTGTTGATGGCGTACCTGATCGAGCCGGCCCGCTCGGACTACGAGCTCGACGACCTGGCGGCCGAGTACGGCATCGAGCTCCAGCCAGAGCCGGCGACCGACGAAGATACGGCCGGGCTCGTCCGCCATGCGGCCGCGACGCTCCGCCTCACCGAGCCTCTGCGGGCTCGCATCGTCGAGCGGGGCCTCGAGCCGCTCTACCGGGAGGTCGAGCTGCCGCTCACCGGCGTCCTCGCTGCGATGGAGGACGCGGGGGTGAAGATCGACACGTACCGAATGGGCGAGATCACCGCGCGCCTCGCCGATCGCGTGGAGGAGCTCGAGGCGAAGGCGCATGAGCTCGCGGGCGAAGAGTTCATGCTCGGCTCGACGCAGCAGGTCGCGCGCGTCCTCTTCGAGAAGCTCGAGCTGACGGCAGGGCGGAAGGGGAAGACCGGCTATTCGACCGACACCCGTGTGCTGCGGGCGATCCGCGGCGACCACGAGATCGTGCCCGTGATCGAGGAATGGCGGGAGTACTCGAAGCTCCTGAACACGTATCTGGAGCCGCTGCCGGAGCTGATCTCGGGGGAAGACGGCCGGCTGCACACGACGTTCAACCAGGCGGTCGCGTCCACGGGGCGGCTCTCGACCACGAATCCGAACCTGCAGTCCATTCCCATTCGCACCGAGCTCGGTCGTGAGATCCGCTCCGCGTTCGTCGCCGAGCCGGGCTACCGGCTGCTCTCGGCCGATTACTCGCAGGTCGAGCTGCGCATCCTCGCTCACGTCTCCGGAGAGCCGAAGCTACGCGAGGCCTTCGCACGTGACGAGGACATCCATGCCGCCACGGCGGCGGAGGTGCTCGGCAAGGACCCGGCCACGCTGACGAAGGACGAGCGCAGCGTCGCGAAGATGGTCAACTTCGGGATCATCTACGGCATCTCTGCCTTCGGGCTCTCGGAGAATCTCGAGATCTCACGCGAGGACGCGCAGGAGTACATCGACGCGTACCTCGCCCGCTTCCCGCTCGTACAGGACTTCATCCAGCGGACGATCGAGCGCTCGGAGCGCGACGGTTACGCCACGAGCCTCTTCGGCCGGAGGCGCCCGGTCCCCGAGCTGAAAGCGTCGAACCGGCAGACGCGGTCGCTCGGCGAGCGCCTGGCGGTCAACTTCGTCATGCAGGGAACCGCCGCGGACATCATCAAGAAGGCGATGGTCTCGATCCACCGTCGCCTGCGGGCGGAGGGCCGGGCGGCGCGGCTCGTCCTCCAGGTGCACGACGAGCTTCTCTTCGAAGTGCCCGATGTCGAGCTCTCGGCGATCAAGGAGCTCGTCCGCGAGGAGATGTGCGGCGCGTATCCGCTCGACCCGCCTCTCGCCGTGGACGTGGGCGTCGGCGACGACTGGGCCGAGGCGAAGAGCTGAGGAGGCAGGGCGCGAGTCGCCGGGAGGAGAGGGCTCCGGGGGACCCGGGAGGTTCCCCCGTCGAAGAAGAAGGGTGCTCGTGGGAACGCTGACGCGTCCAGGATCACATGGAGCTCGCCGAAGGCGAGCGACGGCGACGACTGGGCTGAGGCGAAGAGCTAGCGGGCGCGCCAGATCAGGTCGACCGCGCGCGCCGGCCACGCGATCGCCGGCCTGGACGACGCGACGGACCGGAAC
>Ga0081539_10004938_pt1 | contig 14193 bp, 13 predicted proteins | sample TabmetS4T2R2_FD_71023 | JGI IMG/M metagenome (GOLD analysis project Ga0081539, IMG submission 71023) | Tabebuia heterophylla rhizosphere microbial communities from the University of Puerto Rico - S4T2R2 | ecosystem: Host-associated > Plants > Roots > Rhizosphere ...
AAAGGAGGATGAGCAAGGACTACGAGCGATTGTGTGCGAGCGGGGAGGCGTTGGTGTATGCTGCGATGATCCGCCTCATGATGAGGCGGCTCGCCCGAGTTTGAGTACTTTTCATACAGCCTCCGAAGAACGTTTTTCGGAAACTCGCTTTACGAACTGCCGAGAAGGGCTTTTCAGGAAACCCATACCCTCTCTATGAGATTACACCCTCATGCCAGCGGCTTTTGCACCCACACTGCCGTCATCATCCAGCACTGTGTCCAGTAGTTTGGGTCGTCCAGCAAGGCGGATGCCGCGTCGATGGTTGCGGCGTCGAGGTGTCCGGCGCCGGACACGCGATCTCGCACCTCGGCGAAGAACAGTTGAAAATACAAAGCACCGCGATCCCGCTCCCGGATATTCTGCACGTCGGTCTTTGCTTGCAGATGTCCGAAACCCAGAGCTTCGACCATGCCAGGCAGCTTGCGGCCGATGAGCCAGTCGACCCCGTTGCTGTGTCCCCATTCGATCAAGCCTTTCCACGTGCTCGCCCATACCTCCGGCTCCGTGGTTGGTGTGAGGTGGAAGTCCGGCTACTGGACGAACAGCCATCCGCCCGGCTTGACGGCGTCGGCCATCCGCGAAAGCACCTCCGGCGCGTATTCGGCGATCTGGTGCAGCAAGGCGCGGCAGGTCACCAGGTCGTAGGAGTTCGGCGGCAATTCGCCCGTGCGCACGTCCATCTGCCGTACGGACAGGTTCTGTGCGGGGATCAACTCAAGCAGCACCGGGTTGATGTCGATCGCCGTTCTCTGAAAGTCGGGTTCGGTTGCCATCGCCTCGATGAACGTCTCGTTGGTTCGTCCCAGCTAGTCTGGCGTAGATCTCGACGGCGTGGAGGACGCCGGCTAGAGGCGGGCCAGGGACTCGTACAGTAGCTCGAAGAATCCGGCGCGATCCAGCTCGACGCCGACCTCGGCATTGGGTTGGCGGCCTGTGACGCCGTAGTAGTCGCAGACAGTTTCGCCACGCGTCAGGTCGCTTTCGCACTCCACGTCCACGCGCATCGGGCGGGTCGTCAGGAGATCCGGCCTCTGAACAGCCGCCACGGCGACCGGATCGTGCAGCGGCGGCGTGTCGAAACCGAAGGTTCTCTCGTACGTCGAGGCGAAGAACTCCAGCAACTCTGCGACCACCCCGCCGAACCGGCCTGTCGAGCGCAGCCGCTCCCTCTCGGCCGGCCCGGCCCCGGCCTGGTGGGTGACGTTCAGGCCGCTCATGGTGATCGACAAGCCTGACTCGAACACCTCCCGCGCCGCCTCCGGGTCCACGTAGATGTTGAACTCCGCCGCCGGAGTGGTGTTGCCGAGGCTGACGCTGCCGCCCATGAGCGAGATGCGTGAGATCCGGGGTTTGATATCCGGACGTTCCCTGAGCAGCGTCGCCACGTTGGTGAGCGGCCCGACGGGGATCAGGGTCACAGGCTCGGGCGCTTCGCGCAGTACGTCCGCGATGAGGTCAACGGCGCCGCGGTCATCGGGCTCGAAGGTGGGGTCCGGTATCTCCGGGCCGTTCAGCCCGCTCTCGCCGTGGATGCCCTCGGCGGTTTCGAGCGGGCGTTCGAGGGGGGCGGACGCGCCAGCGGCCACGGGTATGCCCGTGCGTCCGATCAGGGAGAGTACCCGCAGCGCGTTGCGGGTGGTCTTCTCCAGCGGGACGTTGCCGGCGACGGTGGTGACGGCCAGCAGGTCCAGCTCCGGCGCGCCGCAGGCCATCATCAGGGCCACGGCGTCGTCGTGGCCTGGGTCTACGTCGAGGATTGCCGGTTTCATCGTCCTCCTTCGGCGGAAGGACGGATAGTCTGACACAGACGGGCTCACGTCTCCCGGCGCAAGGCCCGTAACCCTGACTTGTGTGATACGCTCTGTGTCCCGGAGGGGAGTATCCTTTCAGGTTCCGTCGCCAGTACGGTTCACTACCCGGCGGAATCGGCCCGGCAGGGCTGGAGAGACTTCCGGCTTGTAGATCTACGAGCCGAAGGAGTCCTACCGTGAAGATACGTCCCGCCAGCTTTCCGACCGGCATACCCGCAATCTCCGTCTTTTCGCTGTTCGACGTCTCCCTCCCCATCCGCGCGCCCTAGCCCATACAGGGTAAGGCGGTGTGGATGAAGAACAGTTTCTCGGAACAGAAGGAGCCGGATTGGGAACAGCAGTTGAGTTCATACTAGCCCTGGTGGCGATAGTCGCAAGCGCGGCGTTCTTTACGAACGCGGTCGAGATACTTGGCAGCAGGCTGAACCTGGGTCAGGGGGCGGTGGGGAGCGTGCTCGCGGCTGTCGGGACGGCCTTGCCGGAGAGCATGATCGCCGTCGTCGCCATCATGGAGCCGATCCTCTCCGGTGGATCGTCCTCAGGAGCGGAGATCGGGATCGGGGCGATCCTGGGCGCGCCCTTCATGCTCTCGACGCTGGCCCTGTTCGTCGTCGGCGCTGCGGCGCTGATCTTCCGGTGGCGCAGAAGGCAGGGGACGCAGCTCAGCATAGATAGCGGGACCATCGCCCGGGATCTTGGCTCGTTCATCGTCGTTTTCGCCGTGGCCGCCGGGGTCGGGCTGCTGGAGTTGCCGGTCTTCCTCAAGATAGTGGTGGCGCTGGCGCTGGTCCTCTGCTACGTCTTCTACGTCCGGCGCACCTTCGAGTCCGGCGGGGAGATCGAGAACGTGCCGGAGAAGCTGCTCATCATACCGGGCCGCCGGGAACCGCCGTTTGGGGCCGTCCTGTTCCAGACGCTCGCGAGCCCGGGGATCATCGTCGCCGGAGCCCACTTCTTCGTCGACGCCGTCGAGCACGCCGCCGAAGGGTTGGGGCTCCCTGCTGGCCTCATAGCCCTGATACTGGCCCCGCTCGCCACGGAGTTGCCCGAGAAGTTCAACTCCATCTTCTGGGTGAGGGACGGCAAGGACACTTTGGCGATGGGGAACATGACCGGGGCGATGATGTTTCAGAGCACCATCCCCGTGTCCTTCGGTATTCTGTTTACGCCCTGGAACCTCACGGGCCTGAACGTGTTCGCGTCGGCACTGGCCCTGGTCTCGGCGGGTCTGACGTACTTCATGCTCCGGCGCCTCGGGAAGTTGGACGCGCGCCACTTGATGGCCGGCGGTCTGTTCTACCTGGCCTTCGTGGTTGGGGCCGTCGTGGTCATCGTATGATGGGGGCCGCACGAAGGTCATCTTCCCGAATCTGGCGTCGGGTATTCGGGGCTGACGGGAAGGGGCTTGCCTCGTAGAATAACTTCATGCTGGGACGTTACGCGGAGCTCAAGGCGCAACTGCCGCCGGGGACGATACTCTTCTATCAGGTGGGGTCCTTCTTCGAGACCTTCGAGGAGGACGCGAAGCGGATCTCGCAGGCCCTCTCCATCCGCCTGACGAGCCGCGAGGCCGCCGATTACCCCGGTGGCCGCGTCCCCCTCGCCGGGGTGCCGAACCACGCATTGCAGGAGCATCTGGCGACACTGCTCCGCAAGGGACATTCGGTCGCCGTGGCCGAGCAGCGCCAGCACCCCACGAAGCCGAAGCAGTTCACGCGGGAGATCACCCGCATCCTCACGCCGGGAACCGTGATCGAGGACAACGTCCTCTCCGCCGGGCACGCCAACTACCTGGCGGCCTTCGTGGTCCGCGACGGCACGGCCGGCGTCGCCGTGGTGGAAGCCTCGACCGGTGAGTTCACCGGCACGGAAGTACCCGAGGACCAGCTCTCCGCCGAGCTCGAACGCTGGCAGCCGCGCGAGCTGGTGGTTCCGGAACGTACCGCCGCCGAAGACCTGCCGAAAGTGCGCGCATCGGTGAGCCCGGCCCCTAGGTGGAGCTTCGAGCCTTCGGCAGGGGATCACGCGCTCAAACGCCACTTCGGCACCTCGAACCTTAAAGGCTTCGGCCTGGACGGAAAGCCCGCGCTCGTCGGGGCGGCTGGTGCATTGTTGCAATATCTTGCTTCATTGCGTGGGGGTACTTCGCCGGAGCAGGTAGTAGCTTTCCGGCCCTACGATCCCGGTTCCGGGATGCTTCTGGATGCGGCGACACGGCGCAACCTGGGGCTGGACGAGTTGATCGGGACGATGGACCGGACCAGGACCCCGATGGGCCAGCGGGCACTCCGAAGATGGCTGGAGCGGCCTTTGCTTGAGGTGGAGCGTATCGAGCAGCGGCTGGAGGCGGTGGACTCGCTGGCCGGTGACTACATGCTGCGCGAAGAGACGCGGGAGACGCTCGGGCGCATCCCCGACATGGAGCGCATCGCCACCCGCATCGTGCGGCTCTCGGCTTCACCCAACGACCTGCTCTCGCTCAAGGGGGCGCTGGAGGCGCTCGGGCCGCTCGACCGGACATTGCGTCCGGTGGCGGAGAAGTCCTCGCTGCTGGGACGGGTTCTCGCGGCCATGGAGGAGCCGCCGGGGGTGCGGGAGTTGATCTCCGCCGCCATCTCTGAGGAGGAGGGTGAGATCATCCGCGGGGGATACTCCTCCGAATTGGACGAGGCCCGCGAGTTTCGGGACGGCGCCCACGACTGGCTGACCCGCTTCGAGTCCGAGGAACGCCTCAAGACCGGCCTCAAGACCCTCAAGGTTGGCTACCGGGACGGCGAGGGATACTTCATCGAGGTGGCGGGCAAGGAGACGAGCAGCGTCCCGCCGCGCTACGAGCACCGGAAGGCGCTCAAGCACAACGCCCGCTACGTCACCGTGGAGCTCAAGGAGCACGAGTCGCGGATGCTCGGGGCGCGGGACGAGGTCGAGCGGCTGGAGCGCAAGATACTCGCGGAGATCCGGGCCGCCGTCAAGGATGCTGCGCCCGAGCTTCAGAAGATAGCGCGGGCGGTGGCGGTGGTGGATGTGATCGCCTCCTTCGCCGCCGCCGCGACGGAACTGCGTTACTGCCGCCCCGACGTGCGTGATGAGCGCGGCATCCACATCATTGCCGGACGCCATCCCGTGGTCGAGCACAACACGGAGACGCCCTTCGTGCCCAACGACGCGCAGGTGGATGGGGACTCGCGGCTCCAGATCATCACCGGCCCCAACATGGCCGGGAAGTCCGTATACCTGCGGCAGGTGGCCCTGATCTCACTCCTCGCCCAGTGCGGCTCTTACGTGCCCGCCGACGAGGCGGCGCTCGGCGTCGTTGACCGCATCTTCACGCGGGTCGGGGCTGAGGACCGGCTGGCGAGCGGGGAGTCCACGTTCATGGTCGAGATGATGGAGGCGGCGAGCATCCTGAACTCGGCGACGGAGCGGAGCCTGGTGATCCTGGACGAGGTCGGGCGCGGAACCTCGACCTATGACGGTATGAGCCTGGCGTGGGCGATAGCCGAGTACCTGCACGATGACGTGCAGTCCCTCACGCTATTTGCGACGCACTACCACGAACTGACGCGTCTCGAAGAGATACTGCCCGGTTGCCGCAACCAGAAGGCGGCGATTGAGGAGGTCGGCGGGGAGATCGTGTTCCTGCACCGCATCGAGGATGGGGCCGAATCGTCTTCTTACGGCGTTCACGTGGCGCGGCTCGCGGGGTTGCCTCGGCAGGTCACGGATCGGGCGGGCGAGATCCTGACCCGCCTCGAATCCGAGGGCGTCAAGGACTTCGCAGGGTGAGTTTGTCGCTAACGGTGCTAAGATAGCGGCATGGAACAGCCAAAAAAACAGACACGCCTCACACCGGAGGAACAGGAGTTGAAAGAGCGACTTATGCGCTCAGGAAATTCTGTGGTGCGGAAAGGAAGCGGCAAGATATCGGCGGATTTCTGGGATCTACCGTGGCCGGACGATCCCGAAGGTCTACTGCTGAAGGCGCTTCTGAAAGATCGTGAACAAGGCCGCTAGCGGCGTTTGAGATTCTGGGATAGTTCGGCGATCGTGCCTATGCTCTCCAGACAGGCCGCGTCAGCGGAAGTCAGGGAGCTACTAGGGGAAGACGACGAAGTGACTGTGTGGTGGGGAACCTGGGCGGAATGCGCGGTTGCGATCAGCCGCCTCAAGCACGAAGGCAGGCTGGACGATGAGTCCGAAGCGAATTCCCGTACACGACTCGACCGGCTGGCCGCAGAGTGGGTAGAGATCGAACCCGCCAACGACCTGCGTCTTCTGGCTTCGATCATCTCGAAGGACCATCACCTCAAAACCGCCGATTGCTTCCAACTCGCCGCCGCTCTGAGATGGTGCGAAGGCGGCACGGATGGCAGGAGCTTCGTGTGCCTGGACGAGCGCCTGCGCCGGGCCGCAACGGAAGAGGGGTTCGGCGTGTTACCAGGGGCATCGGGAGTCGCATGAAGCTCTTCCCCCGCATCGTTCCAGAACTCGTTGCTGAAGAGGCGGCGGAGTATGCGGGGCTGGTCCGCGTGCTGCCACCAGAGGTGGCACATCGCATAGCCGCGGGCGAGGTGATCGAACGTCCCGCGAGCGCGGTGAAGGAGCTGATCGAGAACTCGCTGGATGCCGGAGCGTCGCGCATCGAGGTCGAGATCGAGGGCGGGGGCGTCGCCCTCATACGGGTTCGCGACGACGGCTCGGGAATGTCCGCCGAAGATGCTGAACGGGCCATCCAGCGTCACGCGACGAGCAAGATCCAGACCGCCGACGACCTGGCCCGCGTGGTCTCTTTGGGATTCCGCGGCGAAGCCCTGCACGCCATCGGGGCCGTCTCCTCGCTGAACCTCACGACCCAACCAGCCGGCGCGAAGACGGGTTCGCAGGTCCGGGTCTTCGCGGGTGGGGTGGAGGCTGGGCCCGCCGCGCATCCGGTGGGGACGACGGTGGAGGTGCGCGATCTGTTCCTGAACCTGCCCGTGCGGCGAGGTTTCCTCGGGACGGAGCGGGCCGAGGTGAACGCCGTGACTTCCGTGGTCGAGGCGCTGGCTCTGAGCCGCCCCGATGTTGGGTTCTCGCTGCGATCGAACAGGCGGGGCGTGCTGTCGCTTCCGGCGGCGGTGGATTTGCGGGAGAGGATCTCGCAGGTCCATGGCCTGCCGCTGGCGCGGAGCCTCGTGGCGCTCGAAGATCCCGTGGTGTGGGGCTTCGTAAGCCCGCTCTCCGTCGGCTTCCCGACCCGGCGCTATGTGCATGTGGCGGTGAACGGGCGGGTGGTGGAGGCTGATTCTTTCGCCCCGGCGGTGGCGAAAGCCTACGCCGACCTGCTCCCGAAGGGTCGCCATCCCGCGGCGTTCCTGCGCCTGGAGCTCGGTCCCGGCGAGGTAGACGTAAACGTGCATCCCGCCAAGAGCGCGGTGCGGCTGCGCGGCGGACGATCCGCGTACCCGCTCGTCGTGGGGACCATCCGGGCTGCTATCGCTCCGGATCACGACGTTGGCGGAGCCTCGATGGAGAGCCTGGACCTTGCGGACCTCTCGCCCATCGGGCAGTTCGCCGGAAGGTGTATCGTCGCCCAGGAGAGGGAGGACCTGATCATCCTCGACCAGCACGGGGCGCACGAGCGCATTCTGTACGAGCGGCTGCTGAAAGACCCGAGGGGCAATCCGGTGCGGTTGCCCGGTCCCGTCGTCGTCCGGCTGCCTGAAGACCTCGCCCCGGAGGTCTGGAGTATGGAGGCGGAACTAAAATCTCTGGGCTTCGGGTTCGAGCCGTTCGGAGACGCAGCGGTGCGGATGCACGCCGCGCCGGAGACGGCTGTGGACCCTGAGGCTGCTTTCCTGGCGGCAGTGGGGGCGATTGCCGGGGGTGAGGATCTCGCGAAGGCCCTGGCTTGCAAGGGCTCGCCCCGGTTCGGGGAGATCCTGTCGCGCGAGGAGATGAACGTACTGCTGAAAGAATGGGCCGCTTGCGAGTTCAGAGAACTCTGCCCGCACGGACGGCCCATCGTGAAACGAATTGCGCTCGCGGATCTGCTGCGCGAGTTCGGGAGGATCTAGCTTCCTGCGCTAGTCCTCGTCTATGAGGCTCTGGCCCAGGTTCAAGATCGTCGGGGCCCAGAGGCCGACGAAGATGGCCGTCTCGCGCCGTCCCGAGAAGTACAGGGCCAGGGAGAGCACTATCGAGAGTAGCGTCCCGCCAACGTAGATTCCTTTGCCGCCGTTCATGATCTACCTCCTGAGTAGTTCCTTCGGTCTCCGCACTATACCCGGCGGCCCTTTAGGTAAACTGTGTTATGAATCATAGGTTGGCCAGGTTTTCGGATCGGGGAAGGGGAAGCGTGTTCCGCAGCGAAGGAGACGCCATCAGGCGAGACAGGCCGCAACGCCCGGACCTCGGGGGGCGCTCGACGGTATACGGGATGCGGGGCGCGGTGGCCTGCGAACATCCGAGCGCGGCCCTCGCCGGGCTGCGCGTACTAGACGCAGGTGGCAACGCCGCCGACGCGTGTGTCGCTATGGCCGCCTGCATGGCCGTCCTCTCCCCGATGGCGACCGGCATGGGCGGCGACGCCTTCCTCCTGTTCTACGAGGCCGACACGGGCCGCATCGTGGGCGCGAACGGCTCGGGCGGGGCCCCGAGGGAGGCCACCATAGAAAAGGTGCGCGACCGGGGCGTTGCGGAGATTCCGGAGCGCGGTCCCCTCGCCGTCACGGTGCCCGGCGCCGTCCGGCTGTGGGAGGATGCCGCCAACTCCCTGGGCGTACTGCCGTTCGCGCGGCTGCTGGAGCCAGCATGGGAGTTTGCCGAGAACGGCCACCCGGTCGCCGAGGTCGTCGCCCGCTACTGGGAGGCCGGGGTGAACCTGTTGCGCAAGAACGAGGCCGCGAGCGCCACCTTCCTGCCGGACGGACATCCCCCCGTCGCCGGAACGCGGTTTACGCAGGCGGACCTGGCCGGGACCATCTCGGCCGTGGCCGAGGGCGGGGCCGACACGTTCTATAACGGGGAGATCGCACGTCGCATGGCCCGCGCCGTCCAGTATGCGGGCGGTTACCTCTCGGAGGATGACCTCGCCGCGCACGAGACGCTGTGGGTGGAGCCCATCTCCACGGATTACAGGGGCCATCAGGTGTACGAGATACCTCCCCCGGGCCAGGGCATCGCGGCGCTGGAGATGCTGAACATACTCGAAGGCTACGACATGGCCTCCCTCGGGGCGGCGAGCGCGGAGCGCATCCACCTGGAGGCCGAGGTCAAGAAGCTGGCGTACCAGGATCTGTACCAGGAGATCGGGGACCCCGAGTTCTGGGAGCACGCGGAGATCCCGACGCAACGCCTGATCTCCAAGGAATATGCGGAGACTTTGCGCGCCCGCATCTCCCCCGACCGCGCTTCGGGCCGCGTCGCCGAGCCCGCGCTGGGCGAGGACACCACCTACCTGTGCGCCGTGGACGAGAACGGCAACGGCTGCTCGTTCATCAACAGCCTGTACATGGGCTTTGGGAGCGGCATCGTGGCCGGCGGGACGGGCGTTATCCTGCAGAACCGGGGCACGTCTTTCGAGCTGGACCCGGTCCACCCGAACTCCCTCGCCCCCGAGAAGCGCCCGCTTCACACCATCATCCCCGGCCTGGTGACGAAGGAAGGCGCGCTCTGGGCGGTCTTCGGGAACATGGGCGGCCCGATGCAGCCCCAGGGACACACCCAGGTTATCGGCAACCTCGTGGACCACGGCATGAACGCCCAGGAGGCCGTGGACCATCCCCGCCACTTCCACGGCGGCTATACCCTGCTCGTCGAGGGCCGCATTGGCTGGGAGGAGATCCAGAAGCTCAAGAACCTGGGCCACGAGGTCGAGGTCGGCGCCGACTACGTGGTCCCCGTGGGCGGCGCGCAGGTCATCCGCGTCCACGAGGACGGCGTCCGGGATGCTGGCAGCGATCCCCGCAAGGACGGCTGTGCGCTGGCGCAGTAAGCTGGTCAGCCTGCCTCACTCCTAAAAGTAGTGGTCGCGCAGGGAGCCGTCGTGGGCGCCGGCCCTCCATACAGCATCTCTTGAAAGCGCCGCCCGGAACCATAGGGGCATGGATCGTTGCGGCCAAGTTTCTCCAGAAGTTCTTTGCCGCCGTGAACTACGCGGTCGCCGCGCTTGACGTGCGTCTCGGACGGGAAGCCGCGCCGGCGTCTAGAGGTGCGCTCGAAAGGAGGGCGAGTCCTCGTGTATGTGTTTCGGCATGGCTGCGCCTCCTCTCCGGATCGCTGTTTCGGGGACAGGATAACACTTCCGCCGGCGCGACGGATGGCCGTTCCGGGCGGCTTTCCGCCGTTTGCGGGAGGTGAGTTTGGGAAGACTATAGGCTGGTTGGACAGGAGAAGGAGGATCGCATGGCGGTGGAGTTCGGGGTGTTCGTGCCGCAGGGGTGGAAGATGGACCTGGTCGAGATCGAGGACCCGGTCGAGCAGTATGAGACCATGACGCACGTGGCGAAGCTGGTCGAGGCGACGGGGGCTTACGACTCCATCTGGCTCTACGACCACTTCCACACCGTACCCGAGCCGACGATGAACACGGTATTCGAGTGCTGGACCTCGACGGCGGGCCTAAGCCGCGACACCTCGACCATCAACATCGGGCAGATGGTCACGTGCAACGGTTACCGCAATCCGGCGCTCCTGGCCAAGATCGCCTCGACGACCGACGTTATGAGCAACGGGCGGCTGCTGTTCGGGTTCGGGGGCGGCTGGTACGAGCACGAGTGGCGGGCCTACGGCTACGGTTTCCCCGAGACGCCGGAGCGGATGCGGATGTTCAAGGAGGGGACGGAGATCATCCACCGCATGTTCACCGAGGACGGCGTCACCTTCGACGGCGAGTTCTACAAGCTGAACAAACCCATCAACGAGCCGAAGGGCGCGCGCAAGCCCCACCCGCCGTTCTGGATCGGGGGCGGAGGCGAGAAGGTGACGCTGCGGCTAGTGGCCCGCTTCGGCGACGCCTGCAACCTCGGGAACGGGGACCCGGAGGTCATCCGGCGCAAGCTCGGTATTTTAGAGGAACATTGCGAGCGCGAGGGCAGGGACTACGCGGAGATCACCCGTTCCACTTCCATCAACGTCCACCTGCTCGAAGACGACGAGAACCCTGAGAAGGCTACAGAGAAGGCGCGTATGGGCCGGAGCTACGACGCGTACTCCAAACAGTTCATGGTCGGGACGGCGGATGAGATCAAGGAGCGCATCCAGCCCATAGTCGAGGCCGGGGCCGACTACCTGATCACGTACCTGCCCCGCGTGGCCTACGAGCCCGAGCGGGTCGAGCGGTTCGCCCAGGAGGTGGTCCCCGAGTTCGCCTGAGTTTGCCCCAGAAGTAGCAGTGTTGCCTAGTGCCTCTGGGCGTCTGGCGGCAAACGGGGGAGGAGCCGCATGGCTGAGGTGACCGAGAGGCCCGGCGGGGATAGAGCGCACGCCGGGTACCTGAGGTGAACGTCTCAGGATGGTTGACCCTGGCATAGTCATCGCGGTGACCGGCGTGGGGGCTGAGAATATAATCTCCTCGCTCGTCGCCGGTACGAACTTCGGCACCGTTCTGATCTGGGCCATCGTGTTCGGCGCTTTTCTGAAGTTCGTTCTGACGGAAGTCATCGGCCGCTGGTACATGGCCTCCGGCGAGACCATTCTCAAAGGCTGGCACATGCTCGGCCGGAGCACGACGTGGTACTTCCTGATCTACCTGTTCGTGGTCACCTACGTGTTCGGCGCGGCGGTGACTTCCACGGCGGCCCTCGGCGTGCTGCCAGTATCCGTGTGGGCCGTCCTGCACGGCCTCCTGGGTTTCGTTGATCGTGGGTATCGGCTGCTACGAACTCTTCGAGCGGATAATGAAGGTTCTTGCGGCGATAAAGTTCGGGGCGATCATACTGATCGCCATCCTGGTCACGGCCTTCGCTGGGAGAGATCGCACTTGGCCTCGTCCCCAGGATACCGGAGGGCGGATTTATCAACGCGGTGGCTATTATCGGAGGGGTCGGCGGCACGTTCACGCTCGCTTCGTACACGTACTGGGTGCGCGAGCGTGGCTGGCGGAGTAAGCATAGAGATGGTCCTATGAGCATCGACTAAAGACCTCGCTCTTCTGCCTATCGTTTCAAGGGGATGACGATCTCGCCGCCTTCTCCTTGCTCAGCCAGCTTTGTACGGTCAGCCCATCGGGATGGATCGCGCGCGTAGGTGCGGTATCCAGGTCAATGGTTTCCGTTCTGAGCCACCGCCACATGGTGGTCAGGTCCCTGCCCACGAACCCGAAGCGCTCGAACAGCCAGACCGGCATCGGGAAGCGGCGCGGGTTCCTGCCCATGACCTCGCGGTAGATCGAGCGGCACTCGTCCAACGCTTTCACGTCGCTCGCGAGCGACAGGTCCTTCCCGACGAACCGCTGGGGAGCGGCAAATGCCTTTGCGGCGATGACGCCGAGATCGTCGGCGCACAGCCAGCCAACATCGCGCGATAACCCCATCAGGGTTGGCATGACGTGCCACGTGGAAGCAGCCGGGAAGAACTTCCTGTGGGTCATCAGCTCCATGAAGGCCATAGGGCGCAGGATCGTCAGCGGCAAATCCAGCTCCTTCATGTGGTCCTCGACCTGCAGCTTTGTCTCCCAGGAGGGGATTCCGGTGCCCTTCTCCCCGGTACCAGCCGAACCGTAGACGAGATGCTCCACACCAGCGTCCTTGCTCACATCGGCGACGATCTTACCCTGCCTGACCTCAGCTTCCGATCCGCCGATGAAAGGGTTTTGCACGCTGTAGACGCCGTATGCCCCCTCGAAGGCAGGCCGGAGGGAGGCTGCCTCAGCCATATCGCCCTGCACGACTTCGACGCCGAGCGCCGCAAGAGCCTGAGCCTTTTTACTCGCGGCGTTTCGAGTCAACCCTCGGACGTGCCAACCATCCTCGAGCAAACGGCGGGCCACAGCGCCACCCTGAAGACCCGTGGCCCCGGTAACGACGATCGTTCTACGTCCAGAGGCTGTCATGGCGTTCTCGCTCCCTGTTCGGTTCTAGTGCTGATGATAACATATCGTATATGAATGCTACGAGCACCTCAGGCGTGGACTCTTGAGATGCTGGCAGATCGCCGCAACTGCCCCACGCGCCCGTAGCACGCTACCTTGACATGAGCAATTCTTCGCTGCCCCGCTCGGCCAGATCGCAAGCGGCACTAGGAACGTCGTGGCAACTCGCGCTCGATGGCGGGTTTGTCGAAGCCCACGATCTTGATGACCGGCACGCCTGTCTGCCCGGTCTTCCTCTGAATGTCGCGCGCGGCGTCCTCGTCGCGCTCGACGTTTACCTCCTTGAACGGAACCCGGTTCTCCCTGAAGTACCTCTTCAAATACTTGCGCTTTCACGAACCGACTCCATTTCACCGCTATGCTGCGCGAGGAGTGGGGCGGAGCCACGGGTGGAGGTAGTGCTCGTCTAGTGGTTACGCGTTCGCGATCTGTTCCAATGAACTGCCCGAAAACGGGCTTCTCGAAAGTTCGCACCGCGTTTCGGGAAGTGGCATCATACTTGTGGTGTAAAGGTCACCCCGCCGTTTTCTCTAAGGCGGGTCAGAAAGGAGGTAGTGTAAAGCGATGTACGCGACGGTACGGCGCTACGAGGGTGTGGTCGACCCAAGTGAGGCGGCCAGGCATATTAATGAGGGCTTTCTGCCCATCATAAGAGAAGTTCCCGGATTTGTGTCTTACTCCTTCGTCGATGCCGGAGACGGTGTGATGATTTCGACCAGCGTCTTTGAGGACCAGTCCGGTGCGCAGGAGTCTACCAACAGGGCTGCAGAGTACGTGCGGCAGAATATGACTTCTATCTTGCCGAACCCACCCCAAATCACAGCCGGTGAGGTTGTCGCCTTCGAAGCACCATCATCTGGACCGGTAAGCGGGGTCACGGACACGGTAGGCGGGGCCACGAGCTCAGTGACGGATACGGTAGGCGGGGCCACGGACTCGGTGAGAGGGGTCACGGACAACCTCCTGGGAGGCCAAGAGAAGCAACGCTAGGAAAGGGTGGGCATCCACCACCGAGGCAAGAAAGGAGGGCCGGGGCGTAGCAGCCCGGCCCTCCTTTCCTCTATTCACCCGCCTTCCGAGAGAGGCTGTATGAAAAGTACTCAAACTCGGGCGAGCCGCCTCATCATGAGGCGGATCATCGCAGCGTACACCAACGCCTCCCCGCTCGCACACAATCGCTCGTAGTCCTTGCTCATCCTCCTTTGCTGGTCGATCCAGGCGATCGTGCGCTCCACCACCCACCTCCTCGGGAGCACCACGAAGCCTTCG
>Ga0081539_10004939_pt1 | contig 14189 bp, 13 predicted proteins | sample TabmetS4T2R2_FD_71023 | JGI IMG/M metagenome (GOLD analysis project Ga0081539, IMG submission 71023) | Tabebuia heterophylla rhizosphere microbial communities from the University of Puerto Rico - S4T2R2 | ecosystem: Host-associated > Plants > Roots > Rhizosphere ...
CTCGGCGAGCGCTACGTGTGCCAGTACCTGCTCGTGGGCGACGAGCGCTCGCTCCTGGTCGACACCGGCCTGAAGGACATGCCGAACACGGTCATCGCGCCCCACCTGTCCACGCTCGGCCGCTCGCTCGAGGACATCGACGACGTGGTGATCTCGCACGCCGACGTCGACCACTGCGGCGGCAACCGCACGCTGCGCGCCGCCGCCCCGCGTGCGCGCTTTCATTGCGGCGAGGCCGATCGCGCCTGGATCGAGTCCAACGCGACGATGCTCGCCGACAACTACCGCTGGTACGAGGCCTACGGCTTCGGCCCGTCGGCCGAGGACGTCGCCTTCCTCGAGCGCGAGCTCGGCGGCGACGCGCCGATCGACGTCGGCCTGCGCGGCGGCGAGACGCTGCGCCTCGGCCCCGATTGGCGCATCGAGGTGCTCGCGCTCCCCGGCCACACCCCAGGCCACCTCGGCGTCTGGGACCCGCGCAGCGGCGCCGCGATCATCATCGACGCCGTCCTGCGCGACGGCATCTACGACCGCGCCGGCGAGCGCCTCATCCCGCCTCGCTACTACGACGCCGCCGCCTACGAGGCGACCATCCGCCGCCTGCGCGCGCTCGATCCCGAGCTCCTGCTCACCGCCCACTACGACGTGATGGACCGCGGCGGCGCGCGCGACTTCCTCGATCGATCGCTCGCGTTCGTGCAAGCGGTCCGCGACGCGGTGCGCGGCGCGCAGACCTTCGACCTGTGGCCCCTCACCCAGGAGGTCGACCGGGCCGTCGGCCCCTTCCCCTCCTTCACCCACGAGCTCGCCGCGTCGGTGCGGGCGCACCTCGCGGAGGTCTAGGGGAGCGTCCCGGCGCCGGTGAGGATCACCGCCGCCCGGCGAGCTCCGAGCTCGCGGCCGTGGCGCACCAGCGCCGCGACCCCCGCCGCCCCGGCCGGTTCGACGAGCACGCCGATCGACGAGCCGATGAGGGCCATCGCGCGGCGCAGATCGTCGTCGTCGACGAGGACGATGTCGTCGACGAGCGCGGTGACGCGGACAAGCGCCTCGGGCACGGGCTCGGTGATCGTGATCGCGGTGGCGATGGTGCCGTCTCCCTCCACCGCGATGGAGCGACCGGCCGCGAAGCTGCGCGCCATCGCCGGCGCGCCGCTGGCGCAGACGCCGACGATGCGCGTCTCGGGCGCCACCGCCTTCAGCCAGCACGCGATGCCCGAGATCAGCGCGCCGTCGCCGACCTGGACGACGACCGTGTCGAACGGTCCCGCCTCGGCGAGCTCGAGGCCGATCGTGCCCGCGCCCTCCGCCATCGCCGGCTCGCGCCCGTCGACGACGAGCACGCGGTCGTCGCTCGACTCGGCGTGCTCGCGGGCGGCCTGCTCGGCGCGCTCGGCCACCTCGACGTGCGCGCCGAGCGCGCGCATGCGGGTCACCTTGTACTGCGGCACCTGCGGCGAGACGAAGACGTCGACCTTCGCGCCGCGCTCGCGGGCCGCGTAGGCGATCGCCTGGCCGAAGTTGCCGGCGGTATGGCAGACCCAGGTGCGCTGCGGATCGAGCCGGCGCGCGAGCACCGAGGCGCCGCGCGCCTTGAAGCTGCCGATGGGATTGAGCGTCTCGACCTTGACGACGAGCTCGAGGCCCACCGCGTCGGCGAGCTGGCCGTCGACGAACTGCGGCGTGCCGCGGAAGACCGGGTCGATCCACTCGGTGGCGGCCTGGACGCCTTCGGGCTGGAGGTCGAGGGTCATGTCCTCTCCTGTCGTTGTGCGTGGACGGCTTCGGCGAGCTGCTTGATCCGGTCCAGGCGCCGGTCCCACGCCGCGGCGAGCTCGCCGAGGGACCTGGTGGCGCGATCGAACTGCTCGACGTTGACGCTGTAGCGCGTCTCGCGGCCGGCGCGCCGCGCTTCGACGAGGCCGACGCGGTCGAGCAGGACCAGGTGCTTGCTGACCGCCTGCCGCGTGATCGGCAGGCCGTCGGCGAGGGCGGTCACCGTCGACTCGCCGCGCTCGAGCAGGAGGTCGAGCAGCTGGCGCCGCGTCGGCTCGGTGACCGCGGCGACCAGCGTCTCGGTGTCGACCTTGCCCGTTGGCATCAGCCGCGGACGGCGCTGCGGGCCGCGTACTCCCGAAGCCGGCCGAGGTGGACGTCCCAGCCGGTGTCGTGATCGGCGCGCGAGCGATGCTGGCCGAGGTCCGCGCGCTCGAAGCCGCTCTCGACGAGATGCAGGCGCGTCGCGTCGCCGGCCGGTTCGAGACGGAGCTCCACGAGCAGCGAGTTCGTCTCGTCGGGCTCGGCTCCTTCGGGGTGCGTCCAGCGGAAGGCGAACAGGCGCGGCGGCTCGACCCTTTCGACGCGCAGCTGCACCGTCGCCGGCCCGCCCGTCGAGCGCGAGCGGAAGTCGAACCGCCCGTCGCCGCCCGGGCGCAGGTCGAGCGTCGCCGAGTCGGTGAACCAGGACGCGATGTGGTGGGGCTCGGTGACGACCGACCACACGACGTCCACCGGCGCCTCGATCTCGATCTCTCGCTCGATGCGGTCAGCAGACATGGCGCTCCCTTCGTTCGATTTGCAACCCATGGTTGCGCATGCTATCAATCGCAACCTATGGTTGCATATCGCACTCGCACATCGAATCCCGTTTGGACCCTCGCCGCGGCCTCGCTGGCGTTGATGATGGCGTTCCTCGACGCGCTCGTGGTGACCACCGCGCTGCCCGCGCTGCGCTCCTCGCTGCACAGCAGCCTCGCCGACCTCGAATGGACGGTGAACGCCTACAACCTGACCTTCGCCTGCTTGCTCCTAACCGGGGCGGCGCTCGGCGACCGCTTCGGACGGCGGCGGATGCTCTGCATCGGCGTGGCGATCTTCGTCGGCGCCTCGCTGCTGGCGGGATCGGCGCCGACGATCGGCGTCCTCGTGGCCGCCCGGGCGCTCCAGGGCGCCGGCGCGGCGATCATGGTCCCGCTGACGCTCACGCTCGTCCTCGACGGCTATCCGCCCGAGCGGCGCGGCTGGGCGATCGGCATCTGGAGCGGGATCGGCGCCCTGAGCGGCGCGATCGGACCGTTCGTCGGCGGCGCCGTCGTGCAGGCGATCGGCTGGCACTGGATCTTCTGGATCAACCTCCCGATCGGCCTGGCGGTCATCCCGATGGCGCTGCTGCACGTCCGCGAGAGCTACGGCGGCCATCCTCGCCTCGACGTCGTCGGCGTCGCGCTGGCGACCGCGGGCCTCTTCGGGATCACGTGGGGGATCGTGCGCACGAACGCGCTCGGCTGGGGCAGCACTGAAGTGGTCGCGACGCTCGTCGCCGGCCTGACGATCGTCGGGGCGTTCGTGCTGTGGGAGCGGCGCGCGCCGCACCCGATGCTCTCGCTGGCGATGTTCCGGCGAGCGAGCTTCTCGGTCTCCAACGCCATCAGCTTCTGCCTGTTCGCGGGCGTGTTCGGCGCGCTGTTCCTGATGTCGCAGTTCTTCCAGACCGCGCAGGGCCACTCGCCGCTGCGGACCGGCGCCGAGCTGCTGGCCTGGAGCGCCACGGGGCTGCTCGTCGCTCCGACCGCGGGCCGCCTCGCCGACCGCTACGGCAACCGGCCGTTCATGGTCGTCGGCCTGATCATGCAGGCGGCGGGCCTGGCCTGCGTGGCGATCGTGGCCCGTCGCGACGCCTCGTTCCTCGAGGTGGCGCCGCTGCTGACGCTCTCGGGCATCGGCACCGCGATGGTCTTCCCGACCGTCGCCAACGAGGTCATGGCGTCGGTGGCGCCCGAGCAGACCGGCATCGCGTCCGGGACGAACAACGCGCTGCGCGAGCTGGGCGGCGTCTTCGGCGTCGCCGTGCTGGCGTCGGTCTTCAACCGCGCCGGCGTCTACAGCTCGCCCGACGCGTTCGTCACCGGGTTCCGCTCGGCCCTCTGGGTCGCGGTCGCGTTCACGGCGGTCGGCATCGCCCTCGCGCTCTCGTTGAGGCGCACGCCGCGGGCGATCGAGGCAAGCTCCGCCGTGCCTGCCGCCAGTTCGGCGTGATTCAGACGAACGCCCGGCGCGCCCGCAGCACCGGGAGGAACGACGCCGCGTGGTCGTGGCCGCACCCGCAGTGCTCGTGGGCGTGGCCGAGCAGCGCGCCCGGCGACGTGCCGGTCAGGCGCAGGCACTCGCGGTTGAGGTGCGGCTGGTCGGCGTAGCCGGCTTCGGCGGCGAGGCGGGCGAGGCCGTCGTTGCCGGGCGCCGTACCGGAGGCGATCGCGTGCTGGGCCAGCGAGTGGAAGCGCTGGAAGCGCAGGACGCGGTGCAGCGGCTTGGGCGCCAGGCCGGTCGCGACCTGGAAGCGGCGGCGCAGCTGGCGCTCGGAGATGTGCAGCGTCGACGTGAGCGAGCCGACGTCGTCGGTCGCCCAGCGCAGCCGGCGGACGGCCTCGGCCACGAGCGGGTCCGGCGCGCCGGCGTCGGCGAAGCGGGCGGCGACGAGCATCTGCAGGCGGGCGAGCAGCTGCTCGGGTGCGGCGTCGGGGTCGGCGAGCTCGGCGAGCGCCCCGCCACCCCACACGTCGCCCGCTTCGACGGCGAGATCGACCAGCTCGTATGTCGGCAGGCCCAACACGCCGGCGGCCGCACCGGGCGCGAAGCGCAGGCCGACGATCGTCGTCCCCGGCTCGAGGACCTCGACGAGGGCGCTGGTCAGCGGGCCGACCACGCGCGGCTCGCCGCCCAGCCGGCACACGAGCTCCAACCCGCCGCTGGGGATGTTGCGCTGCACGTACGGCTGGGCGTCGCGGGCGACCTGCTGGATCCACACCGACGAGACGAGCCCGGCGAGGGCCGCGATCGGCGGCCGCTCGACGTAGGTCTGCTCCCCCTGCACGCGCCGCAGTATGCGCCACATTGTGCGAACCGTGCAAGACGACGCGATCACCCGGCTGGCCCGCGAGCGGCTGGGCTTCGAGGCGCTGCGGCCCGGCCAGCACCGGGCCGTCGCGGCTGCAGTCGCGGGGCGCGACGTCCTCGCCGTCCTGCCCACGGGCGCGGGCAAATCGGCCATCTACGAGCTCGCCGGGCTGCTGCGCGACGGGCCGACGGTCATCGTCTCGCCGCTCATCGCCCTGCAGAACGACCAGCTCGCCCACCTGCGCGCGGCCGGGCTGTCGGCGACGGTGGTCAACTCGCAGCAGTCGGCGGCGGCCCGCGCCAAGGCGCTCGGCGACCCCGGCCAGTTCGTCTTCCTCTCGCCCGAGCAGCTGAGCAACGACGAGACCCGCGCCGCGCTGGGGCGCGCGCGGCCGAGCCTCTTCGTCGTCGACGAGGCGCACCTCGTCAGCCAGTGGGGGCAGGACTTCCGCCCCGACTACCTGCGCCTGGGCGCCGACGCCGAGGAGCTCGGCGTGCCCGTGCGCCTGGCGCTGACGGCGACCGCGGCGCCGCCGGTGCGCGACGAGATCGTCCGACGCCTGCGCCTGCGCGACCCCGAGATCGTCATCGGCGACTTCGATCGCCCCCACATCGAGCTGTCGGTCGAGCACGTCGCCACGCCGAAGGACAAGCTGCGCGCGGTCGCCCGCATCGCCGCCGAGCTCGACGGCTCGGGCATCGTCTACGCGGCGACCCATGCCAGCGCGCAGGCCGCGGCGGACGCGCTCGGCGACGACGCCGTCCTCTACCACGCCGGCCTGGCCAAGCACGCGCGCGACGGGGCGATGGGCGCCTTCCTCGCCGGCGACAAGCGCATCGTCGCCGCGACCGTCGCGTTCGGCATGGGGGTCGACAAGCCCGACGTCCGCTGGGTGCTGCACGCCGACGTCCCCGGCTCGCTGGACGCCTACTACCAGGAGCTCGGGCGCGCCGGCCGCGACGGGGAGGACGCGCGGGCGCACCTGCTCTACCGCCCGCAGGACCTGGCCATCGCCCGCCACCAGATAGTGCGCGGCGTGTCGGCGGAGGCGGTGGGAGCGATGGCGCAGCGGCTCGCGGCCGGAGGCGATGCGACCGCGATGGGCGCGAGCGGCGAGCGGCGCGCCGCGGGCGCAGCGCCCAGCCGCGGGGCCACCCTCGCTCTGGCCCGCCTTGTGGACCTCGGCGCGGCCGCTTGGCAGCGCGACGGCGCCGTCGCCTGGACCGGCGCGCTCAGCGTCGCCGACGCCGTCGCCGCTTCCCAGCTCGAGAGCGCCCGCGAGCAGGAGGTCGAGCGCTCGCGCATCGAGATGATGCGCCGCTACGCCGAGCACACCGGCTGCCGGCGCTCGTTCCTGCTGACCTACTTCGGCCAGGACTACGCCGGCCCCTGCGGGGCGTGCGACAACGATCGCCGCGCGGCGACCCCGCAGTCCCGCGCGACCGAGCCGTTAGCCGTCGGCAGCCGCGTGGTCAGCGACCACTGGGGCGAGGGCACCGTCCAGCGCTACGACGGCGACCAGGTCACCGTGCTCTTCGACGACCACGGCTATCGCGATCTGCTGCTTTCGCTCGTCTTGGAGCGCGATCTCCTTCGCCCAGCGTGATTCGCTCAATACGATGCGCTCGGCATGAGGGCGGGGCGCTCTTCATTGGTCGACGTCGCCGAGGATGCGCTACGGCGCTGGCTGGCGACCGGACGCCATCGCTCGGGCGAGCGCCTGCCGCCCGAGCAGGAGCTCTCCGGCCGCCTGGGCATCTCCCGCGGCACGCTGCGCACGGCGCTCAGGCGCCTCGAGGAGAGCGGCGAGATCGTCCGCCGCCAGGGCAGTGGCACCTTCGTCGGCCAGTCGGCGTCGTGGAGCCTCGACGAGGGGCTCGAGCGCCTGGTCTCCTACACGGAGCTCGCCCGCCGGCAGGGCATCACGCTGCGGCTCGGCCACCTCGACATCGAGCAGGTCCCGCTCACCGCCGAGCAGGCCGAGCTGTTCGGCGTCGAACCCGACACTCTGGCCACGAACATCACCCGCGTCGTGCTCCTCGACGGCAGCCCCGGCGCGCACATGCACGACATCGTCCACCCGAGCATCAAGCTGCCGACGCCGGCCCGCCTGCGCCAGGCCCTCGAGCGCGGCCAGATGGTGCTCGACGTCCTCATGAAGGCGGGGGCGCCGGTCGCCTACAACCGCCTGCACATCGTCGCCCGCGTGCTCGCCCCCCGCGACGAGATCGGCAAGGCGCTCGGCGTCACCGACGCCACCGCGGCGCTCGAGATCGAGCACGTCACCTGCACCGCCGACGGGTCGCCGGTCGAGCAATCGGTCGACACCTTCCTGCCCAGCAGCATCGACCTGCACGTCGTGCGCTGGCGCGAGGACGCCCCGCCGGTGCCGGCGATCGATCGCCGGTCGCGGGAATAGACCAATTTGAACAAAACGGATATAGTCGCCCGGCGCCGTCGGGCGCCGTTTCGCACCCGAGCAGATGGACGGAGAGGTGGGTATGAGCGAGGGAACCGTCGTCGACGCACAGGTCCCGCTGACCTTCGGAGGCACCGTCAAGTCGGTGCTGCAGACGCCCCGTGCGGTGGCCGCGCCGGCGACGCTCGAGGAGGCGCGCAACCAGCCGGGCCGGCGCGAGCAGATCGAGCAGATCACGCGCCGCATCGAGTCCGAGGGCATCAAGTACGTCTTCTTCCAGCAGGTCTCGGTCACCGGCCGGGTGATGGGCAAGGGCGTGGTGTCCTCGTTCTTCCCCCAGGTCGCCGAGAAGGGCTACCAGCTCGTCTACGGCGCGACGGCCAACCTCTTCACCGATCGCGCCGGCAACTACATCGGCTTCGGGCCCGAGGAGTCCGAGCTGGCCGCCGTCGCCGACCTCGACACCTTCGCCACGTTGCCGTGGGACCCGCGCGTCGCGCGCGTGTACTGCGACTGCTACGACACCGAGAGCGGCGAGCTGCTCGACGCCGACCCGCGCCAGAACCTCAAGCGCGTCGTCGCCGAGTTCGAGCAGGAGCTCGGCTACAGCTTCCTCATCGGGATCGAGCCCGAGATGATGTGGATGAAGCGCGGCGAGGACGGCGAGGCCGAGGGCGTCACCAAGCCCTACTGCTACCACATCCACCAGTTCGAGGAGCTTCGTCCGGTGCTGCTCGACGTGGTCGAGTACGGCCAGGCGCTCGGCCTGGACATGAGCTACGGCGACCACGAGGACGCGCCCGGCCAGCTCGAGCTGAACTTCCGCTTCGACCGCCCGGTCAAGACCGCCGACAACATCACCACCTACCGCCAGGTCTGCGCGGCGGTGGCTCGCAAGCACGGGCTGCTGGCGAGCTTCATGCCCAAGCCGTTCACCGGCGTGTCGGCCAACGGCCACCACCACCACTTCACGCTCGTCGACGACGAGGGCAACAACGTCTTCCACGATCCCAGCGGCCCCGCCGAGCTCAGCGACACCGCCCGCCACTTCCTCGGCGGCATGCTCGACCACTTCGGCGCGCTCATGTGCGTCGGCAATCCGTCGGTGAACTCCTACTGCCGCATGTGGGACACCGGCTTCTGGGCCCCCGTCTACAAGAACTGGGGCTGGCAGAACCGGACCTGCACGGTCCGCGTCGCCTCCGGTGGGCGCTTCGAGTACCGCGGCGTGGACTCGTCGTGCAACCCGTACCTCAGCGTCGCCGCGCTGCTCGTCGCCGGCCTGGACGGCATCAAGCGCCAGAGCGATCCGGGCGAGCCGCAGAGCGTCAACACCTACGACCTGCTTCAGGAGTCCAACGGCAAGCAGCCGCTCGAGCGCGTGCCCGACAGCCTCGGCGACGCGCTCAAGGCGCTCGCCGCCGACGAGGTCATCCGCGACGGCGCGATGCCCGGCCGCCTCTGGAAGGTCTTCCATCACTACAAGCGCGACGAATGGGAGCGCTACCTCGCCGCCGTGACCGACTGGGAGCGCGACGAGTACCTGGAGGTGCTGCCGTAGATGTGCGGGATCGCGGGGATCATCTATCGCAACGGCGAGGAGCGCCAGGAGGTCGGGCGCGACATGACGCGCATGCTCCAGGCCATGAAGCACCGTGGCCCGGACTCGACCGGCTACGCGCTCTATCGCCCCGACACCGACGGCTACGTCATGCACGTCAAGCTGTCGGAGGCCAACGGCAACGGCGACTTCGACTTCGCCGAGCGCCTGCGGCGCCAGCGTTCGCAGATCGAGGATCGTTTGCGCTCGCTGGGCGCTCGGGTGCGCGACATCGACGCGACCGCCGAGCACGCGATGACGGTCACCTTCGACCACGACGGCGACCTCAAGCAGCTCGCCGACTACGTCGAGGACGTCCGCGGCGCCGAGGTGCTCTCGCTCGGGCGCTCGCTGGAGATCGTCAAGGACCTCGGCGACGCCGAGACGGTGGCCAGCGACTACCGCCTCAACGAGTTCATCGGCACCCACGCGATCGGCCACGCGCGGATGGCGACCGAGTCCGACGTCGACATCGCCAACGCCCATCCCTATTGGGCCTATCCGTTCCCGGACGTCGCCGTCGTCCACAACGGCCAGCTGACCAACTACCACCAGTGGCGCCGGCGCCTGGAGCGCGCGGGGCACCGCTTCCAGTCGGAGTGCGACTCGGAGATCATCGCCGTCTACCTCGCCGAGCGGATGGCGCAGGGCGATTCGCTTGAGGAGTCGATGCGGCGCTCGCTGCACGAGCTCGACGGCGTCTTCACCTACATCTGCGTCACCGAGGACGCGCTGGGCGTGGCCAAGGACGAGCTCGGGGCCAAGCCGCTCGTGCTCTACGAGTCCGACGACCTCGTCGCGCTGGCCAGCGAGGAGATCGCCATTCGCAAGGTGGTCGATCGCGAGATCGAGACCTACGACCCCTACGAGGGCGCGGTGATGGTGTGGACGCGGTAGGAGCCACGTACGACGCCCGCGGGCTCGTCGAGCTCGACGGGACGATCCCGCAGATCTCGGAGATCGACGGCGAGCGCGCCGTCCTCGACGCCCGTGACCTCTCCACGCGAAAGATCAACGCCGAGCTGCGCTGGCTGCTCTACGAGCAGGGCGTCAAGGACGTCACCATCCTCAACCCCAGCGCCCGCCACTCGCTCGGCGTCGGGATCCTCACGCGCTGCCGGATCACCTTCGAGGGCAGCCTCGGGTACTTCGGCGTCGGGCTGATCGACGGGCCCGAGGTGCAGATCAACGGGCGCGTCGGCTGGTCGGTGGCCGAGAACATGATGTCCGGCGTCGTGGTCATCGAGAGCAACGCCGGCTCGCTGGCCGGCGCGGCGCTGCGCGGCGGCGACCTCGTCGTCAAGGGCCAGGTCGGCGCGCGCACGGGGATCGACCAGAAGGGCGGCACCATCCTCGTGCTCGGCAGCGCCGGCTCGATGACCGGCTTCATGATGCAGCGGGGGCGCCAGATCATCTGCGGCGACGTCGGCCCCGGCCTCGGGGACTCGATGTACGACGGCACGATCTACGTCGGCGGCAAGGTCGCCTCGCTGGGCATCGACTGCGTCGAGGGCGAGTGGACCGACGCCGACACCGAGTACATCGAGCGCAAGTTCCGCATCTACGGCCTCGGCTCGCCGCCGGAGCTGAAGAAGTTCGTCTGCGGAAAGAAGCTCTACAACTACGACAGCCTCGAGCCGAGCGAAAGGAAGCTGGTGCTCTGATGGCAGACGAGAACGCTCCTTCGAAGCGCAACGTCCTCGGGCGAAGCCGGATCTTCACGCCGGAGGTCATCGACGACATCCACATGAAGGCCGAGCTCGGCCGCTACCGGATGCGCGGCTTCTCGATGTTCAAGAAGATCCCGCACTGGGACGAGCTCATCTTCCTGCCGGGGACGCTGACGCGGTTCGTCATCGAGGGCTACCGCGAGAAGTGCGACACGAAGACCGTGCTCGGCGCGCGCTTCGCCAAGAAGCCGATCGAGCTCGACATCCCGATCTACATCACCGGGATGAGCTTCGGCGCGCTGTCGCTGGAGGCCAAGATGGCGCTGGCCAAGGGCGCCTCGATGGCCGGGACGGCGACGTGCTCGGGCGAAGGCGGGATGACGCCTCCCGAGCGCGACCTGTCGACCAAGTGGTACTACCAGATCATCCAGAGCCGGTACGGGTTCAACCCGCACCACCTGATGCTGGCCGACGCGGTCGAGTTCTTCATCGGCCAGGGCTGCAAGGTCGGGCTCGGCGGGCACCTCATGGGCCAGAAGGTCACCGAGCAGGTCGCGGAGATGCGCAGCCTGCCGCCGGGGATCGACCAGCGCTCGCCGGCGCGCCACCCGGACTGGCTCGGGCCGGACGACCTCTCGCTGAAGGTCCAGGAGACACGCGAGGCGACCAACTACGAGATCCCCATCCAGCTCAAGCTCGGCGCCGCGCGCGTCTACGACGACGTGCGCATGGCGGCCAAGTGCGGGCCCGACGTCATCTACCTCGACGGCGCCGAGGGTGGCACCGGCGCCGGCCCGCACGTCGCGGCCGAGGAGACCGGCATCCCGCTGATGGCGGCGATCCCCGAAGCGCGGCGCGCTCTGGAGGACGTCGGGCTGGCCGACGAGATCGACCTCGTCGTCGCCGGCGGCATCCGCAACGGGGGCGACGTCGCGAAGTGCCTGGCGCTCGGCGCCAAGGCGGTGGCGATCGGCCACTCGGCGCTGATGGCGCTGAACTGCAACAAGGAGATCCCGGGGGTGACCGACTACGAGGGCACCGTCGGCGTCCCGGCGGGGCAGTGCTACCACTGCCACACGGGCCGCTGCCCGGTCGGCATCACCACCCAGGACCCCGAGCTGCGCAAGCGCCTGCACGTCGACGAGGCGGCCAACCGCGTCTACAACTTCCTGCACACGCTCACGCTCGAGGTCCAGATGCTCGCGCGCGCGTGCGGGAAGACGAGCGTGCACAGCCTCGAGCCCGAGGACCTCGCCGCGCTGACCACCGAGGCGGCGGCGATGGCCCGCGTGCCGCTGGCCGGCACGAACTACATCCCCGGCGTCTCCGAGGAGCGCACGCTCGACGAGATCAAGACGATGCTCGATCGCTACCTGGAGAACCCGATCGACCGGCTGCCCGAGCACGAGGCGGTGGAGCGGTGACTGCGCGCGACGAGCCTCAGAAGATCCAGTCGATCGACGCGGAGTACCTCTCGGGGCAGCGCTTCCCCTACCAGGAGGACATCTCGCTGGTCGAGGGCATCGACCTCGACGCGGCGACGCCCGGCCAGGACATCAACTGGCTGGAGGACATCGAGCTGCTCGAGGAGCAGGGCACGCCGGCGGTCTTCGATCGCTACTCCAACGCCTTCCTGAAGATCTACTTCCCGATCCCCGAGGGGCGCGAGAACGAGATCGCTCGCAAGGTGCTGATCGCCCACCTGCAGGCGGGCAACTCGTACGGGATCCGGCTGAAGGAGACCCACTGCAAGTTCCCGCAGCCCGAGCTGGGGCCGTGGGTCGAGGGCTCTCGGACCGTTGGCGAGGACTGGCGGCCGGGCGTACTCGAGGGCTGGGAAGCGCCGGTGCACTGACATGCGCTCGGTGCGCACCCTGGTCATCGGAGCCGGCGTGCACGGTCTGTCCACCGCCTGGCACCTCGCCAAGCAGGGCGAGGAGGTGCTGGTCGTCGACAAGACCGGCATCGCCGCCGGCGCGTCGGGCATCGCCTGCGGCGTGGTTCGCAACAACTACTTCCAGCCGGCGATGTCCGAGCTCATGGCTGCCTGCGTGGAGGTCTGGGAGTCCGATCCGGAGTCCTTCGCCTATCACGGCACCGGCTACATCGCGCTCGGCGACGGCGCGCAGGTCGAGGACCTCACCACGGTCCACGAGCGCCACCAGCAGATCAGATATCCGTCGCAGCTGATCCTCGGCGAGGCCGAGGTGACCGAGCACATGCGCGGGCTGTTCAACGACTGGCGCGCGCCGGGGCTGAGCGTCTGCCTGCACGAGGCGTCGGGCGGCTTCGCCTACAACCGCGACTCGATGCTGGGGCTCGCGCGCAAGGCGGGTTCGGCTGGGGCGGAGATCGAGGAGGGCGTCGAGGTCACTGGCTTCGAGCTCGATCAGTCGGGCGCGGTGACGACCGTGCAGACGTCGGCCGGGCCGATCGGCGTCGAGCAGGTCGTCGTCGCCGTCGGGCCGTGGGTCACGCGGTTCTGGGACATGCTCGGGCTGCCCGCACGGCTGGAGGTCGCCGGCGAGGAGCGCGAGATGTGGACCTACTGGTATCTGCAGGAGGGCGAGATCGACGTCGACCCGGCGATCTTCGTGACCAACGACGGCAAGCTGCCGCCGGTGGTCCACGTCGACAGCCACGCGCCGCTGCACGCCGACGACGGCTCGCTCATCACCGACGAGCTGTGGGGCATCTACTACAAGCAGGACAAGCACAGCGTCCAGGGCGGAGCGGAGCCGCTGCCGAAGGGACACGAGTTCGAGCTCGATCCGTATCCGACGGGGTCGGTCGAGCCCGGCTTCCCTGACCTGTGGTGCGCGGCGCTCTCGCACTGCATGGCGCGCTTCGAGGGCTGCCGTCCGAAGTACAGCCAGGTGCGCTCGGGCGGCGTCGGCGCCTTCACCGCCGACAACTTCCCGGTCTTCGATTACATGCGCCCGAACGTCTTCGTGGCCGCCGACTCCAACCACGGCTACAAGATGATCGCGGTGGGGCGCGAGATCGCGCGGGTGCTGCAGGGCGAGCACTCCTCGCTGCTGCACCCGTTCCGGTACGAGCGCTTCGCGACCGGCGACCTGCACCCGGTCTCGAACAGCCCCTACCCCTGGAGCTGAGTGCCCTCCCACGTCGTCGTCGGCGGCGGGGTCAACGGCCTGTCGGCCGCGTGGCGCCTGGCCGAGCGGGGCGCGGATGTGGTCGTGCTCGAGCGCGATCGCGTGGGCGCGGGCGCCTCGGGGATCGCCGGCGGGATCGTGCGCAACTACTACCGCGCCGAGGCGATCACCGAGCTCGTCCGGCTGTCGGTGGAGATGTTCGAGGCCGATCCGGAGGCCTACGGCTTCCGGCAGGTCGGCTACCTGGCCGCCGTGCCCGAGCGCCAGGTCGACGATCTCGTCGCGATCTCCGAGCACCACGAGCGCGCCGGCTACGAGTCGGAGCTGGTGGTCGGGGCCGACCGCTGCCGCGACTACCTGACGTGGTCGTGGCCGGACTGGGACGCGCCGGTCGAGGCGATCCTGCACGAGCGCCGCGGCGGCTGGGCCGACGCGGCCCCGACCGTGCGCCGCCTCGCCGACCGGGCGCGCGCGGCCGGTGCCGAGATCC
>Ga0081539_10004940_pt1 | contig 14177 bp, 15 predicted proteins | sample TabmetS4T2R2_FD_71023 | JGI IMG/M metagenome (GOLD analysis project Ga0081539, IMG submission 71023) | Tabebuia heterophylla rhizosphere microbial communities from the University of Puerto Rico - S4T2R2 | ecosystem: Host-associated > Plants > Roots > Rhizosphere ...
GGCTCGCGCCGGACGGGCGCCACCAACACGCTGCGCACCCTCGGCTGGCGCTGGGCTGCAGCGGTACTGCTGCTGGACCTCGCAAAGGGTGCGGCGGCTGTCGTCCTGGCGCGAGCCCTGTACGCAGCCGGACCGCCAGCCTCGGCCGAGTGGGTGCAGGCGGCAGCGGGCCTAGCGGCGGTGGTCGGCCACAACTGGTCCGTCTTCATCGGGTTCAGGGGCGGCCGCGGGGTGGCGCCGTCCGCTGGCGGCATGCTCGTGATCTCGCCGCTCACCCTGCTGGTCATCCTGCCGCTGGTCGGCCTGGTGATCTTGCGCACCCGCTACGTATCACTGGGTTCGCTGGTGGCTGCGGTGGGTGCGCCGCTGGTGACGGCGGGGCTCGCGACGGCAGGAGCCGCGGGGGGGGGGGCGGTTGCGTACGCGAGCGCCTGCGGCCTGTTGATCATCCTCGCCCACGTGGACAACGTCGCCCGCCTGCGTACCGGCACCGAGCGGCGCATCGGCGAGCGGGAGGCGGCTGCCGATGGCCGAGGCTGATCGGATGCAGCCGGTCGCGAGGCACGCGCCTGCGAGGCTGACCTCGCTGCCGAACCTCCTTGGCCTGGCACGCATCGCGGCGACGCCGGTCGTGGTTGCCTTGCTGCTCATCCCGTTTCCGGGGAGCGGCCTGCTTGCGTTCGTGATCTTCGGGCTTGCTTCCATCACGGACTTCATCGATGGCCGGCTGGCGCGTGCCCGCGGCCAGGTCAGCCAGCTCGGCGTGTTCATGGATCTCACCGCCGACAAGGTGCTGGTGGCCGGGGTTCTGGTGGCCATGGTGGACGTCGGCCTGCTGCCCACCTGGATGGTGGCCACGCTCCTGATCAGGGAGCTGGTGGTGCAGGGCGTGCGGCAGGTGGCCGCGTCAGCCGACGTGGTGATCGCCGCGCGGCGGCTGGGAAAGGGCAAGACCGCGACCACGTTGCTGGGCATGGGCGTCCTGCTGCTCGCCTTCGACGCGGCGCACGGCGGGCCACTGGCACGGCCCGGATTGGAAGAGCTGCTGGGGGTGGCCGGCTCATGGACGATGGTGCTGGCCACCGTCCTGTCGGTGGCCTCCGGCTGGGGCTACATCCGCGGTGCGCTGCCGCTCCTGCTGGGCGGCTCGGACGGCGAGCCACCCGCGGCTATTTGACCAGCCGACGTTCCATCTGGGCCATCGCGATCCACAGGCCGATGGCGGTGAAGACCAGCAGGTAGGCGACGTCGAAGAGCATCGACGGTTCGATGAGGCCGGTCGACAGATGCCGGAACAGGTGCACGCCTCGGTACAGCGGCAACGCCTCGATGATCCACGGGATCACCGGCGACACCGACTGGTACAGGTCGAGCGGGATGAACACCCCGCCGAACAGGAACATCGGCATCACCACCAGCCCCATGGGCAGGTCGAAGTCCTGCACCGTACGCATGAACGAGGTCGCGGCCAGGCCGGCGGCGCTGAACGCGGCACCCAGCAGGATGGCGCCGGGGACGACCAGGACCACCCACGGCGAGTAGACGAGCCCCAGGATCGTCATCACCACCACGAACGCGGCGGCATACATGGTCCCGCGGAACAGCGACCAGATGAGCTCGCCGATGGCGATGTCCCGGATGCCGAGCGGCGTCGCCATCATCGCCTCGTAGATGCGCTCGTAGTTGAGGCGGAAGAAGACGTTGAAGATCGTCTCGGCGATCGCGCCGTTCATGCATGACATCGCGAGGAGGCCTGGCGCGACGAAGGCGGGGTACGGAATTGTGAAGCCCGGCGCGACCTTGACGCCCTCGATGAAGCTGCCCAGACCGAAGCCGATGCCAAGCAGGTAGAAGAGCGGCTCGAAGAAGCCTGAGACGATGACGATCCAGCTGTGCCGGTAGACGGCCATGTTGCGCTGGACGACGTGCAGCGAGCGGCGCAGCGTACCGACCAGGGGAGCAGCGGGGCCTGGAGCGGGCAGGCGGCGGGTGATGGCGGTCATCGGCGCATTCCTAGCTCAGCAGCCTGCGCTTCAGGAGCCGATGGGCGGTGTACCACCCGATGGCGAGCATGCCGACCAGGTAGCCGATGTGCAGTGGCCACGGGCCCAGGAATTCCGGCTCGGCCAGCACCGCGCCGCGGATCAGCGCGACCCCGTGGTACAGGGGCGTGAGCGCAGCCACCCACTGCACGCCGGCGGGCAGCTGGGTCAGCGGGAAGAACGTGCCGCTGAACAGGAACAGCGGGTTGACGACGAAACGGAAGAGCCAGCTGAACCCCTCGCCCGTTCGCTGGGTGGCCGAGAACGCGATGATCACCGAGCTGAAGGCCAGGCCCATCAGGATCGCGGCGGGAACGGCCAGGATCGCAAATGGCCAGTGCGGGATGCGAAACAGGGTCATGACGACCAGGAAGACGCTCGAGATGCTCAGGACCCTGAAGCCGATCCACAGCAGCTCGCCCGCCAGGACGTGGCGGATGCCCAGGGGCGTCGCGAGGATGGCCTCGTAGTTCCGCCGCCAGGCGATCTTGCCCAGCACGGGGAACGTCGATTCGAACACGGCGGACTGCATGCAGGTCGCGGCCAGGATGCCAGGCCCCAGGAACTGGACGTACTCGTAGCCACCGAACGCCGCCGTCCCTGCCGTGACGAGCTGCTTGAGCACCAGGCCCATCGCGGTCAGGTAGAGCAGCGGGGTCAGGAAGGAGCCAAGGATGCTGCCCCGCCAGGTACGGCGGTAGACCCACAGGTTGCGCTGCAGGACGCGCCCGGCGGGAGCGAGGCTGGCGACGGTCATCGGTCCATCTACTCGACCAGGCTGCGGCCGGTCAGCCGCAGGAAGACGTCCTCCAGCGTCGCGCGGCGCACCAGGGCCGACTCGAGCGCGATCTCGTGGCGGTGGACCGCCTCGAGCGCCTCCTCTCCGTCGCCCACGTACAGCAGGAGCCGATCGGGCAGCTCCTCGACGCGCTCGGCGATGGTCTCCAGCCGGCCGTCCAACGCTGCGCGCACGGCGTCGCTGACGCGGATCTCCAGCACCTCACGGGTCGCGTAGCGCTCGATCAGGTCGCGCGGCGATCCCTCGGCCACGATCTCGGCCTTGTCCATCACCACCAGCCGGTCGCACAGCTGCTCGGCCTCGTCCATGTAGTGGGTCGTGATGATGAGCGTGGCGCCGCGCTGCTTGAGCCGGTACAGCCGCTCCCAGACCAGGTGGCGAGCCTGCGGGTCCAGGCCGGTGGTCGGCTCGTCCAGGATGACGAGCTCCGGCTCATTGATCAGCGAGCGGGCAATGGTCAGGCGGCGCTTCATGCCGCCGGACAGTGGCTCCACCTGGTCGTCGGCGCGCTCGTTGAGCTGGACGAACTCCAGCAGCTCATCGGCGCGCTGCCGCGCCACGGCGCCGGGGATGTCGAAGTAGCGCGCGTACATGAGCAGGTTCTCGCGAACGGTCAGCTCCGCGTCCAGGTTGTCCAGCTGGGGCACGACGCCGATGCACGACTTGATCTGCGCCGCGCGGCTGCGCGGATCCATGCCGATCACCGACAGGTCACCGCCGGTGATGGGGGATGAGCACGCGATCATCCGCATCGTGCTCGTCTTGCCTGCCCCGTTCGGACCCAGGAACCCGAACGCCTCGCCCACGCGCACGTCGAAGTCGATGCCATTCACAGCAGTGAAGTCGCCGAAGCGCTTCGTCAAACCGCGCGCGTGGACAAGGACCTCTTCCGATGGGGGCATGGACCGATTCTAGCGCCGGTCCTGATGACGCCCCACTGGCGAGCCAAGGGAGCGGTTGGCGGACCGGGCTTGACGGGCTGGCCGCGTTGGCGAATACTACGCGCCACGTAGTAGTAACTGGATGCAGCGGTCATGGCCACGGAACCAGGCGTCAGCGACCCCGGCCTGCTGCTGCTCATCAGCCTGGCGAGCGGCCCGAAGCACGGGCACGCCATGCTGCTCGACATCGCCCAGTTCGCCGGCGTGCGCCTCGGCCCGGGGACGCTCTACGGGGCGCTGAGCCGGCTCGAGGAGCGTGGCCACGTGGAGGCCATGCCCGCGGAGGGTCGCCGACGCCCGTACCGATTGACCGGAAGCGGCCGGGGCGAGCTCAAAGGACGGTTGGGTGGGCTCAGCCGGGCGGTGCGCACCGGCCTGCAGCGGGTGGCGACGTGAGGCGGCCGCTGATGACGCGCCTCCTCCTGCGCTGCTACCCACCGGCCTGGCGCGCCCGCTACGGCGCGGAGCTGGCCGACCTGATCTCGGAATTGCCAATGACGCCAGCCATCGCGCTCGACGTCGCGACCTCGGGGCTTCGCCAGCGGCGGCATGCCGCCGCGCTGGCGATCAATGGAGGACTTCTCATGACCATCGGCCCTGCCTGGCGTCATCCGACCGCGTTCGCGGTGATCGGCGCCGTCCTTCTGCTGCCGACCTTCGCCTTCGTAGGCGCGTCGCTGCTCGCCTATGAGCTCGGCGTGGATTCGGTGCGAGGTGTGATCGAGCCGGTGGCCAGCGCCATGGCGCGCTGGCGCTTCGTCGACCTGCTGCTGGTCGCGGCGCCGCCGCTCGCGTTCCTGGCAGCGCTGGCGCCACTGGTCCGGATGGGCGTGGAGCGTCGCGATGGCGGGATGGAGGCGGTGATCGCCGTTCGGGCGCGGCTGTTGAACGTGGTCGTCGGCGCAACCGCGCTGCTGCTGGCAGGGCTGCTGATCTGGCACATCGTGGTCGAGTCGGTGCTGCAGGCCGGGGCCTAGCCTGGCGTTCGGTCCTCCAGCTCCCAGGCGTGGTCCAGCGCGTGCCAGGCGGAACGGCGCACGAAATAGCGTGGCGACCAGGGCTTCTTCGTGTTGCGCGGGTTGTCCGATTCTTCTCCAGCGCTGACCGCTTCCAGCGCCGCCAGCGCTTCCCGTCGCACCAGCGCCATCTCGTCATCCCCGCGACTGGGCTTCGCATGTCGGCTGCCGAGCTGCCCCAGGTAGGCGATCTCCGCCTCCAGCACGTGGCCGCTCATCTTGGCCAGGGTCCGTCCGCCGCCTCGAGGCCCGACGCTCAAGGTCTTGCCCTTTGCGGCGCGGGCCGCGGCGTCGAATGCACCCCACGCAGCCTGGAGGATGGCCCGATGTCGCTGGAGGTCCCCGCCGCGCAGCGATTTGGCGTCGTTCTTTGCCGGCACGCCGGGCACTCCGAAGTCGGTGCCGCTCCCACCCTTGTGCCGCTCGACGACCTCGATGGACGCATCCGGCCCGGGGACCGGATTCTTCGGCTTCGCGGCCTTCATGGCGCGCGCGTAGCGCGGCGCGTAGCGCAGGAGGGCCTCGATGGCCTCCTCCTCGCTCTTCCCGGAGCGAGCCCAGCCCGGCCAATCAAGCGCGACGGCAAAGATCCGCTTGTCGCCCCGCTCGATGCCGACCCGCAAGTGCTTCGTCGATGCCACCGAGCTCAGTCGGGCTCCTCCGTCGTGGCCGGAGCCGTGGTGCGCGCCCCGCTGGCGGCCTTGCGGGCCTCGTCAGCCGCCTGAAGTCCTCGGGCCACCAGGGCGTCAAGGTCGATGCCTGCATGCGCGAGCAGTCGGGCATCGAGACGGTCCATCCCCGCCGCGCCAAGCACGGCGCCAACCCAGAACGCGGTCCCTGGACCGAGCACGGAGCCAGCGACGCCGCCGACGACCCCGGCGACGGGCGAGATGCTGACGCTGATGACAGCCTCCTCCTCTGAGGATTCGTCGCGCCTATTCGTCGCGGCGACAGCTCCCCGGACCGCCGAACCGAGGATGCTGCCGAGCAACGCGGCAGGAATCGAGATCAGCAGTGACATCGGCTCATGCCTCCCAGGTCTCGCCGGGCTCGAGCGCGACGACACTGGCGGTGGTCGCGGCCGCGAGCTCGTCCGGCGTCCCGGCCAGGATAGGGAACGTGGCGTAGTGGACCGGGATGACGGTCGCCGCCCCGATCAGGTCGGCAGCCCGTCCCGCGTCCCGCGGTCCCATGGTGTAGTGCCCGCCAATGGGCAGCACGGCGATGGACGGGGACCATCGGTCCTTCACCAGCGCCATGTCGCCGAACAGGTCCGTGTCGCCGGTGTGGTAGACGGTGGTCCCGTCCTCGAAGCGGATGACCCAGCCCCAGCAGCCAACCTCGCGGCTGGTCGGTCCGCCCCCGGTCAGCGTCACCGCGCCGGTGTGCTCGGCGTGGACCATCGTGAAGCCGATGCCGGCCGCCTCGAAGGTGCCACCCTTGTTCATGCCGACCGCCTCGATGCCCTTCTCGCCCAGGTAGAGGCTCAGCTCGTGCGAGCCGACGACCTGGCCACCAGCGTTGGCGAGCTCCACGACGTCGGCCGCATCGTCGCCGACATGGTCGAAATGGCCGTGGGTTGGGGCCACGACGTCGACCTTCTCGGCCGAGCGGTAGGCGTCGGCGTAGGTTGGCGCGCCCGTCCATCGGTCCACCCACACCCACTTGTCCGCGGGCGAGCGGTAGAGGATGCCGCCGTGTCCAAGCCTGGTGATGCGCAAGGCCGCCATGCGTTCTCCTTTCTGGATTGCGAGCGCCAGGGTCAGCCGGGGATCAGGAGCCTGCCCGCCTGCGCGATGCGCTCCAGCCAGGGGCGCTCGCGGCCAATGGTCGTCTCCGCACCATGGCCGGGCAGGACTCGTACGTCGTCGCGCAGGTCCCGTGCCAGGCGCGACAGCGATTCGACCATGGCCGCGTCGTCGCCGCCGGGCAGGTCGGTCCGTCCGAACGAGCCTGCGAACAGGACGTCGCCGGACAGCAGCAGCCGGTGGGTCGGCTCATACAGGCAGACCGAGCCCTCGGTGTGGCCGGGCGTGTGCAGCACCTGGAAGCGCAGCCTGCCGACGTCCACCGAATCACCCTCTCCCAGCTCGCGCTCGGCGGTCGTCCGTTCGACCTCGAAGCCGTAGTTGTTCCGACCTTCGAGCCGATATGCATCGGCCGGATGGATTGCCAGCGGCGCGCCCGTCGCCCGTTTCATCGGGCCGTTGTCGAAGATGTGGTCGATGTGCCCGTGCGAATTGGCGATCAGGTGCGCGCGGAGGCCGTTCACCGTCACCCGTTCCGCCAGGCTCGCCGCGGAGTTCATGCCCGGATCAAGGATCAGCGCCTCCGGCGAGGTGCCATCCCAGACCAGGTAGGCGTTCGTGTCCCACGGCGGAAAGGCGCCCATCTCGATGCGCGGCGCGTGCTGCGCGGCCGCGGCGGTGCCACGCTCGACGATCGGCGGCCCGTCCGTCACTGGGTCATTGCTCGGAGGCGCCCGCCGGCCCTGTGATCCCGGGCGCTCCGTCCGCCAGCCGGAGGCCGAACGAGCGCGCCAGCTCGTCGGCGAGTGCATGCTCCACGTCTTCCATCGGCACCGGCCCGTCGAGCTCCCGCGCCAGGCTGGTGACGTCCTTGTCGCGAATCCCGCATGGAATCATCTCGTCGAACCAGGCCAGGGTGGTGTTCACGTTGAGCGCCAGGCCGTGGGTCGTGACCCCGCGACGGACCCTGACGCCGATGGCAGCGAGCTTGCGCTGCTCCTCGACCCACACGCCGGTCAGGCCGTCGACGCGTCCGGCGCTCACGCCGAATCTCGCTGCGGTGGCGATGATGGCCGCCTCCAGGCTGCGGACGTAGCGCCGCAGGTCCAGCGGGTCCCGAAGCTCGACGATGGGGTATGCCACCAGCTGCCCCGGCCCGTGGAAGGTGATGTCACCGCCTCGGTCGATGCGCACGAACTCGGCGCCGAGCTCGCGCAGCCGGTCCGGACCGGCCAGCAGGTTCGACTCGTCACCGCCCCGGCCGATGGTATAGACGGGGAAGTGCTCCAGCAAAAGCAGCCGGTCGCCGATACGGCGCGCCCGCCGCTCCTCGGCCAGCTCGTCCTGCAGCTCCCACGTCGGGCGGTACGCGACGGTGCCAAGCCGCTCAACGGTCAGGACGCCGCCGTGCGCCGCCAGCAGCGGATCCGCGTCGCTGGCAGGCGTGAATGGCACGTCGCGCTTCGGCCGGCGCAATGGCGTCTGCTGTGGTGCCGCCGGCGGCGCGCTGATGTCGCGGAAGGTGGTCATGGGAGCGGGCCGGGCGGCTAGACGGCGGCCGCCGCCTGGCCGGGGACCTGCTCGGCGGCGTGGTAGCTGGAGCGCACCAATGGACCGGACTGAACGTGCCTGAAGCCCATCTCCAGCCCCATCCGGCGCAGCTGCATGAACTCGGCCGGCGTGTAGTAGCGGTGCAGCGGCAGGTGCTGCCGACTGGGGCGCAGGTACTGGCCGATGGTCAGCACGTCGATGTCCGCGGCCCGCAACAGGCCCATCGCCTCGACCACCTCGTCCCACGTTTCGCCCAGTCCCAGCATGAAGCCGGTCTTCGTCACCATCTCGTCGAACCCGATCTCCCGGGCGACGGCCCGTCCGGTGGTCAGCACGCCGACGCTGCGGTCCCAGCGTGCGCGGCGGCGCACCGGGCGCTGCAGGCGCGGGACGGTCTCGACGTTGTGGTTCAGGATCTCGGGCTGGGCCTCGACCACGGTCCGGATGTCGGCTTCGCGGCCGTTGAGGTCGCTGATCAGCACCTCGATGCTGGTCCCCGGTGAGGCGAGGCGGATCTGGCGGATGGTCTCGGCCACGATGCCGGCCCCTCCATCGGGCAGGTCGTCTCGCGCGACCATGGTGACGACCGCGTGCTTGAGGTTCATGAGGCGGGTTGCCTCGGCCACCCGACGCGGCTCGTCCAGGTCGGTGACCGGCGGCCGGCCGGTGTCGATGGCGCAGAAGCCGCAGTTCCTGGTGCAGACGCTGCCCAGCACCATGAAGGTGGCGGTGCCCAGCGCCCAGCATTCGCCCTGGTTCGGGCAGCGCGCTTCTTCGCAGACGGTGTGCAGCGCCTCCGCCCGCATCAGCCGGTTGACCGATGCGTACGTCTCGCCAACACCGATCCGCACCTTGAGCCAGTCCGGGCGGCGCCCGCCCGGCCCGGCGTTCACCGGGATCGGATCACCGGGGGCGAGCAGTCCGCCGTCGATGCTCGAACCGCCGGGGTACATCACTTCGGATGGCGACGCGTGGCCCGGGGGATCGCTGACGACGCTCAGCTCGCCCAGGCCGGAGAAGTCCCGACGCTGCTCCACGGTCACGCGAAGAGTCTAGTCAGGCCGGCTGCGGGGTGCCCGCGGCGACCCGGTCAGGCGGCTCGGGGCGCAGCCGCAGGCCGCGCAGGAGCTGGGCGTTGGCCGCGACCACGACGGTCGAGATGCTCATCACGATTGCGCCCACGCTCATCGGCAGCACGAAGTTCCACGGCGCCAGCACGCCTGCCGCGACCGGGATGGCGATGGCGTTGTAGCCGGCGGCCCAGGCAAGGTTCTGAATCATCTTGCGGAAGCTGGCGCGGCTGAGCTCGATGGCCGCGGCCACGTCCCGCGGGTCATCCCGGACCAGGACGATGTCGGCCGCCTCCACCGCGACGTCGGTGCCCGCGCCAATGGCGATGCCGACATCCGCCTGCGCCAGCGCCGGCGCGTCGTTCACACCGTCGCCGACCATGGCCACGCGGGCGCCTCCCGTCTGGAACCGTCGTACAGCCGCGGCCTTGTCGGCGGGCAGGACCTCGGCCGCGACCTCGCCGATTCCCAGCTGACGGGCGACGGCGTCCGCGACGACCTTGGCGTCCCCGGTGATGAGGGCCACGCGCATGTCCATCTCGTGCAGCCGCGCCACGGCCGCGCCCGATTCCGGGCGGATCTCGTCCTCGATGGCCACCGCACCCAGCACGCTCTCTGCGGCGACGACGAATAGGACGGTGTGTCCCTGCCGCTCCCATGCCTCTGCCATGGCGCTCAGCTCTGGCGGGACCGTCGCACCCTGTTCGGCGACCACCCGCAAACCACCGACCGCAATGCGCTGCCCGCCGATGGCGGCCGCCGCGCCGCGCCCGGGCATCGGCTCAAACGAACTTGCCGCCCGGGCTGCGATGCCTCGATCAGCGGCCGCGCGCACGATGGCACGGCCGAGTGGGTGCTCCGAATCGCCCTCCACGCCGGCGGCCATCGCCAGAAGCCCCGCTTCGTCATTCCCCGACGCAGCGGCGACGCCAGCGACGGCAGGCCGTCCGCGGGTGAGCGTGCCCGTCTTGTCGAAGATGACCACGCCCAGCTCGCGGGCGCGCTCCAGCGCCAGCCGGTCCTTGACGAGCAGGCCGTTGCGCGCGCCGAGGCTGGTGCTGATGGCGATCACCAGCGGGATCGCCAGGCCCAGTGCGTGCGGGCACGCGATGACGAGCACCGTCGCGGTACGGATCAGCGCCTCCTCCGGCTGCCCGGCGACCGTCCATGCCGCGAGCGTGATGAGGCCGGCTGCCACGGCCACGTAGAACAGCAGCGCGGCGGCGCGGTCGGCCAGCACCTGCGCGCGCGACTGCGACGCCTGCGCCTCGGCCACCAGACGCACGATCCCGGACAGGGCGGTGTCGCCGCCCACCGCAGTCACCCGGACGCGCAGGCTGCCGCCCTCGGTCACGCTGCCCGCCACCACCCGATCGCCAGGCTCCTTCGGGACTGATCGCGACTCGCCACTGATCATCGATTCGTCGACATCGGCCAGCCCGTCGGAGACTTCCCCGTCCGCCGGCACGCGCGAGCCCGGCCGCACCAGGACGAGGTCGCCAACTCCGAGCTCGGCAGTGGGAACGGTTTCAGTCGATCCGTCGGCCGAAAGCCGCTCGGCAGCGTCGGGAAGCAGCTCGGCCAGCGCCGAGAGGGCGCCCTGGGCCTGCATGATCGAGCGCATCTCGATCCAGTGGCCGAGGCTCATGACCGTGATCAGTGTCGAGAGCTCCCACCACACATCGACCTCGAAGACGCCCAGCGTGGCCGCCCATGACGCAACGAAGGCCACGAGGATCGCGAGGGTGATCAGCGTCATCATCCCGGGCATCCGCTGGGCCAGCTCGTCCCGGGCCCCGCGCAGGAACACCCAGCCGCCATAGGCGAACACCACCGTGCCGAGCAATGGCGCAATCCAATCGGAACCGGGGAACGTCGGCGCGGTGTAGTGCAGCCACTCCTGGACCTCGCGGCTCCAGATGACGACGGGGATGGTCAGAGCAAGGACGATCCAGAACTGGCGGCGGAAGGCATCGGGGTCGTGCCCGGCGTGGGCGCCGTGGCCGCCGTGCCCAGCGTGGGCGCCGTGGCCGCCGTGGCCGCCGTGCCCAGCATGGGCGCCGTGGCCGTTGTGCCCAGCATGGTCGACGCGGGCTGCATTGCCGCCATTGCCCGCATGGTCGGCCGGGTGGGGATGTGCGTCATGCGCGCCATGGTCACGGGTGTCACGGCTGATCCGCGCCGGATCCCCGTGGTGGCTGCCGTGGTCGTGGTGGACGCCGTCCAAGGGTCGCTCCTGATACTCCCCACCAGTATGCCCGACGACGATGCGCGATGCTCGCCGCGGGTAGAGTGCCTGCCGTGACGAGCAGCACTCCCAAGGCACGCGCTGGCGAGCTGGAGGGACGTCTCCGCGAGCTTGGGACGCCGGAGCGAGCCGAGCAGGAGAAGCGCTACCTGAAGAGCGACCTGGAGTTCCTGGGCGCTACGGTATGGCAGATCCGCGCCGCGGTGAAGGCCTATCTGACCGAGCTGGGTGACCTCCAGCACGATGAGCTTGTCGCGCTCGTCGAGGAGCTGTGGTCGGAGCCCATCCACGAGCGCCGGATGGCCGCCACCGTCATCCTGGAGATGCGCAGCGGACAGCTGAGCGCCGCCGACCTGCCACTGCTGGAACGGCTGATCCGTGAATCGCTCACCTGGGCACTCGTCGACGGGCTCGCGGGCGACGTGGTCGGCGACGTCCTCGCCGCCGATGAAGATGGCACGCGACCAACCCTCGACCGATGGGCCTCCGACGTCGACTTCTGGGTCCGACGATCCGCGCTGCTCGCGTGGCTGCGGCCGCTGCGCCATGGCGCGCCGCTCGATCGCTTCCTGGGCTACGCCGACGCGATGCTTGACGAGCCGGAATTCTTCATCCGGAAGGCCATCGGCTGGGTCCTCCGCGAGGTTGGCAAGCGCCGACCGGATGACGTGACGGCCTGGCTGGGGCCACGGACTGACCGGGCTTCGGGCGTGACCATGCGCGAAGCGACCAAGTACCTGCCGGCAGCCGATCGCGATCGGCTCATGCGCGCCTACCGCGAGAAGCGCACGGCCTGACGCGGGCGAGGACCGGGTACGAGTTGAACCCATGTCCGCGATTTGGGGCGTGGGCCGCACAGCGGCACCCTGGCAGTTACGCCGGCGGCCAACGCGCGGCGCTTACGAGGGGGGCATCGACAGCCGCGTCGTCGGCGACGCTGAGGGTACCCGGGCAGATCAGCCGATCGGCGTCTGCGGGTCCCACTCCTCCAGGCGCTTGCGGACATCGGCCAGGAAGGCGCCGACCTGCGCTCCATCCAGCACCCGGTGGTCGAACGAGCAGGTCATGTTCATCATCGGGCGGATGACGATCACGTCCTCGCCCTCGATGGTGGTGACGACCGGCCGCTTGACGATCGCCTCCATCGACAGGATGGCGACCTCGGGCGCGTTGATGATCGGCATCGATGAGACCGAGCCGAACCAGCCGGTGTTGTTCACGGTGAAGGTGCCGCCCTGGATCTCGTCCAGCTTCAGCTTGTTCGTCCTGGCGCGTGCTGCCAGGTCCTGGATCCGATGGTTCACCCCGCTGATCGACAGCTGGTCGGCGTTGTGGATGACCGGTACCAGCAAGCCGTTGTCGACGGCCACCGCGATGCCGATGTTCATGGCCTGCTTGAGGATGACCCGATCCTCAGCGAACTGGCTGTTCAGCGTCGGGTGCTGGCGCAGCGTCTCGGTCACCGCCTTGACCACGGCCGCCACGTAGCTGAGGCCGATGCCCTCACGCTCCTTGTACGAGCCGTTGTTCGTCTCGCGCCAGCGCACGACGTTGTGCATGTCCACCTCCACGACCGTGTAGGCGTGGGGGACGGTCTGCTTGACGCGGGTCATCTTGGCCGCAATGCCCTTGCGCATCTGGCTCAGCGGGACCTCGACGTCGCCGCCGGTCGGCGCCGGAACAGGGGACGGACCCGCGAACGCCGGAGCCGGGGTCGCAGGCGCTGGAGTCGGGGCTGCCGGCGTCGCTGCTGGCGGCGCTGCAGCCGGGGCCTCGGGGGCCGGCGGCGCTGGAGCGGCGCTTGCAGGCTGCGCCTGTGCCTGAGGCGCTGGCGCCTCGGCTTTCTCGCCGCCGCCCTGGACGAAGGAGAGCACATCCTCGCGCGTGACCCGGCCACCGGCGCCGGTGCCCTGCAGCTGCGAGATGTCGATGTTGTGCTCACGAACCAGGCGGCGAACCGCGGGTGTCATGCGCACCGATCCATTGCCGCCGGCCGGTGCAGTCGGAGCCGATGCGCTGGCGGTCTGCGCCTCTGTCGGCTGCGCGGGCTCCGCTGCCGCACCGGGCTGCGCCGGCATCTCGGGCTGAGCCGGCGGGGCCTCGGCCTGGGCCGGCTCGGGCTGCTGAGCAGCGGCGGCGGGTGGCTCGGCCTGCGCCTCCGGCTCCGCCTCCGCCGGTGCCTCGCTGGGCGCCTCCGGGGGCGCTTCGCTGGGCGCCTCCTCGGCAGCCGCTCCCTCGCCGTCGGCGGAGATCTCCGCCAGCGCCGTCCCGACCTTCACGGTCTCGCCGTCGGGCACGATGATCTTGGTGATGGTGCCTGCCACCTCCGCGGGCACCTCGGCATTGACCTTGTCGGTGACGACCTCGAAAAGCGGGTCGTACTGCGCGACCGTGTCGCCCTCCTTGACCAGCCAGCGCTCGATGGTGCCCTCGGTCACGGACTCTCCGAGCTGCGGCATCTTGATCGTGGTGGCCATCAGTCTGTTGAAGCTCCCTCGCTCGCTGGCGCGCGCCATACGCGCATGTCCAGTCGCCAAATCCCAGTGTCATTGACCTTAGCCGGATTCGCCATCGTCTGCTGCAGCTCGAACAGCGCGGTCAGAGCTCGAGGCAGCGGGTATTCGCGAGCTCCTGGGGTGGAACTCTCGCCTAAGCCCAACGTTGTTTGGATTTGGCGCCGAAATCGACGAACCGGACGCGTAGCGTCAATCTGGTTGTGAATCTGTAACTCGATCGGGCCGTGCATCTGCATCTGCGTGGAC
>Ga0081539_10004941_pt1 | contig 14174 bp, 16 predicted proteins | sample TabmetS4T2R2_FD_71023 | JGI IMG/M metagenome (GOLD analysis project Ga0081539, IMG submission 71023) | Tabebuia heterophylla rhizosphere microbial communities from the University of Puerto Rico - S4T2R2 | ecosystem: Host-associated > Plants > Roots > Rhizosphere ...
CAGCATCATGCGAATGGCATCATCGGTCACTTCCTTCGCCCTGAGATAGATGAAACAGGCCAGCAACGTTCGGCGAATGTCCGGCGGATGCTCCCTCATCTCGCCGGCGCGCTCGTTCTTGGCCCGGCGCTTGAGCATCTGGAGAGCTTGTGGCGGGATGTCAGCCATCATCTCATCCGTGATGCCAAGCGCGCGGAGTTGCCGGAGCTTGATGATTTCCTGCTTCAGATGATCGACGCCGGAAGCGGGCGGATCGGCTTTCAGCTTTTCAAAAGGCGAGACCAATTCGTTCTCAGGCACAATCAGAAGGCGATCCAAACGAACGCGAACCGTCTCGGGCAAACGCGACGAGGTGCGCGCATAGAGATTCTGAAAGAAATGATGCAGCGCGGCATTGGCCTGGCGTCTGATCTCATTCTCCGCCGGCAGCTCGATTCGCAGATGCCGGAGCCTCTCATAAGCACACTCCAGAAGGTCTTCCTCGGTCTGTGACATCTGCGCTCCTGCGGTCTGCAACCATTGATCGAGCTCCGTCTTATGCCGGGCAGTCAGGAATCGCCATCCCGTGTGCTTACGAATCAAAGAGAGGTGATAGTCTTTGGTGCTGCTGTTCCATGGATACTGATTCGTGTGATCCCACAGCAGCCCAAGCTGGTTGGCAATCGAAGTGCGGATCGCCGTGGGGACTTGGTCGAGTTGCGTGGGGAAATACCCGAGGTAGAGTAATGACTTCAATAAGACAGCGGCGCCATTGCGATTGACATCGCCACGAATTCCGCTGAGGAAAAGCCGATCCTGAGTGTCCAGGTGAAAATGCTCGACCAATTCATCATGCGAATAGGAGGCTTTGAACCTGGGATAGTCCCCTTTCATGACTTCCTCCCGATCAAGGAATATGAATTTCCCCAATCGCCGGAATCAGAAACTGTTGACCTCTTAAAATGCAGGAAATTGCAAGTAGATAGGCGAATTCTAGCGCAGGGCTATCAAGGCAGGAAGTATGGATGGAAAATTACGAGTTGAGTTGGTTTCCGGTCCCATGAAATTAATCCTTGTTGGGTCTTATCGCAGCTTCCCTCCTGCAGGGCCAATAAGCGGAGCCTCTTCGTCCAAAAATTTCATCAAGTCTTTCTGGTCATCAGCTATCCCATAAGATTGCTGTATAAGAGCCGGAACAGTTGCAATTTCAATTGTCTGGTCTCCGGCTCGTACAGAGATGGGGCCGTTTTTCCCGCTTCGCAAGACGCTTGTCCAAAAGCGAACGTGATAGAGAACTTGCATATTTCTCTCCGGCCCGGTCCATTTGATAACTTTTTTCCCTATGTCAGGTCCTCCGCTCGCGTGAAGGCCATCGTGAGAGATGACCCAGGTCGGAGAAATTTTGACGTAAAATTTGTTCACCAACTGAATCACCTGCACATAGGCTCCTTGATGACGCCAGAACAAAACGCGCTCATCCTTCATCATTGGCTTCGCTACTGTTCTCGAAGATTTTTTCCTAAGAGGAATCCAGGTGATGGTGTGTGTTTCGTCATTCTTTGACGGGAAGAAAAATCTCCCTTGTTTCGTGTCATCAACGACTAGCCCCGCTCTTCCAAGATGGCGGCTAAGGGCCATATTCATAAGGGAGACGACGATATTTCGTAGGTCTTCATCCTGAAGTAAATCTGTAGTCTTTAAAGTCTCAACATCATTTTCATCAATGACTGGTTCCAATGGACCATCAGGCGCTTCAAGGTCGTGGAACGAAATTATTCTGTCTTCGAAGAGACGAAAGGCGGGCATAAACCTCTGCTTAGGTTCAACCCCAAGTTCCTCTTGGCTCAATCGGATTTCTTCTTTTATCGCGGCTTTTGAAGGAAGGGCCAACTTTCCGTCCTTTTTTGTTTTCATTAAATGAGGAGAGATGGCGGCAGTATATATGTATGGAGGAAGGCGCTCGATCGGGAGCATATTACAGTATAGACGCTCTGTTGCGACATCGGGGTCAGCTAGCGGCACAGCTCGCTCAGCGATAAGCGTTGAGCGGTCAATTCTTCCCCCTGTCGTTATGAGTTGCCCTCGATGGGTGGTGGGCCTGGGCAAAGGTTCTTCCCGAATCACGGCGAGAAGTTCTTTTAACCCGTGATTGAAATTGTCTCCCCGAAGATCTATTGCGCGGAGATGACGAATTAAGAACGGAATATAGGGGCAATCCTGAACGAGCAACGGAATGATTTTAGCTTTTCTGTTGTCTGGGTCATTGTGCAACGCAGCGTGCCATTCCGCGTCAGTCCAACCACTTTCACTAGCAAAGTAGTCAGGAGTCATCACCATTCCAAAGAAGCGGCTATTCTCTAGCCCTTCATTCACCATTCCTACAATACTCTGGCCAGGTCGAATCTCGGCCTCATCTAGCCAGGTGAGGAGTTGGCGGCCTTTGTATTCCTCCGCTTCAATGGGGCCGGCTATCTCTCGAACGACATCTTTATCGATTGAACGATGTGAAAGGAAAATATCTCGAAAGGCTTTGGTCTGCTCATTTGGCATATGGCTGTCCCTTCTGGTGCAAGAGCCGAGGTCTGACGTACCGCAAGATTTTTCAAGGACGCAAGAGAAATGATATGGCCGTAGCCCCCGCGAGAGCAAGAAACTCAGCCTATTAGGACCTACAGGAGGGACGGTGCGATATTGCTCAATGAAGATTAGCGATATCCAAGCCAGCAAGCCCGAATGACTTCTCAACCCTACCAATGTATGTTGTCGATTAGTTCAAGTCCTTGTTTCTTCCTGATTGATTCCATTGGGTGAAGTACGTCGTTTCAATGGGCCGTCTTTTCTCTGGAAAATAATGAGCATTGACTGTTTGGTCGATTACGGCAATCCTCTGTTTATGCCGTGATGTCTGGCATTTGTTGTTGGCGCAGACCGAAACCAGTAGAGGCTCTCACAGATGAAACTAATCCGAGTTGGGCAATATCGCACCGTCCCTCCTGTAGGTCTGTGTTTCGTTCGCTGAGGCATTCGGATCATCCGGGCGTGGAATTTGCATCAATGTTGAAGAAGTAAAGATAAGAACTCAGCTGACCGAGAGAAGTATAGCGGACCACCGTTCACAACGGGATACGTTTGTAGATGTTTTCCCATTCGCTTTCGTCGCTGCACATGACAATCGTCTCGATCCATTCGATGGCAATCCCGATCGACAAATCTTGCGGAACAATCACCACGCCCGACACCGGATTGCCAGCTTTCACCCGATCTTTCACATGGGCCGGCATGGTTCGTTGATCATGAGTGACGATGATTCGTCCTTCTGTTGCCGCCAGCTCCAGTAGTTCGGGATCTGTCGCAGCATTGAGGCCGAGATCTTCCACCGCAACGGCATCCAGGTTCGGAATCCGCCGGCGCAACCCGCGCAGGATGTTGCGGTTTAAATCTCGATCGATCAACAGCCGCAACATTATGACGCCTTCTCTCGTTGCAGCGCGTCCCGTCGAGCCAACAAGCGTTCACGCAACAACGCACTGCTGCGTTGATAATCGGGATCGGCTTCATCACACTCGCGCAGCTCGGCCTCGATATTCTTTTGCTCGGCGATATAGGCATCAACTTCGGGCTTATTGTTCAAGTAGTACCAAATCGCGCCGTAAATATCCGCCAGATCGGCCCCCTCGAAAATATGCGCGATTTGTTCCGGCGTCGAGCCGAGATTGAAGTGGTAAATGACGGAAGATAACGGAAGACGCGTGCCCTTCAACCGCACTGTCCCGTCTTCCCACTGCGTGAGCGGAACGTTCGGGGTGTTCTCGATATTGAGTGTTGTGCTCATCTTCCCTTCCCTTCTGTGTTCTTGTCCTTCTCCTGCAATTCGCGAAGGATCGCTGCCGGCGAGACGGCAGCCTCAGTTTAGCATACTGCCTATTCTGTCCGCTCGGCAATGCGTCATCGCCCATTGCGCTGGCTATCGACATAGGTTACACAGGTGGATAATCTTGCGGTTCTGAGGCCCTGTTGGTGAAGCAGGCGCGTCTTTCGTTATCAAAATATCCACTGCTCGTTTCTTATGGCGCATGGAGCACACGCGCTCGCAAAAGGTTAAATCCTGCTCGACCAAACATGGTGCGTTTGATCATCTTCAGCTTATTGACTTGCCCTTCGACCTGTCCACTGCTCCAGTCATGAATCATCGCCGCTCGGACTGCTGCTCCAGCCTTTAATAAGCTGGCGGCAAAACTCTGAATGTCAGGCAGTCCGCTCTTCTGCGCCGACTCACGCCATCAATCGAAATCAGCGCCGGCGGCGGCTCCGGACTCGACGGTTCCCTTCCCTGCTCCGCCGGCGTCGGTCCGGCGGCAGGAATCGCCCGCGCCATCAGACCGGGGCGCGGCTGAGAGCGAAGCGCTCAGCGTCTGGGAGAGGCCTGCGTCCGAGCTGCCGGCGATTCTGGCCGGCCACGCGTCGCCGGGCGTCGCCGGGCGCGGCGAGCAGTTCTATTCTTCCATTGCCGAGATCTTTGAGCGCTGGGTCACTCGCCGGACGAGCTCGCACACGCAGCGCGCCTATCGCGAAGACATCATGGCGTTCGTCAAGTTCGCCGGCATCGAATGGCCGCGTGAGTCGCACAAGATGTTGACGGTGACGATTAAGGACGTCCTGGCGTTCCGTGACGGGGATTGTTTAGCAACGGTGTCAAAATGGTCGATTTCAAATGAATTATTTAGTAGTAGCTCCTGACCCCATCTCTATTTCATCCTCACCAGGCTTTCTCAACGGGCGCAGTTTCCGGCGCTTGAGTTTCTCCTCCTCCGGGAACGAGTATCTTCCGAAATGGATCGTCCCTCCACCGGCGGCCAACGCAAACCACTACTTCGCCAACCGGATCGCGGCGCGGACACCAGCTTCAAGGATGGCATCGGACTCGGCGCGGTCTGGGGTCGCGCGGGCGAGCTGCAGCGTCCCGGCGAGGAGCCCCAAGAGGGCCGCCGCGTCTGCGCGGCTCACCTCCTTGTCTTGCCGTGATGACAACCAGGCTGCAATCGCATCGAGGGTCGGCGCGTTGTGGGACGCGAAGGTGCGTCGCGTCGCGCGGGGATGCCGCGCCACCTCTGACGCCAAGGCCGCGATCGGGCATCCTGTCCCCGCCGCATCGCGGTGCTCAGGGCTCAGATAGGCGCGAATCAGGATCTCAATGTCAGCTTCGTGGAGCGCTTGCTTGAGTTCCTCATGCCGAGCGTTAAGCGACCGAAGAATGGTTTCTCGGAGCAGCGCCTCCTTCGACTTGAAGTGCGTGTAGAACGTGCCAACCGTCAAGCCGGCCGCGGCCATGATCTTCGCGAGGCCCACGGCGGCAATGCCGTGCTCACGAAAGAGGCGCGATGCGGCCTCCAATATCCGTTCGCGTGTCGCGTCGTTGTGTTCCGGCGTATATCGCATCGGTGCCTCGATTGACGACATAGGTGCTACTCGGCCCATGCCGCGATCCGTTCCGCGATCGCCAGGGGGGCCTCGATGTGCAGGAAGTGACCGACGTCGGGGACGACTTCCAGCGCGTGCGGGGCGGCGAACCGATGTCGATCGTCGACCTGCGGGGGGAGGATGCAGCCGTCGTCGGCACCGTGGAGCTGCAGCAGGGGCGTCGCGATCGGCTGAGAGAGGCGGCGCATCGCCCCAAGCATGCCGGGTCGCAGCATCGCCCGGTAGTACTTTATGGGCGCGGGCATGCTCGCCCGCAGGTGCTCGTGTAGCTCCGCCTGGAGAGCTGGAGCGAGCGAGAGGCTGGGCGACCACTGACGCCAGAGGCGGTCGATGAGGGCGAGATCGCGGGCGGTGACCATCCAGCCGCTTCCCGGCAGTTGAAAGAGCCCCATGTACCAGCTCCGGCGTAGCTGAGCGGGGCGCGGCCGGCTCAGGAACGTGAGTGGGTGGGGGAATGCGAGCGTGACCGCGCGTTCGATCCGCTCCGGCGCCGTGACGCAGGCATCGTATGTGATCGCAGCGCCCCAGTCGTGACCAACCAACTCCACGGCTCGCCCGGGAGACCAGCGGTCAATCAGCGCGAGCACGTCGCTGGTGAGGGCTGCCATGTCGAACGGCCCCGCGGTCGGGGACGGCGCGTAACCGCGAAGCCAGGGTGCGACGACGTGACGTCCGCGACAGCCGAGCTCAGCAAGGAAGGGCGTCGCGGTCGGCGGATGGTCCGGGAAGCCGTGCAAGACGAGCGTCGGTTGACCATCGGGATCACCACCCTGCAGCGCGTGAAAGGTGCCGTGTGGCAGGTCGAAGGTGACGTGTTCGAACTCCATGTGTGTCAGGCTTCTCCAAGAGCGGACGGACGAGAGATGCCGATGCTGGCTTCGGTGTCTCTGGTTTTGGACATGTGCGTCTCCTCAGGCGCCGGGGGTACGGCGGGGTCAGCCGACCAGTCGGTTTTCCGTGACACCTGCCCGCAACCTTCAGAAAATGATAGCCCGCGGCAACCGGGGAATCTGTGCTCTCAAACCAGCATCGACTGCTGGGCGAAGATACCCGCCATCGCGCCGTGCGATGATGCCAGGGTGACCGAGGCCATGAGAGGGTTGGCGAGGTCGCCGGCGGCGTAGATGCCGGGCATGCTGGTTTCGCGGCGCTCGTCGACTTTGAGAGCGATGCCGCCGGGCGTATCGACCGTGGCGAGGCCCAGTGATTCATGCAGGCTTGCGGACGGCTTGTTGCGCGGATGCGCGAACAGGATGTCGACCGCGACATTGCGGCCGGTCTCGAGATTGACGGTGGCGATATGGCCCCCGCGATGGGCGATCTCGATGATCCGGCCATCGACGACAGGTATGTTGCGGCGCGCCAGATCAGCCCGGATATCGGGCGGAATGTCGTGACCATCGGCGAAGAGCGTCAACGTGTCGGTCCAATCGTGGTACAGCCTGACATAATTGTGCGACTGCGGGCCGGACCAGACGAGGCCCCAATGCTGGCCGGCGACTTCAAAGCCGTCGCAATAGGGGCAGGGCACGATGGACGTGCCCCAGCCTTCGGCAAAGCCCGGAACATCAGGCATCTGGTCGGCGACGCCATAGCTCAGGATCAGGCGGCGCGCCCCAAGGCTTTCGCCATCGCCAGTGAGGACGGAGAAATCGTCGATGGCGCCGGAGACGCTGTCGGCCCGGGCACTGACCAGCCTGATCGTGGGATAACGCGCCAGCTGCTGCCGCGCCTCGGCCAGGATGTCCAGCGGTGGCTTGTGATCGTGGCCGAGCAGGCCATGCGAATGGCCGGCGAAGCGATTGCGCGGCAGGCCGGTATCGAGAACGGTGACCTTGCGGCGGGCACGGCCGAGCTGCAGGGCGCCGGCGAGACCGGCAAAGCTGCCGCCGATGATGATGACGTCATCCATGGTGATGGGCTCCGTGTTGTGGATGGAAGGGGTTGGGCTGGGCTTGGCGCGCAATATCGTCCAGCGATACGCGCTCGAGACGGGCAGCGAGCAGGGCTTCGGCATCGGCGAGAAAGTCGCCCATGACTGTGTTGACCGACCGGACGATGCCACATTCATCCACCACGTCAACTCCCCGGCCGTTTGTGAGCCCTCGCACCTTCCCGGCCCAGCCTGGCGCCATGTAGTCGACCGATGCGTCAGCGCCCAGCCGTTCGGCGATTGCCCGTTTTTCGGGCGTGCTGGCGGCGGCTTCGATGCGGATGAGGACTTCTTCGTCCTTGGGTGTCGGATCAGCAACATCCTCGTAGACGAGGACGTCAGGCCCGCCAGTCTTGTGAAATCGTGCTGCTTTCATTCTCTCCTCCCAACGTCTGCAGATACAGCGGGAACGGTTCTCGCCGCGTGTCTCTCGATGGGATGATGATCGTAATCCCATCGAGAGACACGCGCAAGAGGTCGGCGCCGATTTCTTTTTCGAACTGAGGATTGTTATCTACGTGCTCATCAAGAGCCCTCAAATCTATCCTAGCCCTTCCTTAGACGGACATCTCCAGAAGGTTAGATCAGAACGTTTCACGAGATGTTCCACGATGAGAGACGCTTGCCGGGTGAGGAGTGGCGAGCTGGCTCCGAACCTTCTCGATGCTATTTCCGATTATCACTCTTTTGAGAATAACACTCGCTGATGATCTCTCGTATATTCTGCGAGTTCAAGCGGTTGCGGCGGCGATGTCCTAAAATTACGCGTATCTCGGCTATATGTGCTCTAGCGAGATCGCGGTCGGTCATTTTCTCTTCTATTTGTGCCCGTTCTTCCCGAGCAGCTGATTGATTTGTTCGTCGGTGTGACGCTGCGCAGCGGTCAGTGCAGCGATCTGTTCGGTAATCGTTTTGATTTGATCGTCAGTTCGGGACTGCGCTTCGGCCAAGGCTGCAAGGCGCTTGTCCGTCTCGGTAAAACGGAGCTCTGTCTCTTGTCTCGTATTCTTTGCAAACTCCTCGAACATTTCAAACGTCGCTTCGAGACGGTCCCCCCTCGATTCAAATCTCAGCTGAGCGGCGGCGAGATCAGCAAACCGCTCTTCATTCTTAAGCTGCCTGTCGGCCAGGTCGTGGAGGATCTCGTCGTGACGCCTCAGCATCGCATCGTATCGATTCTGAGAGCTGATCAGCGTGGAGATGCTCTGATCGATCTGGGCCACGTCCGTGGTCAGTTGCCCCACACCGGTCGTGAGCTGTTCGATGTTTGACGTGAGGCGTCCGATGCTCGACGTGATCTGTCCGATACTCTGGCTTGTCTCAGCCTGAGTACTGACCACTGCTTTTAAAATTGTCTCCATCTCCTCGAAGGTCATACCCCGATTATAAATGATCAAACGGACTTGATAAATCCATAGTCTCTTTTTCGGTTGCCGCCGGCTCCAGTAGTTCGGGATCTGGCGCGGCATTGAGGCCGAGATATTCCACCGCAACGGCATCCAGATTCGGGATCCGCCGGCGCAACTCGCGCCGGATGTTGCGGTTTAAATCTCGATCGATCGACAGCCGCAACATGATGACGCCTTCTCTTGTTGTAGTGCGTCCCGTCGAGCCAACAAGCGTTCACGCAACAACGCACTGCTGCGTTGATAATTGGGATCGGCTTCATCACGCTCGCGCAGCTCGGTCTCGATATTCATTTGCTCGGCAATAGAGGCATCAACTTCGGGCTTATTGTTCAAGTAGTACCAAATCGCGCCGTAAATATCAGCCAGATTGACCCCCTCGAAAATACGCGCGATTTGTTCCGGGGTCGAGCCGAGATTGAAGTGGTAAATGACGGAAGATAACGGCAGACGCGTTCCCTTCAACCGCACTGTCCCGTCTTCCCATTGCGTGAGCGGAACGTGCGGGGTGTTCTCGATCTTGAGTCTGGTGCTCATCTTCCCTTCCCTTCTGTGTTCTTGTTCTTCTCCTGCAATTCGCGAATGATCGATGCCGGCGAGACGGCAACCTCAGTTCAGCATACTGCCTATTCTGTCCGCTCGGCAATGCGTCATCGCCCATGCTGTCCACTGCTCCAGTCATCAGTCGTCGCCGCTCGGGCTGCTGCTCCATCCTTTAATAAGCCGTCGGCAAAACTCTGAATATCAGGCAGTCCGCTCTTCTGCACCGACTCATGCCATTGATCGAAATCAGCGCCGGCGGCAGCTCCGGATTCAACGATTCCCTTCCCTACTCCGCCGGCGTCGGTCCGCGGTAGGAATCGCCCGCACCGTCAGGCCATGGCGCGGCCGAGAGCGAAGCGCTCAGCCGCTAAGAGAGACCTGCGTCCGACAGAGCGATGGCTGCCACGCTCCTTCTCGACGCCGGTGTGGAGATCACGAAGGTCAAGGGGTTGCTCGGTCACCGCCACGTCACGACGACGCAGAGCTACGACAAGCGCCGGCGCACGACCAAAGAGAGCGCCTCGCACGATATGCCAGTTTGATGGCTGCTCTTTTCAAGCTCTCTGAGCTTCTCGCATCGCCTGCATCAATTCGCCTCTCACCCTCCGTCGGATCTCCGCTATAAGCGCCTGCCCCTTTAGCTGAGTATTGATGCCATCCTCTTTGATGTAGAAGCTGTCATTTTCCGAACAGTAGAACGCGCCACGCTCCCCGTGGCCTATTCCGACTTCAACGACGTATAAATCATGGATTACCGCTCCGATGTGATCATAGACCTGATGGAGCTCGATATACCGGGCAGATGCAGCAAGGGGCGGTTTAATTCTCGCGAGCTTATTTCCAACATCTCGCCGTAGTTGGTCGCGGTCTGCTTCGGTAAGAGTGATTCCTTCAATGGTGCGGTTTTTATCCGTCACGCCCCAAAAGATTCGGCAGTTGTCTTCTCCCCTCCTATCCTCGAGGTTCAGAAACCCGATGACGTATCCATAAACTTCAGTACAGATGTTGGTTACGACGTTTTTAGAAGAAACTGTTTTGAACTCGTCAAAACGTGTTTCATCCATCCGGAGCCGTTCTCCCCGAACAAACTTCGCTACCACAGGTCGCATCGGCGGTAACGCTCGCTCTTCATCCACTCTTGCTTCAGCTGGATCAGGAGGCGAGGAGCCATTACTTCGGCAGAGGCCGTTGAGGTATCTGACTTGCTCATCATTGAAGCTCGACAGATTTTGATGCTTTATCCGATCATAATTTTGAAACACTTCTCTCGATCGGATTTCACTTTTAACGTCAAACCGGTTGCCGCCGATTCCCATGAGCAGAACTGAGACTTGTCGATAGATCTCGTCCGCCTTCAATGTCGGTTTCGCAAGCGAATTTATTACTCCATAGCCGTATAGATATTCATTGTCTCGGAACAGATAGACGAAATCGCCGGCTCGCATTCTGTCATCAACAGGAACCCAGTAATCCAGGCTCTTTCCGAGCATGTGTCGATTTTCGAGCTCAATATGAATGCCGCTGTGAATGCCCCAAAACCTTGGCATCGTATAAACCTCCGCATAAGGACAGGCGACAAAAGCGCCTGGTGTCAGGCACAGCCTTTTATTTTCCCGATGGCCCGAAGAATTCGGTGGGCCTCGACCGTGATGAGCAGCAAGTCCTCTCGGCTAATTGGGCGCGCGTGCATGGTGCAGATTCTGAGCGGTTGAAGCCTCTGGAAAGAGGCTTGTACGTCGATCTTGTTGAAAAAGAGATTTTCGAATATGTCGTTCCAGTTGTCCGTTCGAATAATGATTTGAAGGTAGTCGGAAAAATCCGCATACCAGATCAAAGGAAGCTCTTCTTCGCCTCTCCCTAATGCGGTTTCCTTTTTGTCGGCCCACTGCCGTCGCATGACCTCGGTGATGCGCTGCTTGACCCACTTAGCTCCATATTTTCTGTTCATCACCTCGACGATATATTCGCGAAGCTGCGTCTCCAAATTGAAGAGCAGGTCATATGCCTCAAGCATTCGCCGCTTTAGCGCATCTTCTTCGCTCTCCTCTTCCTCGAGCTGCTCCGCCGGAGCTGGGAAAATGGTTGTTGAGTATGTGTCATGCGGAAACACCGGGGAAAACAAATCTGGACGCAGAAGTTCCGTGCTATAGAGCGATTGCGTAAACGCAGAGTCCGGCAATTCAGTGAGACGACGGTCGAATCCATGTGCGAAGTAGAAATTCTTTCGGTCCAGCCAGTCATTTGGGACGGCAACAGCGATGGAGCCGATTTTTCCCCAGTCACCAACGAGCGAATTTATGGTGTCCACAGCTTTGTCACCAAAAGGCGCTAGATTAATTGCTTTCCCCAAGGTAGCAAGGCCTGTAATGCTTTCAATTGATCGAAGTGGATTAGCCGCATCAATCCAGGGTGTCTTGATAGATGCAGCAACATCGAAGAGCTCGGCCTTCGTCGGTGAAAAAACGCTCGCTACAGTCCCCGCGGAAATTAATTTATCTATAGCGGTCTCTTTCTTGAACATCTCCTCGATGTTTATTCCACAGTGCGAGGCGAGGAAGCGCTTGCTTACGTCCGGCGGTTCCAGCGCTGCGTTCAGTGCGGAGCGCGCGGAAATGCCACTGAAGAGGTCCAACTTGTTGATTGTGGCCGCCTGGCCCTCTAGCGCGGAAAAATGCTTCGCCATGCTAGAAACTGAGGCTGGATAGATAAGATCTTTCAATCTCTTTGTCGCAGACAGCTCGATGTTTTGTGTGATCTGATCGAACAGGGACTTTTGGTGAAGGCCAGCCATGCGGAAAAGATCATCATGGAGACGCGCCTCTCGATAGACTGCGTTCTCTTGTTCCATCCTTCTCATCAAATCATTCAGATTCATTTCTCTCAATCCTTTCCTGGAAAGCACAAAGCGGAGTTGCCCGGCTACTCGAACAATTCCGCTTTACGCAGCATACGTCGGAGGCCACTTTGAGACCCTCAAACAATTTTTTATCCCCTAAAACACTCATAACTGCTGCCTACGCCGTGAAACAGCTCAGTTGACATTAATAGATATTTTTGCTATTTTTGTCAACCAAGAAACGCAATCTCCCCATAAAGGAGTCCCCCGATATGTTGAGCACACGATTGAAACAGCTCCGGTTGGCCCGAGGGTTGTCGCTGGACGAGCTCGCTGCGAAGATGGGCGGTATTGTTACGAAGCAAGCCCTTTCCAAGTATGAGCTCGGAACAGCACAGCCGACGCCAGTAGTGCTGAATAAGCTTGCTGCCGCTCTCGGTGTGAAAGCCTCATACTTCTGGAGCGAGCCCGCGGTGAAGGTTGAGTTCGTGGCCTACCGCCGGAAGTCTACCCTCCCAAAACGGGAACAAGAGAAAGTTGAGAGCTTGGTCATCCGGACGCTTGAAGAGCGGTTGAAGATTCTGTCGTTAATCAGCCGCGATGAGAAGATCGAAATCCCCGTTAAGAAGTGGAAAGTAAAGAAGCTAGAGGATGTTGACCAAGCAGCTGCGGAGCTTCGAGAACAGTGGGAGCTTGGAATGGAGCCGATTGCAAACCTCGTCGGCACTCTTGAAGCTCGCTGGATCCAGGTGATTGAGATAGACGCAGATGAACGATTCGACGGAATTTCGGCTATTGCTTCTGATGTAAGAGAGAATGTTGTTTCTGGTGCGGCTGTCGTAACGAGGCGAGGCATCTCGCGAGACAGACAGCGATTTAGCCTAGCGCATGAACTTGGACATATTGTTCTTGCCCCTTCAAAGGACATCGACGAGGAAAAAGCGGCTCATCGTTTTGGCGCAGCGCTTCTTGCTCCGGCAGACGCCGTGCGCAGAGAAGTTGGCCCGCGCCGCACTCTTGTCCAAGCCGAAGAATTGTTCCTTCTCAAAAAGCGCTACGGAATGAGCATTCAAGCTTTTGTTCGTCGCCTGCTTGAGCTCGGCATTATTAACGACTCACACTATAAACAGTGGGTTATGGATATTAGCCGCCTCGGGTGGCGCAAAGAAGAGCCTGGTGAACTGCCGCCTGAGCAACCGCAATGGTTTCGGCAGCAAGTGCTTCGTCTGTTCACCGAGAAAGTGATCACTAAGGAAGCCGCCGAGACAGTGCTTGACGAGTCAATTGAAGATGGAGTGCCCCTCTCTTTGATTGAGCGCCGCGCATTCATGAAGCTACCGCTTGTGGAGCGTCGGCGTATAATGCAGGCCCAGGCGGAAAAGCTCCTCGACCTGTATGAGGATGACGCTGAACGCCAAGATTGGCAGGGAGGGGATATCATTGAGCAATAAACCCATAGTTGCTCGGCGCGGTGAGGTGTGGCGCGTGAATTTGGATCCGACGATCGGAGCTGAGATTCAAAAAACTCGGCCCGTCATTGTGGTAAGTTCTGATGCTGTCGGCATCTTGCCTATTAAACTCGTCGCGCCAGTAACTGATTGGAAGGATCGCTACGCGCATTCTTCTTGGCACGTGAGAATAGATCCCGACGCTGCGAACGGTCTCACTAAATCTTCAGCGGTGGACACATTACAGCTTCGTGGAGTTGATACTTCCCGTTTCGTTAAACAACTTGGCCGAATCTCTGCTGATAAAATTGAAGAAATCGCCGCTGCTATAGCCGCAGTGGTAGAATACGCATAAGTGGGCGGACAAAAGAATTACTTGCCCCGGTCCAGTCCTGTCTCAACGATGACCGTTCTGCTCACCGTTCACCATAGCTGCACCCGATAAAGACATCGTAGGCACATTTGGCGGATCAGCGTTGGAACCTATCTCTGCTACTTAATGTCGTTGATGACACGAGAAGTTAGGCCGTCTTGACCAACTCCGGTCCGAA
>Ga0081539_10004942_pt1 | contig 14173 bp, 6 predicted proteins | sample TabmetS4T2R2_FD_71023 | JGI IMG/M metagenome (GOLD analysis project Ga0081539, IMG submission 71023) | Tabebuia heterophylla rhizosphere microbial communities from the University of Puerto Rico - S4T2R2 | ecosystem: Host-associated > Plants > Roots > Rhizosphere ...
GAACCCGACCATCGCGGCGCAGTGGGCGGCCATGGACCGGCGGGCACGCACGACGTACTCATCGGGGTCCGCGGCCCGCAGGGCGTCGGGATCCTCGGCGGTGTCCGGGATGTAGCCGTCCAGCGGGTCGTGGGCGCTGGTCTGGTCGGTCACGATGTCCGCCTCGAACCCCATGGCGAGCAGCCTCGGGAAGACCGTCGCAGCGTTGCCGACCACGCCGACCGACAGCGGCCGCCGATCGGCTGCGGCGGCGCGGCAGCGAGCGACGGCGTCCTCCAGGTCGTCGGCGCGCTCGTCGAGGTAGCGCTCGTCGATGCGCCGCTGCAGACGCGCGGCGTCGACCTCCACGCACAGCGCGACGCCCTCGTTCAGGGTCACCGCCAGCGGCTGCGCCCCGCCCATCCCGCCGAGCCCGGCCGTCAGCGTGATCGTCCCGGCCAGCGAGCCGCCGTGCTTGCGGCGCGCGATCTCGGCCAGGCACTCGTACGTGCCCTGGAGGATCCCCTGGGTTCCGATGTAGATCCACGAGCCGGCCGTCATCTGCCCGTACATGGTCAGCCCGGCCTGCTCCAGCCGCCGGAACTCGTCCCAGTCGGCCCAGTCGGGCACGAGGTTGGAGTTGGCCAGGAGGACGCGCGGCGCCCACGTGCTCGTGCGCAGCACACCGACGGGCTTGCCGGACTGGACGAGCAGCGTCTCGTCGTCGGCGAGCGTCTTCAGCGTGCGGATGATCGCGTCGTAGGCCTCCCACGAGCGTGCCGCGCGCCCCGTGCCGCCGTAGACGACCAGGTCCTCCGGGCGCTCCGCGACCTCGGGATCGAGGTTGTTCATCAGCATCCGCATCGCGGCCTCCTGCGGCCAGGACACGCAGCTGATCTCGCTCCCACGCGGCGCGTGGATGGGGGTCGCGCGGCTCATGTCGCCTCCTGGGTCAGGGGTCCGGTGGCCGTCTCGGCGGCGCGGCGGGCGTGGCCGCCGGCGATGAACACCACCGCAGCGTCGATCTCCGGCGCGAGGAAGCGGTCCGGCCCCGGACCGTCGATCGTCGTGCGCAGCGCCGCGATGACCGCGGCGGTTGCGGGACCGGGCTCCAGGGGCGCGCGCAGCTCGATGCCGCGCGCCGCGGTGAGCAGCTCGATCGCAAGGACGCGGCGCAGCCCCTCGACCGAGCGGCGCAGCTTGCGTGCCCCCGACCAGCCCATGGAGACGTGATCCTCCTGCATCGCCGACGACGGGATCGAGTCGACCGAGGCGGGGACGGCGAGCCGCTTCAGCTCGGAGACGATCGCGGCCTGCGTGTACTGGGCGATCATCAGCCCCGAGTCCACGCCCGGGCTGTGGGCGAGGAACGGCGGGAGCCCGACGCTCCGAGCGGGGTCGAGGAAGCGGTCGGTGCGCCGCTCGGCGATCGAGGCGACGTCCGCCGCGACGATCGCCAGGAAGTCCAGCACGTAAGCGATCGGCGCGCCGTGGAAGTTGCCGTTCGACTCGACCCGGCCATCCGTGGTGACGACGGGGTTGTCGATCGCCGCGGCGAGCTCGCGGCCCGCGATCAGCGCGGCGTGCTCGACGGTATCCCGGGCCGCGCCGGTGACCTGCGGCGCGCAGCGCAGCGAGTAGGCGTCCTGGACCCGCGTGTCCTCGGGTCCGCGATGGCTGGCGACGATCGGGCTGCCCGCGAGCATCGCCCGCATGTTCGCCGCCGACACGGCCTGCCCGACCTGCGGGCGCAGCTCGTGCAGATCCTCGGCGAACACGCGGTCGGTCCCGAGCAGTCCCTCGACGCTCAGCGCGGCGGTGATGTCCGCGACGACGAGCAGCTCGCGAAGGTCCGCGATGGCCAGCAGCAGCATCGCGAGCATGCCGTCGGTGCCGTTGATGAGCGCCAGCCCCTCCTTCTCGCGCAGGGTCACCGGCTCGATGCCCAAGGCGGGAAGCGCCTCAGCCGCGTCGCGCACCGTGCCCTGCGCATCGCGCACCGGTCCTTCCCCCATGACCGCCAGCGCGCAGTGCGCCAGCGGTGCCAGGTCGCCCGAGCAGCCCAGCGAGCCGTGCTCGCGTACGACCGGCGTGAGTCCCGCGCTCAGCAGCGCGGCGTAGGTCTGCGCGACGATCGGTCGGACGCCGGTGCGGCCCGTGGCCAGCGTGGAGAGACGCAGCAGCATCAGCGCCCGCACGACCTCGGTCTCCACCTCCGGGCCGGAGCCCGCCGCGTGGCTGCGGATCAGCGAACGCTGCAGGTCCGCGCGGCTCTCGAAGGGGATGTGACGTGTCGCCAGCGCGCCGAAGCCGGTGGAGACCCCGTAGTGCCCGGCGGCGTCCTCGGCCAGCTCGTCGATCACCCGCCGGGATGCGGCGATCGCGTTGAGCGCCTCGCCGCCGACCTCGACCGGCGCCCCGTCGCGCGCGACCGCGACGACATCGCCGGGTGTCAGGGGGCCGCAGCCGACGATGACGGTGCCGGGGCTGTGCATCGCGTTCGCATTCAACGCGGCGCCGACGGCCGTGGCGAGCAACTCCTCCGGGTTGTGTCTCGTATCTGAGACAGTGGTGCCATGAGCAACGTGCCGGCCGCGACCCACGCGCTCCGTCTGCTGCAGCTCCTCGCGCGACAGGCCGCCCCGATGCCGGCGGCGGCGATCGCCCGGTCGCTGGGCCTGCCCCGCTCCACCGTCTACCACCTCCTGGCGGCGATGCGCGAGGAGGGCTTCGTCGTCCACCTGCCTGGCGATCGCCGCTACGGCCTCGGCGTCGCCGCCTTCGAGCTGGGCTCCGCCTACTCGCGCCAGGAGCCCCTCCGGTGGGTCGCCGCCCCGGCGCTCGCGCGCCTGGTGAGAGCCACCGGGCATAACGGCCACTTCGCCGTCCTCCACGGGGCCGACGTGCTGTACGTCATCGAGGAGCGCGCTCCCGGCCGGCCCAGCCTGGTGACCGACGTCGGCGTCCGTCTCCCCGCGCCGCTGACCGCCAGCGGCCTTGCGATGCTCGCCGCGCTTCCCACCACCCAGGTCAAGGCGCTGTTCCCGTCGCGGGCGGCGCTCGTGCTCAGGGAGGGTCGCGGTCCGCGGACCCTGGCCGAGCTGCGCAGGCAGCTGGCGGCGGTGCGCGACGCTGGCTTCGCGACGGAGAACGGCTCGGTGACGGAAGGCTTCTCATCGGTGGCCGCCGCGGTCCGCGACCATGCCGGCCACCCGGTCGCCGCGGTCGCGCTGACCTTCCCGGATGGCGACGTGCGGGACCCAGCGACCAGGAGCGCGCTGGCGGATCACGTCCTTCGGGCCGCGGCGTACATCTCCCGCGGGCTGCGCTCACCACTCACCTGAGTGGCACGACGTCCAGGAACACCACGCGGTCGCGCAGCTCTCCTTCCGGGCCCTCGGTGTTGAGCGGTCGCAGCCGCTCGACCTCGCGCACCACGAGGCGCAGCGGCCGGTCTCCTGCCGGGAGCGTCAGCTCCAGGTCCTCGTCGATCTCGCCGGAGGCCGTGGCGACCCGGCGCCAGCCCACGGCCAGCTGCGCGTCCACGGCGGTGACGTCGGGCCGCCCGGCTTGCACCGGCAGCTCCTCGAGATGGGCGTCCACCCGGGTGCGCCGCGGAGTCAGGGGATCGAACGGGCCCTCCGGAGGACCGGGGGGTGCGCTCGGCTGCAGGCCGCTCAGCGTGATCCGCAGGTCGGTGGCCGAGCGCGTCACCCGCAGGGTGCGGCTGGGCAGGAGCTGCACCGGCTCGGCGCGCACCGCCCTCGACAGGTGCAGGCCGGCGAGGCTGTCGGGCTGGTAGCGCGCAACGACCAGGGACACGAACGCGGCGTACGACGCGTCCGCGATCTCAGGAAGCTCGACGTCGACGAACCAATGGCCGGGGACGTCGCCGTCCGGGGCGAACGCCGGCTCGTACGGCACCGCGGTCACGTCGGCGCCGACCTCCGGCAGTGGGAGACGAGCCGCGTCCCCGACGGTGCCCCGGAACGAGTCCGCGGCGAGAGCAGGTGGCAGGGCGGTCGGCCAGATGGGGTCCCGGCGCACCGCCGTCTGGGGCTGGCCGCCGTCGCCGAGGAGCACGGCGAGCTGCTCCCCTACGCCGCTGACCAGCCAAGGACGACCCAGCTCGACGCGGACGACCCCGCCGGCCCGCGTCCGGCGCACCTCGGTCCACCCGGCGGGGAGGTCGGTGCCGCTCCATCGGAACGCGGGAGCGACCGACAGCACCACCGGTTCCGGCGGCCGCGCCGAGCTCGGGACGCTCACCACCTGCTCCAGGGCGGGACCCGCGAAGGCCGCTGGGTCGTCGGAGGGCGGGAAGTAGTCGCGGTAGCGGCTGACCGCCCTGAGCCGGTACGTGATGACGCGGTGGCGCGTGTCGCCGAGCTCGTGCCGCAGCAGCGGCATCGCGGACGCGTCCGGAGCCAGCCGCGCGACCTGGACCGGCAGATCGCGGATCTCCTGCGGGTCGCCCCCATCGACGGGCTCCGACCAGCTCGACCGCAGCTCGACCTGGCCCGTGCTCGGCACATGAACGCCCAGCTCGACCAGCGGCGACGGGCCGTCCGGCGTAGGGGCAGGAGCTGCGGACGCCACCAGGTCGACGAAGGTCTCGCCCTCCCGGCGGCTCGCGGCGAGCGTCCCCTGGGGCGCGGTGACCGGGTGCGGCACGGCGTGCACGAGGCGCAGCACGTGGGCCGGGCTCACCATCGGGTGCCGACCCGACCGCACCAGCTCCATGATCCCCGCGATCGACGCGCCGCTGAGCCGGGCTCCGTTCCCGACCGGGTTGTTCAGCCAGTGCTCCATGGCGAACAGGCCGGTGTCGGTCGACACGACCGTGCTGGTCACCTCCACGGACAGCTGCTCACCCGCGCGCAGCCGGACGACGCCACGGCGGTGGTTGTCGGTCCAGTCCAGCCGCTCCGGGCGTTCGGCCGTCGGCTCCTCCAACGCGAGCGTCTTGAACGGGAAGTCCGGCCAGGCTCCGGACGGAACGGCCCACCCCTCGTGGACCGTCTCACCGGGACGCGGCGTGCCCGGCTCGGCGCGAACGGTGACCGCGATGCCCTCGGCCATCGGGTCGGGAAGCCACGAGTACGTGCCGTCCGCGTGGGGCGTCTCCGGCTCCAGCGAGCGGGCGAGCCACCGGGCGTGGGTCTCCTCGTCAGGCTCACCGGGCTCGACCGGATCCTGGTGATCGCCGAACAGACCATGCTGCTCGACCAGGAACCAAGGAGCGGAGGGCGGCAGCAACGTGCGCCGGTCGTTGCCCGAGAACTGCGCGGCGAAGTCCGTCACCGTGCGGTTGGTCTGCGGATCGCTGCGGATCACCAGGACGTCCACCGCGTCCCCCGGACCCGGGCCCGCGGCCGGCGCGACAGGAGGCACCATGAACGGGGGCGGCACGGGGTCGTGCCGACCGTAGAAGACCTCCTGGGACTGGTGCTCGGTCGGGTCCGGGTCCTCGAGGGTGAGCCCGCCGCCGGCAGCGTCCGCGACCCGGACGCGCATGCGGTAGGTGTTGCCGAACCGCAGCACCGGGAGCCCGATCGGCTCGAAGCTCCATCCCAGATACGGCAGCTGCTTGCGCCCGCGGTCCCGGCGCGCGGCGGCGGTGGCGGGCTTCGGGCACGTGAGGCTCCAGCCGTCCCACCGGGTCAGCACCTCGTCGGCTCGGAGCGCGGGAAGCTGCTGCTGGGCGTCGAGCTCGTGGGCCTGTCGCGATCCCTCGACTGTGACGGCGTTCGCCTTGACCTGTCCTTCCTCGAGGAACTTCGGGGCCTGCTCCGGATCGCCGGTTGCAGTGGTGTACCCCGCCAGGCGCTGCATCACCGATCGCCATCCGGAGTCGGTCGAGCGGACGTCGATCCGGTACCCGAGCACGAGGTGGTCGGCCGTCAACACGAGCTCGCTCATGGCGCGCCCACCGCGGGTGTTCATCGCTCCCTCGACCAGCCGCTCCTCCAGCTGGCGCGCGCGTTCGTGGCGCATGAGGCTCAACCCCGCGGAGCGCAGCGTGGGCAACCCCGCCGACGCAGGGCCGGGCGAAGCGGCGCGTCGGCGTCTGGCGGTCTCGTCGCGCAGCCGGTCGACGGCACCCGTCACGTCGAACGTCTCCAGCGACCAGCGAGTCGGATCGAGCCGCAGCATGCCGGCGTCGATGTCGGAGTCCTCCGTGGCCGCGGCGAGGAACCTGTCCCGTGGTGCGGGGGAGCGCACGTAGCGGGTCCAGGGAGAGACGCAGGTCACCACGTGGTCCTGCTGCTCGAGCTCGCAGATCACCCGGATCACGCCACCGGTCTGGAGCTGCCCGGGGTCCGCCAGGCGCAGCTCGACGATGAGCCCCATGCCCATGAGCACGCGCGGATGCTCGCGCAGCATGGTGAGCACGCGGTGGACGTCAGGCGCGGGCACGACGGGCGTCCCGGTCTGCTGGGTCTGGGGCACCGGGGGAGGGGGCTCAAGCGACGGGTGGCTCAGTGGCTCCAGGGCGTCGGGCTGGTCGGGCCTGGCCGCCGCCTCGGTGTAGACGCCGCGGATCACGCTGGCCTGGGTGGCGCTCTGGTCGACCCTCGGCGCGTTGTAGACCGGCGGCGGCCGATAGGCGCGGACCAGGTGGTCCGGCGTGAAGACCTCAGACCAGCGGGGTCCGATGCCGGCCGGCGGGTCGATGCGGGAGGCCCCGACTTCCGTGGCGTCCGGCCCGGGCTCGTCGGCCCGCTCGACGCGAAGGCGGGCGGCCGCCAGCCGGGACGGCCAGTCCGCGAACCCGTAGGCCTCCAGGTCCGCGTCCTCGGGGAGACCGGACAGCCGTGGCACCACCAGGGTGCGCAACACCGCCCCCGTCGGGAGCACCTTCCCACCAGGCACCGCCACCCAGAGCAGCTCGGACATCGCGTCACGCCTCCGCGGCCGAGCGGAAGGCCGCGCGGTGCTCCCGCAGCAGCGCCACGTATGGATCGCGATCCGCCAGGAGCTCCGGTCCCGCCGGCTCCTCGACGACGCGCCTCGTCGGATCGCCGCCGGCGATCTCCCACTCCCCGCTGTCGAGCTCGACCGAGTCGGAGTACAGCGTCAGGTCGAGCTCGATGACGAGCGTGGCTCGGCCGACGAGGCGATTCCCATTGCTTTGGTATCCGAGGCTGAGCACCAATTCGACGGTGACGGTGACCAGCCCCAGCACCTCGAGGCTGCCGCCGATCCGCAGGTAGCCGACGAGCTGGACCGAGTCGTCCGCGAGCAGCTCGAAGCGGATGCCGCCCAGCACGTGCGCCTCGCCCTTGGCGATCACGAAGTCGACCGCGATCGAGGCGCCGAACTCCAGGGCGATCTCCATCCGGCGCAGACCGTCGTGGGCGAGCTCGATGGCGGCGTAGCCGCCGCCACCGAACATCATCACGCTGAGGTTGAAGGGCTTGGCGCGACTGGCGAACGCCACGCCAACGACCACCGGGTCGCCCTGGAACGGCACCGTCACCGATGCGCTGAACACCAGGTTGCGCATGACGAACGCGCCCGACGCCGCGTCGGGCACGGCCAGCGCGTAGGACGCCACGATGCCGGAGTCGTCGACTCGGATGGCGGGTCCCTGACCAGCCAGCCCGACCTTCTCCTGCAGCGCCTTGAGCAGGTCGAGCTTGTCGGAGAACGCCGCGCTGAGCCCGTCGATCTCCAGGGCGGGCGGCTTGCCGGCCTCCTGCACGTAGCGCACCTCGCGGAAGGTCAGCTTCAGCAAGGGCTCGCCGCTGGGGAAGCCGAGCGAGAAGTCCCGGACGCTGCACTCGGTACGGACGTCGGCACCGGCGGTTCGGACCTCCAGCGCCATGGTCGGCTTTGGCGTGGTCGGTCCCGGCGGATCCTGGATCGGTCCGAACGGAGCCTTCACGGCGAGCTCCTGCCGCGGGCGATCCTCGGGCGGCGTCCCTGGCGGGAACGGCGGCCATGACATCGTCACAACCGGCTGCGGTCCCGAGAGGTCGGTGGTGATCGTCGGGAGGTCCTCGCGGTTCAGTGGACCCAGGAGGTCGGTGAGGGAGAAGCCGAGGAGGGTCGCCCCCTCGTCGAGAAGATCTCCCGGGTCGAGCGACGTGAGACCCTCGACGTTCACCGGCCCCACCAGTCGCGAGAGCCCGTCGGCAGTCATCTTCGGCGCCGCGAGGCCGCCCGAGCGCTCCGCGTCCCCCGTGAAGTCCACGACGACTCCGCGAACCTCCGAGAGCGGCGTGCCCGCCTGGTCGACCAACTGCCCGGCCGCGTTCAGCGTCCCGCTGGCGGGCCCCAGGATCTCGTGCACGACCTCGACCGACTCTGCGCCCGAATCGAGGTAGGCCTGGGAGAGCGTGGTCACCACCCGGTGGGCCTCCGCACGGCCGGGGAGGAGCTCGCGCAGCGACGGAAGCGTCACGTCGAGTCCCCAGGCCGGCTGCGTCACGTCCGGTGGCAGCGGCGTCGCCGGCCCCAACCTGGGACGGAACTCGCGACCGCGCGCCTTTCCGGAGACGTACATGCGGTTCACCAGCTGGCGGTCGTCGGTCGCTGCCGTACCAAGCAGGTCCAGCGACTGACCGGCCAGCGCGATCACCCCGGCGTACTCCGTGTCGCGCAGGACTGAGACGCCGGCGGCGGGCGCGGGCGCGGGAGGCCTGCCGGAGCGGATGGTGGCCCACTCCCTCGCCAGGCGGGCCTGCACGTCGCCATCCACCAACGTGTCGAACGCCGGCTGCGTTGGGGTCTCGGGGAGCCTCTCGTCGCGGACGAAGAGCATCGGCGTGGTGAACGAGAGGGTCTGCTCCCCGAGCCGGCAGGTGACGGGGAACTCCACCCACACGGCGCCCGATCGAGGGCAGAAGAACAGCGGGACGGGCTTGGTGTCGAGCTCCCTGAGCGCCTCGGCCCGCTGCTGGAGGTCCTGGATCCGCTCGATCTGCGCCAGTCGCTGGATCGCGAGGCTCGCCTGGTCGGCCTCGACCGTGCCGTCCGCTGCCGGGAAGGTCGCGGCAAGCTCGTCGACCGGCGGCGGGCCAGTCCAGCCGTCGACGACGCGGGGCATCGCGGCGAGCTCGTCCTGTGCGGCCTGCACCTCGGCCAGGATCTGCTCGGGGACGTGTCCCGGCCGGGTGCCCAGCCGCCAGTCGGGCGTGCCGACCTCGAACACGCGGGTCGTGATCGTGACGTCGTCGAACGGGAAGGCCCGTGCCTGCTCGTCGTCGTCGACGGGCCGAGCTTGCGTGGGGTCGGTGATGGTCAGGAACGAGCGCTGCCGCAGCACCGCGATCGGCGGGCCGGCGTCGGTGAGGTGCCGTTCGGTGATGGTCGTGAACACGGCGCGGTGCCCGTACGGGTAGAGGAGCCCCCGCATCTCGACGCGAACCCGTCCGTCCCGGCCGAGCGTGGAGTCGTGCTGCCAGTCCAGGCCGTCCCACTCACCGTGGGCGCGCAACGTCCCGCCGAGGCTGCTCAGCTCGAGCCGTTCGAACTGCGCGGGTGAGCTCTCAGCCGCGAGCGCTCGCCGGTTGGCGGCGCTCAAGGGCGGGACGAAGGAGTCCTCGCCCCCGGCGCGACGGATCGCCAGGTCGCCGCTCGCGGACCGCAGGCGGGTGCGCCAGAGCGCCACCGTGGCCTGGCCGGCACCGGCGGGCTCGATCGGGTGCTCTGCGGTGGCGCCATCGGGCGACACGAACAGCTGCCAAGGCAGCTCGACGAACGTGTGGATCTCACCGCTGGCCTGGTCCTGGCCACGGAGCCGGGCGCCGCGCACGGCCGCGAGCAACCCGGCAGGCGTGAGCGGGATGGCCACCGGCGGGACGTCGAAGACCAGCTGGCTGGGTCCGGAGCGCTGCGACTGCCACACCTGGTCGTCGTCCGCGATCGGCGTGCCCTCGGGCTGGAGCTCCTCGCCGATGTGCTGCGGCGGCAACACCAACCGCAGCGTCGGTGGCCCTGCGGCGGCGGCCGGCACCAGGGCGGGTGGGTCGCCGTCGGCGACGGTGAAGCCCGACCAGCTCACGCCGAGGCGCAGGAGATCGGCGGCGCGGGACACCAGCAGATCGACGTCGACCGGCAGCTCGAGACTCGGGATCTGGTCCTCGACGGTCTGCCAGTTGATCGGGAACTCGCGCCGGGTCCACGCATCACCCTGGCGCTTGAGCTCGATCATGGTCGTGCCCTCACCAACCCATGCGTACACCAACGCCTCCCCGACGACCAGGGCGGTCGGCTGAGAGGCCGCTTCCTCCGCCACGAGCTCGGGCCCGAACCAGCCGAGGTCGTCAGGGAAGAACCCACCGTCCCAGTGCCAGCGCTGCAGCTTCCCGTTGGCGTCGCGCGCGAAGAGCTGCGCATGATCCGGCTCGGTCGCGATCACGCACGCCAACGTCTCGATGGCGCCAAGGTCGCTGGTGTCAGGGCCGAACCAGGTGCCGTTGAAGAACAACCGGTCGGCGCTGGGGTCCTGTGGATCGCCACCGGGCGCAACCTCGGTGTGGAAGCCCTTCCTGGCGTCGAAGCCCCAGTGAAGCAGCCGCGGTCCGGCGGAGCTGGTGCCCGGCGCGAGGACGTCCAGTCGCGGGGCGCTCCAGCTGACGACCATCGGCGCCCCGACCGCCCTCGTGCCCACCTTGCGCCAGCCGACGAAGTCCGCGTTGCCGTTCAGCCGCGCGACGACGCCATGGTGGTTCAACGAGCCATCGGCGCCCACCACGAACACATCCGGGAGGGCGCCGCGCCTGTAGACCGCTGCGGGGGTTGCCACGACCGACCCGCCCAAGGATTCCGCCGGCGACGGCGGCCCCGTGTCCGGTAGCCGCCACCGCACGAGCTCGTCATTGGCGCCACGAGCATGAATCCCGACGCTGCCGTTCGGACCCGCGACCGCCACCGGGTCGTACGCGATCCGCCATCCATGGTCGATGGGGCCCGCCATCCCCTCGCCGGGGCTCTCGATCCAGTGCAGGAGGCGGCCGCCGCGGCATCGTGCGAAGGCGTGCAGCCGGCCGGTCGTCGTCAAGACGACGGTCGGGTCGCCGGCCAGCTCCCCGCCCAGCGAGGTTCCGTGGCGACCGAAGAAGTCCCGGCGCACGTGCAGCAGCGCGTCGTCGGGGCCACGCGCGAAGAAGTCGTCGACATCGCCGCGGGTGACCGCGACCGGGCGTCCCGGACGACCGCTGGCGGTCATGGCGTCGGACTATCTCAGATCCACGGCTCGTCGCCGAAGCGCAGGAAGGTGCCCTCGGTGACGTGGTGCGCGAAGCTCGCGTAGCTGGCCGGGTTGCGCAGGGCTTGCTCCGGCGTCAGCGCGTCGTAGGCCTGCACCTGCCACTCGAGGGCAGTGTCAGGGTTGTCGCCGAGGAAGTGCGTCGTCTCGTGGATGAGGATCGCCGCTCGCAGGCGCGGGCCGGCGCCGTCGAGCCCCGGGTCGCCCAGCGTGTCGTTGGTGCGGTAGGCGGGCGTGAGCCGGGTGAACGTCCCTTGGCTGGTATAGCCGCGCGTGTAGTCGGCGACGCTGCCGAGGTCGGAGATCGCGGTCTCCTTCGTGACCTGCGAGATCGAGCCCGTGCCGGTGGAGAAGCGGTTGAGGAGCCCGGCGTACATGTCGAGGATGGCGCTCAGTGCGAACTGCAATCCCGACGGGTGGTCGTGGGCGTGGAAGTGGATGCGTAGCGCGTCGTCCGTCGCCGCGAAGTTGGGGTCGCTCGCGCCTCCTGCGAGGGCGACCTGCAAGGCGACGATGCGCTCCTGCGCACGGGCCACCCAGCGCGCCGCCGTGTCGAGATCGGTGTTGAGCAGGAAGTCGAACTGCGAGGCCGGCATCCTCGGCCGATCGAAGCTCCAGATCCGGTGCGAGCCCGAGGCCGGGTCCCAGTCCAGCACCCGGTCCGCGCCCAGGTACAGGATCTTGCGGCCCGGCTCGATCTCACCCGCCCAGCTGTCGCTCAGCTCGAGCTCGCCGAACGGATCGACCTCCCCCAGCACGGTGCGGTCGTAGCGCCACACCTCGACGTCGCCGGAGGTCTCGTTCCAGATCAGAAGCATGTCGCCGCCCAGGTAGACGATCTGGTGGTCCTCCAGGACGTTCGGGAACGAGGCGGTGTTGAGCAGCGTCGGCAGCGGATCCGTGGAGGTTGCCGAGCGGTCGTACTCCCAGATGATGATGTCGCCCGTCGTCTGGTCCCAGTCGAGCACCCGTTCGTGGTCCAGGTAGATCAGCTCGCGCTCGGGCGGGATCAGGAACTGCGAGACGTTGAGCAGCTCGGGCATCGGATCGCCGGACGTGATCCCCCGGTGGAGCTTGAAGATCCTGCCGCCCGAGTCCGGGACCCAGTCGAGCACGCTGCCTTCGTGCCACAGTCCGAGCTGGCTTGCGAGCCAGACCAGCCGATGCCCGCCGCCGATGGTCAGGAACGTCCCGCTGGTCCGTGGCACGGACTTGTACGGATCCTCGGTCGGACCCGGGTTCTCCTTGGCCACCCACACCTTGAAGGCGCCGCTCTCCTCGACCCAGTCGAGCAGCTCGCCGCCCGACCCACCCCCGATGGGGACCAGATGGTGGGTCTCGCCGGGCCCGTTCCTGCGCGTGGTCGACGTGTGCTCGACCAGCAGGCGATTGAGTGGGTCGGTCATCTCGACTCCTGGGTGGGTCAGCGATCCTACGCACAACCGCGCACGCGACGCGAACGCCGACTGGCAGCGGCTCGAGTAGTCCCTACGTCCCCGCGATGGCGGCGCGCAGGTCGGCCACGAGGTCGGCCGGCGCCTCGATGCCGCAGGAGAGGCGGACCAGGTCGGCGGGGACGGCGGCGGCGGAGCCCTCGACGGTCTGGTGCGTCATGGCCTGCGGCACCTCGATGAGCGACTCGACGCCACCGAGCGACTCCGCCAGCGCGAACAGCCGGGTGCGCCGGGCGATCCCCAGCGCATGGGGATGGCGGAAGCTCACCATCCCCGAGAAGCCCGGCCAGCGGACGTCGAGCACGCCGGGCAGCTCGGCGAGCGCCGCGCTCACGACCCGCGCGCCCTCGGCGTGCGCCGCCATCCGCAGGGCGAGGGTGCGCAGCCCACGGTGGACGAGGAAGCAGTCCAGTGGACCGGGGACGGCGCCGACGGCGTTCTGGACGAAGCGCAGCCCGTCGACCAGCGCGTCGTCACGGGCGATCGCGGCGCCGCCGACGACGTCCGAGTGCCCGCCGAGGTACTTCGTCGTCGAGTGCACGACGAGATCGGCCCCCAGCTCGAGCGGGCGCTGGTTCGCCGGGGTCGCGAACGTGTTGTCCACCGCCACCAGCGCGCCTCGGCGCCGTCCGACGATCGCAGGGATGTCGACGACGTTCAGCAGCGGGTTGGTGGGCGTCTCGACCCAGATCAGGCGCGTGTCGTCGGCCACCGCGCGCTCGACGGCGTCCAGGTCGGTCTGGTCGACGAAGGCGTAGCGCACGCCCCAGCGCGACAGGACCTTGTCGACGAGCCGGAAGCTGCCGCCGTAGAGGTCGCCGGGCAGCAGGATGTGGTCGCCGGCCGAGCAGACGTGGGTGATCACCGCGTGGACCGCGGCCATGCCGCTGGAGAAGGCGACCGCGCGACCGCCCTCGAGCTCACCGAGGGCCTCTTCGAGGGCGGCACGGGTCGGGTTGGCGGTCCGCGCGTAGTCGTAGTCGTCGACGAACTCGCCGACGGCCCGTTGCACGTACGTCGACGTCTGGTGGATCGCCGGGATGATCGAGCCGAAGCTGGGATCCGGATCCAGCCCGGCGTGGACGGCGCGCGTCGCGAACTCCATCAGCGCACGAGGGCCTCGAGCAGATCCGCGCGCGACACGATGCCGACCGGGCGGCCGTCGTCCAGCACGAGCAGCGCCTGGCGCTCGCCGACGAGCAGGTCGACGACGTCGCTGACCGGATCGGCCGCGCCGACCGCGGTGAGCGGCGCCTCCATGACGTCACCCACGTGAGCGTCGAGCAGCCCCGGATCCCTGATCGCGTGAGCCAGCAGACCGCGCTCGGTCACCGAGCCGGCGACGGCCAGCGGATCGTGGGCGGACATGACGGGCAGCTGCGAGACGCCATGCTGGTGCAGGAGCGCGACGGCGTCGCGCACCGCCTGGGCGACCCCGATGGTCACCAGATAGGGGAGGTCGTCGCCCTCGGTGCGGCGGCGCAGGACCTCGCCGACCGTGCGCTCGTGCGCCCGCTCGAGG
>Ga0081539_10004943_pt1 | contig 14171 bp, 13 predicted proteins | sample TabmetS4T2R2_FD_71023 | JGI IMG/M metagenome (GOLD analysis project Ga0081539, IMG submission 71023) | Tabebuia heterophylla rhizosphere microbial communities from the University of Puerto Rico - S4T2R2 | ecosystem: Host-associated > Plants > Roots > Rhizosphere ...
CCTCCACCAACCGGCTGCGCCGGTCGGTCCCCCTCCCCGTTCCGGGGAAGAACTCCATGCCCCAAGCCCCAATCCCCAACCCCCAAAACCCAGCCTGCCCTTGTTCCGTCACAATCCCCCCCTACATGCGCCGGCAAATCTCCTTCAGGAAAAGACAATGAACCTCCGCAACGTGGCGATCATCGCCCACGTCGATCATGGCAAGACGACCCTCGTCGACCAGCTGTTCCGGCAATCCGGCACGTTCCGCGACAATCAGCGCGTCGAGGAACGCGCGATGGATTCGAACGATCTGGAGCGCGAGCGCGGCATCACCATCCTCGCCAAATGCACGTCGGTCGAATGGGAGGGGACGCGGATCAACATCGTCGACACGCCCGGCCACGCCGATTTCGGCGGCGAGGTGGAGCGCATCCTGTCGATGGTCGACGGCGTCATCCTGCTGGTCGACGCGGCCGAGGGGCCGATGCCGCAGACCAAGTTCGTCACCGGCAAGGCGCTCGCGCTGGGCCTCAAGCCGATCGTCGTCATCAACAAGATCGATCGCCCCGATGCCCGCGCCGCCGAGGTCCTCGACGAGGTGTTCGAGCTGTTCCTGGCGCTCGATGCCAATGACGAGCAGCTCGATTTCCCGACCCTCTACGCGTCGGGTCGCGCCGGCTATGCGGGCGAGCGCGACGACATCCGCTCGGGCGATCTCACGCCCCTGTTCCGCACCATCGTCGATCATGTCGCGGCACCCCAGGCGGACGCGTCCGGCCCGTTCCGCATGCTGGCGACCATGCTCGACCGCGACAATTTCCTCGGCCGCGTGCTCACCGGCCGCATCGCCAGCGGCAAGCTCACCCTCAACATGCCGATCAAGGCGCTCGATGCCGACGGCGCGGTGGTGGAAGAAGGCAGGGCGACCAAGATCCTTGCCTTTCGCGGCCTGGAGCGCGTGCCGGTCGAGGAGGCGGAAGCGGGCGATATCGTCGCCATCGCCGGTCTCACCAAAGCCACCGTCGCCAATTCGATCGTCGAGCCCGCGGTTACCGAGGCGCTCCCCGCGCAGATGATCGATCCGCCGACTCTGGCGATGACCTTCAGCGTCAACGACAGCCCGCTTGCCGGACGCGAGGGCACCAAGGTCACCAGCCGCATGATCCGCGACCGGCTCCTGCGCGAGGCCGAAGGCAATGTCGCGATCCGCATCGTCGAGAGCGCCGACAAGGACAGCTTCGAGGTCGCCGGGCGCGGCGAGCTGCAGCTCGGCGTGCTGATCGAAACCATGCGCCGCGAAGGCTTCGAGCTGTCAATCAGCCGCCCGCGCGTGCTGTTCCGCAACGGTCCCAGCGGCGGCCGCGAGGAGCCCTATGAGACGGTGGTGGTCGACGTCGATGACGATTACACCGGCACGGTCGTCGACAAGATGGCGCAGCGCAAGGCCGAGCTCACCGACATGCGCCCGTCCGGCGGCGGCAAGACCCGCATCACCTTCTCGGCGCCCTCGCGCGGCCTGATCGGCTATCATGGCGAGTTCCTGTCGGACACCCGCGGAACCGGCATCATGAACCGCCTGTTCGAGCGCTACGGCCCCTACAAGGGCCCGATCGAGGGCCGCAAGAACGGCGTCCTCATCTCCAACGGCACCGGCGATGCGGTGACCTATGCGCTCGGCTCGCTCGAGGAGCGCGGCATCCTGATGATCGATCCGGGCGAGCAGGTCTACGAAGGCATGATCGTCGGCGAGAATGCCAAGCCCGAGGATCTCGACGTCAACCCCTTGCGCTCCAAGCAGCTCACCAACTTCCGCGCCTCCGGCGGCAAGGACGACGCCATCCGCCTCACCCCGCCGCGCCGTCTCACCCTCGAGCAGGCCGTGGCCTACATCGACGACGACGAGCTGGTCGAAGTGACTCCGAAGAGCATCCGCCTGCGCAAACGCTATCTCGACCCGCACGAACGCAAGCGCGCCAGCCGCGCTGCCGCCGTCGCATGAGCCCCTCTCCCCTTGCGGGAGAGGGGTTGGGGAGAGGGGTGGGAGCGCCATAAAGGAGAATCTCTGACGACAGCCACTTGCCGCACCGACTTCAGCCCCCTAATCACCGCCCCTCAATTCTGCCCGGGCAGCGGCTGAAAGCACGCACATGCACGACGTGGATCTCGAACTCGTCTCCGATGAAGCCAGGTTGCACCAGGCGAGGCACGAGCCCGTCGTCGAAGCCAAAACGGCAGTCGTCGCCAATATCGCGCGCACGAGCATAACGTTCGCCCTCACCGGCGCCGACGGCCGCCTCCGCCCCGAAACCGTCCATCGCTACGACAGCGCCGCCCATGCCACCGTCTCCGGCGCCTTCTTCGCGTTCAGCAAGGAGACCGGCCTCTCGGGCCTGCCGAAGCGCTGCGGCATCGCCGTTGCCGGGGTCCCGCGCGGCGATACCATCTCGGTCACCAACAGCCGCCTGTTCATCTCCAAATCCGCGCTCAAGGCCGTGTTCGACCAGTGGCTGGTGATCAACGATTTCGCCGCCAACGCCTGGTCGGTGAGCACGGCCGATCCCGGATTGGTCCAGCCCGCAGGAGCCGCCGCGCCCGGCGCCCGCCCGGGGACCTATTTGGTGATCGGCATGTGGCACGGTCTCGGCGTCGCCGCCTTCATCCGCGACACGGGCGGCCACGTCACCGTCCTGCCGACCGAGGCCGGCCACGCCGAGCTGGTCGACAGCGCGCCGGAAATCGCCCCGCTGGTCGAGATCATTCGCCGCCGCAATGGCCATTGCACCGCGGAGACCCTGCTGACCTCCCAGGGCATGGCCGCGCTCGCCAATGTCCTTGCCGGGCAGCAGGGCGGCGCAGCGCGCTACCGGTCGGCCGAGGACGTGATCGCCGCCGCCGGGCGCGGCGATTGCGCCGCGCGCAAGGCGAGCGTGCTCTTTGCCAAGGCGCTCTGGCGCTATGCCGGCAATCTCACCCTGGTCTTCGGCGCCTGGGACGGGCTGTTCCTGACCGGCCGGATCGTCGACGCGCTGCGCCCGGTCCTGGCCCTGCCCGAGGTGCGCCAGGGTTATGTCATCCCCGGCCCCTTCGCCAATCTGCTGCACGATGTGCCCGCAGGTTTCCTGTTGATCGAGAACAGCGAGCTGCACGGCGTCGCCGAGGCGCTGCGTCGCCTGCCGTGAGCTACCCTGCGGTCACGAACTGCCGGCCGGGCAAGATCTGGAAGCTGGGGTCGAACTCCGCATAATCGCAGGTCAGCTCCTCATGCGCGGCGATGGCGATCTTGGCGAAGCCGGCGTCCGGATCGGAGAAGCGGGTGTTGGGTGCGGTGGAATGGTTCATGAACCGGCCGTTGTCGAGCTCGACGATGGTCATCGAGCCATCGTGCGGATAGGGGTAGCCGTAGCGTTCGACGAACGCCTGATGCACCTCCGGAAGCGCCGCGATCGCCGCCCTGCTGAGCAGCCGGTCGAGATCGGGGTCGAGCTGCCAGATCAGCGTTCCCGCTGGAATGTCCTCGGCCGCAAAGACGCCCACCCCCTCGATACGCGAAGGAGCAACATAGGTCGGAATCAACATCATACGCCCTGCGAACTCCCTGGCCGGCATTTGCCAGCGCCAACGTTCAAATGTTGGTTTATTTCCCGGAGCGTCGGCTGTTCGGCGAAAGACCGTCCGTCAGCTCTTGCGACGCGTCCGGCGGCCGAGGGTGCGCACCAGTGCATCCATCGAATAAGGCTTCTGCAGCAGCTCGAAGCCGCGGTTGCCCTGCTCGATCAACGCATGGCTGTAGCCGCTGGTCAGCACCACCGGCAGGTCAGGCCAGCGCTTGCGGATCTTCTCGGCCAGTTCGACACCGTCCATGCCCGGCATGACGATGTCGGAAAAGACGAGATCGAAGTCGTCGCGCTTCTGCCCCAGCAGCTTGAGCGCGCTGGCGGCATCCTTGCACCAGGTCACCTTTTGCCCAAGCTCGGTCAGCATCCCGGCCGCGAACTCCCCAACCTTGTCATTGTCCTCGATCAGCAGCACCCGCGACGGTTCGAGCGCATCCGGCTGCTTCGCTTCTTCGGCGCGCTCGGCGGGAGGGAGGTCCCGTTCATCGGTGCCGGGCAGCAGAATCGTGAAGGTTGTGCCCTTGCCCATTGTGCTCGCCACTTCGATTTCGCCCCCGGATTGCTTGACGAAGCCATACACCTGACTGAGGCCAAGACCGGTGCCCTTGTTGAGTTCCTTGGTCGTGAAGAAAGGCTCGAAAATCCGTTCGAGCGTTGCATCATCCATGCCGGTGCCGTCATCCTCAATGGCCAGGGCAACGAAGGAGGTTGCGGGATCCTCCCCATGCGCGGCGCCAGGAGCGTCGGCCGGCCGTGCGCTTATCCTCAGCGTTCCGCCCGAAGGCATCGCATCGCGCGCGTTGATGACGATGTTCAGGACCGCCGTCTCAAACTGGTTGGGATCCGCCCTGACCAATCCGAGATCTTCGGGGAGGTCCGTCACCACGTTGATCGGTGAGCCCACACTTGCGCTGATGATCTGCTCCAGCCCCCGGATTCGGGCGGCGATGTCGAACGGCTCGGGACGAAGCGGCTGCCGGCGGGCAAATGCGAGCAGCTGCCCGGTCAACAGCGCCGCCCGGTCGGTCGTGTCCGAAATCGCGTCGAGATATCGGTTGCGGCGTTCCTCGGTGAGGCCCGCGCGTCGGAGCAGATCGATCGACGAGCGAATGATGGTCAGCAGATTGTTGAAGTCGTGCGCGACCCCGCCGGTCAGCCGGCCCACCGCCTCCATCTTTTGTGCATGGAGCAGCGCTTCGCGGGCGCGCTCGATTTCCTCTTCCGCCTTCCGGCGTTCGGTAAGGTCCCGCGTCACCTTGGCAAAGCCGATCAGCTCGCCCGATGGATCGATGATCGGGTCGACGACGATGCTGGTCCAGAACCGGGTCCCGTCCTTGCGCATGCGCCAGCCTTCGGCTTCGAACTTGCCTTCGCGATACGCTGTTTCGAGCACGCGTTGAGGAAGCCCGGAGGCGCGATCTTCGGGCGTATAGAAGCGCGAAAAATGCTGCCCGACGATTTCCTCGGCCGAATAGCCCTTGATCCGTTCCGCGCCACTGTTCCAGCTTGCGACATAGCCCTCCGGATCAAGGAGATAGATGGCATAATCCTTGACCGCTTCGACGAGCAGCTGAAAGCGATGCGCCCCGCTCAATGCATCAAGTGCCCTGCGGCGCTCCGAAACACCAACGCTCATTCATCCTCCCTAACTCTCGCCGCTTAAAAAGCGAGAGAACAATGACTTAGCTCGCATTACGGCCAGCCATAGGGTGGCCCGGGGGCCCGTCGAAGGCGAATGTTCGCCGACATCTTGTCTCACTCGCGCAACGTTTCGCCGGATCGTTCAAACCCGTTTGGGCCACTATTGATCCACACTGCCGTCGTTTCAGGGGGCGAAAAGCCGGTCGAAACGGCGCTCATGTCATGCGCAGGCGCGGCGTAGGTGCTTGCGCGGACTCTTCTGCTACCGTAATAAGTCGCCGTTCCCGTTGGAACATAGAGAAAAGGGGAAGGCCATGCGGAAGTACGCCGTAGCAGTTGCGCTCGCGACGACCATGATTGCTTCACCGGCGCTGGCGCGCGACGGCGCCTGGTACGTCGGCGCTGATTTCGGTGCGATGATCGCTCAGGACACCAAGTTCGATATCGATTTTGTGCCGGCGAGCGTGCCGGACGGGGTGATGACGATCGATCATCATCCGGGCGCGGATGCGGACATTTTCTTCGGCTATGATTTTGGCATGTTCCGCCTGGAGGCGGAGGGTGCGTGGAAGACGGCCGACGTCGATTCGATCGAGAGCACGACGCATATTCCGGGCATGTCGGCCGCGGCGCGGGTCGCCGATCCGGCCGACGGCAAGCTGCGGGTGCTGAGCCTGATGGTCAATGCCATGGCTGACTTTGGCAATGACGATGGTTTGTCGGCGTTCATCGGCGTGGGTGCCGGCATGGCGCGGGTCAGCTACAAGGGCGTGCGCGCGTTCCACAACCTGCCGCCGTTCCTGGATGACACCGACTCCGGCTTTGCCTGGCAGGTGATTGCCGGCGTGCGCACGGCGGTGACCAGCATGATCGACATCGAGGTCAAGTACCGCTTCTTCAATGCGCGCGGGGTTGATCTGGGCGTGGCAGAATTCCCGGCTGGCCCGGCGATTTTGGGTGACGTGCACGGGCGGATCCGGACGCACAGCATCATGGGTGGCATCGTGTTCAACTTCGGGGCGCCACCGCCGCCTCCGCCGCCTCCGCCGCCACCTCCGCCGCCGCCGCCGCCTCCACCGCCGCCGCCGCCGCCTCCTCCGCCACCGCCGCCGCCGCCTCCTCCGCCGCCGCCCCCGCCACCGTCTGGCGAACGCGGCTAACGCGAAGGCTGACGCGAAGTCGGCTCAACCTTACCGGGCGCAGGCACAAGCCTGCGCCCGGCTTGTTTTTTGGGGCACTCCAACGCTCGAAGAGGCGTGACCGCATGGGCAAGCTGACCGCCTCCACCCTGATCCTCGCAACAATCGCGGCTGGTTCCCCTGCCCTGGCGGATTCGGCGCCCCAGCCACCGGCTCCCGCACCGTCACCGCAACCGCAGCCCGCGCCGCCCAACCGGCTTGCACCCCCGCCCGTCGGCCCGTTCATCGTCTTTTTCGAAAGCAACAAGTCGGACATCGATCCCGTGGCCGCGGCCATCCTGGACAATGTGGCGGCAGCCTATCGATCAGCGGATTCGATGCAGCTTATGCTCGCCGGCAATAGCGACACGTCAGGAACGGCCGCGCGCAACCAGCGCCTCGCGCAGCGACGCGCCGAAAATGTCAAAGCCTATCTGGCCGGTCGGGGCGTCCCCGATGCTGCCATGAGCATCACAGCCTACGGCGAGACAAAGCCGTTGGCCGAGACCGGCGACGGCGTACGTGAAGCTCAAAATCGCAACGTGCAGATTTTCTTCGGTCCCGGTCGCCCGCAATAGGCTGCCGCCGCTCGCAGGCGTGAGCGCCCCCTGTTCGCCCCCATGCCACTCTGTTAGGGGGCGCCAACACGAGCGGATCAAGGACTGGACATGCGTATTACGATGATCGGAACCGGCTATGTCGGGCTGGTATCCGGCGCCTGCTTTTCGGATTTCGGTCACCATGTTACCTGCGTGGACAAGGATGCCGGCAAGATCGCCGCGCTGGAGCGGGGCGAAATGCCCATTTTCGAACCCGGTCTGTCCGATCTGGTCGAGCGCAATGTCGCGGGCGGACGCCTGCGCTTCACGACCGAGCTGGCCGGCGGTGTCCGCGATGCGGAGGCTATCTTCATCGCCGTGGGGACGCCGTCGCGCCGTGGCGACGGGCATGCGGACCTCAGCCATGTCTTCGCTGCCGCGCGCGAAATCGCGCAGGCGATCAACGGCCCTGCCGCCGTGATCACCAAATCGACCGTTCCGGTTGGCACGGGCGACGAGGTCGAACGGGTCATTCGCGAAACCGCGCCGGAGGCGAAGGTCTGGGTCGTGTCCAACCCCGAGTTCCTCCGCGAAGGCGCTGCCATCGAGGATTTCAAGCGGCCCGATCGCATCGTCCTCGGCACCGAAAGTCCTGAGGCGGCCGAGATCATGCGCGAAATCTATCGGCCGCTCTATCTCAACCAGGCCCCCTTGCTGTTTACCAGCCGCCGGTCGGCCGAGCTGATCAAATATGCAGCCAATGCCTTTCTGGCGACCAAGATCACCTTCATCAATGAAATGGCCGACTTGTGCGAAGCGCTGGATGCCGATGTCCAGGAGGTCGCCCGCGGCATCGGGCTCGACAAGCGCATCGGATCAAAATTCCTCCATGCCGGCCCGGGCTATGGAGGATCCTGTTTTCCGAAGGATACGGTGGCCCTTCTGAAGACGGCGGAGGACGCGGAATCTCCCCTGCGGATCGTAGAGGCCGTCGTTACGGTGAACGATGCGCGCAAGCGGGCCATGGGGCGCAAGGTCATTCAGGCGGCCGGCGGCGATGTGCGCGGGCGAAAGGTGACGCTGCTCGGCCTTACCTTCAAGCCAAATACCGACGACATGCGGGAAGCGCCTTCGCTCGCCATCGTGCGGGCGCTCCAGGATGCGGGCGCCATCGTGCATGCCTATGATCCGGAAGGCATGACCCAAGCCCGGCTGCTGATGGACAATGTGTCCTTTGTCGATGACCCCTATGCAGCTTGCGAGGGCGCCAATGCCGTCGTGCTCGTCACCGAATGGGACGTGCTGCGCGCTCTGGACCTGCGCCGCATCGCCGGCTGCATGGCGCAGCCGGTGTTTGTCGATCTGCGTAACGTCTATCCGCCCGAAGAAGTGACCGAGGCGGGGCTTCGCTGGTGTGGCGTCGGCAGGGGGAGAACCGTCGCGGCGCAGTAATCGTGCAACAGCTTTCCCTGATCATTCGTTCTGCAGCCGAATCAAAAGGAGGGAAAGGACAATGCCGGCCACGATCAAAATCGCGATTTTGGGAGCGCTTAGCAGCGGCGCGCGCATTGCCTGTGGAGTGCTGGACGCTTCGTGACGCTATCGATCCTGTTCGTCTGCCTCGGCAACATCTGCCGCTCGCCGCTCGCCGAAGCGGCGATGCGCCGCCGGGCGATGGACGCCGGATTGGATATCGAGGTGGATTCCGCGGGGACCGGCGACTGGCACGTGGGCAGTCCGCCGGATCGGCGGGCGATTGCCGTGGCCGCGCGCCATGGCATCGATATCGCCCACATGCGGGCACGGCAGGTCACGCCCGACGATTTTCACCGCTTCGACCATATTGTCGCGCTGGATCGGGACAATCTGTTCGCGCTGGAGACCTTGCAGCCGCCGGGCGGGCGCGCCAGGCTCTCGCTGCTGCTCGATCACGTCGAGGGCCGCGAGGGCGAGCCGGTCATGGATCCTTATTATGGCGCGGAAGAGCATTTCGACCTGGCCTGGAGCGATGTGTGGGAAGGGACCGGAGCCCTCGCTCGAAAGCTGATCGACTCCCCATGAGCGCCTTTTGCCGCAAGGTGGCAGCACTCACGGGAATCGCGGACACGCAAATCGAACGTCTGGCGGGGGGCGACCTGTCGGAGGTCCTGCTCGTTCGGCGAACCGATGGCCATCAGAGCGTGGCCAAGGGCGGCCCGGCTACCGTCGTCGAGGCCGGAATGCTGCGCGCGATCAGAGATGCGGGTGTGCCTGCCCCGATCGTCGAAGCAGAGCATGACGGGGTCTTGCTCCTCGAGCATGTTCCGAACGACGGTGTATTCAGCGCTTCGGCGTGGCGCGACCTTGGGATTCTGCTGCGGCGCCTGCACGGTCGCCTCGGCGATGGCTACGGGTGGCCTGCCGATTATCGGCTGGGAAGCGTCGAGATGGACAATCGTCCCGCCTCCGACTGGCCAAGCTTTTGGGGTGAACGCCGACTCACCGCGACGGCGGCGTTGCTCGATCGACCTTGGCGCGATCGGGTGCACCGGCTGGCTGGGCACCTGGCGGAGATCCTTCCTTCCTCCCCGCGACCGGTCTTGCTGCATGGCGACCTGTGGCCGGGCAATATATTGGTTGCGAACGGTGCCGTCGCCGCGCTGATCGATCCGGCCTGCTATTTCGGGCACGGCGAGGTGGACCTTGCCATGCTGACGCTTTTCGGCAGCCCGCCGGAGGAATTCCTGTGCGCCTACGGACCGCTCGAGCCGGGCTGGCAGCAGCGCCGCGCCGCCTATCAGTTGTTTCCGGCGCTCGTCCACTTGCGCCTGTTTGGTCAGGGCTATGCGGGCATGGTCGACCGGCTGCTCGGGTCGCTTGCGGCATGACACGCAGCGGCTCGATAGGTCAGCCCGGCACCGGTGTCGGGTCCTCGGCACCCGGCATGGCGGGCGGGGGGCCGTAGTCCGCGCAATCGAGATAGGCGGCCGAAAGATTGGTCGGTCCAAGGTAGGCGAGATTGAAATGGTGCCATTGAAAGCGCCAGACCGCAGCCGCTTCAACGAAGCGATCATAATAAATGGCGAGTGTTCGCCGCGCGCTTCCGTCCTTGCGCTTGATCAACTCGGTGACCTGAGTCCGGCCGCTGGCCGTGCCCCTGCCGAGGTCGAGCAGCGGGATCCCAACCCACATCATCACCCGCTCCGAAGGGACCAACGTCATTTCGAATAAGCTGACGATGTCCGCGCGGCCGGTCACGGTCCGACCGGCGATTTTCCAGACCGCATCTTCGGTGAAGCAATCGCCGAAGGACGCGCTATCCTTGCGCCACACGGCATCAGCGTAGCGGGCGTAGAGCTGCCGGATCCCGCTTTCCGCAAGCAAAAGAGCCACACGGCTATCGTCGACCATGGTCAGCGCCTCTCATCCGAGCGGATAGCGTTCGACGACACTATAGAGGGCGCCGTCCGATTTGAGATGACTTTCGTAGAGCCTGAACTCCTTCACCGTGAAAGGAACGCTAGAGAGCCCGCCCGATGCTTCGACAAACGCGTCGATGGGGCCGCTCCCGCGCCCAAAGCGGGCCAGCGTGATATGCGGATGATAGGCCCGCGTATCCGGCCCTATTCCAACGCGCTGGCAGACCTGATCTACCTTCTTGTGAAGAGTCCGCAAGTCCTCCTGCGGGGTGACTCCCGCCCACAAAGCGCCTTTCCCACGCCGTTCAAACTGACCGATACCATTGAGGGCGATGGCGAAGGCTGGATGGCGGACCGTAGCCAGACCCGCTGCCACATCATTGGCCTGGTGGCGGTCCACTTCGCCGATGAAGCGGACGGTGAGATGCAGCTGCTCCTCTTCCTGCCAGCGCACCCCTCGGACGCCGTGCATCGCATCGAGCAGCCTGGCCCGAATGGGCTCCGGAGGACGAATCGCGACGAATAAGCGATGCATTTCGGCCCGCAGGTAGCCGCAAATACTCGGGCGACGAACCGGTTTTCCTTGAAGGAGCGCCGATTTCACACGATATTAGGGCCTGGCGGCGACTGTGCCGCCAAAGGAGACGACTACAATGGCAAATGGGTTTGACCCGCGGGCAACCGTTTCGGCTCGGCCGACGACTGTCGGCAGGGAAGGCGTCGCGATCGATGCCGGCCTGCGGTCCTATATGCTCTCGGTTTACAATTATATGGCGTCGGGCGTGCTACTGACCGGCATCGTCGCGCTGCTGTTCTCGCGCGGGGGCATCGATTCTCCCGCTGCGCAGCTGTTCATCAATGGCGGCCCTCTCAAGTGGGTTGTGATGCTGGCTCCCCTCGGCGTCGTGATGTGGCTGAGCTGGGGAATCAACCGTATTACGACGGTCACCGCACAAATCCTTTTCTGGGTCTATGCGGCATTGATGGGCCTGTCGCTCTCGACCATCTTCCTGGTCTACACCGGCACATCCATCGCGCAGACCTTCTTCGCGACGGCGGCCGCTTTCGGTGGTCTTAGCCTGTGGGGCTACACGACCAAGCGCGACCTCTCGGCCATGGGCACGTTCCTGATCATGGGTCTGTTCGGGCTGCTGATCGCCATGCTGATCAACATCTTCCTGCAGTCGAGCACGTTCAGCCTCGCCATCAGCGCGATCGGCGTGCTGCTCTTCGCGGGCCTCACCGCCTACGACACGCAGAAGATCAAGAGCATGTACTTCCAGGTGCAGGGCTCGGATTTCGTGGGCAAGTCGGTGGTGATGGGAGCGTTGCAGCTCTATCTCGACTTCCTCAACATGTTCCTGTTCCTGCTGCGCTTCATGGGCAATCGCGACTGATCCGCGTTGCCCGGAAACAGGGAAGGCCCGGCGGGTGACCGCTGGGCCTTTTCTTTTGGGATCAGGCCGGGACCGCCTGCGGCTGGCCCTGGGGCATGGCGCCGTCGATCTCTATGGCCCGGCGGAATGCCGGCCGGTCCGTGGCGCGGGCCACATAGCCCATGATAGCGTCGCGTTGCGGCAGCATGCCGAAGCCGGTGGCAAAGCCGAGGAAAGCCGAAACGTAGAGATCAGCGGCCGTGAACTGGTCACCGCACAGGAACGTGTCCACCGACACGGCGCCTTCGATCGCGCTCACCGCGTCCTCGTAGCTGCCATAGCCGACCATTCTCTTCTGGTCGTCTGACGCGAGCAAGCCCATGCGCTTGCCGAACGACGCATATTCCAGCGGTCCGGCCGTGAAGAACAGCCAACGAAAATAGGGGCCACGTCGCTTGTCGCCGAGCGGCGGCGCCAGGCCGGCCTGCGGAAAAGCATCGGCCAGATAGGCGCAAATGGCGGCGCTTTCGGTCACCACCGTATCGCCATGCTTGATGGCGGGTATCTTACCCATGGGATTGATCGCCAGATAATCGGGCGCCTTGAGCGTGGTTTCATAGTCAAGCAGGACCGTTTCGTAGGGCTGACCGACTTCCTCGAGCAGCCAGCGCACCGTGCGGCCGCGTGACATCGGGTGAGTGTAGAAGACGAGATCCGACATTGCCGACTCCTTCCAGGGTTGCGGCCTTTCTGTAGCCCGGCGGTGTGACGGACGGGAGTCGCGCCGGCGCAAAAGAAAGGCCCTCTCCCGCAAGGGGAGAGAGCCTTGATTTGATTGCGGGCCTTGTAGGCGTCAGGCCTGGGCTTCGGGCTGCTCGGGCTGATCCTCTTCCTTCTTCTTGGCGCCCTTCTTCTTGGCCGCGCGCGGCGGGGCCGCGATGATCTCGAAGGCGGGTGCGTTGTCCTTGATGCGCACCTTCACCTCGCCGCCGTGGATAAGCTTGCCGAACAGCAGCTCTTCGGCCAGCGGCTGCTTGATCTTCTCCTGCACCAGCCGGCCCATCGGCCTCGCGCCGTATAGCTTGTCGTAGCCGCGCTGGGTCAGCCAGGCCTTGGATTCGTCATCCAGGCTGATGTGGACATTGCGGTCCGCCAGCTGCAGCTCGAGCTGCAGGATGAACTTGTCGACCACGCGGGCCACGATCTCCGGCGGCAGATAGTCGAACGGCACGGTAGCGTCGAGGCGGTTGCGGAACTCGGGCGTGAACATCCGCTTGATCGCCTCCTCGTCCTCGCCTTCCTTCACGTTCATGCCGAAGCCGATGCCTTCCTTGGCCATGTCACTGGCGCCGGCATTGGTCGTCATGATGAGGATGACGTTGCGGAAGTCGACGGTCTTGCCGTGATGGTCGGTCAACCGGCCATGGTCCATCACCTGCAACAGGATGTTGAACAGGTCCGGATGCGCCTTCTCGATCTCATCGAGCAGCAGCACGCAATGCGGATGCTGGTCGACGGCATCGGTCAGGAGGCCGCCCTGGTCGTAGCCGACATAGCCCGGAGGCGCACCGATCAGCCGGCTGACGGAGTGGCGCTCCATATATTCGGACATGTCGAAGCGCTGCAGCGGGATGCCCATGATGCTGGCAAGCTGACGTGCGACCTCGGTCTTGCCGACGCCGGTGGGGCCGGAGAACAGATAATTGCCGATCGGCTTGTCGGGATCGCGCAGGCCGGCGCGGGACAGCTTGATCGCCGAGGCAAGCACGGCGATCGCCTTGTCCTGGCCGAACACCACGCGCTTCAGGTCGCGGTCGAGATGCTCGAGCGCCTTCTTGTCGTCGGTCGAGACGCTCTTCGGTGGGATCCGGGCCATGATCGAGACGACGGCCTCGACATCCTTCGTCGTGATCGTCTTCTTGCGCTTGTGCGGCGGCAGCAGCATCTGCGAAGCGCCGACCTCGTCGATTACGTCGATCGCCTTGTCGGGCAGCTTGCGGTCATTGATGTAGCGCGCCGAAAGCTCGACGGCCGACTTGATCGCATCCGGCGTGTACTTGACCTTGTGATGGTCTTCGAACGCCGTCCGCAACCCGCCCAGGATCTTGATCGTATCCTCGACCGTCGGTTCGTTGATGTCGATCTTTTGGAACCGGCGCAGCAGCGCGCGGTCCTTCTCGAAGTGGTTGCGGAACTCCTTGTAGGTGGTCGATCCGATGCAGCGGATCGTCCCGCCCGACAAGGCCGGCTTCAGCAGGTTGGAGGCATCCATCGCGCCGCCGCTCGTGGCGCCGGCGCCAATCACCGTGTGAATCTCATCGATGAACAGGATCGCGTCGGGGAGCTTCTCCAGCTCGGTCACGACCGCCTTGAGACGCTCCTCGAAGTCGCCGCGATAGCGGGTGCCGGCGAGCAGCGCGCCCATATCCAACGCATAGATCAC
>Ga0081539_10004944_pt1 | contig 14169 bp, 13 predicted proteins | sample TabmetS4T2R2_FD_71023 | JGI IMG/M metagenome (GOLD analysis project Ga0081539, IMG submission 71023) | Tabebuia heterophylla rhizosphere microbial communities from the University of Puerto Rico - S4T2R2 | ecosystem: Host-associated > Plants > Roots > Rhizosphere ...
CGGTGCCTGCTTGCCCTCGGTGCCTGCTTGCCCTCGGTGCCTGCTTGCCCTCGGTGCCTGCTTGCCCTCGGTGCCTGCTTGCCCTCGGTGCCTGCTTGCCCTCGGTGCCTGCTTGCCCTCGGTGGCCGGCTCGCCCTTCTGTGCCTGCCCGCCTCCTCCGGCTCCGGCACTAAGATCTTGGAAACTTTTGGTGCCTATAGCGCCAAAAGTTTCCACTTTCCCGCGCAACGATAGTTCGACCGGCCAGTCCCCACCCGCACCTCAGTGCCGCCTAGGGCACCGGGTCTGCGACTAGTCGATTCTCAGCGCTGAGCACTGTGAGGACCACGAGTGGGCTCGCCACCTGCGCCTCGCCGTCGATGGGCAGCCACGGACCGCCAGCCACCGAGTACTCGCCCGTATAGCTCGTCGTGAGGGTCAGCCGAGCAGCTCCCGGTTGGCGGTAGACATGCGTGGTGCGCAGATCCGGGTACGGCGCACCCGCATCCGTTGTGACCAGTGACCCGCCGTCCCCGAAGGTCCACGTATAGCGGACCGGTGTCGCACGGACCCGCACCGGGAAGCCCAACAGCGTGGTATTCAGGATCACCTGACGGGCATCCACGTAGACGTTCGTAGGAACGTTGATCAGCGTCCGCAGGTTCGGCGGCTGAACGTGCACACCACCCGCCGGGAGAGGCAGCCTCCGGAAATCCCGCGCCGTGAACACCGGAACAGCCGCCTCGGGCACCTCGTTCACGCCTCGGCAGACCGCTTGATTGCTATACCGAAAGTCCTCGGGTGACGGGCTTGGTGGCCCTGCTGGAGCCACAAAGATCCAGAACAATATGTCGTTTGGATCCGGCGTGGACAAGCATTGAAGCTTCGCGGACGGACAGAGGGCATCAATCGAGTTAATCGTGGGCAGATTGCCGTTGCACGCCGGAACGAACATCCTGACAAGCCGCACCGTAGCTCGATTAGCCAGAGTCGCCTGACCGTCGTTCGTGCTCGCCGAGGCGCCTTGACGCCCGAGTAGATCGGCATATCGATCCTGAACGCGTCCTGTGATGTCCGGACTTGGAACGTCCGCCGACGCTGCCGCACTTGCGCCGAAGGGAACAGTGAGCATGCTAGCAATGAGGATCTTGACCAGAAAACCTGTCATGAGGACCCCGTACTGGTCGGACCACCGAAGGAGACTCCAAGCATTACCCAACGGCTTTGCTTCCACTGGACCAGATCATCACTGCGCTGATTCGTCAGTCCTCGACCAATGGACAGCGTCGCGCCATCCCTAGCGATTACTCGTCCGGGACGTTGAGTAAGTGAAACGGTAACGATGGCCCCGGCAGTCACGTCGACTGGCGGCGCCGTAACGGCGAGGATCTGTATCTCAGATCCCTCCACCCTGGCCCCTTGCGCTTGCCATCGGGAAACGTCGGCGACCGTGGACGCGCAGAACTTGCATGTTGTTTCGCTGATTGACTTGAGCAGTGATGTGTCGCCGGTCGCGTAGGTGTAATTGAAAACGTCCCAGAAGTACCGAACGAAGACCTCCGCGCCCTCGGGAGTCGCGGTAGCGGACGCCGGGAGGGTAGGGGCGGCGACCGGCGTGGCGGTTGCCGTGGGAGTTGTGGAAGCCGCGGTGGTTGCGCTGGTGGTCGGCGGCGATTCGGCGCTCCCGCCGGTGCACGCCGAGACGGCGGTGGCCACGATGAGCAGCGCGCCCGCGCACGCCGCCCCCCGCAAGATCCCCGTCACGGCGCCGAGAGTACTCCCGTTCCTGCCTGGTTCGCTCTAATTGCCTGGTTGCTGTGGATAACTGCCGACCGAGGGCTGCCCTGTGGATAACCGCGCGGGACTGTCGGCGCTTCGCTCTAACGTCTCCCTCCATGACGGGGACGCATGACGCAACGCATGACGCAACGCATGACCCAACGCACAACGCAACACGTTACGCAGCACGTTACGCAACACATGACCGAGCGAAGGACGGGACAGAGGCAAGGGCGAGCGGGGGACGGCCATGAGCGAGGTCGTGGTGGACACCGAATACATCGCCGGGCTCGCGTCAATGGTGCGCGAGGCGGCGGACCAGGCGCATGCGGCGAGCAAGCTGACCGGCGCGTATTCGCAATCCCGATCAGCCCTGCAGGACGTCGCCCTCGCCCCCGCCGTGGACGACTTCTTCGAAGCGTGGGCGTACGGCCTCGGCATCCTCGTGAAGCAGGCGCACCGCCTCGCTGACGGTCTTGACCTATTGGTCTGCCTTTACGGGGACATCGAGAACAGCATCGCCGGCGAGTTGTCCGCTCGTGTCTCGCCCGGGGCCACGCCGTGATCTCGAGACTCGACGACCCGGGCGACGTCGCCAGCGTGGCGAACCGTCTAGAGCTCATCGCCGACGGGCTCGACACCGCCCGCCGAATCCTTCGCCCGTCCGCGGACTCAGCCTGGCGCGGGCCCGCCGCGGCCGCCGTGGTCTCACTCCTCGTTCTGCAACCGCGCGAGTTCGACGCCGCGGCCAGCGCCTGCCGGTCCGCTGCCTCCGCCCTGCGAGGGCACAGCGCGGTTCTCGCCGAGTGTCAGGCGCTCATGCAACACGCAACCACGCAAGGCTCCGCAGCCTCCGCGGAACGTGCGCAGGCGACCGCGGCCGCCTCTGCCCGACGGGCGGCGGGCGAATTGCACGCCGCCGCTCGAGCCGCGCCACGCCGGCCGAATCTGCTGGAACGGGTCTGGCGCGGCCTGATGTCGACTCAGGCGGAGACCCGTCTGGGGCTGCTCGAATCGGCCGAGAACCTCCTGTCCCTCTTCTCCCGCTTCAACCAGGGACGGCTCGCCACCCACCCACACGCCGTCGCCGACGATGTCACGGACACTGCAAGGGGACTCGCGCAGGCCGCGCGCGATCCGGCGAGCCTCGCCAAGGACCTGATCGACTGGGACACCTGGCGCGCCAGCCCCGCCAGAGCGGCCGGACACCTCGCTCCCGACCTGATCGCCGCGGTCATCTCGGGCGGAGCCACCACCTCGCTCCGCGGCGCCGAGATCGCGAATCGCAGCCGCACCGCCATCGCCACCGCCGCGACAGGAGACGCGGTCCGCCGCTCCGTCGTCGAGGACGTCGCCCGAAGTTCGCGTGAGCGCCTAGTCGATGCGGCGATCACCGGCAAGCCCTACCCCAACGCAGCGAGCTGGGTCGGCGAGGGCGGCGCTCGCCTCACTCCTGCACAGAACGCTGCGGCCGACGAGTTCTGGCAGCTGACGGCGCGAGCCGAGCCCGACCTGACGCGAAGAATGCGCGGCCTCGCGGAGGAGGTGGACGGCCGCCTGGTCGGTCTCGACCAACGACTCAAGGAACCGGAGTCGTTGAAACGGAAGATCGCGACACACGAGTTGAAGCGAGCGGCACCGATCTCGGAGTTGCTGAACCGGGCTGAGGACACGGTGCGGTACACGGTCGTGCTCGACGATCGCTCCTACGTCACCGGCGCGCTTCGCCTGGCCGAACGGCTGGAGCGCCTCGGATACCACGGCAGACCGGTGTCGAACGCCTGGTTCGGCCCGCGATACCGCGGAGTGAACAGCACGTGGGTGGACCCCGACAGCGGCGTGGCATTCGAGATCCAGTTTCATACGGCGGCCAGTTGGGCGGTGACCAAGAAGACGCACCCCATGTATCAGGAGATGCGGTTGCCCGAAACACCCCCGGAGCGAGCCACCCTGCTCGAGCGCCTCATCGCCGCCGAATACACCCGTGCCGCGCCGCCCGACGGAGTCGCCACACTGAGCGACGCGACCTTCCCACCGCCGACACCGCCCGCGCCGATCGATATCCCGCCGAACCACGCGCCCGCCGCAGCGCTCGGCGGGGCCGGAACCACGGCGGTGATCGAGGCAGGCAGCGAGAGCGACCGGGGGCCATGACCGGACGACGACGCGGCCATGACGGGTGCCATGGCCCGCTTGCACAGGAAGGTCAACCATGATGAGCCAACCAGCACGGCAGAAGAGGATCACCACGGCTCAGCGAGGGCCGCCGGAGGCGAACGCAGCGGCGGACGGACCGGTCGGACGCGCCTGGGACGGCGCACGGCCGGGGAGGAGGTTCCATGACGACGACCGGCGCCGAGCCACGGCGTCGTCTCGTCGCGGAGATTTGGATCGTCCTGGGCCTGTCGCTGGGGCAGTCCGCCGTCTACGCGGTGATCAGCCTCGCGGGGAAGCTGACCGCGGGGCGTCCCCTCGCTCAGCAGACCGCCGTGCTGAACGCGTCGCGCAGCCCACGTCCGTACCTAGACCTGAGCTACCAGATCGCCGACATCGTGTTCACGCTCGTCCCGGTGTTACTGGTCATCTGGCTGCTCAGCGAGGGCGGCCGCCCAGCGCTGCGCATTCTCGGCATCGATCGCAGCCAGCCGGCCCGCGACCTCGGCTACGGGGTGGCTCTCGCGGCACTGATCGGCATCCCCGGCCTCGGCCTCTACTTCGCCGGACGCGCGCTCGATCTCACGGCGACCGTCGTCCCCGCGGACCTGGGTACCTACTGGTGGACCGTCCCAATCCTGGTCCTGCAGGCCGTCAAGAACGCCGCACTCGAGGAAGTAGTTGCCGTCGGGTACCTGATAACCCGCCTCGAACGACTCGGCTGGACGACCTGGATGACGCTCGGAAGTAGTGCCTTGCTGCGCGGCTCCTACCACCTGTACCAAGGGTTCGGGCCGTTCCTCGGCAACGCCGTCATGGGCCTCGTTTTCGCCGAGTGGTATCGGCGCCGCCGCCGGGTGGCCCCACTCATCGTGGCGCACACCGTGCTCGACGTCGTGGCTTTCGTCGGCTACCAGACGCTCGGAGGCGCCCTGGGGCTGCGCTAGAGTCGCCCGCTCAGAGTTCGAATCGGCTGCCGACGGAGTTCGGTCTGAACGCGCCAGGCATGGCGGCGGCGAGGGCGTGTTGCGCCTTCCACCCGGTGCAGTGGGCCGGAACCAGCACGCCGGGGTTCTCAGCGGACAGGGCAGCGACGGTCTGCGGGATGATCTTCTCGAAGATCCCGCCGGTGAGGTGGAACCCACCGAGTACGGCGTAGACCTGATCGATGCCGGTCAGAGCCTTGGCGTGGCGGACGATGTTGACGATCCCGGAGTGCCCGCATCCGGTCAGGACGACCAGACCCTTGTCCCGCACGTGCAACACGACCGCCTGATCGTCGTGGATCAGCGGGTCGGGCTGCCAGTCACCATCGCGCCAGGCCTGGTGGATCGGCATCCCGGTCTCAAAGTCGGTGGTCCGGTCAACCTCCCCGGTGATCAGTAGGCACCCGTCGAGCAGGAACGACGGTCGACGGTCCTCGATGATCGCGAACCCGGCGTCCTCGACACCTCGGCGGCTTGGCATGGGCAGCTCCCAGGCGCCGCCACCGGGCGTGATGAGCCGGCGGCGGGTCCAGAACTCCGGGTGCAGCAGCACCGGCAGGTTCCGGCGGCCGAGCCGCTTGGCCAAGCCGTCCAGTCCCATCACGTGGTCGAAATGGCCATGGCTGAGCACGACGGCCTCGAACGTGTCTGGCGCTATCGCCAACCGGTCGAGGTTACCGATGAGCCCATCCGGAGTGATCCCCGCGTCGAACAGGACCCGCCGGCGGCGTCCCGCCGCTCGGACCTCGATCAGCCCGGAGAACCCATGCTCGGCGCGCAGAAAGTCGACAGTCTTGCCGCCCTCCGCAAGCTCGGACGGGATCACCGGTATCTGCCCTGCGGTCCCGACCGGGCCCCACCGCCGGACCAGGCCCTCGTCGGGCATCAGCACATCCGAGGAGTTGTCGACCACCGTGGTGATGTCCACACCGTCCACCGGTTGCAGCGCGATCTGCTCCATGCCCGAACCGTAGCCCCGGCCGAGAACTCGGGACACCCCGACCTCGTGACCGCGACTCAGGCGGCGGACGCGTCGTCCCGCGCCTCGGTGACGGCGAGATCCTCGCGCGGCTCTCGCGCTGCCGCCTCTTGCGTTCCCACGGCACTGCCGCCGGCGCTGCCGCCGGACCGCCGGTACCGCGCCCACCACAGCGCCGCGACGGAGCTGGTCGCGAGGGCCACCAGCCCACCGAGGATCACCGCCCACCTCGCCCCGAAGTTCTCCCCTGCCCAGCCGATGATCGGCGCCCCGATCGGAGTGCCGCCCATGAAGATGGCCATGTAGAGGGCCATCACCCGGCCGCGCATGGCCGGTTCCGTGGACAGCTGCACGGTTGCGTTGGCCGCCGTCATCACCGTCAGCGCCGAGAGCCCGACCGGGACCAGCGCGACGGCGAACGTCGCGTACGTCGGCATGAGCCCCGCGATCGTGGCGAAGACGCCGAACGCGAACGTCGCACCGAGTACCAGCGGGACCGTGGGCCGCGAGCGCCGCGCGGCCAGCAACGCCCCGGACAGCGACCCGATCGCCATGATCGACCCCAGCAGCCCGTACCCGTCGGATCCCTGGTGGAACACCAAGCGCGCCATCAGCGCCGTCGTGATCTGGAAGTTCAGGCCGAAGGTGCCCACCATCCCGACGACGGCGAGCATCAGCAGGATGTCCGGCCGCCGCCCGACGTAGGCCAGCCCCGCCCGCACGCCACCGCGGCGCTCCTGTGATCGAGGCGCCGGTCGCAGCTCACCGAGCCGCATCCGCGTCAACGAGAAGACGACGGCCCCGAACGTCAATCCGTTGATGAGGAACACCGGACCGGTCCCGATCCAGTTGATCAGCAGGCCGGCCAGCCCGGGCCCGATCAGGCGCCCGCCGTGGAACGACGCGCTGTTCAGGCTCACGGCGTTCGGCAGATCGGCGACCGGCACCATCTCCGAAACGAAGGCCTGGCGGACCGGCGCGTCGCACGCCGCGGCGATGCCGAGCAGCGTCGCCAGCACGTAGACCTGCCAGAGCGTGGCTAAATCCGTCACCACGAGCACGCCGAGGATGAGCGCGAGCAGCCCGGACGCCGACTGGGTGGCCATCAGCAGACGCCGACGATCCACCCGGTCTGCCAGCGCACCGGCCAGCGGCGCAAGCAGGAGCATCGGAGCGAACTGCAATCCTGTGGTGATCCCGACAGCGACCCCGGAGTCATGCGTGAGCTGGGTGAGGACGAGCCAGTCCTGCGCCACGCGCTGCATCCACGTCCCGGTGTTCGACACGATGGCACCGGTCGCCCACAGGCGGTAGTTGGGAATGCGCAGAGACCGGAACGTCGGACTCACGACTCGGAAATCCTCCTCAATATCTCCGCCGCTCGCGCCAGGACGGCACGCTCCTGCGGTTCCAGCTCCGCCAGCCGCCGGGCCAGCCACGCATCCCGCCGGCGGCGGGTCTCTCGCACGCTCTCCCGCCCCTTGTCGGTCAGCGTCACGACGATCTGCCGCCGATCCGCCGGATGCGCCGTGCGGGTGACCAGGCCTCGTTCGGCGAGCGCCGCCACCGTGCGCGTCATCGACGGCGGCTGGACGCCTTCGTGTTCGGCGAGGTCGCCCGGCGACAGCGCTCCGTGCCGATCGAGCACCGCCAGCACCGAGTACTGCCCGTCGCTCAACTCGGCATCCGACTTCTCCGCGCGCAGCCGCCGCGCGGTGCGCATCAGCGCAACGCGCAGGTCAGCGGCCAAGGACGCCGCAGCAGGGGCTCGCATACTTAGCGCAAGTCATTACCTTGGCTAAGTATTCCCGCTGGAGATGGCAGCGATCCGCGCGCGTTTGCCCGACAGGCGCCGGACTGGCCCTAGCCTCGGAGCGTGAGTCGCGGACGAGCTGCGTTGTCGTGGGATCAGGTCCTGGCTTGGCGGATGCACCGTCATCACCTCGACCCCGTGAACGGCGGATCCGCGCTGGACGTCATCCGCCGGCTCTGCGGCGTACAGGCCCAGGTCCCGTCCGCAGCGGCACAGGCGGTGGCGCTGCGGCAGCAGCGGCCAGAGCCGAACGCCACGACACAGGCCCTGAACGACCGCTCACTGATCCGGACCTGGGCCATGCGCGGCACGCTCCACTTGCTCCCCAGCGACGTCGCGCCGGCGTTCCTCTCCCTCCTGGCGGCCGCCAGGACCTGGGAGAAGGGCTCGTGGCAGCGGGCCTTCCTCACCGTGACCCAACTTGATCGGCTCACCGTCGCGGTCGAGACGGCGCTGGAGCCCGGCGTCCCACTAACCCGGGAGGAACTGGTCGAGCGGGCGATCGACGCCACCGGCGACGAGTCGCTCGGCCAGCACGTGAAATCCGGCTGGGGGGCCGTTCTCAAGCCGCTGGCCTGGCGCGGGTTGATCTGCCACGGCCCGTCGGACGGCAACCGCGTCAGCTTCGTGCGCCCGGACCGATGGTTCCCGGATTGGACCGGCATCCCGGACCCGGAGGACGCCGCCCGCGTCGTCGTCCCCGCCTACCTGGCGGCCTACGGACCGGCAACCCCCACCGCGCTCGATCAATGGCTGTTGCGCGGCGCCACCCCGAAGGCCACGCTCCGCCGCTGGTTCGCCGACCTCGGAGACGCCGTCACACCGGTCGACGTCGAAGGCACCGAGGCGTTCGTTCGCAGCGAGGACCTGGCGAAGCTCGCATCGATCCGGCCGACCGGCGCGGTCCGGCTGCTGCCCGCCTTCGACCAGTACGTACTCGGTCCTGGAACCGGCGACCCGCATCTCGTCCCACAGGCCCATCGCTCGTCGGTCAGCCGAGCGGGCGGCTGGATCGCGCCAGTCGTCATCAGCCGGGGACGTGTCGTCGGGACCTGGGCAACCAACGACGACCGGCTCCGCGTGGACCTCATGCCGGGCGAGGAGCCACCCGCGAGGGCGGCGCTGGATGCCGAAGCGGCGCGGCTGCGCGCCGTCCTGGACACCGACGTGACGCTCGACGTGATCAGCTCCTGACGATCAGTAACGAATCGCCGGGACGGTTACGCCGATGTCGAACGTGCCGTTCAGAGAATGTCCGTGCCATCCTGGCGCGAGCCATCTCTATGAACGGCCACGGAGGCCCTTGGTGACCTGGTTCTTCCTGCAATCCCTGCTGTACATCCTGGGCGCGTTCCTGATCGGGTTGTTCACCGGTTGGATGTACTGGGGTCGGCAGAACCGGTCGGCGGGAATCGCGTCGTCCAGCGTCGTGCCGTCCACTGTCGCGCCGTCCAGCGTCGCGCCGTCCAGCGTCGTGCCGTCCACTGTCGTGCCGTCCAGCGTTGCGCCGTCCAGCGTCGTGCCGTCCAGTGTCGTGTCGCCCAGCGTCGGCGCCGTCCCCTCCCCAGACCTCGCAACCACCAGTGTCGTCGACGTCGAGACCAACGGCACCGGCAGCAACGGCACCGGCACGGTCCGCACCCGGCCGATCGACGAGTTCCGCATGATCGAGGGCATCGGCCCCAAGACCGCCGTGGCACTTCGCACCGCGGGCGTGGACAGCCTGGCCACCCTCGCCCAGTGCGACGAGGAGGAGCTGCGGGCGATCCTCCGTCGTGCCCGCCTTCGTCCCTCCCCCGCACTGCCCACGTGGCCCGAGAAGGCGGCACTCCTCGCGGAGCGGCCCACAGCAACCGGTAGCCCGGATCGATGACGGCCTCGCCAGCGGGCCAGGCCAGGCACCGGGCCTCAGCGGCTGTCGTCGCCCTGCTCGGCCTGGGTGCTGTGCTGGGCCTGCAACTGACGGTGAACCGGGCGTCCGTCGAGCGTCAGGTCGAGCGGCAGGCGCTTGAGGCGCTGCGACGCGGCGGTTATGGCGATTACGTCATCTCCGTGGACGGCCGGGACATCTCGTTGACCGGCCAGGCCGCGTCCTTGAGTGAGTTGTACCAGGTCAAGCAGGCCCTCCTATCCGCGAGCGGCATCCGCGCCGTCTCCACCAGGAACGTCACGGTGCTGTCCACGGGGGGCGCCACGGCTCAGCTCACGCCGACTCCGGTGTCGAGCGGCGGACCCACGGTGACGGTGACCATCGAGTCCGCGACGATCGGCCTTTCCGGAACGGTCCCGACCGAGGAGGCCAGGACGAGTGTGGTCGCCGCGGCGGAGCAGGTCGTGGGGCCGGGCCGGGTGGCCGACCAGCTGACCGTCGACCCGGCCACGGACGACGCCGTCCTGTCCGCGCTGATCTCCGCGCTCTCCAGCCTTGATCGGACGGCAACAGGCGCGCTGCAGCTCGCCGGCGGCGTCCTCGCCGGGTACGGGCGGCTCCCGTCAGCACGCGTGCGTGCCGCCGTCGGGGACGCCGCCCGCGGTGCGCTGAGCGACCCGTCGCGGTACGTCGATCACTTCACCGTGGACTTCGACGCCCTCACGACGAACGCCCAGCAGGTGCAGGACGCACTGGATGCCCTGCCCGGGGTCCAATTTGCGGTGGGCGGGACGACGCTGACGCCCGCCGACGTCGCCACTGTGGACGAGGCCGCCGGCCTCCTCATCAGTCACCCGGCACTGCGCATCCGGGTCGAGGCGCACACGAATGACCTTGGCGACAGCGCGACGAACCTCCGGCTCAGCGCCCACCGCGCCGACGCCGTGCGCACGGAGTTGCTCGTTGCCGGGGTGCCGGCGGATCGGGTCGAGGCAGTGGGGTACGGCCAGACCCGGCCGGTCGTGCCGAACACGTCCGACGTCCTGCGATCGGTCAACGAGCGCATTGCGTTCGTTGTGTTGCCGTGAGCCACGCCGGGTTCCCGTAACCTCAGGACCGTGCCGCTGTACGTGCGTGACGAGGATCGACGGCCGGACCCCGAGCCCCTGCCGGTGAATGAGCAGCGGGCGATCGCCGTCGGCACCGCCATTTGGGCGGTGCTCCTGCTCGTCGCTCTGGCGGATCGGGGCGACCTGGTGGCGGACGGGCGCGGCTGGTGGATCTGGACGGCATTCGCGGGGGTGGTGTTCGGCCTGCTCGGGATCGTCTTCCTGCGGCACAGGGCGAATCGCATCGCCCGGTCCGCCAGCATGGGGGCACCGCCGGGCGGCCCGCTCAATCCAGGCTGAAGGCCTCGTCGGCCAGAACCTCCCAGGCCGAACCGGGGTCCGCGAGCACGTCCGCGACGACGTCGCGCAGCTGCCATCGCCCGCCCGCCCAAGCCAGACCGCGGGCGAGCCCCTCCACCGTGGCGGCATGGACCTCGGCGTCGCGGCCATCCCCGTGCACCCACCAGGCGACCTCCACGCCGTCCACCGCCAAGGCGTCGTGCTCGATCCACATCCGAGGCGCCTCTGGGAGCAGGGCGGCCACCGCTGCGGGCACCTCGGCACGGGTTCCGGTGCCGTCTCCGGACACCCGTCCCGGTGCCACCTCGCTGGCCAGCGGCACGTCGAGCAGATCGGCCAGTGCCGAAGCCAGCTCGGGTGGCGCCGGCATGATCGCGCCGAGATCGGTTCGCTGCCGGTACATCGGGGCGTCGGCCACCACGGCGTCGGCGGCGGGGACGACGGCCGTCCGACCGTCGGAGATGGGCACCCGGACCGCCTGCGGTGGGTCGACGCCGGGCGCTGCCGCCGCCATCTCGGCGATACGGCGCAGCAGCCGCATGAGCAATACGCCGCTCACGGGCAACTGCGGGTCGGCGAGGCGATCCAGCACGGCCGGCAGCGCTGCGGCGTCCAGGTCCCGAACCCCGGCGACGACGCCGAGCGCATGGCGCGTCTGTGGGTCGAGGCGGGTCACCCACTCCGGCGCGGACGGAAGCAGCACGCCCAGCTCAGGATCGCCGTGGGGGTCGGCCAGCGCGTCGGCGCCGAGGCGCTCGCGCAGCCACCAGGCGGTGTAGGGCACGACGTCGATGGCGCGCCCGCCGACAGCAACCCGGACCGGGCGGACCAGCGCCGGACGCAGCACCGCATCCTGCGCAATGAGCGCCACGGCATCCGGCAGGGCGTCGTCGCGCACGACGTCGAGGTCACGCACGGCCGTCAGCTCGGGGATCGTTGCCATGGCCGGATCCGCGCCCGCCGCGATGACGTCCTCCCGGACCCGGGCGACCCACTCGGACCATCCCTCCAGGCCGGCGATGGGCTCCTCGTCCCAGTCGGCGTCCAGTGGCACCTCCTCGGCCCGCACCGGCGCCGGGCCGGTCAACACCCCGACCGCGGCCAGCACGGGCAGGCCCCAGCGCTCGGCAAGGTCCCGCGAGACCAGTCCGATCTCGTTCGGGTCGAAGATCTGGGCCGCGCGGCTACCGGCCGCCGCGAGGGTGGACGCGGGCGCGAGCTCACCGTCCTCGTCGAGTAGCGCCAGGTCGCCGAGCCAGGCGAGATCCCCCGCAGCCAGCTCCCCTCTCCCGACCGCCGCGGCGACCAGCCCGAGCACGGCATCGGCGACCCCGGATGGACTGTCGTCCTCGACGTCGTCCTCCGCGAAAGCCGTGGCGTCGTCCTCGGCCAAGGCCGCGGCGGAGTTCTCGACGGCGGCCCGAACCGCGGGAAGGTCCAGGATGGCGCGCGGCCCGGCGGGGAGGGCGCCAAGCCGTTCCAGCAGCGGATGCGCCGCCTGCGGATGAACGGTCCGGACACCGAGGCGAGCCAAGGCCCTGCCGACGGCCTCGCCGTCCGGCGCATCGGCCAGCACGACGCCACGCACGCCGCGGACGACGCGACCGTCGGCCAGCGGAACGGGCAACGCGGCGAGCGACTCCCGGGCGAGTGGGTCGGCGGCCAGTGGCTCCAGCGCGCGGTACACCTCACGCCAGCGCCGCGGGTCCGGCGCGGCGGGAAGCGAGTCCACAAGCTCCGCTAGGCCGAGCCGGCGTACGCCCAGAACGGTGAGCGCTGCTGTCGCCGCGCGGGGGGCCGCAACCAGATCGGCGATCCAGGGCGCCAACGCGGCGACGACGGCGGGATCGGCGCCGGCCGGCTGCTCAAGGGCGACCGCGTCGCGGGGGCGGACCCGTACCGTGGCGTCCTCGGCGGCGTGCAGGACGGGGGCCCGCGGCAGTCGCTGGAGGACCGCGGCCCTCAGCGCGCCGTCCAGGGCCCCGGCTGCCAGGCCGGCGGGAACCAGCGGGAGCACGTCGTCGCCGGCCTCCGCGCGCTCGACCAGCAGTTCGGCATACGCGTCGGCCGCCTCGGACACGAGGGCATCGGTCGCCGGTCCCGCGGCGACGTGGCGGCGAGCCGGGTCGAGCGGGAACGTCGCGATGAGCAGAGCAGGCCAGGGGAACGGCTCGTCACTCGGCGTCGGCGCGTGGACGACGCCCAGGCCGGACGGCGCCACGCCTCGCGGCACGGCCCACGTGATCTGCCAGCCGGTCCGGGCGTGCTCCTCGGTCGGCCGATCGGCGAGCAGCGCCGGATCGAGCCGACCCTGCCGGCGTAAGGCATGCCATCGTGACGCGGCGTCGCGCAGCGTGTGCGGCTCATGCTCCGGGTGCTCGATGCTGATCTCGTCCAGGCCCGGGAGCGCCAGCAACAGGGGATCTGCGATCTGCTCCAGCAAGCGCTGCACGAGGTCTTCGGCGGCGGCGTCGCGCAATGGGAGCAGGACGGCAGTGTCGTAGCCGGTGGGAGGTGTGCCCTCGGTCTCGAACGGCAGCCGGAGAACGGGGACGTGCCCGTCGCGCCGGGTCAGCTCGTCCGCCAATCCGGGCGACTGGGTTGCGGCCTGCCGTACCAGCTCTCGGGTGTCCGCCGCGGCGAACCGTACGCCGCCGCCACGACTGACGACGGCCGGCTCATCCGTGACGGCGAGGACGGCGGAGAAGCCCACTCCGAATCGCCCGACCGAATCGCCGTCGCGCTTCGCGGAGGCCCGCAGCGTGCACAGCGCCTGGACGCCGGCGTCGTCGAGCGGGGCGCCCGTGTTCGCCGCGACGAGGACGGCCCGCCCGTCCAGCTCGCGCAACGCCAGCAAGAGCCGTCCAGGGACGCCGGCGCGCGCGGCCGCGTCGGCGGCATTCTGGGCGAGTTCGACGATGAGCCGATCGCGGTACCAGCCGAGCGCGAGGTCTTCCTCGGCGTTCGCGTCCTCGCGGAAACGCGCAGGTGAGGCGGCCCATGCGGCCAGCACCCGCTCGCGGATCGCGGCTGCGCCGAACCGGTCGGGGGTCACGGGCTGGGCGGCGTTCCCGGCATCGGCGCGTCGTCCGATGGAGCTTCGCTGAGTCCGGATGGGGGCTCGGCCTCCGGCTCGGCTTCGGCCTCTGCTTCGGCCTCCGGCTCGGCTTCGGCGACTGCCTCGGCCTCCGGCTCGGCCT